>Ga0209157_1002857_pt1 | contig 13536 bp, 11 predicted proteins | sample GraSoiAngelo_135_FD_185892 | JGI IMG/M metagenome (GOLD analysis project Ga0209157, IMG submission 185892) | Grasslands soil microbial communities from the Angelo Coastal Reserve, California, USA - 14_0929_05_40cm (SPAdes) (version 2) | ecosystem: Environmental > Terrestrial > Soil > Grasslands ... | reverse complement strand
CGAGGCTGGCGGCATGCTCATCCCATGCACAACTGGGAGACAGTCTCACGGCCGGAGGAGAGGGAGCTGATAACTGAAGGCTGGGGCACGGATCGGTCGATTCAGCTAGAGGAAGCCGGCAAACCTAGCAAGTGGATAACACTCCAAGCTCTCTTGGTTCTCGAGAGACTCGGCCTTCTCGAAACGCCTTAGCCATCCGTTTCCCTCTTTTTGTTGGTTACTTTCGAGTCCGGTTATTCATTCAGGTTTAATAGAGACAGATTTTTCCGTTCTCGACGAACCAATGTCCAAAACAATTCTGAGCGATGAATCTCTCACTTTTGCCGAGAAGGTCATCGGCATGCGGGCCCAGAGCAACAACAGGCCCCTGAGTCCGGGGGAGATTACGGTTCTTCCTGTGGACATGGCTATGGCCCAGGATAGTACTGGTCCGTTGGCGATTAAGGTCTTCGAGGAGATGGGTGTTGGGAAGGTTTGGGACCCATCAAGAATTCATCTTGTAATCGACCATACCTATCCTGCTGCTGATGAGAAGGTTGCGAAGCTTCACATTTTGATGCGCGCCTTCGCCAAGAAGCACGGAGTCCGACTTGTCGAGGGCAGCATATCACATCAGCACTTGCTCGAGAACCATGTTGTTCCAGGTATGGTTCTTTTCGGTGCTGACTCGCACACTTGCCAGGGAGGAGCGGTGGGAGCGTTTGCCACGGGAGTCGGAAGCTCGGAGATGGCCGGGTTGTGGGCGACGGGAAAGCTCTGGGTTAGGGTTCCCGAAACTATCAGGGTTAACATTACGGGCGAGTTCAAGAAAGGAGTGTATGCTAGAGACCTCATCTCCCATTTCATTGGCATGGTTGGCGAGGATGGTGGAAACTACATGTCCTTGGAGTGGAAGGGTCCGGCTGTGAGGACCCTCTCCATAGCATCCCGGGCCTGCGTTAGCAATAACTCGATGGAGTGCGGCTGCAAACTGTCTATTTTCGAGGTAGATGCTCTGACTCAGGAGTATTTTCGTTCGGTGGGACGCGAGTCAATCCAGGAAGTTCATGCGGGATTGAAGGCCACGTACAAGGACACACATGATGTCGAGCTGGGAAAGCTGGAGCCCGAAGTGGCCGAGCCGGGGAACGTGGACAAGGTGAAGAGCGTGGATGAGCTTGAGGGCACACCGATCGACCAGTCCTTCATCGGCTCATCGACCAACGGCCGTGTCGAGGACCTGGTTGTCGCGGCTAAGATATTGAAAGGTCACAGGGTCAAGACCGGTTCACGATGCATTGTCACGCCTGCGAGTAGGCAGGTTTTCGAGTACGCGATCAGCAACGGTTTGGCGGAGACGTTCCTCCAATCAGGAGCAGTTTTCACCAATGCCACCTGTGGGGCGTGTGTTGGGACCCATCTGGGAGCGCTGGGCGAGAACGAGGTTTGCATCTCTTCTTCGCCGAGAAACTATACTGGGCGCATGGGCGCGACGAGCGCGAAAATCTACCTAGCTTCACCAGCGACCTGCGCGGCCTCGGCTATTGAGGGCAAGATTGCGGACCCGAGGAAGTACCTATGACAATTCCAGCGACTCTCCAGGGGAGGGCGTGGGTCTGGCCTGATAATGTGAATACTGACATTATCATTCCGTTCCGGTTCAAGGCTCGAACCAACGATCCGGTGGAGATGGCAAAGTATGCGATGTACGGTTTCGACCCGGAGTTTTACAAGAAGGTCAAGCAAGGAGACCTGTTTGTCGCGGGCCGTAACTTTGGCGGAGGTTCAAGCAGGGAGCAAGCACCCGTTGCTATCAAGTACGCGGGCGTTGCTGCGGTTGTCGCGGAGAGTTTCGCGCGCATCTTCTACCGAAACAGTTTCGCGATCGGTCTGCCGGCCTTGGAGGTTCCAGGGATTAGTAATGAGGTGAAGCAGTTCGAGGAGTTGGAGGTCAACGTTGAGAACTGGTCGGTGAAGAGGCTTCGGGACGGGAGAGTGTTCCAGGCCTTGAAGGTGCCGGGGTTCCTGCGAAACCTGATGCGTGAAGGGGGTCTAGTGGAGTACTACAAGCGACACAAGACGTTTCCCTGGGAGCAGTTACAGACGGCTGCAGCCACCGCCTAGGTATACATGTGAAGAGGTCTCTGTCAAAGTTCACTTCCTATACGTGGCTGTCACGTAGGTGCTGAGTCCGTCACCCGTCTGAAACTGATTGAACGGTTGTGCCCGTTCGGGGTATGGAGGGTGGGAGGCACGGACCCGGGCCCGGAAGGGATGTTTGAGATTTCTCACAATTTTTTCCCGATTCCGCATTCCGGGAGAGAGGGAATCTGTCTCTCGAGAAGACCACACGATGACGAATTTTTTCCGAGGTAGGTTTCTGTCTCGCGGGGAGAATGGGCGGGTTTGGGCTGACAGGGCGTGAATCTGGCGAGTCCAGGGTTTTCCGACTCGGCGTTTAGGGCGTAGTTTTCTCGTGAATTAGTTGCGTTTGGAAGTCGCGGGTTCAAAACGGCGAAAGCGGCTTGTTCTGGGCGATTTTTCCCCGCAGGTTTCTAGAGCCGGTATGTCATCCAGAACTTTTCAAGGGCGATCTTGTCAAAGTGCCATTTTCTCCGGGGAGGGTGGAACTCAAGCCTCGGTGGTTTGGATAGAAACGTGCCTCTGAGGAAGGCACTCTCGCTCTTACTCACCTCTAGGAAACATGTCCCGGATCCATCCCAAGCCTTCCGTTCGCCTTTCCCGGTGATCGAATGTGCTATGTTGTTCGCGAGAATCTCCGCTTGACCTTGAGCGAAGACTCCGGCCTTGGGCAGAAACGGCATGTGTCCATGTGGGGTCTCGATGGCCGAAACATCGCCTATCGCGTACACATCTTCTACTTTCGTGGCAAGTGTGTTAGGATTGACTGGTACCCAGCCTGACGAGTCCGTCAGTCCCGCATCGACAACTACACTAGGACATCGGTGCGGCGGAACAGCGACAAGGAGGTCGTGGTTGATTTCTTCTCCGTCCTCGAAAACTATGCTATCTCGGGCAACCTTGACCAGTTTCTTCTTTGGATGATATTTTATTCCGCGAGTGGCTAGCATTCGTTCGACCTGTTTTCCGATTACTGGACCCGTTGCCGGGAGGGCTTGGGCTTCCGGGGTGAACATGTGAACTTCGACTTTCTTTCCCTGTTTGCGGAAGTTATCGTCCAGAAGGAGGGACATTTCGTAGGGAGCGGCTGGGCATTTGAAGGGCGTGCGTGATACTCCAACGGACACGGTGTTCCCGGCAAAGCCATTGAGGGCTTCTCTGAACTTTAGCGCCGAAACCAAATCATAGAACTGGTGAGCGTAGTCCTCGAAACCAGGGATTTCCCCCGGAACATGCTCAGCACCGAGAGCGACTACGAGATAGTCATAGGCTATTTGTGAGGAGCTCGTAGCTACGCGCTTGGCGGATAGGTCGATCTTGATGACGGCCTCGTTGATGATCTTGACTTTTTTCCTGGCAAGGGGCGTTAGGTCCCGTTGGACCTGTTTTGGCTCCCGCCATCCCATCACGACCCATGTGTAAGAGGGTGGAAACTGAAACCGGGATTTGCGTTCGATTACAGTGACGGAGGCTGAACCTTTGGCCTGTTTTGCCAAAGTGCTAGCGAATGTGAGTCCTCCGACCCCGCAGCCTAGGACAACGACTTGGTTCTTCAAGGACAATGACTGTCAGTAGCCTAGCGATAGCAGTAGGTAGGGGTGGGTATTATGTTCTGTTAGGAGGCGGCTTCTACCGGATAGTCCCCTTTTGTCCGGACTAGCCGGTGAAGGCGGACCTGCTTTGCGGCCTCTTCGTAGCAGAAGCTGCACAGACGAACCGAGTTTTCGCCTGGCTCAGGCATGAACCACGTAGTCTCAGAAGCAGGCTTCTCTTCCTTGCACCATGCGCACGCAACAGTGTCCCTGGAGATGAGGGAGGTTTCTTCCATAGCTGCGGGAATAGGAACCGAACTAAGAGATAAGCCTAGCTGAAAACGATTTCACATGCATGCTTCGACCAAACGTGGAAGGAAAAATCAGGCTAGGCTGTCAATGACACAAAGAACAGGACTGGCATCGACAATAGTGTCCGGCGTTCTCTTCGGCACCAGCGTGCCAGTCATCAAGCTCGGTTTGGGAGTGATTCCACCGTTTCTCTTCGCCACTCTAAGGTTCCTTGTGGCGTCCGCGGTCGTTGTCTTCGTTCTGGGCCGGAGGGGGTGGGTGAAGAGAGAGCTCTACCGTTCGAAGCTCTTGTGGGCCATTGGAGTTCTGAACACTGTTGGCTATGCTATGCAGTTCGAAGGCCAATTTCTGACCACGTCTTCTGACGCGGCATTGATCATAGGCTCCGCGGCATTGATGATTCCAGTCATAGCTCGGCTTAGAGGGAAGGAGAAACTGGTCTGGAGGAGGAGCCTAGGAGTCCTACTCGGGTTCGCCGGAACCTCCCTCGTCGTGGCAGGGAGAGGGCTCGAGCTTGGAGGAGGCCAAGTGATCGGTGACTTCTTGATTCTCGGAACCGCGGTAACCATCGCCCTCATCTTCGTGTTCTCCAAGGACCTAGTGGAGGTCCGCGGCAGTCCAGCTGTAACTGGGGGACTTCTGATCACAACGGCGACTCTACTGCTACCATTCACGACTCTTGACTTGGGCCGGCCGATCAGTCTTGGCCCGGATGCCTGGTTCTACGTTCTGTTTCTAGCCGTCTTCTCAACTGTCGGGTCTTACTATTTCTTTACAAAGGGTCTGGAGACGATTAGTGCTACAGTATCATCGATAATTCTGCCAATCGAAGTTGTCGTGAGCGTAGTTCTTTCAGTCCTGATCTTTCGTGATTCTTTCAGTCTACTCTCCGGGACTGGTGCAGCCTTGATAATAGTCGGGGTAGCGATGGTCTCTCTTTCTTAGTAGAGAGAGCGGCGCGAAAGTAGACGCTCGCCCAGTCTATACTACTGGTGTCCGCCACAATTGGGGCAGACACTCGCGCCCTGGTCGATCATGGTCTGGCAGAACTTGCAACGGGCCTTGGCGGTCTGCTGCGCTGGCTGTTGGGGTGCATACTGTGGATACTGGGGTCCATAGCCCGGAGCCATTCCAGGCTGACCGTATCCAGGTGTAGGACCGTAACCTTGGGGCCCATACGTTTGAGGGGGATATCCGGGTGGTCCATACATAGGCTGCGGGCCGTACCCAACTGGTTGCATGGGAGGACTCATGACCGGGTAGGCCGCCGGGGGGCCGAATGCGATCTGAGTTGTGCTTGTGGCGTCGGGGCGTCCCTTTACGGAAAGTACGCCCTTGACTGCGTACTCGACGTTTCCGCCCGGGCGAGTTGGCCTGAAAGTGGGAATTCCGATGGAGAAGGGGAAGCTTCTGGTGGGTCCCTGGCCGAAATCGGAGGGTCCCGCGACGTTCTCGTCTCTTGAGAAGAGGCTGTTCTGTTTGCGGACGTTTTGCTGAATCCTCTGGTTGTTGACTACAACCCATTCAGTTTCTTGATAGTTCTCAGTCGCCCGGGCCTCGACGCGTACACCAAGAGACTGGATATACTCATGAGCCTCAACGTTCACCTTGCCGACTACTGGTTCGCCTTGGGCAAACGAGGGCTTGTCGAGGCTAATCCACACCTTGGCTTTCAACGGCAATAGACGCTTTAAGAAACTCAGGGCCGATTCTCCTCCAAAGACCAGTCTGCTAACCGGGTGCTGGAGCCTAATAAGAAATCGTTACTGACGATTCTCGCTGTAGGGAAAGAGAACAACCTTTCGTCCCGGAGAATAGGAGGCCGTATGTCTCAGTCGTGAGGGAAACCCGGTTTTGAAGGCGGGCGTGTCCTAAGGTTTAATTTTCCCACACTCCTCCGCTCCTAGGAATAGGATACGTCAGCCTGCACAGGTAGAGTCAAGGGATGATCGTGCCGGAGGAAAGCAAGCCAGACCTGGCCCCTAGGCCAGAGGTAAAGCCAGCGAAGAGTCCGAAGCATGACGCCAGGAGAGACGAGAAACCTGACCCCAGGCTAGCGGAGCTGGAGAGTGGACTGAATGCTGAGAAAGCAAAGGCGGACGATTATCTCAGACGGCTTCAGTATCTTCAGGCTGACTTCGAGAACTATCGAAAGAGGGTGGAAAAGGAGGTCGAAGACTCAAGAAGATTTGGAAACGAACGCTTGCTATCCGAGCTTCTTGTCGTGAATGACGAACTGGAGCTGGCTCTTCAGAGATCGAAGGAGGCTGAGCAGGACTCTGTGCTAATCGAGGGAGTCGATATGGTACACAAACGGTTGCAGGGCCTACTGTCGAAAGAAGGCGTGAAGAAGATCGAAAGCGTAGGGTCTAAGTTCACACCCGACCTGCATGAGGCGGCTCTCGCTATCGAGTCGGACCAAGAGGAAGGCACCGTTATTGAGGAAATTAGGATAGGTTACCTGCTGAACGGGAAGGTTCTACGCCCGAGTATAGTTAAAGTGGCAGAGAAACACGCTACAGGGGAAAGCCGAGCTAATGAGGGTGAGAGCGAGTGAGTAAGACAGAGACCGAGAAGATAATTGGAATAGACCTAGGAACCACGAATTCGGCAGCAGCCGCGATGGAAGCAGGACGCCCCACGGTCGTACCCAGCGCTGAGGGACAGACCGCCGCCGGGAAGATGTTCCCCTCCGTTGTGGCCATGACCAAGGAGGGCCAGCTGTTAGTAGGTGAGCCTGCAAAGAGGCAGGCCGCGACGAACCCTGAAGGAACCATTTTTGAGGTGAAGCGGAAGATGGGGACATCAGAGAAAGTCGTTCTTCAGGGCAAAGAGTATACTCCTCAGCAGGTCTCTTCTTTCATTCTTCAAAAGATCAAGAGAGACGCTGAGACTTTTCTGGGAAGGCCCGTTAAGAAAGCCGTCATCACTGTTCCTGCACACTTCAACGATAACCAGCGACAGGCCACAAAGGACGCGGGGGAAATTGCGGGCTTAGAAGTTGCTCGTATCATCAATGAGCCAACTGCGGCTTGTCTAGCCTATGGACTGGACAAGACAGACAAGGAGATGAAGATCATGGTCTTCAGTTTCGGCGGAGGAACGCATGATGTTACCCTAATGGAGTTCGGGGGCGGAGTCTTCCAGGTTCTGGCCACCAGTGGAGACACACAGACAGGTGGCACAGATATCGACAACGCTGTTGTCGAATATTTGCTGGCCGAGTTTCAACGGCAGACGGGCATCAGCCTCCGCAACGACAGAGCCGCGATGACCCGTCTAAAGGAAGCTGCGGAGAAGGCGAAGATTGAGCTTTCAAACCTCGTAACAACAGACGTCGACCTTCCATTCCTGACACAGGATTCCTCAGGACCGAAGCACCTTCACACGACCCTTACAAGAGCGAAACTCGAAGACTTGGCTGGGCTGATCGTCAAGAAGGTCGAGGCCCCCATCCAGAGAACCCTGGCAGACGCAAAGCTCACGACAAAGGATGTTGACCGCATCATTCTCATCGGAGGCCAGACTCGAATGCCCTTGGTTCGCAAGTCTGTTGAGGACATCGTTGGGAAACAGGCGGAACGGGGCGTCGACCCGATGGAATGTGTCGCTGTAGGCGCGGCGATCCAGGGCGCGGTTCTTGCAGGGGAAGTCAAAGACATACTCCTTCTCGACGTCACACCCCTCTCCCTCGGCGTTGAAACCCTGGGAGGAGTCTCCACGAAGATCATGGAGAGAAACACAACCATTCCCACAAAGCGCAGCCAGGTCTTCTCGACAGCGGCAGACTTCCAGTCCACCGTAACAATCAATGTGCTCCAGGGAGAGCGTGCGATGGCAGAGGACAACCTTTCACTTGGAAAGTTCAACCTGACGGGAATACCACCGGCACCGAGAGGCGTTCCGCAAATCGATGTCACCTTCGACATAGATGCAAATGGAATTTTGAACGTGACTGCGAAGGACCTTGGGACCGGCAAGGAGAACAAGATCACGATTACCGCGTCGACGAAGCTGTCCAAGGACCAGAAGGAGAAGATGGTCCATGAGGCGGAACAGTTCGCGGAGCTAGACAAGAAGAAGCGGGAAGAGGTCGAGCTTCATAATAACGCTGAAAGTATGCTTTACACGGCTGAGAAAACCAAGGACGAGTTAAGAGGCAAAATCGGCCAAGAACAGGTCCAAGCTATCGACAAAGCCGCGGGGGCTCTCAGAGCCGCACTGTCTTCGAAAGAACCTGACAAGATCAAAGCCGCCAGCGACGAACTGTCTAAGACTCTTCAGAAGGTCGGAGCGGGAATCTACCAGAACGTCGCGGCTCAGCAGGCTCCTCAGGGCGGGACACAAGGAGCCTCTGGGCAGAAGACTGGATCATCTTCTGAAGACGATAATGTCGTGGATGCTGATTTCAAAGAAGTGAAGAGTGAAGGGTCTAAGTAAGAGAACGAGCTGAATGACCTGTAGATGGAGAAGCGCGACTACTACGACGTTCTCGGCGTTCCCCGAGGCGCGTCTAAGGACGAGATAAAATCCGCTTATCGTAAGCTGGCCTTACGGTATCATCCTGACAGGAATAAGGCTCCAGAGGCTACTGAGAAGTTCAAGGAAATCTCCGAAGCCTACGCCGTACTCTCGGATGATGAGAAGAAGACGCAGTTTGACCAGTTCGGCAGAGAAGGGGTCTATCAGCGCTATAACACCGAGGACATTTTCCGCGGGGCAGACTTCGACTCCATATTCCGGGACTTAGGCTTTGGTGGGCTTGGCGGTATCTTTGAACGGTTCTTTGGAGGCATTGGGGGCATTGGGGGTTTCGAGGGCTTTGGACCACGACAGCCCACGCGAGGGGATGACTTGGCCTACGATTTGGAAATTACCTTTGAAGAGGCGGCGCACGGGGCGGCCCGGGAGATAGATATTCCTCGGCTGTCCGAGTGCGCTACGTGCAACGGGACCGGTGCGCAGCCAGGCACCAGTCGGAAGAGGTGCGCAGAGTGCAATGGTCGCGGCCAGGTTCAGCACGTACGGAGAGCGGGTTTTGCCCAGTTTGTACAAATAACCACTTGTCCAAAATGCCGGGGAGAAGGAACCATAATCGAGAAACCGTGCAAAACCTGCAGGGGCTCTGGGCTGGAAAGGGTCCGCCGGAAGTTGCAGGTCAAGGTTCCCGCAGGGGCTGATGAAGGCCAGGGTCTACGGCTCAAAGGTGAAGGAGACGCGGTTGCAGCTGGCCGGGCAGGAGATCTGTATGTTCGAATTCACATGAAGCCCCACCGCGAGTTCAAGAGACAAGGGAACGATGTGGTTTATGAGACGAGGATCAGCTTTCCGAAAGCTGCCCTAGGGGGGGAACTAGAAGTTCCTTGCATCGACGGAAAGGCCAGGTTGAAAATCCCTCCAGGAACGAGGTCCGGTACTGTCTTTAGGCTTGAAGGGAAGGGCTTTCCGAACCTTGACGGATGGGGCAAGGGAGACGAGCTTGTTCGCGTTGATGTGGATATTCCCCAGGACCTTTCACGGAGGCAGCGCGAGCTACTGCAGGATCTTGCCCAGGAAATGGGAGAGAGACTCTAGAACGGCGGAGTCATAGCTAAAACGGCCACTATCCCAGCTATCAAATCTTTCACTTCCCTACCGCTCCAAATACTCGCAGGTTCACGTGTTAGAAGCGTAACGCGAAGTGTGTCGCTCTCCCATTACTAGTCACACTTCGATTCTTACCCTGTACTCGCCGTAGGCCTCCCTCAGAGCGTAACTGACTTCGCCTACTGTGCAGCCTACCTGAACTGCTCTCAAGATACTTGGTACGAAGTTTTTTTCTGCTCTGGCAGACCTTGTCAAGGATCCGAGCGCGTTGTTCACTCGGGTTCTGTTTCTTGATGCTTTGAAATTTCTAAGCTGGCGGATTTGAGTTTTCTCGATCTTGGGGTCGAGGCGTTGGATTCTAGGCTCAGGACCCGCTCCATCAATGAACCTGTTTACGCCCACGATGATTGTTCGTCCCTCATCGACTGACTTTTGAAACCTGTAGGCGCTCTCCTGAATCTCCCGGTGGACGAAGCCTGACTCTATTGCCTTCCGTGCTCCACCTAGGCTCTCTACTCTCTCAAGAAGCTCCAGTACATTCCGCTCAAGGCTCCGTGTCAGGTTCTCAACATAGTAGCTACCGGCCAGGGGGTCAGCGGTCCGAGTCACTCCTGACTCGTAAGCGATGATTTGCTGGGTTCGCAGTGCAACTCTCACCGAATCCTCTGTCGGCAGGGAGATCGCCTCATCCTTGGAGTTCGTGTGTAAAGACTGGGTCCCGCCCAGGATAGCGGCTAAGGCCTGAATCGCCACCCTTGTGACATTATTGTCAGGCTGCTGGGCGGTCAGTGTTTCGCCGCTAGTTTGAGTGTGAAAGCGGAGTTTGCAAGATTCCGGATTTCGAGCATTGAACCGCTCTTTCATCAACCATGCCCATATTTTCCGGGCTGCTCTGAGCTTGGCAATCTCCTCGAGAAAGTCGTTCCGGCAGGCGTAGAAGAATGAAAGGTGAGGGGCAAAGTGGTCGATCCTTAGCCCCCTTTCCAAGGCCGCTCTTACATACTCGAGAGCGTTTGCGAAGCTGAACGCTAGCTCCTGTATAGCGTTTGCACCGGACTCTCTGATATGGTAGCCGCTTATGCTGATTGGATGCCACATGGGCATTTTTTCGGCGCAGTATTCTATCAGGTCCACTGCTAATCTCAATGAAGCCTCGGGGGGATAGATGTATGTGTTCCGGGCAATGTACTCCTTCAGAATATCATTCTGAGTAGTTCCTCGGAGAACTCTCTGTGAGACGCCTTGTTCCTGAGCCACAGCGACATAAAGTGACAGGAGGATAGGGGCCGTCGCGTTAATTGTCATGCTGGTGCTAACTTTGTCGAGATGGATGCTGTCGAAGAGCTGTCTCATGTCGTCAAGGCTGCTTATCGCAACGCCTACCCTACCAACTTCTCCGGCCGCGCGTGGATGGTCTGAGTCAAGGCCAAGCTGAGTCGGCAGGTCGAAGGCGGTGCTGAGGCCAGTCTCTCCATGTGAGATTAGATACTTGAAGCGCTTGTTGGTTTCCCGTCCTGACCCGAAACCCGTGTACTGACGCATCGTCCACAGTTTTTGTCTATACATCTCCTCGTAGATTCCCCGCGCGTAAGGGTACTGTCCAGGTAACCCGATCGACTTGGCCCACTGGGGCGGGACGTCCTTTTGAGTGTAGACTCGCTTGGAGGGTATTCCGGAATCGGTTGTTACGGGTTCAGGCGTAGATTTCTAGTCTCCTAGCTTGCTGATGGTCTTTACCAGTTTTGACGCCGCGGTTTCAGGGTCTAATTGGCGCTTGACGACCTGGTTGACGATTCCAGTCCATTCCTTCCGGGTCTTCAACCGGTCCACTGTTTCACGGTGAAAATCCGAAAACGCTGCTTCAATCAGCTCTTGTTCAATTCTTCCCTGCGCACGTTTCTCTCGCAGGTCCTTGTCGTCGAGGTGTTTGCGAAACCTCTCAAGTGAGTCGACTACCGCCGGTACTCCAGTTCCTTTCAAAGCAACGGTCTTCAACACCGGCGGCCTCCAGCCGTCCTTCTCCTTCAAGCCGCTGGCAATGTTGTACATGGTCTTTGAGGGGTTGACGAGGTCCGCCTTATTCACCACGAAGACATCACCGATCTCGCCGAACCCTGCCTTGAACGCTTGAACCTCATCGCCGAGCTGAGGCATAAGCACGACGACGACCGCATCCACGGCCGACGCCACCTCCACCTCGGCCTGCCCAGCTCCGACGGTTTCTATGATTATGATATCCATCCCGGCTGCGTCGAGAACTCTGACCGTGTTCCTAGCAGCACGGGCGAGACCTCCAATGTCTCCCCTTGAGGCCATGCTACGGATGAACACGCCCTTTTCCAGGCTGTGGTCCATCATGCGAATCCTGTCACCGAGCAGTGCGCCTCCGGTGAAGGCGCTTGATGGGTCGATGGCTAGGACCCCGACTCTCTGGGCTCTCTTGCGATACTCTTCAATCATCTTGTCGACGAGAGTACTCTTGCCCGTCCCGGTGGGACCCGTCACCCCTACCGTGAAGGCCCTACCAGTGCGGGGGTAAATCTCATGGATGAGCCGACGACACGCCTCCCCCCCACCCTCAACAACCGTAATGGCCTTGGCAAGGGCGCGATGGTCCCCTCTCGAAACTAGTGTCGATAATCCGACCAATGTGATACCCGTTCTTCACTTCCCTGTAGGATATTTCAACGTTGAAGGGTCCCTACTGGTGGGGAAAATGGAGAAATAGGAAAATCCCGTCTTACTCAGCTGTTTCGTGAGACTGTTTTGGCAGCAAGCTATTGGAAGAAAGCTCTTGGAGAAATAGAGACGCACCGACGAGCACCAGCCTCAACTTTCAACCAGGCACACTTGACGAGGCTGAAGAGAGGAAACAAGAGGTGGGCAGAGAAAACGCTCGGAGAGTGGTTGCGCACAAGCCCCGAGACGAGGAAAGAATACCGTAACCCGTCAGAAATTCCCCTCCGACGGACATACACTCCCGAGGACATATCCTACTTTGACTACTCCAGCGACGAGGGTTTTCCTGGCGAATACCCGTATGTCCGGGGTGTCTACCCTACGATGTACAGGGGAAGGCTTTGGACAATGCGCATGTTCTCAGGCTTTGGTACACCTGAAGACACCAACAAGAGACTCCATTATCTGCTCGAACACGGCGAGACAGGTCTCAGCATAGCCTTCGACATGCCGACACTGTACGGTTATGACCCCGACCATCCTCGTGCAGAGGGCGAGGTCGGACGTTGTGGCGTCTCAGTCGGCTCGTTGAAAGATATGGAGATTATTCTCGAAGGAATTCCGCTCGACAAAGTCAGCACGAGCATGACCATCAACGCGCCAGCCTCCGTGTTAACCGCGATGTACGTGGGCGTGGCTGAGCGGCATGGTGTCAAGGCGAAAGACCTCAGGGGAACGGTGCAAGCGGACATTCTCAAAGAGTACATCGCCCAGAAAGAATGGGCGTTTCCACCTGAAGCACACTTGCGAATCATCCGGGACATGATGGTCTACTGCACCAAGGAGATGCCCCAGTGGAACTACATCAGCATAAGCGGCTACCACATCCGTGAGGCAGGCTCGAGCGCGGTCCAAGAGCTGGCATTCACTTTAGCGGACGGTTTTGCGTATGTTGATCTGGGTATTGAAGCTGGGTTGAACGTTGATAACTTCGCTCCCCGTCTCAGCTTCTTCTGGAACTGCGGAATGGATTTCTTCGAAGAGGTCGCTAAGTTTCGAGCAGCGAGGCGAATATGGGCCCGGGTCCTGAAGGAGAAGTACAAGGCGAAAGACCCGCGCTCGCTACTCCTACGGACACATGCTCAGAACTCTGGCGTGTCGCTAACCTGGCAACAGCCCCTGAACAACATAGTCCGGACAACTATTGAGGCCCTCGCCACCGTCCTAGGCGGGACTCAGTCTCTGCACACGAATTCCTATGATGAAGCCTGGGCTTTGCCCTCAGAGAAGGCTGCGACGGTAGCCT
>Ga0209157_1002853_pt1 | contig 13540 bp, 14 predicted proteins | sample GraSoiAngelo_135_FD_185892 | JGI IMG/M metagenome (GOLD analysis project Ga0209157, IMG submission 185892) | Grasslands soil microbial communities from the Angelo Coastal Reserve, California, USA - 14_0929_05_40cm (SPAdes) (version 2) | ecosystem: Environmental > Terrestrial > Soil > Grasslands ... | reverse complement strand
CAGCGCAAGCTGGGACGGTTGGATGAGGCGCGGACTTCATTACAGCATGCCAGAGAGTCTTTCGAAGCCGCAGAGGAACTCGAGGACCTGCTCCGCGTCCTCCAGAACATCGGCCAGCTCGATCATGAGGAAGGACGGCCGCGCGAGGCGCTGCGGCACTTTCACCACGCCCTGCGGGTCATGGAGCGCCTCCAACGCCCGCTCGATCGGGCGGCCATCCTCACTGAGATCGGCCGCGCGCACCTCACGCTGGGGGAGCTCGAAGACGCGGAGCAATTCGCCGCGCAGGCTCTGGACGAGACACAGCGGACCGGCGATCCGGTAGAGGCCGCCGAAGCCCAAGTCGTGCTGGGCCGCGTACGGCTCGCCCGCGGCGAGGTGAAGCCGGCCGTGGAAGGCGTCCGGCGGGCGTTGAGCACCTTCCGCGAACGTGGGTTGGCAGGGAGGGAGATGCAGGTGGCGCGGGAGTTCGGCTTGGCGCTCAAGGAGCGGGGTGCACATCCGGAGGCCAGTGAATTTCTCGCGCTGGTTGCGGAAAGCGCCGTCGTCGCCCCGGCCGCCGCAGCGTCATCCCGCGTACGGAGCTGAGCTGATGTAAAACGGGACGGCACTGTGCCGTCCCGTTCATCATTGGTTCTATCGCGTGTGTTGTGCGTCGTTACCCGCGCGAGTTCACCAGCTCAGGTTCGCGTGCTCCAACCACATCTTCAAGCGTCACCGGCTCCATCCGCACCGGGCCCCGGCCGGCCCTGGTATCCGTGCTGGTCGAGCACAGGTCATAGACGGCGAGGATTTCCCCGAATTTCGGCTCCAACGTGGCGATCGACCCGCACCGTGGACATCGCCAGACTTCCATCACCGGCCTCCTCCCTGAGCCCCGCAGAGCTTGCCGGTCGGCTCCCTTATGAGTAAACGTACCCACCTAGTCGCTGGTTCAGCCCTTCGGTTATATTCTTTGAGCAAGACTCTTGCCAAGAAGTGGGGGCGCGGAGAGGGTTGAGGGCGCCCAGACGGGGGGATGAGATGAAGGCGGTGAGGATACACACCCACGGTGGACCGGATGTCCTGCGCGTCGAGGAGGTTCCCGCTCCAGAGCCGGGGCCTGGCGAGGCTCGGGTGCGTCTGGCGGCGTGCGGGGTCAACTTTGTCGATATCTACCAACGGCTCGGGCAGTACCGGCTCACGCTGCCTGTCGCGCTTGGCCAGGAGGGCGCCGGGACCGTTGATGCGATCGGACCGCAGGTCTCCGAGGTGAGGGTAGGGGACCACGTTACCTTCGCCAACGTGATGGGCAGTTATGCAGAGTATGCCGTGGCGCCTGCTTGGCGGCTGGTTCCGGTGCCGTCCGGCCTGGACGACCGCATCGCCGCCGCGGTGATCCTTCAGGGCATGACCGCGCATTATCTGGCCCACGCGACCTATCCACTGAAACCGGGTGATGCTGCGCTGATTCACGCTGGAGCCGGTGGCGTGGGTCAGCTGCTGGTGCAGATGGCGAAGCGGAAGGGGGCCCGCGCGATCGCCACCGTCTCGACCGATGAGAAAGCTGAGATCGCGCGTTCGGTGGGGGCCGATGACATCGTTCTGTACTCACGAACGGACTTCGAGGTGGAAGTGAAGCGGTTGACCGCAGGGCGCGGCGTGAACGTGGTGTACGACTCCGTCGGGAAGGACACCTTTGAGAAGAGTCTGGGATGCCTGGCGCTGCGTGGCATGATGGTGCTCTACGGTCAGTCCAGCGGCCCCGTCCCTCCTGTCGATCCGCAGGTTCTGAACGCGAAGGGCTCGCTGTTTCTCACCAGGCCGACCCTGCACCACTATACCCACACGCGGGAGGAGTTACTGGCGCGGGCCGGGGACGTGCTGTCCTGGGTGCGTTCGGGCGTGCTGCGCCTGCGCATTGACCGCGACTTCCCGCTGGTGCAGGCGGCCGATGCCCACCGGTACCTGCAGGGCCGGCAGACCAAGGGGAAGGTGCTCCTCACTCCCTAGGGCCCGACCCTGCGCGACGCGGCGCTCGCTAACGGCGTGGTGCAGGCGGCCGATGCCCACCGGTACCTGCAGGGCCGGCAGACCAAGGGGAAGGTGCTCCTCACTCCCTAGGGCCCGACCCTGCGCGATGCGGCGCTCGCTAACGGCGACCACGGCTCGCCTCCAGTCGCTCCGCGGCTCCTCCACCCGCCCCACCCGGATTGGTGTCATGCAAGGTCGGCCCTGCTTGCGGCGGCGGCGAGCGGGTTCCTCCGAGCGCAGCTGCGCAGTCGACAACCTGGTCGCAGGCCGTGAACTCGTAGATTGTGACAGACTGGCCGCAGGCAGGGGCGCGTGAGGCCTGCGAGTCGATCGGGAGCCGACGGAGCCGCGAGAGCGAGGGGGAACCCCGAGCCACCGCCGCCGGGAATCGTCTTAGAACGCAACCTGATGCAACTGAGACTGCGCGTTCCCTTGACATGGAGTGGGTGCGCCCCGTAGAGTAAGGCGGAGAGATAATGAAAATCATTTTCATTTGGGGGGCGCCCCATGGTGCGGGACGGATCGACGGCCGAACGCCGGCTTGAGGGACGGCTCCGCCGCCTGCGGAGCGCCGGACACCGGATCACGGCGCAGCGGAGGGCGGTGCTGCGCGCGCTGGCCATGATGGGCTGCGCCTGTGGCGCGGAGGATGTCCACGCCCGGGCACGACGCATCTACCCGCGTCTCGGTCTGGTCACCGTCTACCGTACGCTGGCCGCGCTGGTGCGGGAAGGGCTGGCCCAGACCGTGCAGCTGGACGACGGCCGCGTCCGGTACGAGCTGCGTGACGACGGCCGGCATCATCACCACCTGGTCTGCCTGGCCTGTGGTTCGATCGCCAGACTCGAGGCATGCGCGCTTGGACGCCTGCAGTCGGCCGGCCGGCGCCGGGGATTCAGGGTGACTGCCCACCGGCTCGAACTCTTCGGATACTGTGAAAACTGCCAACCATGGGAGGCCCGGCACGAGGCACGATGAACGCGTGGGTCGCGTCTGGCGATCGCTGGTGGCGGCCGGCGCGGTCATTGCCGCGTTGGGCTGTGCAGGGACTCCGCTCGCGCAGGGGACCCTGCCGGTGGTGGTGACATTCTACCCCTTGCAGGAGTTCGCCCAGCGGGTCGGCGGCGACCGTATCCGGGTGCAGACGCTGGTGCCGCCGGGGGCGGAACCGCATGACTATGAACCCCGCCCGCAGGACATCACGGCGCTGCACGCAGCCCGGGTGATTATCTACAATGGGGCGGGACTTGAAACGTGGCTCGAAAAACTCCGGCCGGAGTTCCCGGCGCGGGGCCTCATCGTGAACGCCAGTGATGGATTGCCCCTGGCTAAGGGGATCGACGAGCAGGAGGGTGGCGCCCAAGGTGAGCCTCCTGCACGCTTCGACCCTCACGTGTGGCTCGACCCACAGCTCGCGGCTCGGATGGTGACCAATGTCGCCAGGGGACTCCAGGAGGCTGACGCACAGGGCAGCGAGGTGTTCCAGGCGCGCGCCTTGTCCCTGCGGGAACAGCTGCTCACCCTTCACAACGAGTTTGCTACGAGGCTGCGAAGCTGTCGTCAGAAGGAATTCATCACTACCCATGCGGCGTTCGGATACCTGGCACGCCGCTACAGGCTCGTGCAGCTGCCCATCAGTGGGCTGTCGCCGGAGGCCGAGCCAGCGCCCACCCGGCTGCGTGAGCTTGTGCATCTGGCCAGAGCGCATCATATCAAGGTTGTGTATTATGAGACCCTGGTAAGCCCGAAGGTCGCCGAGACGCTGGCACGCGAAGTGGGCGCGCGGGTCCTGGTGCTCGATCCACTCGAAGGCCTGACGAGCGAAGAGCTGCGCCAGGGACGGAACTATTTTTCGGTGATGCGTGAAAACCTCAACCATCTTGCCGACGGGCTCAACTGTCACTAGGGTCGATCCAGTGGTCGAGCTGGAGCACGTCACCTTCGACTACGAGAGCGAGCGCGTGCTCGACGAGGTCAGCCTGCGCATCGGTCGCGGGGACTTCCTGGGTATCATCGGTCCCAATGGATCGGGCAAGACGACCCTGCTGAAAGTTCTCCTTGGGCTGCTGCGGCCGGCATCGGGGCGGGTCAAGGTGTTTGGCACCGACGTGCGACTCTTTCGGGAATGGGCCCGGATCGGCTATGTCCCGCAAAAGGCGACCGCGTTCGACGCCCGGTTCCCCGCAAGCGTGTTGGAGGTGGTGCTCAGCGGGCGATCGGGCGTCGCGGGAATCGGGCGCAGGTTCGGTGAGCGCGACCGCGCGGCAGCCGAAGAAGCGCTGAAAACCGTAGACATGCTGGAGCTCAAGGCCCGCCCCATTGGCCGGCTGTCGGCTGGGCAGCAGCAACGCGTCTTCATCGCGCGGGCGCTGGCCAGCCGCCCGGAGTTGCTGCTGCTCGACGAACCCACCGTCGGAGTGGACGTGGATGCGCAGGAGCGGTTCTACAGTCTGCTGCGCCGGTTGAACCGCGAGTTCGGGACGACGCTGGTGCTGGTGTCCCACGACGTCAGTGTCGTAGCGGGGGAGGTCACCCACCTCGCGTGCCTCAACCGCCGGCTGGTGTTTCACGGCAGCCCGGAGGAGGCCATGCGCTCCGGGGCACTGGCTCAGCTCTATCGCGCGGAGAGCCTGGTTGTTGCACACCACCACTAGGTAACTGCGTCTACCTAGTCTTCCTAGTCTACTTGGTCTTCCTGGTCTACAGTCACCAGAAGGCTCAAGGAGATCATGGAGACTAGGTAGACCAAGGAGACCAGGGAGACCAGGTAGACTCGCGTATGCCCGAGATCTTTCAGTACGGTTTCATGGTACGCGCGCTGGCCGCCGGGCTGATGATCGGCACCATCGCCCCGACGATCGGCGTGTTCCTGGTGCTGCGCAGGCTCAGCTTGATTGCCGACACACTGGCTCACGTGGCCCTGGCCGGTGTCGCGCTCGCGCTCCTGACGGGCATTCACCCGGTGGCGGGCGCACTCGGCGTGGCGTTGCTCGGCGCCGTGGGGGTCGAGCGGCTGCGGGTCTCAGGCCGCCTGTACGGAGACGCCGCGCTGGCCATCTTCCTCTCCGGCGGCCTGGCGCTGGCCGTCGTGCTGATCGGTCTGTCCGGTGGTTTTAGCGTCGATGTGTTCTCCTACTTGTTCGGCAGCATCACCGTCGTGCAGCCGCGCGATCTGTGGGTCATCCTGGTGCTGGGGATGGTGGTGCTGGGTACGGTGGCGCTGCTGTACAAAGAACTGTTCGCAATTACCTTCGACGAAGAAGCCGCCCGGGTTCAGGGGGTGCCGGTAGATAGCCTGAATCTCCTCGTGACGGTCCTGGTGGCGACGACCGTCGTCGTTGCCATGCGAGTGGTGGGTGTTCTGTTGACGAGCGCGCTGGTGGTGATTCCGGCCGCGACATCGTTGCGCCTGGCCCGGAACTTTCGCGGCGCGCTGCTGATCGCCGTGCTGGCCGCTCTGACCTCCGTCGTTGCGGGCATCGTGCTGTCGTTTTATTTGAACATTGCCGCCGGCGGGGCCATCGTGGCCTGCGCCATTCTCCTGTTCGCGGCGAGCGCACCGCTGGTGCGGCGGCCATGATCGCGACGCAAACGCCTCGGGCCGTGTCAGCCGCACTCCTCGTTGCCGCCCTTGTGTTCGGAGGGGCGCGCGTGGTCTCAGCGCAAGAACCGACCGAGGCTGTACCGCCGGATCAGTTCTTCCGCGGCACAGTGGTTGAGGTGCTGGAGGAACGCGTCGGCGAGGTCGTGGGCGCCCCACAGCTGCAGCAGGTGGTCGTGGTGGAGCTCGCCGTAGGTGGTGGCACGCGACAGCGGGTCCGCGCGGAGTTTACCGCCGTGGCGGCCGGAGGCACCGGGCAAGCTCTGCGCGTGGGTGACGCCGTCATCGCCGTCCAATCTCCGCCCCCTGACCAGAGTTACTTTGTCGTCGACCGCGATCGCAGCCGGCCCCTCATCTTTCTCGCCGTTGCGTTCTTTGCGCTCGCCGTCCTGCTGGGCCGCCTGCGAGGGGCGACATCGTTGTTGGGGTTGGCAATCACGGTGGCGGTGATCGTAGGGTTCGTGGTCCCCAGTATCGTGGCGGGTGCCAGTCCGTTATTCGTCAGCATCTTAGGGGCGCTGGCGATCGCGGTCGCGTCTATCTACCTCGCGCACGGGTTCAGCAGGAGGACCACGATCGCCGTCGCCAGCACCTTGATCACCCTGACACTGTCGGCCTTCCTGGCCGCCGCGGCGGTGTCGCTGGCACGGCTCTTCGGCTCCGGAACGGAGGAAGCGTCGTACCTGCAGCTAGGTTTGCTGAAGCAGGTCAACCTGCGCGGGCTTTTGCTTGGCGGCATCATTCTCGGGGCGGTGGGTGTGTTGGATGATATCACCACCGGTCAGGCTGCCGCCGTTGATGAGATCCACAAAGCGAACCCAGCGCTGCCGGTCCGGGAGTTATACTGGCGCGGGCGTTCTGTGGGAACGGAGCACATCACCTCGCTCGTCAACACCCTGTTCTTGGCTTACGCCGGCGCCTCCCTTCCACTCTTCATTCTCTTTACCGTCAACGGAGCCCAGCCGCTGTGGGTCACGCTGAGCAGCGAGTTTGTCGCGGAAGAAATCGTCCGGACGCTCGTCGGCAGCATTGCGCTGATCCTTGGTGTGCCCATCACAACCCTGATGGCGGCGTACGTGCTCGGGCGGCAGTGAGCGCGAACGTCACCTACTGCCGCAGGTACCGTCCGAACCAGACCACCGCGCGTTGCCAGGCGTCCTTCGCCGACACATCGTGGTATCGCTCACCGGTGTCATTGAAGAAGGCGTGGTTGGCGCCGAGCGCGAACGTCACCTACTGCCGCAGGTACCGTCCGAACCAGGCCACCGCGCGCTGCCAGGCGTCTTTCGCCGACACGTCGTGGTATCGCTCACCGGTGTCATTGAAGAAGGCGTGGTTGGCGCCGGGATAGATGATGATCTCGTGGGTGATGCCGGCGCGCTGCATCGCCTCGCGAATCGCCGGGATGCCCGCATCGATGCGTGTGTCCAGCTCGCCGTAGATCGCCAGCACCGCCGCTTTGATCTTCGGCACGTCCTCAAGCGGCGGGTTCGGTCCGTAGAACGGAACCGCCGCACGGAGGCTCGGGTTGCTGGTGGCCAGCCGCCAGGTCATTCCGCCGCCGAAGCAAAAGCCCACCGCGCCGATGCGGTCCCTGCGCACGCTGGGCAGGCCCTGCAGATAGGTGACGCCGGCGTTGAGCATGGCCACGAGTTGCTCGGGCGGGGTGCGGCCCAGGATGGCGGTCACCTGCGCCAGGTCGGAGTATTTTGCGGTGCCGCCTTCGGCAGAGGCCAGATCCACGGCCAGGGCGACGTAGCTCAGTTTGGCCAGCCGCCGGCACACATCTTTGAAGTGTTCCAGCAGCCCGCGGTTTTCATGGATGACAATGATCCCAGCCGCCGGGCCCTTCAACTTAGGGCGCGCCAGGTAGGCGGAGATGGTCACGGTACCCATCGGGAACGTCACCATCCCCCCTTCCAGCGCGGGATCGTCGGGAGGGACCGTTACGCCCAACGCCTGCGCGACGGCACTCCGCCCTGAGCCGCCCGGGCCGGCCTGGGGAACCGGTGTGCCCGCGGAAGCCGCTGCGACCTCCTGCAGTGTCGCGGTGACGCCCAACTGGCTCAGGACGGGCAGAGCCACAGCCGTCCCGCCGGCCATCAGCGCGACGCGCCGGAGAAACTCCCGCCGGTTTAGCCGTCCATCCTCGTAGTCCTCCGCCCATTCTTCGACGATGTAGCGTTCGAGGTCACCCATGCGACACGCTCCTCTCTGCGATTCGCCTGGCGCAGATGTACCTCAGGCCTGTCACAATTCGGTCTCCACGTCCGCTGTGGCGGGTGATCCGGGCCGTTTGGGTACAATGGTGAGAGAAGATGGTGGAGGTGAAGTACCCGTGCCGGCCGTGGGCCGTCTGACGACCTCCGATTTGCAGTTTATTGTCACAACGCTGCTGCCCGATGTCGATCCCTCTGTGGCCGTGACGGTGCTGCGCCGTGACCCGGACCGGGTGGAGGAGCTGCTCGACGACGAGCGGCTCTTCAAGCGCCTCCGGTCCGAGGACGCGCTGGTGAGGGTCTCCCCCTGGCTGCTGTTCACCGTGCTGCTCCGCCGGGTGCGCCGGGAACTGAGGGCCCTGCCGTACACCGTGGAACAGCGGGGCGGGGAACGCGTGGCTGTGTTCGACGCGGAGCGTGCCGGTGCCCTGCTGGGCGACCGGGAGATCCAAGACTACCTGATCGAGCTTCTGGTCTCATTCACGCGGACGGATAGCCTCTCCCTCGAGGTCGAGGAGGCCGGGCGCCTCCGCCGACGCCGTTTCAGCGATCTGAGCAGCGAGGACATGATCGCCCTGGCGGCGCTGATGCCCGAGGACCTGCGGTTTCCCATTCTGCGCCGCGTCGCCGACATCGCGCTGTTCGTGACCGGGATCTTTCCCGAACATGCCGAGCCGTTCCACCGGCAGCCGGGATCGCCTTCGTCCCCCGGGCTTCGATGGCGGTTCCGCCGGTCGCTGGAAGAGTACGAGGATGAGGGCCGCCGCTTCTACCGGCTGGCCGCACGGCACGAGGTCGCCCGGCGCACCGGCATGACGCGTGCCCTGGATGCTCTGGCAGAAATGTTCCCCGTGGCCCGCAAGCCGCTCAATGTGCTGGCCTCGCAGTACATCAGCACCAGCCGGCTGCTGCTGTTCAGCGACGCCTTCTGACACTGTTCCCGTCCCGCCCGCGGTGGGCGCACCGCCGTCTGTACGAGATCTGGGACCTCGTCTGGCGCATCATACATGATATAGGCACCCACTCGCAGACGCCTGCAGCCGGCGGTCGGGCTCGCAGGAGGAGCGGGTTCTCGCGCGGAACAGGGTGGGTCCGGGAGAGGTGGTATAGGGAAGGCATTCCACGGGAACGGCAGGTGGTGGACGTACGTTGAGGTAGCGCATGAAACTCGTCGCGGCCGCTCTCGTGGCGGTGGCCGCGTCCTGGATGCTGGCGGGCTCTGCCGCCGGCCAGGCCGCGGAAGTCAGGGTTGTCGTCAACGGCGTCGACGTTCCCCTCGCCGTGCCTGCCGTTGTCTTCAATGGGCAGGTCATGGCTCCCATGTCCGGGCTCTTTGAGCCCATGGGGGCCATTGCCGCGTACTACGAAACCGATCGCTCCATCGTGGTCACCAACCGCGTGCGGACCACCCTCGTTCTCTGGCTGAACGAGACGGCCGTGCTTGTCAACGGCCAGCCCCAGTCTCTCCCGGTGGCTCCGGCCCTGCTCGGGTCGGAGGTGTTCGTCCCGGTGCAGGCGACGTTCGCCTTGCTGGGAGCGTGGGCCAGATTCGACGAGGCCGAGCGCGCCGTGTTTGTCAACTCCCAGATCACGGGGATCACCCCGCAGGTCGCCTCCGGCGCCCTGCAGGTCTCCGTGGACGCCACCGGCCCCGTGCAGGTCGAGACGAACGTGCTCAGCAATCCCGACCGGCTGGTCGTAGACTTCATCAATGCCACCTTGCGCACGCAGGGACGGCAGTACGCAGTCGGCGAAGCCGGCGTGGACCGCATCCGCACCGCGCAGTTCCAGGTCAAGCCGTTCATCTCACGGATGGTCTTCGATTTGAACCAGCCCGTGGAGATCAGCATCACCTCCGCGCCGACCAGTTATCTCGTTACGCTCCAGGTGCGGCCGAGAGGCGCTGCGCCATGGCAGGCCGCCGGGAACGGGCCGAACGTCTCCCCGCTCACCCCCGCTGGCCCGGTGAAGGTGACAGCCGTCGGTTTCCAGTCCGATGGCCAGGCGGGCCGCATTACCGTGGACAGCACCGGCCCGATGGAGTACAAGATTCGGGAGTTTGCGTTCCCCGACCGCCTGGCTATCGACATGCAGAATGCCGTGTTCATTCCCGTCAAGCGCGAGATCAGCGTCGATGGGACATCGGTCGTGTCGATCCGCGCGGCGCAGTTTACCGCCCGGCCGCCGGTGACCCGCATCGTGGTCACCCTGAAACGAAAACTCAACTACGTCGTCAACCGGTCGGCGGGCCAGCTGACCGTTGACCTGAACACGAATATGGCCGCCCGCGGGCACCTGGTGGCGATCGATCCAGGACACGGCGGCCAGGATCCAGGCGCGATCGGGCCGAGTGGATTGCGCGAGGCCGACGTGGTACTCGACATCGCGATGCGCGTGCGCGATCTCCTCGCCCGCGACGGGATCCGCGTGCTGCTGCTTCGCGACAGCGACGCGACCGTGGATCTGGAGGACCGGCCGCGCCTGGCCCGCGAGGGCGGCGCCACACTCTACGTGAGTATTCATGCCAATGCCTCGCCGCGCGCGGCCGTCAACGGCACGGAGACGTTTTACCTGACCCCGCAAAGCCTCGTGCTGGCACAGATGATCCAGGATGAACTCGGTGTGGTTCTGGGGATTCCCAGCCGGGGCATTAAGACCGCGAACTTTGTGGTCCTCCGCGACAACGAGATGCCGGCGGTGCTGGTGGAGACGGCATTCATCTCCCATGCCGACGACGAACTCCGGCTGCGCGACCAGGCCTTCCGCCAGCATGTGGCCGAGGCCGTGCATCACGGCATCGCCCGGTTCCTGGCGATCTACCCGGTGCCCCAGCAAGCCCCTTGAAGCTCACCATCCTTGGTAAGTGGTCTCCGTATCCGCCCGCCGGCGGCGCCTGCCCTGGCTACCTGGTCGAGGCAGACGGCGTGCGGATCCTGCTGGATTGCGGCTCCGGGACCGTCAGCAGCCTGCATCGCGTCGGCACGGCGTTCGATCTCAACGCGATTGTGATTTCCCACCTGCATCCAGATCACTTCACCGACATCTACCCGCTGCGCAACGAGCTGGCCTACGGCCGGCTGCCCGATCCGCCGGCGCCCTCCGTGCCGCTGTTCGCGCCGGCCGGTGCGGCCGGGTATCTGGCTGCCTGTTTGCCGAAGCCGGAGTCACGCCAGGAGTTCACCGCCGGGTTTTCGTTCCGCCCCCTGGAAGACGGCGTTGGCGCCGTCGGCCAGGTCCGGTTGCGGTTTGTGATGACGTCCCATCCGATGCCCTGCCACGGAGTCGAGGTCAGCGCCGGCGGCCGGCGTCTGGTGTACAGTGCCGACACCGGACCGTGCGAGGCGCTGGAGCGTCTCGCCGCCGGGTGCGACCTGTTCCTCTGCGAATCCACACTGCTGGAAGGCGATGAGCACCTCGCCGGGCGGCTCGGCCACCTCAGCGGCGGCATGGCCGGTGCCGCCGCCCAGCGCGCGGGTGTCAAACGCCTGCTGCTGACTCACTTTTTCACACCCCGGCATGCGGTCAAGGAGTCGTCCGCGGCAGCAGCGAAACTGTTCGGCGACGTCCGGGTTGCCGATGAAGGTGTCACCTACGAGGTGTGAGCGGGATGCCCCGCCCAGATGGTCGCCGGCCGGATGAACTCCGGCCGGTCAAGATTACTCGCCGCTATCTGAAATACGCCGAGGGATCGGTCCTCATCGAGTTAGGGGATACCCGCGTGGTCTGCGCCGCGAGCATCGAAGAGCGGGTGCCACAGTGGCTGCGGGGGGCGGGGCAGGGGTGGATCACGGCAGAATACGGGATGATTCCTCGATCCACGCAGGAGCGCAATCCCCGCGATGTGCACAGGTCGGGGGGCCGGGTGCAAGAGATCCAACGTCTGGTCGGGCGCTCGCTGCGGGCGGCCGTCGACATGGAGAAACTCGGTGAGCGGACGATCTGGATCGATTGCGACGTCATCCAGGCAGATGGGGGCACGCGGACCGCGGCGATTACCGGCGCGTTCGTGGCGCTGGTCGATGCGCTGCATGTGTTGCGCTCCACCGGGATGATTACCGTCTGGCCGGTGCGGGAGTTTCTCGCCGCCACCAGCGCAGGGTTCGTGGAGGGGCAGGCGGTCCTGGACCTCAGTTTTGCCGAAGACTCCCGCGCCCGTGTGGACATGAATGTGGTGATGACAGAGATGGGGCGGATCGTCGAAGTGCAGGGGACGGCAGAAGGGTTGCCCTTCACCCGCGACGAGATGCTGCAGCTGCTGGGTCTTGCCGAGCAGGGGATCCGCCGGCTGATCACCCTCCAGAAAGACGCTCTTCAAGACATTCCCTCAGCCGTCAGACGCTAACTGCGCGGGAGCGCCGACCGACGTGGCCAGAACGTCCCGCAGAGTTCGGCCCGCTCGTGCGCGCACCCGGCGCGCCAGACCGTCGCGCGTCCATGCCATTCCGCCGACGCCGGCCCCCAGCATGCTGGAGGTGGTCCTGGCGACCCGCAATCCAGGCAAAGTGCGCGAGCTTCTCGATCTGCTGCGGGATCTTCCGCTGCAGGTGTACACGCTGCAGGCCTTCCCCCAGATCCGGGACCTGCAGGAAGATGGGTTGACCTACACGGAGAACGCGATCAGCAAGGCCCTGACCGTGGCGCGCCTGACACGCCGCGTGGCGGTGGCCGACGACTCAGGGATCGAGATCGACGCGTTGCAGGGAGCTCCGGGGCCGCACTCTCGGCGGTTCCTGGGCGAGGGGATCTCGGATACGGCCCGCAACGCGCGGATCCTGAAACTCATCGCGGGGGTGCCGGCGAAGTCACGCACCGCCCGGTACCGTGCGGTGGTGGCCGTGGCCACACCGGAGGGCACGGCGCGTACGTTTGAAGGGATCTGTGAAGGGCAGATCGCCGCCGCCCCGCGCGGATCGCACGGCTTCGGGTACGATCCCATCTTTCTTGTCCCGGAGTACGGCAAGACGATGGCCCAACTTCCCATGACGATTAAGAATCGGATCAGCCATCGCGCCCAGGCTATGGCCGCCGCGCGGGTCTAAGGGATCTGTGAAGGGCAGATCGCCGCCGCCCCGCGCGGATCGCACGGCTTCGGGTACGATTCCATCTTTCTTGTCCCGGAGTACAGCAAGACGATGGCCCAACTTCCCATGACAATCAAGAATCGGATCAGCCATCGCGCGCAGGCCATGGCCGCCGCGCGGGTCTATCTCCGGCAGCTAGCGAACCCGGAGCGACAGACGATCTTGGATCCTGGATCTTAGAGGCGTCGCTCGAGGAGTTGTGGTTTCGCCAGGAGCTCGCGCCAGGCATCCCTCCGTGTTCGCATCAGCACGGGAACGGTCGTCAGGTTGAACTCTAAAGGATCCACTTTGCGCCCGAGCTCCTTCCACGTCAGCGGCAAGGAGACGGTGGCCTCCGGTGTCGGCCGCACGCTGTACGCGCTGGCCAGCGTCGCCCCCAGCCGGTTCTGATTGTAGTCGAGGAAGACCTTGCCCACTCGCTGCTCGGCCGCCCACGCGGTCGTGACCTTGCCTGGGTGGAGGCCTTCCAGATACTGCGTGACGGTTTTGGCGAAGGCGTGGGTCTGCTCGAACGTGTACCGCCGCACGATCGGGACGAACAGGTGCAGGCCGGTCTTCCCTGACGTCTTCACGAATCCGTCCAGCTTGAGCCGTTTCAACACGTCTCGCAACAGGAGCGCGGCCTC
>Ga0209157_1002849_pt1 | contig 13547 bp, 11 predicted proteins | sample GraSoiAngelo_135_FD_185892 | JGI IMG/M metagenome (GOLD analysis project Ga0209157, IMG submission 185892) | Grasslands soil microbial communities from the Angelo Coastal Reserve, California, USA - 14_0929_05_40cm (SPAdes) (version 2) | ecosystem: Environmental > Terrestrial > Soil > Grasslands ... | reverse complement strand
TCCTCTTACGCCGTTGCCACGCTTGAGGGCCAGGACTCGCCAGCCGGTCGTGCTCGACCTCTGGAAGAACGGTCCGCCCTTGAGAGACGAGTTCACTACGGTAGGCAACTGGAGACAGAAGGGACGGGACAGCGAGTATCGTGGCGAAACTTATTATTGGAGCAAGCATCGCGAATATCTGAAATTTATCCAGCTTCCCGGCCGCACGCCGCAACCGCTTGAACTGGCCACCGGTTTGATCCAGTTGGAAGCCGATGAATGCGCTCTGCTCCACGAAAACGGCTGGCGGCTGGCGGATTCGCACGCATTCACGGTGACTTCGTACCGCGATTACATCGGCACTTCCCGCGGTGAATTTACGGTGGCCAAAGATGCCAACGTGCGGCTGTCGACCGGGTGGTTCAGTGACCGCAGCGCCTGTTATCTGGCGTGCGGGCGGCCTGTCATTACACAGGACACGGGTTTCAACGCAGTGCTTCCGACAGGCGAGGGCCTGTTTGCCTTCCGCACAATGGAAGACATTCTCAACGCCATCGAGGCGATCAATTCGGATTACGAAAAGCACAGCCGCGCGGCGCGGGCCATTGGCGAAGAGTACTTCAAAGCAGAAACAGTGTTGGCCCAGCTCCTGAAAGATTTGGGATTCTGACCATGAGTAACGCGAGATACTTGATTGTCAACGCGGACGATTTCGGCCGGAGTCCTGGTGTGAACCGGGGGATTATGCGGGCCCATCAGCACGGCATTGTAACCAGCGCCAGCCTGATGGTTCGATGGCCGGCGGCAGAGGAGGCGGCCGAGTACGCGCGTATAGACCCCAGACTGAGTGTCGGCCTACACCTGGACCTCGGCGAATGGGTTTACCGCAACTCGAACTGGACTCTTCTCTATGAGGTGGTGCCGCCCGACGATCTGTTTGCGGTACGGCAGGAGGTGTCCCGCCAGCTCGAGGTGTTTCGTAACCTGATGGGCCGCGAACCCAGCCACATCGATTCTCACCAACATGTGCATCGGAGGGAACCCGTGCGGACCGCAGCGCTGGAAGCGGCCCGCCAGTTCAGTATTCCGCTTCGCGAGTGCAGCGCGGACATCCAGTACTGTGGGCGGTTTTACGGCCAAACCGCTGAAGGTTGTGCTTACCCGGAATGGATTTCGGTGGAAGCGCTGATGAGCCTGCTGGCGGAGTTGCCTCCCGGAATTACAGAAGTCGGTTGCCACCCGGGTGAAGGGCAGGATCTGGACACGGTATACCTCACGGAGCGGGAACAAGAAGTGAAGGTTTTGTGTGATCCCCGTGTCCATTCCGCCCTGGGGGAACTAGGGATCTGTCTCTGCTCGTTCAACGGCGTTACTGCCATTTCGTCGGCCGCGAGAGCAACTCATCTATGAAGGTGACAAACGCATCCCGACTCCGAATCGCCCTGATTCCGCCCTTGTGGGCGCGGGTCGCCCCTTCCACGATGGGCGGAGTCGAATTCATTGTCCACCTGCTTGCGGACGAGCTTGTGAAGCGCGGTCACGACGTGACGATCTTTACGTCGAGCGACTCGACGACGGGGGCGAGAGTAGTTCCATTAACCGAATGCAACTTGATCGAAGCGATGGAGCGTGGCCGGGCGTGGGAGTACGAGTACTACGAGACGTGCAACATCGCCGAAGCCCTGCAAACAAGCGGCTCATTCGATGTGGTGCACTTTCATGTGGGTTGCTACGCGATTCCTCTGGGCGCCCTTTCGCGTTCGCCGGTTCTCCACACGTTGCACAATCCCATCACGCCCGATGCTATCTGGCTGCTGGAGCGATACGTAGAGGCTCCCGTGACAGCGGTTAGCCATAGCCAGATCGCCGGCATCCCGGACCAACGCCGTTCGAGGATCCAGGTGATCCACAACGGCTGCGATTTTGGAGCCCAGGCGTTTTCGCCCGCTCCCGGAAAGTATCTAGCTTTCCTCGGGCGGATGGGACCAGGTAAGTCTCCGCATGACGCGATCCGGATTGCCAAGCAATCCGGGCTACCACTTGTGCTGGCAGGCCAACCGCTGGACCAGGAAGAACACGCTTACTTCGCTGAAAAGATCCAACCTTTGATCGACGGGCGGACCGTGATCCACATTGGCGCGGTCGATCAGCGCCAGAAGAACACTTTTTTGCGAGACGCCGCCGCCCTCCTGTTTCCCATCCAGGCTGAAGAGGCCTTCGGTATGGTCATGATCGAAGCTATGGCCTGCGGCACGCCGGTCATCGCGCTCCGGAGAAGTTCGGTGGAAGAAGTCGTCGACGTTGGTAAGACCGGCTTCTACGCGAACTCCGTGGAAGAGCTCTCGCGGCTGGTTGGCCGCGCTCTCGCACTCGATCGAAACCTGGTGTGCGAGCACGCCCGGCAGCGGTTCAGTCACGTACGGATGGTTGACGCATATCTTGATAGCTATCAGAGGCTCGTCCATGGGGAATTGAACGGCAGTGCTGCATTGATTTCGAGGAGCGTTCCATGACGAAAGCGCCCCTGGCCAGTATCATCGTCAACAACTACAACTATGGACGTTTCTTGCGTGAAGCCGTCGACAGCGCTCTGAACCAGACTTACCGAAATACGGAGGTCATTGTGGTGGACGACGGTTCCACGGACGGCTCGCCCGAGATCATTGCCAGTTACGGCGACAGAATTGTACCGGTGTTAAAGGAGAATGGCGGCCAGAACTCGGCCTTGAACGCAGGATTCTCCCTAAGTCGCGGGGATGTAATCCTCTTCCTCGATTCCGACGATGTTCTGCTTCCGACAGCTGTAGAAGCGGCCATGGAGGCGTTGGCCGAGCCGGATGTCGTCAAAGTGCACTGGCCGTGGTTAGAATGCGACGATTCCTCGCGGAAGACAGGCAAAGTCTGGTGGAAATCTCTTTCCGATGTTGACTTGCGCGATTTGGTCTTGCGCGAAGGCCCGGACTGCGTGACGGCTTACCTGCCTTCCGGTAATGCGCACACGCGCGGGTTCCTGGAAAGTGTTTTCCCGCTGCCCGACGTGCGGCGGAACCGCGAATGCAGTCCATCTGACCGCGAAAGAAGTTGGGCGGCAAGGCCGGGCCCCGACTTGTATCTAGCTACTCTGGCGCCACTTTATGGCCGCCTGAAGCAGGTCGCGGAACCACAGATGTGCTACCGGATACATGGAGGGAATGGCTACCAATCGCTGAAATTTGAAGACAGGCTCAAGTTCGATCTAGCGCTCTTCGATTATGTATCGAAGGCCGCGGCCGAACACTGCGGCAAGCTCGGGATCAGTGTCAATCAAGAGCGGTGGAAGGCGAAATCCTGGGCGCACCGACTCCAGCAGGCGGCACGAAGCATCGTTTCATTCATACCAATGGGCGGATCCTTCATTTTAGTCGATGAGGACTGCTGGAAGACAGATTCGTTCCTCTCTGGCCGCAAACGCATCCCGTTCATAGAATGCGACGGCCAGTATTGGGGAAGGCCCCCGGACGATGTGACAGCTATCCAGGAATTCGAACGGTTACGGGAAGCAGGGGCGGAATTCATCGTTTTCGCCTGGTCGACTTTTTGGTGGTTTGACCATTATGCAGGGCTGCATCGCCACCTGCGTACAGGTTTCCCCTGTCTCCTGGAGAACGACTGCCTCGTCGTTTTCGATCTGAGGAAAAAGAGCGGGCTCGTATGAATGTCCTGGTGATTGCTCCTCATCCCGATGATGAGTCGATCGGCTGCGGTGGAACGATCTGCCTGCACGCTGACCGGGGCGACCGTGTGGCCGCAGTTTTCCTGACCTCCGGCGAAATGGGCCTGACTGATCTGTCGGAGGGAGACGCTCGTCACGTGCGAGAACTGGAGTCGGAAGATGCCGCCGGTATACTGGGCATTTCCTCGGTAAATTTCCTGAGGCGGCCGGACCAGCACCTTGAGCAGGATGCCCTCCACACCGCGCAAGCTCTCAAACCGATCCTCGAAAGGGAAAAGCCGGAGGTCATCTATCTGCCGCACGAAGGCGATTTTCATCGGGACCACCGAGCATCCGTATCGATTGTTCAGACGGCTGTCCGAGACTCCGGAATCGCAACACCGGCTCTGCTGAGCTATGAAGTCCTGACCCCTCTCACCGAATATGACCGCGCGGAGGATATCAGCGCGGTCATACGGCGCAAACTGAAGGCGGTGTGCGCGCATCGCTCGCAAGTGCGGCAATTTCGCTATGATCGGGCGCTTCTAGCCATGAACAGATTTCGGGGCGTCGTGGCGGGGGCGGGCCGCTACGCTGAAGTCTTTCGATTCGCCAATGGCAGCATGAGCGGCATCCCTCTGGCTTCTCGGGCGAACCCAGGCTGGCACCGCCTTTATGCGGCGATCCAGGAAATCACAAAGGTTGTTCCAGCGGAGAGCTCCTTCATTCTGGTGGACGACGGGTGCCTGGAGGCGCCCGCCTTGATTGCTCCACGACGCTGCCTGCCCTTCCTCGAAAAAGACGGGCGCTACTGGGGGAAGCCCCCTGACGATGCCACGGCCATTCGGGAGCTCGAACGGCTTCGAAAAGCCGGAGCCAGTTTTATCGTTTTCACGTGGTCAACGTTTTGGTGGCTCGAATATTACGGAGGGCTGCATCGCTACTTGCGTGCACACTTTCATTGTATTCAGCAAGATGAACGAATTGTCGTTTTCGATCTGAGAACTCGGAACTACCCTCTAGGGATTATATAGCGAGGCGATAGTGGTTGGCAGATGCCCGAATTAAATTGAAATTTTAATTATTTGAAACGTTAAGTAAGGGAAAGGAGAGGCTACGATGCGGGCCGTTAAACTCTGCACTTCAGTATTGGTGAGCTTCCTGGCTATCAACACGCTGTCAGCCAGGCAGCAAACCGCTCCTCCGAGCGAGGTGGACGAGGGCCGGCAGCTTTTCATAGACAACTGCGCAGTTTGTCACGGTCCGGATGGTAATGCCGTCCCCGGCGTGGATCTTGGGCATGGCAAATTCAAGAGAGCATCATCCTACGATAACCTTGTCGAGATCATCGGGGATGGGGTCCCAGGAACCGCGATGCCCGCGTTTTCGAAGGAGCTTAAGGACCTCGAAATGCGCACCATCATTGCTTATCTCCGTTTTATGGCAGCCAACGCTTACAGCACCTCAGCCCCAGGCGATCCTGTCCGGGGCAAGGCTATTTTCGAAGGCAAGGGTGAGTGCCTCAATTGCCACCGGGTCAAGGACAAAGGCTCTCGGCTCGGGCCAGACCTCACGGAGATTGGGGCGGTTCGGCGGATGATTGAGCTGGAACGGTCGCTTCTCGAACCGAACGCCGAAATCCTCTTCCAGAATCGTCTGGTCCGCCTGGTAACTCGGGATGGCGTCACGATCACCGGAAGACTTCTGAACCAGGACACTTTCAGCGTGCAGCTTATCGATTCGAAGGAACGCCTGCATTCTTTACAGAAGTCGAGCCTCAACGAGTATGCCTTCATCGACAAATCTCCAATGCCCACCTACCGGGACAAGCTGAACCCTCCCGAACTCGCGGATCTCGTCAGCTACCTGGTTTCTCTGAAAGGAATCGGCGCCCAATGAATGCAAAAGCCCCATTACTAGTTTCGGTAGTCCTGTCCAGTCTTCTTTCGGCTTCAATTTCTTCGGGCCAGGTGTCATTCGAGCGCATCCTTGGCGCTGACAAGGAACCTCAGAACTGGCTAACCTACTCTGGAACTACTCTCAGCCAGCGTCATAGTCTTCTAAACCAGATCACTCCAGCGAATGTGAAGAATTTGGAATTGCAGTGGATCTATCAGGCCAGGTCGCTGGAGAAGTTTGAGGCCACGCCTTTGGTGGTAGACGGGATCATGTACACGGTGCAGGCTCCGAATGACGTGATTGCTCTTGATGCAGCCACGGGACGAGTCTTCTGGACTTACTCGCATCATCCGGAGCATGGGCGCCCCTGCTGCGGCCGTGTCAACCGCGGACTCGCCATACTCGATGACATTCTCTTCATGGGCACTCTCGACGCACAGTTGATCGCGATCGATGCCAAAAACGGCCACCCGCTCTGGGAGACTACGGTAGCCCGCGCAAGGTCTGCTTATAGCATTACGCACGCTCCCTTGGTTATCAAAGATAAGGTGATCGTAGGCACCGCCGGTGGCGAGTACGGCATCAGGGGCTTCCTCGCTGCCTATGATACCCACACCGGGAAGGAAGTGTGGCGCTTCAATACGATCCCAGGACCGGGAGAACCTGGCCACGAAACCTGGGGAGGCGACTCCTGGAAGACAGGGGGCGGCCCCCTATGGATGACGGGATCCTATGACCCAGTTCTCAACCTTACTTATTGGGGTGTAGGTAACCCGAGTCCTGATTGGAACGGCGACAATCGACCTGGAGACAATCTCTACAGCGACTCGGTGATCGCCATAGACGCGGATACGGGCAAGCTAAAATGGTACTACCAATTCTCGCCTCACGACGAGTTCGACTATGATGCCGTACAAGTCCCGGTTTTGGCCGACATGGAATGGCAGGGCAAGCCACGCAAGGTCATACTGTGGGCCAACCGCAACGGCTTCTTCTATGTGCTTGATCGCGCGACGGGCCAGTTCCTGCTGGGGAAACCCTTCGTCGAGGTGAACTGGGCCAGTGGCTTTGATGAAAAGGGCAGGCCCGTGCTTGTTCCTGGCAAGACCCCCAGCGCGGAAGGAACCCTCATCTATCCTGGTAACCCAGGCGGAACCAGTTGGTATTCCCCCTCTTACAGCCCACGCACCGGTCTCTTCTACATCCCCGCTTGGGTCAACTCCTCCTCGATATTTGTCAAGGGTCTCGTCGAGTACAGGGAAGGCCGGAATTTCCCGGGGGGAGCACACCGGACGACTGTACCCTTTAATTGGTCTCCTGCTCCGAATTTTCGGAAGGAAGAAGAGGGATACGGCGCTGTTCGAGCGGTTGATCCGCACACGGGTGAAATGAGGTGGGAGTTCAAGATGGCTGATGTAACGGAGGCCGGCATCCTAACGACTGCTTCGGATTTGCTGTTCAGCGGCGGACGCGAGGGATATTTCTTTGCCCTTGACGCCCGCAGCGGTGAACTGCTTTGGAAGGCAGCCCTCGGTGCGGCGGTCCAGTCTGCTCCTATGACGTATTCGGTGAATGGCAAGCAATATGTGGCGGTGAACGCGGGAAGTTGTCTGTTTGTTTTCGGCCTTGCGCCAATGAGGCCCTGACTGGAGAGACGCTGACGTGGAAGGAAATGCTACAACGCGCGCCTCGGAGAAGCGTAACCGTGGCTGATGCGGTTTTCTGGGAGAACCTCAGCGTCGGGATCGAGGATCGAGCGTTGCAGCTCAATCAAGCGACGGACAGAGCCGATCTCAGTGAGGTCCGGTCCAACGCGAGAGCCTCTGTCTCTGACGCGGTGGCACGTGAAACATCCACCCTTGCCTTGGAAAACAGCCTTGCCCTGAATGGCATTGCCCAGAACAGACGTGTCGCTGGCAGTGGCAGCCATATAACGCAAGTAGTCAACGATACTTCCTATCTTATCTCGACCTCCGAAAAGTAGCTCGCAAAGCCGGGCACATCCTGGTTCCCGCGATGCCAGTTTTGATGATTTCGATGTCGTCGTCGGAGGACGCCCGCTGGAACTTGCCATGCCCCAGATCGGCCCCTGGGACACCGTCACCATCCGGGCCGATTGTCCGCCCTGTCAAAGATTGCGTAACTGATCATACGAGAACCCCTGTGGGCTGTCACAATCCACCACCTAACGGCGTTTCAGACCGGTAGCAACACAAGTTCGGAATACAGCTTGTCCAATTCCGCAGGTTCAAGGTTTGGCGAGCGGTACAACGTTTGTCCGCGTCCCTTCACATGAAGGCCAGGACGCGGGTGCGTAAACAGACGTTCATCGGCCCCGATTGCCAGGGAACGATGTCGTTTCAATACTGCGAGCTTGACCCGCTCCAGGTGCCGGGCAAGCATGCTAGGCGCGCTGCAGTAAAGTAACTGCGAGTACGGGAGTTTAGTGGTGATGGAAAGCTGGGCATTCAATCTGCGTCGTACGAAAACTAGATAGGCATACTGTGCTTCCGTCTTGTCACGCAAAATCATGTGTAGGCAACCATAGGGTAAATGATCATCGAAAATCCGGCGATGCTCATCGCTCAGCATGCGACGTATCGTATCCGGATCGAAAATGATTGTAGGACGGCTCTCCCGCAGTGTATGGATATGGGCAAAGGGCGGGAAAAAGCATTGATGTTCATCCAGGGTGCTAAAATGCGCCGCTTTGAGCATAGCTATTGATCTGGAAGCCGGAGTGAAAGCGGTATAGCAGATGCCAGCATCACGCGTAGCCGTGGTGAGAAGGGATGCGCCCCAGCCGCGATATTTCCGAAGGACATACCAAGACGTAAGGTTGCACATTAGTACCGACTTGCCATTGATTTTGCGTCGAGCGTACACGGCTCCCAGAAATCCAACAATGTCGTTTTCGGCGGTTAATACATATCCAAGGTTCGGTTTACCTTCGAGCCAGTTGTAATTGAATATCTGCCGCCAGGCATCCGGCGGAAGATGGTCACCTTTAAAACCTTGCTGCAAGAACAGACAAATGGCATCAACGTCATCCGGGCCTGCTGGACGAATACGTGGAGTGTTTGAACTCGTGTCCTGGACGGTCGTTCTATTCTCCCAGAGGAGCGTGGCGAGGCTGTTTACGGTCGGGGCAATAAACAACGCATCGGAAGGCAGTTTACAGTTAAATCTCTCTTCAATCTTAATAAAAAGGCTCAACAGCTTCAGGGACTTGGCGCCGCCTTTGTGAAAATCTTCCGAACGCCCAATTGGATATTCGAATACATTTTCCCAAATCCGCTGCAATTCCTGCTCTAGCTGTTCCCGCGACTGAATTGCTTCTAGTCTGGGTTCCGCAGATTTGTTCGCTCTTGCAGCAGACCATGCCGCCAGCTTTTGGCTAATAGCCTGAATACAGTGCGGGTTCTTGAGAGCGTCCAAATTACGCGGAGTACGGCCATTCACGGCTTCGCGGGCTGCCGCTTCGGAACGCTTGCCGTTATGCGTCATCGGGAGTTCATCAACCTGCACAATCCGTGCAGGCACAAGTGCCGCCGAGCCACGGTTGGCAAGCTCTGATCGAATTAAGGCTGAAAGCGCATCATCGAGGGTCACACCGCTGCGCAACACAACAAGCAGAATTAACCTTGCTCCACCGGGTTCATCCGCCGCTTGCTGCTCAACAGCCATTGCCTCCACGACGTCGCCAATAGATTGCAGGATAGTGTAGATTTCCGCCGGACCGACGCGCACTCCGCGTATGTTGAGGACGCCATCGGAACGGCCATGAATGCGCGCCCCGCCGCTCGGCATGAGCTCAATCAGGTCGCCATGGGTCCACACGCCCGGATTCTGGCTGAAATAGGTATTGTGGAGGCGGCTGCCGTCGCTGTCGCCATAAAGGCCAAGCGGACGGGATGGAAATGGATTGGCACAAACCAGTTCCCCAACCCGTGCTGACGGCTCCTCCGGCGGCGGCAATGACCTCACATCGAGGCCGAGGCTGCGGCACTGAGCCTCGCCTCGATAGACCGGAAGATTGGGATTGCCGAGCACGAAGCATCCGATCATGTCGGTGCCGCCCGATATGGATTGCAGCGGCAATGATTTCACATTGGCATCCACCCAGTCATATTGCCGATCAAAAAGAATGGACCCGGTAGAAAGCATGCTGCGGAGCTCACACAGATCAAGGACCTTCCCAGGCGCATAATTTGCCGCTTCACAAAATTGCAGATATGCGGGATTGGTTCCAAACACCGTTACGCGTTCTTCGGAAACAATCCGCCATATGGTTTCCGCGCTGCGGATCGGACCATCGTAAACCAGTATTTCGGTCCCGGAGGCAAGCGCCGACAACTGCCAATTCCACATCATCCAGGCGCACGATGTCTGGAAGAACAGCTTGTCGCCTGCCTTTAAGTCGCAATGCAGTCGGTGTTCCTTCAGGTGCTCCAGTAACGTACCTCCGGCGCCATGGATAATGCATTTGGGCACGCCGGTAGTTCCTGACGAGAACATAATGAAAAGCGGATGGTTGAAGGGAAAGCGCTCCCATTCACTGGGAACGACGTCTCCGGACGTAAGGTCAACGTATCGTTTTACGGGCACTGTTATTCCATCCGGTATCGGCCCGTCATCAAGTGCAATGATTGTAGATATTGACGGCAGACCGGCTGCCACTTCGAAGAACCGCGAGGCAACAGGTATTCCGGCATCCCACGACTCCTCCCTGATATTTCCGATCAGGACAACTGGCTGGAGCGGCGTGAAACGAGACAGGATCGCAAATGCTCCCATGTCCGGAGCACAGCTTGAGTAGACCGCACCAATGGCTGCGGTGGCAAGGGCCGCGACAACCGCTTCAATGTTATTGCGGGCGATTACGGCTACACGGTCGCCCTTTCGTACGCCGAGATCACGAAGTGCAACAGCCAGCCGTAGAACCCTGTCGTTCAGTTCCAGCCGAGTAAGTTGCTCACGTCGTCCATCGCCGTGGCAGGCCGTTATTGCCGGTCGGTTGGCATCGCCGTTGGCAGCGAGAAGAAGTTCAGCGTAATTGAGGCGAAGGTTTGGGAAAAATGTTGCATTCTCACAGGAGTCGCCTGCGCATACCGGTTCAATGTCCCCTTCATACGTGAGTTTTGACCAACTCAAGAACAAACGCCAAAATGTACAGAACTCCTCTTTTGCAAAATCTTCAAATGCGGCATAGTCTCCAAAATGCCGCCAAGTCTCTGCTTCCGAGTACCGCATGAAGGATGTCAGTTGGGATTGGGTGACAGAAGCCGAGTTTGGTTGAAAAACCGGATTTGGTAGTTGCGACGGTCCGTCCGCTGTAAATTCAGATAAGACGTGCTGATTCATGCTCACGCCGCCTTTGAATTCCGCGCTTGGTCCCGCCCTTTCAGATCGAAGATGATCAGACGATCATCCTGGCAGGTAAACTTCGCCCGCAGATATTGGCTCAGACCGGAGTAGTAGTCAAGCCACCAGAATGTGGGCCAAGCGAAAACCATGAAGCTAGCGTACCCATGCCCGATTTCTATACGGAGTGACAATTCTCGAGTCACCTCCCTCGTTAAAAGGTTCACTTCGAGAGATAAAATCAATCTGTGTTACGCTTGATTTTCTGTCAAGAAATTCGCGGGACGTCCACCAACAGCATTGTCGTAAGCACACGAGTTGGCCGCATAAATTAGCATCATCGGTGTCTTGTCGTATTCCAGATGCTCTACAAGGCGGTTACGTGCTCGTTTAAAAGGGACGACCGGGATTTCTTGGCCGTGCTCGAATCGTCCTCGCTCGGCGTCATTTGGCAAGCAGTTCCCGTCTGGCGGGACCCGACGAACTAATCTTCCGGCATCAAGCGAATCTCACGTGCCGCGCCGACGACTGCAACTGCGGTCGCATAGTCGTCCACTAGCTTCAATTCCTGTACCCACAGTGGCTGGGACGCCAGCCCCGAAGCCTTCAGGCTTATCATTGACGCCCGGCCTTCGACAATGTCCGTCACATCCACGGCGGATAACGGTATCGACAGACCGCGGCCAACGGCCTTGAGGATGGCTTCTTTTATTGTCCAAAGGCGGAAAAAACCTTTTTCAGTCTGACGCAGCCATTGAATTTCGCGAGGGCAGAAAAACGATTCGCCGATGGACTGCTCTGAAATATGAGCCCGAGAGCCTTCAATGTCGACACCGCATTGGGCACCGGTAGTAATACCAATCAATATGTAGTCTCCGGAATGGGACACATTGAACTCATGGTGGATCGACGTGCCACGTACCGAAGGTTTTCCGTAATCACCCTCCTCGAATACCAAGGCATGGGGAGGAACCCCAATGTAGGAAGAAAGGAGCCATCGAAGACCTCCGCGCGCGGTAATGGAACGCGCCCGATCGATCTCGAAGACGTATTGGTCCGAGCGCGCCCTCTCATCTCCCGAGAGGACGGGCTGATAGATGTCCCGCTCCGCGGCGTTCATCTGGGCCGTTAGCAGCCATACATGCAGATCCTTGGCATCACACTTACGCGTCCGGTTGAACGTGATCTCTCGGACTTGACCTGGAGACAACGCCAGCACCGCTAAAGCATACCTCAGTTGTTCTTTGTTGACGTATCAAGCCCTGCTGGATAAAGGTGCCCCGAGGGCATTTCATGCAGGCACCAGCCGAGACCAGCGTTGTTTCCAATAGAGCCTTCGGCCCTTCCCGTTGTTGCGAATCCGCTGCTTTGTCATACATCGAAACTGACGGAATAAGAATACTGTTGACAAACGCCTCTATTTCCTGAAGTTTAGGACTGCAATTAGCAGATCGGTTTCAGGAATCAATTGGGAGCGGAAGGATCCGCGTGAAAGTATTAAACCCGGCCATGGTGGGCCTTATTCTGTTGGATTCGTCTTTGAAGCCGGTGTATTGTAACACCGAAGCCCTTCGCATCGTTGCCTATCCAAATCAACCGCCTAAAGCGCCTGGCGCCCTATTCTCAGAGTCCATGGGTTCGATCATCGGGAACAAGCCTGACAATAGTGGTTGCCCAATGACAACACACTTTGAGTCGGGTAAAAGGCGGTATCTGTGCCGGACATTTGTTCTGGAACACGACTTCAATAGAAATTCGAAGCCGGCTATTGCAATCACTCTCGAACGCCGGCACTCGGTTCTAATCGACCTGGCGACGCGATTTCAACTGACCGATCGAGAAATCGAGGCAGTGCAGCATCTCGCAGATGGGCTCACGAGCAAGGAAATCGCGCAACGAATGAACATCAGCCCGAACACTGTGAAGGTTTTCTTACGCCTTGTCATGCTGAAGATGGGTGTCACCACTCGTTCCGGCGTCATCGGAAAGCTCATAAGCGGCGCGTATTTTGGCTATGAGGAGACGAATAGGGACGCGATGCGCTGAATGATTTCCCGGAGAAAGTTGTCTGTTTTCAGATGACGTGATCCTGGCGGAGTCTTTCTATATCGCCGTCGGTATAGCCGATCTCGCCGAGAATTGCTACCGTGTCCTCGCCAAGCGCCGGAATGCGGTCGAGCCGCGACGGACTGTTGGAAAGCCGGAGGGGACTGGCAATAACAGGGACTCGCCCCACCGGCGATTCCATATCCCGGATCATCCGGCGGGCGATCACTTGGGGATGCGCGAGAACTTCTGCGATGCCCTTCACCTCGCCGTAAGGCAAACGGCTCGCGCGCAGCCGGCCTAACCATTCCTGATGGGGGCGTTCCAGAAAAATCTTCTCGATGAGTTCCTCCAGCGCTGCGCGATTCTTCCGCCGCGCTTCGGATGTGTTGAACCGGGCATCTACCAATAAGTCAGGACGCTCAATGACCTGCCGGCAGAAGATGTCCCAATCGCCGGCAGTTGCGACCGCCAGATTCACATAAACTCCGTCGCCGGCCAGATATGGCCCGTAGGGGGTTACGTAATGATGGCGCATGCCCACTCTTTCGGGTTCTTCTCCCTGGTG
>Ga0209157_1002848_pt1 | contig 13548 bp, 9 predicted proteins | sample GraSoiAngelo_135_FD_185892 | JGI IMG/M metagenome (GOLD analysis project Ga0209157, IMG submission 185892) | Grasslands soil microbial communities from the Angelo Coastal Reserve, California, USA - 14_0929_05_40cm (SPAdes) (version 2) | ecosystem: Environmental > Terrestrial > Soil > Grasslands ... | reverse complement strand
GACGGTGAGGCTCATGAAGCGTCGTCTCAGCTCACGGTGCCGGCGCTGGCGGCTTCCGACACGGCCGCCTTCCTATCCACAAGGCGACCGTCTTCGATCGCCAATAACGTGTCGCAGTTCTTCAGCGTGGTCAGGCGGTGGGCAATGACGAACGTGGTGCGGCCATTCATGAGGCGCTCCATCGCTTCCAGGATCGCGGCTTCGGTCCTCACGTCCACGGAGCTGGTGGGCTCGTCAAGGATGAGGATAGGGGCGTCCTTCAGGAAGGCACGGGCCAGCGAGACGCGCTGGCGCTCGCCGCCGGACAGGCGCATGCCACGCTCACCGACCCGGGTCTCGTAGCCTTGAGGCAGGCCAACGATAAACTCGTGGGCGTTCGCCGCCTTCGCCGCCGCCACGATGTCCTGGTGACCGGCAGAGGGGCGGGCATAGGCGATGTTCTCGGCGATGCTCGTCGAAAACAGCACGGGCTCCTGGAGGACGATGGCGAATTGCTGACGCAGGTCGGCCAGCCTGTAGTCGCGCAGATCGGCGGCGTCGAGGAGGATCCGGCCTTCGGTCGGGTCATAGAAACGGGTCAACAGACCCACGAGCGTCGTCTTTCCCGCGCCCGTCGCGCCCATGATGCCCACGCGAGTTCCCGGGCCGATTTCGAACGAAATGTCGTGCAGGACCGGGTGATGTTGATCGTAGGTGAACGAGACATTCTGGAAGGACACGGCCCCCGCGGCGCGGGAGATTGGACTGGCGTTCTGCCGCTCGGCGACACCGGGCGCCTCATCGAGAAGGGAAAAGGCCCGCTCGGCGCTGGCCAGCGAGCTCTGCAGGTGCGCCGCCATCGAGCTGAGGGTCTGCAGAGGTCCAAAGAGTTGCGAAAGGTAGGTCATGACCAGGAGCAACTCACCAAGCGTCAGGACGCCCGACTGGACGTGGCGGGTGCCGATCAAGAGGACGGTCGCTGTCCCCACCGCGGTGATCAACCCCACCAGGAGGCCGAAGCCTCCTTCGTCGATTGCGACGCGGAGACGTGCCCAAAGGCCTTCGTGGGCATGATGCATGAAGCGCTTTTGTTCTCGATCCTCCTGTCCAAAGGCCTTCACGACACGAACGGCTGCGACCACCTCCTGCACCACCGACATGGCCGAGCTCTGGAGTTTGTACACCTCGTGCCACTTGCTGCGCAGGCGGGGGCCATAGGCTCGCGAGACCAGCAGGAGAATGGGTGAAATCACCAGCGCGACCAGAGCCAGCTGCAAGTCGATGCGTGCCGTCACCCAGATCATGCCGGCGAGCGCGAAGCCCGCAGTGGTGAACGGGATGAGGCCGTCGATCGTGATCCACTGGATGGACGGGGCGTCATACTGGATGCGATAGGTGGAGTCGGTGGACCCCCTGGAATCATGGTAGGAGAGCGAGAGGAACTGGACGTGACGGAAAAGGTGTGCCCGGAAATTGAGGATCAGCTTTTCGCCCGTGTAGGTGCGCAGCAATGAAATCCCAAGCGCCTGGAGCTGGCTCAGCAGGACGATGGCCACCAGGAGGCCGACAGCGAGGGCGAGCATCGCTGTCTTGGATTGGGCGGCCGCCGCCGGCAGCAGCGAATCGAGGAAGCGGGGGACCGGGTGGGAGCCGATGACACTGTCGACGGCGATTTTCAGCGGCAGCGGGGCGAGGAGGGCCAGGGGAGTCGACAGCAAGCCGAGCAGGAAGAGGCCTCCGATATGAAGCCGGTAGGGCCGCGACTGACGCCACAGCCGTCGGTAGAGCGTGAGATCGGTGTAATTGCCGGTGGCCATCATGAGAATGCCCCGTCCGGCCAGAGTTGCTTGAAGCAGCGATCGGAAGCGGACACCGCCACACCGCATTCCAGAATCGTCCTGGCAAGCGGCCACAGGGCCATGATGCCAAGGAGGGCAGCGACCGGCCAGGCGCCGTCCGAGGCCGCCGCCGTTGCCAGCGAAGCGAGCGTCATCGCGATGGCAAGCCCGCCGGCTGAGCACCACGGCCATATGCGAAATCGGAGGAGCTGTTTCCCGGCGCCATGTTCCTCGATGCCCATGAGAAGCCGACCCCCTCCGAAAAGCCCCGTTCTGATCTGGAGATCCCACGGATCCGAATCCCCACCCCTGCTGACGACCACACCGTGGTCTCGCAGAACTCCCTCCAGCTCTCGCAGGATCGTCTCGGGCTCGCGCCAACGCTCGCTCCAGAACCGGTAGCGCCGCGGGCGCGGCAGAGAGGGAGGGAGTTTCACATGGAACCGCCAGGGGGTGAGTCCAGAACGCAGGCGGCCGGACAGTCTGGCCAGGGGTTGGAGCAGACACAAAGCGACGATCAGTCCATGCCTGCCGAGGCGTCGCAGTCGGGAGCGAGGTCTTGTCGCGAATGGGGCGCGCGAGGCTCCTCGAGCCGCCTGGATCAGCGACACGCTGACCGCGGACATAAGGACCGGCACGGCGAGCAGCAGTGGACGCCAGAGCAGGCCAAGCCCCGAAAGGAGCGCCAACCACAGGATGACCAGGTACCATTCGGGCATCAGGAGAAGGGAAAGCCACGGACCGGACGCGGGCGAATACAGCGACTGAAACGGAGCGCTCCCCCAGGTTCCGTGATAAATGCGCGGCCGAACGACCAGAGCCCGCTCGATGGCCTTGCAGTAAATTCTTCCGCGCCATGCGAGGTTCCCTGCGGGGTGGAATTTATCCGGCCATTTCCGTTCGAGCAGCGCCTCTGCGTTCCCATACCCCTGCTGCTGACGCCAGTAGGCACGGATCGATCCGCGGCGATGGTGCCATACCACGGCGGCGGGATGAAAGCCCAAGGTCCAGCCTCTCTCCTGCAGTCGCCAGCAGACATCGACGTCGTCGCCCGCTGCACGAAACTGGGCGTCAAAGCCCCCGATCGCCTCCAGGCAGCTTTTCCGAAAAACCATGTTGCAACCGGGGATGTGCTCCGCCACCTGGTCCGACAGCAGGACGTGGGCGGGCCCGCCCGGAGCGTTCGCAACGCAGTCCGCGATGAAACCATCACCGGGCGGAGCCAGATTGGGCCCCCCGACCCCGGCGTGTTCCATGCTCTCGAATCTGTCGACGATGAAGTTCAGCCAATCGGGATCCGGCCACGCATCATCATCAATGTAAGCGATGATTTCACCTGTCGCCTCTTTCAGGCCGAGATTGCGAGCGCTGGCAAGCCCGTGATTGTCAGTTCGGATGATGCGACAATCGTATTCGGCCGCGATGACCGAGGTCGAATCGGTTGAGCCATCATCGACCACGATAATCTCATAGTTGGGATACTCCAGCTTGCTCAGACCCTCGAGACAGTCACGGAGGGTACGCGCTCCGTTATAAGTGCACACGACAACCGACACTCTTGGGCGGGAAGGCCTCGGTGCAAACGGAACCTCTGAAAATGCCCGGCGAACGCTGCCCAGGGCAGCTTTGGGATGACGGTCTCGCCGGGTGAGGCCAAAATCCCAGTCCTCAATTTCATGTCCGCCCCGATACCACTCGTCGGTCCAACCAAAAACGAAGGCGCCGGCGCATCCCGAAGCGAACACGGCGCGGATCTGCGAGTCGAGCACGCGCGCCTGACCCACCTCCCCATGGCGGCCGCTATCGAGACCGATTTCTGCCAAAATCAGGGGCCGGTCCCCGGCAATATTGTGAAGCCGGCCCAAGTAAGCCTTAAGCCGACTCTGGGATTCGAGATAGACGTTGAAGCACATCAGGTCGAGAAAAGAGAGATCAAGGTATTCCGTGGTGGGGTAGTTGACATAGGTCACCAGACCATCCGGGTCCTCCTCCTTCGCGGCCCGGTAGAGTCGTTCGAGGTACCGCTCGACCGCCCGGGGCCCGTGCCATCGCACAATCGAAGCCGGGATTTCGTTTCCGACGGCATAGCACAGAATTGTCGGATGCCCCGCGCACGCCCGCACGCTGGCCCGCACACGCTCCTCAATTCGCCCTGCGCAATCTTTGTCCCCCAGGAAGGCAACATGTTGCTCCCAGGCGATCCCCACCATCACGCGGAGTCGATATTCGTAGGCAAGGTCCAACAGCCAGCGCGGTGGCACTGTATAGGTGCGAACGGCATTCAGTCCGTTGGCGGCCATCTGGCGGAGATCGGACTCGGCAGTCGCGGGGTCTGGATAGTCATCCCCGTCGGGTCGTGGACGGAAGGTCCCGTAGGTCACACCTCGGATCCAGAGCCTCTCCCCGGAGTTCGAGAGGAACCTGCCGGCCACTGCCGGCCTTTGGAAGCTTGAAAGCCGGGAGCGAATGATTGACGGATCAGCGTTCGCGGCCGTGTTCTGCATAGGCCAAGGTGGCAACGGTCGTTGTCAAAGCACGACCCCTCTCTTCGGATTCGGCCACCCCGGGCCAGGCGCCACCGACGAACGTCGGTTGGGTGCCGCGGGCGGGGTTCGGACCCCCACTGCACCATTTGGGACACTGGATCTCGAGTCCCGGGCGTCAACCTCGCGGAAGGCGAATTGAAGGCTGCAAACTCCACGCCAGCCGGTCCACGAATGGCCCGCGTCGCTAAACAGTCGGCGGAGAGATTATTAGGGGATGATGTTCAGAACCGGGACGGACGCTGGACGGCCAGGAACGTAATCGACTGTTTCGATTTTCCGCGTATTGGAGCCTGGAGCGGACACCGATGTGTCCTTCACGGTCATCCTCAGTGCCTGCTCAGCCGTTCCGCCAGCGAGTTGCCGGTCGGCGCGCCGCCGCGTCTTCCTCCCGGACCTTCCGGAGCAACGGACGGAGGAAGCGCGCCGGACTGCGGCGCTCATGAAGCGGTCGTCCCGCTCCGGATCGCGGCGGCGACGGCCCGGACCACGTCCTCGATCGAGAAGGGCTTGGAGAGAAACTCTCCGCTGACCTCATTGAAGAAACGCTGCGTCGAGTCGCCGGCGGGTTGTCCGGAGATGAAGATAACGCGGCGGGCGAGCCGCGGGTTCTTCTCGACGACCGCGCGATACACGTCCCGGCCGCTCCCCTGAGGCATCTTCATGTCCGTGATGAACAGGTCGTACCGGCCCGCCGCGATCTTCTCCAGGGCATCGGGGACGTCGGAGGCGGTATCGACCATATGGCTCCGTTCCGTGAGCAGATCGGACAGATAGGCGCGCACGCTCGGCTCGTCGTCGACCACCAGGATCCGGAGCGGTCGGACGGAATCGGGTGGGGCAGGATGGGCCTCCTCCGGTTCGGCGCCGGAGGACTGGACGACGGGAAGGCTGACGACGAACGTCGTCCCTTCCCCTGGCTCGCTCTCGACGCGGATCGTCCCGCCGTGACCCTGAACGATGCCGTAGCACATGGACAGACCCAGGCCCGTCCCGCCTCTGCCTTTCCGTGTCGTGAAGAAGGGTTCGAAGATGCGCTCGCGCAGTTCGGCGGGAATGCCGGGGCCGTCGTCGCTCACCCTCATCTCGATCCTGTCGTCCAGTGCCCGTGTCGCCAGCCGGATCGTGCCGCCGCGTCCGGTTTCCGCGAGGGCATGCTGGGCGTTGCTGAGAAGATTGATCAGCACTTGTTGGATCTGCTGAAAGTCGATCTGCGTCAGCGGCAGACGGGGCGCCAGGTCGGTGGCCACCTTAATCTGATTGACGCGCAGCTGGTAGGCCTTGAGCTCCAGCGTCTTTTCGATCACGAGGTTCAGGTCGTCGAGCATCTTTTCCGGGGTCCGCTTGCGGGCGAAAGTCAGAAGATTGCGGACGATTTTAGTGAGGCGTCCGGCTTCCTCCGCGACAATTCCAAGATGACGGCGGATGCCCTGGGGCAGATCCTTCTTCATGAGGAGCTGCGAGTAACCGACGATGCCGGTGAGGGGGTTATTGATCTCGTGCGCGACTCCAGCGACCAGTTCGCCGAGGGCAGTCATTTTCTCCGCCTGGGCGAGCTTCTCCCTGGTGCCGTCGAGATCGCTTCGCGCCTCATCGAGAGCGGCACGATTGGACTCCAGGCGGGCGCTCATTCCCGCGGCCCACAACACCCCGCCGGAGGCAAGGGTTCCGCAGACGAAGGCCAGGAGGCCCCCGATGATCCAGAAGGAGATCCGTCCGGAGGACAGGAGTCCGCTCAGGGCCAGTTTCTGTGGTTGTACCTGGATCTCCCAGGTCACGTTCCCGAGGTCGAATGTCTCGCTCTCGATCGGTAGCGAGCTGTCGACTGGATCGAAACCGGGGCTCAGGAAGATTCCGAGACCGGAGTCCAGGACCCGTTCCTCGAATCGCTCGGTCATCTCCGGAAGAAGCAGGGACGTGAAGTAATCCTCGCTCCGACAGATTGCGAGGAAGGTGCCTTGATGCCGGCCGTGCGCGAACGCCGGCACCGCCAGCTCGAAGCCGCTCGGTCCGCGGATCAGCTGGAGGGGTGGGGACAGGACCGGCCCGCGAACGCGCCGCGCCGTCTCGATCGTCTCGTAACCCAGGGGATGGGCCCGCATGTCGAGGCCGATGAGCCAGCGGTTCGCATCCGGGGGATAGACGTCGCGCACCAGGAACGCTGGACCGACGAACGCCACCGTGACGCAGGCGGGATTCTTTCTGAGAGTCGCGGACGCGAAGCTGCGGAACTCCTTCTCGGACACCTTGCGACTGCTGGTGTAGAAGTTGGCCATCTGCTCCAGGGCGGTGACGTAGGATTGCAGCCCTCCCTGGAGCCGCGTGGCGAACAGGCGGGCGATGACCCGGGTCTCCCGACGGAGCTCATCGCGGCGACGGCTCGTCTCCCGGACCTTGACCCAGGCCATGGTGCCCAGGCAGCAACCGGCGACGAGAATCCCCACGCATGCAGTTTTCCAGGGTGCCGTGACCATGGGTGTCCGGAGGCAATATAGGAGCCCCCTGGTCCGGGAGCAACGGACGTTGGTTGGAATGGACCGGTCAGTGCCGGCTGAGTCGCTCGGCGAGCGTATGACCAGTGGGGGCGCGGCCGGTCTTCTCGCCCTCCTCGTCCATGCGGGCGAACGAGCGCTGCACGTAGCGCACGCCGAGCCAGCGCAGCGGCTCGGGCTCCCAGGCGGGGGACCGATGCCCGACGATCGGCAGCCCGGTCAGGGGCGTCGTCTGGCCCGCGAGCAGGTCGGCGAGGGCCCGGCCGGCCAGGTTCGAGGCCCCCACACCGTGGCCGGTGTAGCCGCGCGCCGAGGCGATGCCCGAGCCGCGGTCGTAGGACACGCTCGGCATCCAGTCGCGCGGCATCCCGAGCGGCCCGCCCCAGGCGTGCGTGAAGCGGGCGTTCTTCAGGCAGGGGAACCAGTCGCGCGTCAGGCGCCGCAGCATTTCATGCGTCTCTTGGTCGCGATCGTAGGCGTCCGCAATCGCAGACGCAAAGCGATAAGGCGCGCCGCGCCCCCCGAACAGGATGCGGCCGTCCTCGGTGCGCGTCAGGTAGTCGATCGAGACCCGGAACGAGGCAAGGCATTCGCGGCCCCGCCAGCCGATCTCCGCCCACGCCCCCTCGCCCAGCGGCTCGGTGAGGACGATGAGAGAGTAGACCGGCAGGACGCTGCGGCGCAGTCCGCGCAGCCGCGCCAGATACGCCTCGCCGGCCAGGACGATGGCGCGCGCCCGCGCGTCGCCGCGCGGCGTGCGCAGGACCGGCCGGCGGCCTGGGACGACATCGGTCACCTCGGTCTCCTCGTGGATCCGGCCGCCCAGCCGCTCGACGGCGCGCGCCAGCCCGCGCGCCAGGCGCGCCGGGTGGACGCGGCCGTACTGCGGGCAGTACCAGGCGGCCAGCGCCCCCCGGACCCTCACTCTGCGGTTCGCCTCCGAAGCCTCGAGGATCTCCTGCCGGTCGCCGAATCCGAAGCGGTCGAACATGGAAGCGTACTCGCGCATCATCGGTAGCTGGTACGGGAAGCGGGCCACGAACAGGGCCCCGACTCTGGAGAACCCGGCGTCGATGTGCTCCTCGGAGCAGACGCGGCCGATCTCGTCCACGGTGTCGTAAAGCGCCCGCTGCAGCGCCTGCGCCTTCTCCCGGCCGTACATCCGGGCAACCGCGTCGAGGCTGATGTTCAGCTTGCTCGAGACCCATCCGCCGTTGCGGCCGGAAGCGCCGAAGCCGGCGATCCTGCGTTCGAGGATCGCGACCCGCAGGGACGGTTCCCGTTTCAGCAGATAATAGGCGGTCCACAGGCCGGTGTACCCGGCCCCGAGGATCGCCACGTCCACGTCGATCGAGCCGTCGAGCGCCGGCCGCGGCGACAGATCGTCGCCGCAGGTCTCAAGCCAGAAGGAGCGCGACGCGTAGGCCGACGTCGCGCCCCGTGCACCCGTCGCCGCGTTCATCGGTCCCAAAGCATCGCACGGCCTCGCCGCGGGCGGACCGCGACGCCCCCTAGCGGGCGAGCGCGCGCACGACCACGACTGTCTGGTCGTCGCGCGGCCGCGAACGGCGTGAGAACGCCTCGACCTTCTGGAAGATGAGATCGGCCAGGGCCCTGGCGGGAAGCGCAGAGTTGTCCGCGATGACGCGCTGCAGGCGCGGAACGCCGAAGTCCTCATCGTCGGGACCGCTGGCCTCGGTGATGCCGTCGCTGTAGATGACGATGACGTCCGCCGGCCGGACGCGGACGTAGCCGCGCTCGTAGCGCGCCTGCGGGTCGGGGCCGAGGACCAGGCCGCCCTGGTCGAGCTCGGAGAACCGGCCGTCCTGGTACAAAAGCGCGGGCGGGTGGCCGGCGTTGCAGTAGATGAAGTTGCCGTTCCTCTCGATCTCGCCGTAGAACAGCGAGACGAAGCGGGTGATGAGCGTCGAACGGTTGATGACCTTGTTGAGCTTCTCGATGGTGCTGACGATCTTCATGTGCTCGGCCATCCCCATGCGCAGGCCGGTGATCACGTCGCGCACCTGGAGCGCGGCAGGCAGGCCGTGCCCCGACGAGTCGGCGACGGCGATGCCGAGGACGCGGTCGGAGATGGGGATGAAGTCGTACAGATCGCCTCCGACCGACCCGGCCGGCACCGTGCGGCCGTGGATGTCGAAGGTCGCGAAGACGGGCGGGGCCTTGGGCAGAAGGGACAGCTGGATCTGCCGCGCCTCCTCGAGGATGTTGTGCAGCTGCTGCTGGCGGATCTTCTGTCCGATGACGTGCTGGATGGCCGATAAGAGATAGAGAGTCTTCTCCCTGTCGAACTCTCCCTCGATGCTGAACGACAGGATGTGCTGGTTGTCCTGCCCGATCGTCATGGCCGCGAACACGGTGACGCCGAGCGGGTCCTCGATGGTGTGATCGAAGCCGGGATCGCTCTCCCTCATGATGATGATTCCGCGCTCCGCGAGCTGCTGGACGGCCGAGTAGGTGATCGGCACGGTGTAGCCCAGCTTGTCGGGAGGATGGTCGCCGTACCAGCGCCGCAGGACGTAGCGGTCGTCCGCCTTCTCGTACAGGCGGCCGGCGACGAAGCCGAGCTCCTGGCGGAAGTCCTTCAGCAGGATCTTCAGCATCTCGTCGAGCGACGAGATCAACGGCTGCGCTTCCTCGACGGAGTTCAGCGCCTGATCGAGCTTCCGCCAGAAGGAGCGGTAGACCGCGGAGCGCTCCGCCGCCGCGGGCCGCTCCGGACGCGCCTCGGCGCCGGTCTCCGGCTTCGTCGCTTCCATGATGGTGGAAATCGTACCACAGCGGCGGAAGCGGCCCCGGCGCGGGCGATTCGGTGTTCAGGGGCGGCCGGCCGGAGAATTCTCAGCCGCGCCGCCGAGGCGGCCGAGACCCTTGATTGCGGCGGTGTCGCCCGGATCGGCCGCGATCGCCTGGCGGAACTGCTCGCGCGCTCGGTCGGTCTCGCCGCGCCCCGAGAACAGCTCTCCCAGACGAGTGTGCGCCCGGGCGTAATGGGGGTTCAGGCGCGTCGCCTCCTCGAGCGCGCGCACCGCCTCATCCTGTCGATTGAGATTCTTCAGGGCCACGCCGAGAAGGTAATAGGCTTCTTCGCCGTCCGTTTTCAGCCCGCGGCGGTAGACCACCTCCTCCTCTTCGTAGCGCTTGTTTCGGTGCAGGACGACTCCCTGTGCCTTGTACGCCTGCCAGAAGCCGGGACTCGCTTCCTCGGCGCGCATGTAGGAGGCGAGCGCCTCGTCCTCGCGACCGAGCTTGTCGAGGCTGTTGCCGCGATTGATCCAGGCGTAGGCGCTGCCCGGCCACTGGGCCAGGGAGCGGTCGAAGGAGGCGATCGCCTCCGGGTGCCGGCCCCGGGCCGCCAGCAGGTTGCCGATGTTGTAGTACACGTTCGCCTCGGCCGGGATGCTGGGGCGGCCGAGAGGGAAGAAGGAGAGGAGCGCCAGCCCCAGAGCCGCGGCCGCGGCCTGCGCCAGGCGCGGGTACCGGGTCCCCGCCTCGCGCGCCTCCGCACGAAGGCGGTCGACGAAGGAGGCGCCGTAGATCAGGAGCGCCGGCGCCAGCGGCAGGCGATAGCGGCTCGAGACATAGAAGACGAGGGGGATGGCGGTCGCGTACACGGTGTAGAAGAAGAGCGCCGAGGCGCCCGGGCGCGGGCGGCCGTCCAGGATCATCCCGACGACTCCTGCGCCCGCGATCGCGGCGAACGGCAGGAACAGGAGGCGCAGCCACGGGATCTGCTGGCGCTCGTAGTAGAGGCTGTACTCCGTGGAAGCCTCGTAGTCCCCCAGAAGCCGAAGAAACTTGCGCCCTTCGAGGGCCAGCCAGGCGCCGGGCGACGACGCGATGAAATCGAGTCCCTGGCGCAGGAAGTAGGCGCTCGTTTCCGAGCGGCGCATCGCCCGGCCCGTGGCGCGCTCCGCCACCGACTGTTCCTCGGCGGCCTGGTTCTCCGGCGAGCCGCTGAAACCCGGCGGCACGGTGTAGAGGCCCATGGCGTTCGGATGGTTTCCCTGGTAGAAAGTCAGACCGCCCTGGCCAGAGAGCGGCAGGGGGTCGGAGGCGACGTACAGATTGTGCGCCAGCACGGGTAGCGTGGCGAGAAACGTCCCGGCGAGAAGAACCATTGCCGCCCGGCCGCGACGGAGCCCCAGGTGAGCGGCGTAAAGAGGGGCGAGCAGGATCGTGCCCGGAAGGCACTCGGCCGCCGTCCCGATCGCCAGACCGGCCGCGAACCAGCGGCTGACACCCGGCCTTCCGGCAACGGCCGACCTCTCGGCCCCGACCAGGAGCGCCAGCGCCAGAAGATTGAGGGTCAGGCCGAGCGTCGTCCCGAGCACCTTCATCTCGAAGAAGGCGAACGGCCCGTACAGCGCTGCGGCAGCGGCGGCCAGCAGGCCGACGCGCTCGTTGAACGTCGCGATCCCGACGCGGTAGACGAGCAGGAGGTTGACGAGGCCGAGCAGCGCCTGGAAAAGGTACACTGCGGCCAGCGAGTGGCCGAACGCCTTGAACAGCAGCCCCAGGAGGTAAGGGTAAAGCGGGGGGAAGTAGAACACCTGGCGCCCGAGCCACGCGCCTCCTGAGATGGAGCGCGCCCACGCGTCGTACACGTTCGAGTCGAGGATCAGGCCGTCGAAGAAGATGCTGGTCTGGGCGTACAGATAGAAGTAGATCGCCCGGAAGGCGGCCGCCGCCAGGAGAACGATGGCCAGGGACCGCGGCACGGCCCACGGAGGAGGCAGCGGGGGCTTCCCGGCCTTGCCTTCGCCGGCTCCGCGATTTATTGTCTGCTCGTGGCGCAACGCGCGGTCCATGGGCTGTCCCGCATGAGAATACCGCAGATCGCGCGGCGATCCGTGGCGACGCTCACCCTGCTCGCCGCGTTCGGCGGCCTGCCCGGCGCGCGCCCTGTGTTCGCCCAGGCCACGGGGGCGCCCGGCGCCGCCCGGCCGGGAGCCGTCACCGCTCTCGTCCTGCCGGTCGCCGGCATGACCTGTGCTTTGTGCACGCGCGGCGTGGAGCAGTCGATCAAGCTCCTGGATGGCGTGGACGCGGCCTCGGCCGAGCTGTCCACCGGCCTCGTGCGCGTGCAGGCGACGGAGGGGAAATCGCTCGACATCCGCGACGTCAAGGACCGGGTGCAGAGGGCCGGCTTCAAGGTCGGCGGCGAGTGCGACGTCGAGGCCACCGGCCGTTTCAACATCGGCCCGGATGGCCGGATCACCTTCCGGGTCCCGGGGACGGCCTACGCCTTCCAGGTGCTCGAGGGGAGCGAGCTGAAGCGGCTGTTCCGGACCCGTCCGGGCTTGAAGGGGGAGTTCTTCCTGGCGTTCCGGCTGCACGAACATCCGCGCTGGAAGCCGCCCGCCATCTCGATCATGCGCGGCGAGCCCCGCGGCTCCGCGGCGCCTCTGTCCGCCCGTTGAGCCGCCGGCCCCCGTTCCCGTCGCACCTCCTGGCCGCATGCGTCCTCGGCCTCATTCTTCCGCCGGTCCTCACGTCCTGCACCGGAGGGAGCGAGAGAGAGACAACGCCCGCCCTGGCCGGCGTACGGGACGGGCGGGACGATCCGTACGCGAAGCTCTCCCTGCAGGACCCGCAGGGCCGGACGATCAGGCTCAGCGACTTCGAGGGAAAGGTGCGCATCTTCGATGTCTGGGCCTCCTGGTGCGGTCCCTGCCGGATGATCATCCCGCACCTGAACCGTCTCTACGGACGCTACCGCGGCGAGGGGCTGGTGGTCATCGGCATTTCGGTCGACAGCAGCCCGGCCGACGTCGTGGCCTTCACGAAGGCGATCCCGCTCAACTACCCCGTCGGGATGATGAACCCCGAGATCGTCAGGCTGCTGGGCGCACCCGACGCCGTGCCGACCAGCTACCTGGTCGACCGCACCGGACGACTGCGCCGCACGTTCGTCGGCTTCGTCGCGCCCGAGACGATCGAGCGCGAGGTTCGGAAGTATCTGGAGGGTCCTTGACGGCCGGTTCACCGCTCGCGCACGAAGCGCTCGACCTGCAGGAGGTAGCGGGTCGCGAAGTACAGGAAGGAGAGCGTCGGCAGGGCGAGCGCCGCGATCACGCTGCCGAAGCCGCGCACGGGACGGCGGGCGTGGATCTCGATGATCACCACGAACAGCGCGATGATACCGGTGCTGATCAGGACGAAGTGGATGAGGAACAGTCCCCCCGCCAGAAGGGCGTACGCCCTGCCGCCCCTCTCCATCCGGAGCACACCGATGACGTCGGGCCCGAGGAGGTACAGCGTCCAGAAGAGCAAAAAGATCCAGTCGAGGTGGAAGCAGGCGCGCGCGATGCCGGGATACCGCCGGGACATGGGCGCTCTATCTGCCACACGCTCCCCGCAAAGTCAACCGCGAGGCGGGCCGCCTGGGGGCGAGGACGTCCGGCTGGAGGTCTGTGGTAGCATGACGCTTCCCGCGATCCACCGCTCCGGGGGTAACTTCTGATGGAGCCTCGTCGCGTCCGGCTGGGAGATGTGGTTGACGATTATTGCTCCCGCTGCCGGCTCATCATGAACCACGGCGTCGTCGGCATGGTCGGCGACGAGGTCAAAAAGGTCCGTTGCAACACCTGTTTGTGGGAGCACCAGTTCCGGCACGGCCAGCTCCCCGCCAGCCGCAAGAAAGCCCGGAGCAAGTTGTTCGAAGAGGTTCTGAAG
>Ga0209157_1002844_pt1 | contig 13563 bp, 12 predicted proteins | sample GraSoiAngelo_135_FD_185892 | JGI IMG/M metagenome (GOLD analysis project Ga0209157, IMG submission 185892) | Grasslands soil microbial communities from the Angelo Coastal Reserve, California, USA - 14_0929_05_40cm (SPAdes) (version 2) | ecosystem: Environmental > Terrestrial > Soil > Grasslands ... | reverse complement strand
CCGTCTCCCGACGCTTTCCCTCGGCTTGGGTGATGTCGTCGTCGAACTTCGTGATCCCTGCGATGTTGTCGAGGATGCGCCGGCGCTCGATGGAGGACATCGACACGATCTTCTGGATGTCCCCCTGCTGGACCAGGTTGTAGCCTTCCGCGGAGATCCGCGCGTGGGCCAGGAGGGAGTCGAACTCCGACAGCGAGGACTTTCGGTCGTTGATGTAGAAGTACGAGTTGTAGCCGCCCTCCACGGAGGGGCTCAGGCCGATGTACCGGGTGAGCTTGACCTCGTCCGCCTCAACCGGAATCTGGCGGTCCGAGTTGTCGAAGAGCAAACTGACCTGGCAGGAGTCCGCGCCTTTCTTGTCCTTCCCGCCGTTCCAGATCAGGTCCGTGAGCTTGCCGGCGCGGATCGCCTTGGAGCTCTTCGGTCCGAGGACGAAGAGGATCGCGTCCGAGATGTTGCTCTTCCCGGACCCGTTCGGTCCCGTGATCGACGTGTATCCCTGCAGGAAGGGGACCGAGATCTTTCGCCCGAACGACTTGAAGTTCTCCATCTGGATCTCTTTCAGGAACAAGAGCTCACCCTACCGGTGGAAAGTCAGCGCTGGGAGGCGCTGCTACTACCCATCCCATCCTATATCCTTCTGGTGTCCGACGAGGGTCGGACAGGACGCCGAAGAGTGCGATGGATATAAAAGAATAGCGGGCTCGCCCTTTGCGCGTTGACAAATCTCGCGACGGTTGCGGGCTTGAATCGGGGCAATGGCCCCGCGGTCGGGAGTCAAGAGGCCTTGGTCGCCGGTGGAAACCAGTGTGACCCATCCGTCGAGAGGCTTCGTTCTCGAGAAACAACTCAGGATGTGCAAGCTTAAATCATGCCACCGGCGTGCGGGGTTCGATGCCTTCGCGTCCGTCCGGCACGACTCAATTCTGGAAGGACCGGACGGTGCTCGTCACGGGAGGGACGGGGTCGTTTGGGAAGAAGTTCGCTCAGATGATCCTCGAGCAACCGATCCGAAAGTTGATCGTTTTCAGCCGAGATGAACTGAAGCAACACCAGATGCGGACGGACGGATTTGACGACCCACGCATCCGGTACTTCATCGGCGATGTACGGGACATCGACCGTGTCCGACGAGCGATGGAAGGCGTCGATATCGTCGTCCATGCCGCGGCCCTCAAGCAGGTCCCTGCCTGCGAGTACAACCCCATGGAAGCGATCATGACGAACGTCATGGGCGCGCGGAATGTGATCGAAGCCGCCCTCGACACTGGGGTCCAGCGGGTCATCGCCCTGAGCACGGACAAAGCGGTGAACCCGATCAACCTGTACGGCGCCACAAAATTGTGCGCCGAGAAACTCATGATTCAGAGCAATTCCTATGCCGGGACGAAGGAGATTCGTTTCAGTTGCGTCCGCTATGGCAACGTGGTCGGCAGCCGCGGCAGCGTCATCCCCTTGTTTCTCGAACAGAGGAAAGCTGGGACGCTTACGGTCACGGACGAGCGCATGACCCGCTTCTGGATCACGCTGGAGCAAGGAGTCCGGTTCGTGATCCGTTGCATCGAGCAGATGCACGGAGGCGAGGTCTTCGTGCCGAAGATACCCAGCATGAACATGAAGGAGCTCGTCAAGGCGATCGGAGGCAATGCAAAGGTCGAAGTCATTGGCATCCGTCCAGGGGAAAAGGTGCATGAACTCCTGGTGTCTGACGACGAGGCGCGACACTGCGTCGAGCTCCCGGACATGTTCGTGATTACGCCGACTCACCCTTGGTGGTCCCAGGACAAATGGGCTCACGGAAAATCACCGCCGGAGGGCTTCCGGTACGGGAGCGATGGGAACGCGCAGAAGCTTTCCGTCGAAGACCTTCGGAAGATGATCTCGGGCTTGGAAGTGACGGGTTGAGTGCCCCGAGGATCCGGCGTCGCGCGCGTCCGAAGAGGGCTCGGGCAGTAACGGCTAGGTACACGCCGTACGCGCGGCAATCGATTGGGAAGGACGACATCGCCGCGGTCGTCGAGGTCTTGCGGTCGGATTGGCTTACGACCGGCCCGAAAATCGAGGAATTCGAGAAGGCCGTCGCGCAATACACCGGGGCGCCATACGCGGTCGCGCTGACAAACGGCACCGCGGCCCTGCACGCCGCGATGTACGCGGCGGGAATTGGGCCCGGCGATGAAGTGATCGTCCCGGCGATGACTTTCGCGGCGACGGCCAACGCCGTGGTCTTTCAGGGAGGGACACCGGTCTTCGCCGATGTCGATCCGGAGACCCTTCTCCTCGACCCAAAGCAGGTGGAGGCCAAGATTACATCGAGGACCCGCGCGATCGTCCCGGTGGACTATGCAGGCCAACCCTGCGACTATGATGCGCTCCAGGGGCTCGCCGACGAACACTCCTTGCGGCTAATCGCCGATTCTGCTCACGCACTCGGCGGGGCGTACAAAGGACGTCGGGTCGGGACACTCGCGGACTTGACAACCCTCAGCTTCCATCCCGCAAAGCAGATCACGACCGGCGAAGGCGGCATGGTCACAACCTCGAACCCTCAGTTCGCCGAGGCGATGATACGCTTTCGCAATCACGGAATCACCTCGGATCACCGGAGCCGAGCGAAACAGGGTACGTGGTTCTATGAGATGGTAGACCTCGGGTTCAACTACCGAATCACAGACATCCAGTGCGCACTCGGCTTGAGTCAACTCCGGAAGCTCCCGAAGTGGCTTCTGCGTCGTCGGGCCATTGCCCGTCGATACGGCCAGGCGTTCGGACGCCTCGACGCAATCCGACCCCTTCGAGTTTCTCCCAATGTCAAGCACGCATATCATTTGTATGTCATACGCCTCGCTCTGGAGCAGCTCAAGGGGGACCGAACGACCGTCTTCTCGATGCTCCGGGAGCGAGGGTTTGGGGTGAACGTGCATTACATTCCGGTGCACCTCCATCCGTTTTATCGCAAGCGGTTCGGAACCGGACCCGGTCTCTGCCCAGTCGCGGAGGACGCCTACGAGCGAATCCTCAGCCTGCCCATGTACGGATCCCTCTCCGGCACCGAGGTCGATCATGTGATCGTAGCCATGAAGGAGGTCCTCCAGGATCTAGCAACATAAGGATGTCGCATTTCTGAGCACGTGGGGACGGCACGGAGCCCCTATGATGTTCGAGAGATGGGCAGACCGGTCTCGTTTGCGTGGGAAAGACGCATTGCTTTTGGCGAGCTGGGTCTCTGTCACGCGAACCAGTGGTGAAAGCTACAAGATGAAGATGTGACGCGGAATCCTAGCTTCTGCCACGCTCGCTGAACCGCTACATTGCTAGCCAGACAACCCAGGTACACTAGGTCGGCCGTCCCGTGAAAGTGAAGAAGACCAGCGTGAATCATCGACGTATAGACGTCGCGTCCGCGCGCCACGGGAGAAACGGCTGAGAACACCATCTCGCCGACCCATCCACCCCGCTCCGTGACGAGTTCCGGATGATTCTTGTTTGTCGTGAAACCTACAGGCTTTCCGTCGAGTTCGGCGACGACAGTCCAATCGGCGTCTCCGCGGAGTGAGTTACGGATCCATATCCGGTACATCTCGTCGGCTTTGTCCCGCGGTATTCTTGGGTCGTAATGGAAACGATTCTCGGTGTAGGTGGCCGCGATTTCCATAAGGGAATCCAGGTCTCCCTCCCTCGCTTCCCGCAGAACCACTGACGATTGAATCGGAGGCGGCGCAGACGCCAGTAGATCGAAGGCGTACCGCATCGTCGTGTCCATGTACACGAAACCGCTCCGTTGAAGGGCAAGCATCGTCGCCGCGTCGAGGGCATCAGTACGCGCAGACACGAAGACTGCTCCATGCGCTCCTAGTTTTTCGAGTGCGGCCTTGAGGAGACGATCACGCGTAACGGAATCGGCGTCATCGGTCACCTGAAAATGGACGAGAGAATAGCAAGGAAATCCGAAAAGGCTGGTGTCGAGATCGAGCTTGCGGAGCACGACCATCCCTCCGAGTGTTCCCTGGCTCCAATAGCCGAGCGCAACGGAGTCGGATTCCTTTTTCGCAGCCCACACTTGATCTGTTGAGATCCGCTCGACGACGTCTTTTCGGACAGCGCGGAGATCTGCGAACGCCGGGTAGCGAAAGGCAGCCAGGACGGAACGGCACTCCTGCGCGTCCTGCTCACTGAGGGGTCGAATACCGTCTTTCATCACTGACGGTCGCGCCAAGACGTGGTAGCTCTATAAAGCATTCTGGTGACCCGCTCGGTTCCATGACCGTCCACGAGGTTCCGGCCACTGCGGGACATTTCGCGGCGCCTTCGCCGATCCTGAAGCAGATCCGCGGTAATGGAGAGGAGTTCGTCGCCGACGTGGTCGGCGGACCCAACATACTCAACGACACCCAATTCCTGCAGAGATTTGCCATGTTCCTCTTGGGCCGTGTTTTCCGACATCGTAATCGCCGGGGTTCCGCAAGCAGCCAGTTCATAGAGCGTGGATCCGCCCGCTGATATCGCGACGTCAGCCCATTGAAAGAGGGATGCCATTCGCCGCGGGTTTCGAACCACGCGGATCCTTGCGGCGGATCGATTCGGAGGTCGTACATTGTGTCTGAAGTTCGGCCCAACGACGGCGACCATATCAAAGCGAGCGGGGGCAAGGGCTTCGAGGACGCCGGCGGTCCCGCCGACCGGGTCACTCCCACCAAGTGTGACAACCACTCGTCGACCCGTCTCACGGACTTTCCGGGTCCGCAAGCGCGCGAGTTCGAATTCTCTCCGAAGAAGTGCGAAGCGGGGCCCGACAAGAGTTGTGACGCTTGGACCATACTGATTTCGATTCGCGTTGACGTTTTGGTTGACGACAATGTCCACACCCCGCCGAATCAGCCCTCTATCGTCAATCGCCGCCAGTACGATTGGTGCGGAGATGAAGCCGAACGGCCAAGACGCCGGGGGGGCGTCGAGATCGACAACATAGGCGGCCTGGTCGCTGAGGGTTGAACGGGGCTCGAGGTGACCAACAGAAAACCGTTCCCGTCGGACAATTTGTCTTTCCCTGGCGCGGCTAGATAGGAGAAATCGTACGTCTCTAGCGTTGTCGGTTCGCAGCTTGGACGCCAGAGCGAGGCATCGGACGGTGTGGCCGAGACCCACGCCTGGGCCCACTTTGGGGATCATTCGAATCGGTGGCCACAACCGATCACTCTCCGATTTGCTTCTGACGTATCGCTCGGTTGATTGATGCGATTTCCGGATGTTTTCGGAGAAACGACACGATGTAAGCCGCTCGGATTTCCGTTGGATTAGGTACCGAGGCGGCGACCGCGCGGACAACTTCAAGATCCTCTTTGGTGTCGACGCAGACACGGAGGTCTGGCGCGCGCTCATCCGGAGGCGCTTCGACGTTGACGCATCGGAAGCGATCGGGATGTTCATAGATCGCGGGTGTCACGTGCTCGCGCTCGTAGCCCTTCCTGACATACCTACTCGCTTCGCGTAACGTGGACGCCTCAAACGTCTCGACGTCGAGGCCCCTGGGCCAGCTTCGCACTTGGCCGTTTGAGGCGTACTGTGCCCCCATTGCGCGACGAGTCTGAACAACGATGTCGATGACCGACGGATCAATGAGCGGGCAGTCTGCCGTGATACGTACAACCACGTCCGCTTTGAAACGATCGATCGCTTTGAGATACCGATTAAGCACATCTTCGGAGTCGCCGCGGTAGCAAGGAACGTCTAAGCGGATGCAGAAACGCTCGATTGCGTCATCTTCTGGTAGGTTGGTCGTCGCCACTACGGTGGCATCGATCGCCTTCGCCGCCCGCGTACGCGTGACGACGTGCCCTAGGATGGGAATATCTCTCACCTCGACGAGCGTCTTTCCAGGGAGGCGCGTAGAACCCATCCGAGCTTGGATGATTGCGACGACGCGTCCACGACTTCCTTCAGACATCGTCCCACGTAATCGGATGTCTCGCATCAATGTCCCGTTTGGCGATCCTCCCGACGACTTTGTCGAAGTCTTTCGGAGGAATACCCGTCGCGGGGCGGATTATGATGATTTTGTCCGGGGTGATTGCCTCACCCCTGCGAATTCGTTTGGCTGCGAACAAGGAGCGACGCCCGGCTTCATAGAACTCCATCTGAGATGGATGCAGGCGGATGATGCCATCCCCCAAAGCCACGTCAATCTCGCGAATAGCTTGGACCATCCCTTTCAGGTCCTTGGGCTCGAGAGCGAAGTGATGATCGGGTCCGGGGAGACTTCGGTCGAGCGTAATATGCTTCTCAAGAATCGAGGCGCCGCGCGCGACCGCCGCCACTGGAATTGTCCATCCCTCAGTATGGTCCGAGAAGCCCACCGGGACATTGAACGCGTGGCGGAGCGTATCGATGGCCAAAAGATTCACCGCGTCGGCCGGCGGCGGATAGCCAACAGGGCAGTGAAGAATGGCGGCTGGCACTTCGTGTCGTCGGAAGACCGCTATTGCCTCTTCAATTTCCGCGAGGCTGCCCATACCGGTCGAGAGGATCGTTGGCTTCCCCTTTGCAGCCACGTGTTCGAGCAATGGCAGGTGCGTGAGGTCGTAGGAGGCTATTTTGTACGCAGGCACGCCCAAGCCATCCAAGAAGTCCACGCTCGCCTCGTCGAACGGGGTCGACAGGAAGGTCAATCCATGCGACCGTGCGAGATCGCGGAGTTCGGCATGCCACTCCGGTCGCAGCTCGAGGCGCCGGAACAGGTCCGTGACGGTTTCTCCCTGCCTCACGTGGCCAATCAGGCTTGATGCAGTCACACTTGTCTCGGACACGATGCGTTCGGCGACAAAAGTCTGGAACTTGACCGCATCGGCCTCGGCCTCGGCCGAGGACTCTACGAGTGCCTTCGCAATCTTCAACTGTCCATTGTGATTCGAACCTGCCTCCGCGATGATGTACGTCCGTTCGCCCGGTCCTATTCGCCTGTCGCCAATCGCAAAAGAGTCGGGTTTCGTCGACACACCAAAGCCATGATACCGGAGCTTCCTTAAGAAGTGAATCATCCCGCGACGCCGTCAACCGGAAATATTTCCTGCGCGCTGAGGAGAACGTGAATCTCTCTCATGGTCTCGTTTGAAGCGATCCGGGTAGGTGATCGAGCGACCCTTTCAAAGACGATCGCAAGCGATGACGTTGAGGCTTTTGCCGCAATCACCGGGGATACGAATCCTGTCCACCTGGACGAAGCATTTGCCCGATCGAGCACGTTCAAGGGACGCGTCGCGCATGGAATGTTAACCGCCTCGCTTGTCTCCGCCGTTCTCGGGACGAAGCTGCCTGGCCCCGGGACGATCTACCTACACCAATCGCTTCGATTCTTGGCCCCGGTACGCCTCGGTGATACAGTGGTCGCCGAGATCGAGGTCCTCGAGAAGGACGAGGTGCGGCGTCGGCTCAAACTGTCAACACGATGTCGGGTAGGCGACCGTGCCGTCCTTGAAGGGGAAGCGGTGGTCCAAGTCGGCTGAGGACTAGGGCCGATTGGACGTATAGTTTATCTTGTTGCTTATTGCTCTAGTAGGTGGAGGGTTCTTAGCTGGTGCGACCGCCTTCTTGGGTTAGGGCTTCGAGGGTCGGTCGCGCAATCATCGTGCTCCAGGCTATTGTCGTATTGTCGGTCCTTGTTTCGACCACCGCGAGCGGCGATGTGTGGACATGGACTTCGCAAGTGGACTTCAGTGCCGGAGCCCTGACCAATCTCGATTCAAGCTCATCGCCGGGGAGCCTTCGTCTGAATTCCAGTTCGGAATTGTTCCGGAAAAGCCCGGCGAACCCGGTTCTCTCACCCGGTCCTCCGGGCAGCTGGGATCAGTCGGCCACGAACTCCGTGTCGGTCCTCTTCGATGCCGGTTTCTTCAAGATGTGGTACGCGGGGTGTTCGGGATCAGTCTGTGGCATTGGATACGCGACTTCGCCGGACGGAACGAACTGGACGAAAGACCTGGGTAATCCGGTCATCCCGCCCGGCTCCCCTGGCTCATGGGACTATGTACTCCAGAATCCTCATGTCCTCAAAGACGGAAGCTCCTACAAGATTTGGTTCTCAGCAAACGGGCCCTCAACGATCCAGTTAGGCTACGCCACCTCCTCTGATGGAGTGACTTGGGCGAAATACCCCAGTCCAGTTCTGAGCGGACAGACCTGGGATGCGGGGGCTGTCAGCACGCCCGTCGTCATCCGAGAAGGGGCCCTACTCACTCTATGGTATTCGGGGCATTCGGGGGACTACGCTTATCGGATCGGGAAAGCGACTTCGATCGATGGTATTAGCTGGACGAGGGATCCGTCGAATCCGATCATGTCGCCTTTGGAACCGTGGGAAGAAAGTCGTGTTCATCCGATGCAAGTGATCCTGCAAAACGGATCGTATGAACTCTATTACTATGCCGGGTTCAACTACGTTCAAATCGGTCACGCGATTTCGCCAGATGGGACTTCCTGGAGCCGCTCCCCTGTAACGCCCGTCCTCGCTCCTGGGCCGGGTGGCAGCTGGGATGGCGCATCACTAGGAGTCTGCACCGTGATCGTCCTCGGGCATGTGCGATGGATGTGGTATTCCGGCTCTGACGGGAGCACTCGTCGCATCGGTTTGGCAAGGAGCCCCGCGTACGCGCCGATTGGATCGTTTGTGTCGAAGGTTGTGGATTCTGGTTGGAATCTTACGCGCTGGGACATTGTGGAATGGACCGCTACTTTGCCGGTTCGAACCGCCATCGCTGTCTCTGTCAGAGTAGGGAATGTATCCCAGCCCGACGCCAGCTGGTCCGGGTGGTCATTCGCGGCGTATGGCTCTCCAGCTTCCCTCGCGGTCCCTCGCGCTCGTTACTTCCAAATTGCCATTTTGCTGTCAAGTGAGGACGGTGCGGCCACCCCTACATTGGAGGAGGTGCGTGTCACCTACATGGGGGCCCCACAGGTGGCAGGTGACCTGACGCTTTGGATCCTCCTCGCTGTTCTGTCCTCGGTTGGCGCAGTTCTAGTCGGCCTCGCAGTCTGGTTCGTTCGACAGGGGAAAGCGCAGACCCCTCCATCGCCGGGGTTGGGGTCGTCGGCGGCTACAACCCTCCTTCATTGCCCTGCGTGCGGGACACTCACGACGCCTGGCGCTCTTTTTTGCATTCAATGCGGCAGGGCATTGAAGCCGCCAGGATTAACCCCTTAGCCCGATCGGAGTCAACCCCTCTTGATCTAGGAAGTGGCACCGGTCACGACTGGCGGCTAAGTTCGAGCCAGGCCCTCGCCTTGGGCGGTCTATCTGCGCGCATCGCCCCATTTCGAAACATAGCGACGCGCATTCCTGCTGTAATAGAGATTTCGGCGAATACGGCCGAGCAGGCCCGTCGTACTTCCGAAGTGGGCATGAAAACACGCCGCGCGGATCGTGAGGCCGACGGGGATGCCGGCATCCCGGATACGGCGCAGATAGTCTGCGTCCTCCCAATAGGCGGGTCGAAAGCGCGTATCGAAGCCGCCTAACCTGTCCCAGACGAAACGCCGTTGCAGGAAAGCCGAGAACCGTGCCGCCGGCAGGATGGTCGTCTCACGGAATTTCGGCAAGTCTTCGGGAAGTTCTGCCATCGACAGAATCCCGATTTCCGGATGCTCTCGGGCAACCTCAAGGAGGTTCTCGTAGGCACCGGGGTGAAAGACGATGTCGTTGTTGACGATGAGGGCCGAGTCGGCACTCCGGTCCCACGCTTCGCGAAGGCAGCGGTTCCAAGCGAAGGCGACCGATGACGGGTGGCTGGGTCGAAGGACCACCACATCAGGCATATCTTTCACAAAGTCGAGAACCCCGGACGGGGTGCACTGGTCGTAGATGATCCATGGGAGTTCCCAACCTAGCGACAGAATCGTCCGGACGGTCATCTCCCGCCCGTTCAGGACAACCGTGGCCACTGGAGGCAGTTTGTCGCCCTTTGATCGTCTGGAGAGGACACGGTTCGGCTCGGTCTCCCACCGACTCAGCGCGTCGCCTCCGGGCCGCTTCATTTGCCGCGGGATATATCACACTGTCGCACGACTCATCTCAAGGACCTCCTGAGGGGATCAACGCGAGGCCACGAGGGGAACCGGTCTGCAACTCCCCCGACTGAGCGAGCAACCTATTTAGCACTCCTTCAGGTTGCTTTTGCAGATGGCCTCCGGTAAGACTCTAGGGATAATCCGGCGTGCGGAAAGTTTAGCTCGAATTCCGCACGATGCAATCGTTTTGCCCCTCGACTTCCGATTGCAGGTCCCCACTTCGCACGCTCTGGCCGACCGCCCGGAGCGTCTCTTGTCGCCGGAAGACGAGAGGGCCATCGAAGGTGCAGCGCGCCAAATGTCGACCCATTGGTCCTCGGGCGCCGGACTCCGGGAGCGGCTACAGTTCGAAGGATTGGATGTTGCCGGATCCTTCACGTATGAGTTAGAGATGGCGGCCCGGGACTTCGCCAAAGCGGCTTGGATCGCGCGTCGCTGCTTGGAAAGAGTGACGCTCGAACGTTTGGTGACCGATGTCCCTCCGCTCTCCGATTCGGCTCCGCCATATCCTTACCTCTCGGCCCTCGGGACCATCTTGGAGGCCGAGGCCAAGGCGACCGGGATACCGTTCGTGAACCTCGCTGCCCTTTCCGCTCGCGCAGCCGCCAAGCGCAAGACGGCTCTCGAGACGGGGTATGCCGCCCTCGCGGCAAGACGTGGCCTTCGCCGCCTCCGCTCGGGAGGCATCTTGCTCGCAGTAGGCCCATTTCCTGAGTTCTATCGGCCGCTCGCAGCGGCTTGGCAGAGTGGGGATTCGCAGACCGTGGTTCTCACTCGAGCCGCCTTACCCATGCGACCGGACTCTCGCCTCGGACTGCACCTTGTCACCTTGGAATCGCTCCAGGACGCTGACGACCGACGGAGACTTCAGGAATATCTCGATACATCCTTGGACGAGCTCTCGCGCCTCTCTTGGCGAGCCGGTCTTGTCGTCGCGGATGTCGACCTCACACCTGCCTTTCGTACGGACCTTGCGGCGCGGTTCCAGCGCGACGGTCAGGCAGTCGCATCGGTTGCTCGGGGTGTCCGACGGAACCTCGCGCGGGTCGCTCGAATCGTCCTGGCAGAGTCCTGGTCCCCGTTCTCGAAGGCGATCCTATCGGAAGCCCGGAGGGCTGAGATCCCTACCACACTCCTGCAACACGGGGTCCTCGCGGGGGCGTTCAGCTACGGAGTCGCGGAAGCCGACCGGATCGGCGCATGGGGTCCCTCCGATGCGACATGGTTCCGAGAACGTCTGGGGAATAAGGTTCGGGTCGCTCCGACGGGCAGTCCTCGCTACGATCATCTTGCCCAATCGAATCCGGAGACCGCGGAGGGCAATCCCGCAGGTGTCCCCCGTCGCGAACCTGTCGTCCTCTTTGCCTCGCAACCTTTTGTCCAAGATCGGGCACGCCGATCCCCATGGGATCGCGCAAAGATCATCGAGTCGGTTTTGACGACGTCACGCCAGCTGCCGGAAGCCCGTTTCATCATCAAGTGGCACCCCGCCGAGCAACCGGAAGCTGGGATTGGCGATGGCGTGAGCCAGGTTCATCGAGGGAATACGCTGGATCTCCTTCGTCGCTCGGATGTAGTTCTCGTCGTGTCTTCCACCGTCGCCCTTGAGGCCATGTACTTAGACCGCCCCGTAATCTTCTTGGGTCGTGCGGATGCCGATAGTCCCTTCCATCCTCCCGAGGATGGCGCGGGAATCCGCGCGGATGGACCGGACGAACTTCTCCAACAACTCCGGTCCCTTCTAGCCAACCCGTTGCTGCGAGAACGTGTGACTACGGGTCAGCGCGCATTCCTTTCGCGCAGCTATGCCCCCCTCGATGGGCAAGCCGCCATGCGAGTCTCCGCCCTCGTTCGCGAGGTCTGAACCGTGTCCTGCGAGAGCGACCGCCCTAATCAAGCGGAGGGAGCCCGATGAGCGAGGGATCCCGGTACGACTTGCCCTACCTGACCCGTCTCCAGATTGTGTCCCGGTTGCGTCCCGGTGAACGCGTCCTCGATGTCGGTTGTGGAAGCGGAGAGATTGCGCGTCTCATGCGGGAGAAGGATTGCACGGTCATCGGCTTGGAGCTTGATTCCGAGAAGGCGGCGAAGGCGGGGACCTACTGCGAACAAGTCCTCGTCGGCGACATCGAGACGATGCCCCTCGCATTCGAACCGGAGAGCTTCGATGTGTTTGTCCTCAGCAACATCCTCGAGCACTTGCGGGATCCCGTCGCAACTCTCCGTCGCCTGGTCCCGTTGCTCCGCCCGACCGGGCGGATCCTTGTGGACCTCCCGAACGTCGCGCACTGGGACGTCCGATTGCGCCTCTTGCGGGGCCGATGGGATTACGAGGACGCGGGGATTCTGGATCGAACCCACCTGCGATTCTACACACGCAAGACCGCGCGGGAGATGCTGCGTGAAACGGGTTTCGAGATTCTGGACGAAGACATCATACCCGACGTCCCCCTGTTCCGCTACAAGAAGCGCTGGGCTCACGTGAACTATCGGATTGCCCGCCTTCGGCCGGACCTGCTTTCCACGGAGATGTTGTTCGTCGTGCGCCCTAGGGGAACGACCGCATCCCGGTGACTCCACGACGGAAGTCCCGCAGACCTTCTAACAGATATCGAGCGCGAGGCCGGCCAAGGACGAGACCTGCGAGACCCTCCAGATAGAGTCGAGCCCGGATCCGGACGAGCGCGCCGCGATCACACAACCGCGACGTGAGGATGCAGAGGTTACGGGTTTGGTAGTAAGCCCCTGTGTGGCGGCGGACCGCCGCCGGTCTCCGGTGGAAGATCTCGGCCTCGCCCGTGATTCGGGGAGCGAAGCCCTGATTCCGGGCCCGTGTTTGCCATTCGACGTCTTCGAGGTTGAGGGCCAGGGTTTCGTCCAAGCCGCCCACTCGCGAGAGGACGGACCTGCGCACAAGGACGAAGGCGCCTTCGATTGCATCGTACAGCTCACCCGGTCGCGTCACATGAACCGGCAATCGACCGCACCGCCATCGGATTCCCGCGGACCGGATGTCCTTCGTGTCTTCGTGGCGCTGAACCGGCCCGACGAAGGCGATCGATTCCTCCGTCAAGGCCGTCTGGACCATCCGGTCGATAGTTGGAGGCGGGACGATTAGGTCCGCGTTCGAGAGGAGGAAGAAGTCGGCCCGATCTCTATACATAGCGAAGGCGCGGTTGTAGGCTGCGCAGTAACCGAGATTCGATCCAAATTCATGGACCTCGAGACTGAGAGCCCGCGCGGCATCCAACGATTCGTCGGTCGATCCGTTATCGAGGACCACGATTTCGGCGTTTTCGTAGGTCGTCGCCTGCAGAGAGCGGAGGCACGGATCGAGCGCCGGACCCGTGTTGTAGTTCAAGACGAGCACAAGGACGCGCGGAGCCGACACGCGGCGGGCACCGACGGTCCTCGACTTCAGGCTTCCGCCGCCGAACGTTTAAGGGAATGTCGAAGATGAAGGCCCGTGCGACGGGCGATCATCGCCACGGTCCGGAACGAGGAGAG
>Ga0209157_1002841_pt1 | contig 13581 bp, 14 predicted proteins | sample GraSoiAngelo_135_FD_185892 | JGI IMG/M metagenome (GOLD analysis project Ga0209157, IMG submission 185892) | Grasslands soil microbial communities from the Angelo Coastal Reserve, California, USA - 14_0929_05_40cm (SPAdes) (version 2) | ecosystem: Environmental > Terrestrial > Soil > Grasslands ... | reverse complement strand
GCGGCCGTGCCCGACGCCACCTCGCGGCTCGCATACTTTGCCGCGTTCGGCGCAGGGACGATCATTGGGATGCTGGGGGTGTCGTTGACGCTGTCGATGCTCGTGCGGTTTGCCGCCAACCGGGGCGCGAGATGGGCAACGGTTTTGCATGTGGGAGCGGCACTGGGGAGCGTGGTGGCGGGGATCGGCTTGGGCTGGGGAGTATTGTCCAGCTAGTCCTCGCCTTTGTAAACTCGTCCTCTCCACTCCACCCTTTTTCCCCGTAACGCGGATCTGATCATGATGAACGCAACCATGGCCGCGCCGAGTGGATAGAACGGCGCGTACCAGGGCGGCGCGCGGTGGAGCGTGTAGATCGCGAGCCAGGTGAGCAGTGACGCCAGTGTGGCGAGCGCGGCGACATCCCAACCCGTCGCCCACCACGCCAGTGGCGGGGCGAGCCAAAAGAGCGCCGGCAGCCACATGATGTACGGGACCACGGCGCGAATCAGGCGGAGTGGTGGCGTCATCAAGAGGACTCCAGACGCCAGGTTCTTCGACCATCCGGCGATGATCTCGCGTAGCGAGCCGTACATGCGCGTCGTCATGAATTCCTCGCCGTAGGCGAGAAAAATGTCCTTTCCCGCCCGCACGTAGGCTTTCGCGAGCAGCAGGTCGTCGACCACCGAGTGCCGCACCGCGGCGTGCGTCCCGACACGTTCGTAGGCGGCGCGAGTCGTCAGGATGAACTGGCCGTTGGCGATGGCGCGCCACTCGACGCGCGTGCGGTTCACCCGACCAAGGTTCCCGACACCAGCCTCGAGCGCCAGAAACACGTGCGGCTGAATCACGCGCTCCCAAAATGTCCGCATCTCCTGGCGTGGTAGCACCGAGAACAGGTCAACGTGCTCCGCCTGAAGACCACGCACCGCTCGACTAATCAGCTCCGGTGTGTGCCTGGTATCGGCGTCAGCAAACAGGAGGAGCTCGCCTTTGGCGACGCGATACCCCTGCACAATCGCCCACTGCTTGCCGAACCAGCCCTTCGGCGGCTCGACACCGCGCACGATCCGGAGCCGGTTGCTCGTAGCCGACTCCACGATTTCGGCGGTCCCGTCAGTCGAGCGGTCGTCCACGACGATCACTTCGATGGGCGAGTACTGCGTGGCGAGTACGGAGCGCACGCAGTGTTCGATGTTGCGTGCTTCGTTGCGGGCGGGGATGATGATGGACACCAGGGGGCCGGATGCGAGTGGCTCGTACTCGCGGAGCCTCGGATGGCGCCGGGCAAGTCGATACAGCAGTACAAGCATGACAACGATCCACGGCGCTGCGAGCAGCCAACTCATTTCATGGGTTCACGTGGGGACACGACCACCGCGGTCGTCAGATGACCGGTGACGTTCGTCATCGTGCGAAACATGTCCGCAATGCGATCCAGTCCCATCAGAATGCTGAGGCCGGCGATCGGCAATCCGGTCGCCTGGAATGCAGGGAAGAGGCTGATCACGCCACCCGAGGGAACCGCCGCCACGGTCAATGACGCCAGAAACACGGCGATGCCAGCCTGCAGCATGTGGCCCAAGCCAAAGGGAATCCCGTACAGGCGGGCGATAAACAGGACGGCAATTGCCTGAAACAGCGCGCTGCCCGCGCGGTTGATGCTCGCCCCCAGGGGCAGCACGAAGCCGGACACCGGTGTCGGAATCCGCAGCTCCTTATCCGCCGCGTCGATCATGTTCGGCAGCGCGGCCATCGACGACGTTGCCGAAAATCCCATGAACATCGAGGGGAACGCGGCGCGCAAGAAGCGCAGCGGTGAAACGTGAGCGATCAGCGCCACCCGATGATCACGGCGGCGATGAACCAGAGCATCGCGCGCACGACGTCCCAGCCGTACTGTGCCGCGGTCGGCGCCACGAGCGCAAAAATGCCGATCGGGGCAACGACCAGCACCCAATGAACGATTCGAATGAGCGCATCCGTCGCGGCCTCGGCCATGGTGATGAGCGGGGCGCGCCGGTCGGCCGGCAGCGTCGCGGTGGCGATCGCAAAAATCGTGACGAACACGATCACAGGGAGCAGATTGCCTTCCGCCGCCGCCTTGAACGGATTGGCCGGCACCAATTGGACGAGGAACTGGAGACCGGTCGGAAGGCCCGAGGTCGCGCTCTGAATCCCCGCCGGATCGGCCGCTGCCGCTTGCAGCACGGCCTGTTTCTCCGGCGACACTGCGGCCTGCGGCAGCATGAGACTGCCGATGGCGAATCCCAGCGCGATGGCGATCACCGACGTGGCCCAGAAGTACCCCAGCGTGCGGACCACCAGCCGGCCCAGTGTCCGCAGCTCGCCCAGCTTGGCGAGGCCTGCAAAGAGCGCGGTCGCGACCAGTGGAATCGCGACCATGGAGAGGAGGCTTTTAAAAATGACGCCGACGGGCTGAATGCCGGTCAGCACGGCGGCGAGCGCCGGATGATGGTGCTCCGACAACGCGGCAGCGAGCAGGCCAAGCAAGAGGCCAGCAATCAGGCCGATTCCCATCCGCAAGTGGCTTCTCATCGGATGGAGGCTATTATACCGCCATGACCGAGACCCCACACGCACAAATGAAGGCTTCGAAGTGGGCGCTCATCCTCGGGGCGTCGAGCGGCTTCGGCGAGGGCGCTGCCCGCGCCCTCGCGCAGGCGGGTTATGACATCGTTGGCGTCCACCTCGACCGCAAGGCGGGGCTCGAGCATGTCGCCCTAATCCGCAAAGACATCGAGAACCTCGGTCGCAAGACGCAGTACTTCAACATCAACGCCGCCGACGAAGAGAAACGCAACGAAGTGCTCGGCGAGCTGGCCAAACAAAAGCTCAACATCGCCGTGCTGCTGCACTCCCTGGCGTTCGGGACGCTCAAGCCGTACATCGGGGACGATGTCCTGACCAAGGCCAACATCGACATGACGCTGGACGTCATGGCCCACTCGCTCGTGTACTGGGCGCAGGGCGTCGTGAATCAGGGATTGATGGGGAAAGGCGGCCGGATCTTCTCGATGACGTCGTCGGGCTCGACGCGCGTCTTCGCCACCTACGGCGCCGTATCCGCGGCGAAGGCGGCGCTCGAGTCCCACACCCGGCAGCTCGCGCTCGAGCTCGCGCCGTACGGCATTTCGGTCAACGCGCTGCGCGGTGGCGTCACCGACACCCCCGCCCTGCGCAAGATTCCCGGCAATGAGAAGCTGATCGAGATCGCCACTCAACGAAATCCGCACCACCGGCTCACGACGCCCGCCGACCTGGGCGGCGCAATCGTGGCGCTGTCCCACCCCGGCGCCGACTGGATCACTGGCAACGTGATCAACGTCGATGGCGGCGAGGAGGTCTCCGCGTAAGGTGAACGGGGACGGGGGACGAGGGAAGGGTGACTTCACTGCAAGCCGCACGCATCAAGCTGCGCGACTACCGGCCTGTTGAAATTCCGTTCGAAAAGGGGATGATCGCCGCGGCGGTCGCCGTGATCCTGCGCGACGGCGCTGAGGGGCTGGAGACGCTGTTCATCCACCGTGCCGTGCGCGCCGGCGATACGTGGTCCGGTCAGATCGCGTTTCCCGGCGGGCGCCGGGAGCCCACCGACACCGATCTCCGCGCGACGGCGATCCGCGAAACGTTAGAGGAAGTTGGCGTCGATCTCGCGGGCGCGGAGCGGCTGGGCGTGCTCGACGACCTGCATCCACGCACGCCGGTGCTCCCACCCGTTGTCGTGCGGCCATTTGTATTCGCGTTGACCGAGCGGCCCTCTATTGTCCTCAGCACAGAGGTCCAAGACGCCTTCTGGGCCTCCTTCCGGGCCCTCCAGGCCCCGGGGGTGCTGGGGGAGATCACCATCGATCATCCTGGCATCCCCCGTCGGGTATTGCCTGCATATACCCTGGGAAACCGCACTATTTGGGGGATGAGCGAGCGCATTCTCGCACCGCTAATTAGCCTGGTTTCTTAGCCGTACAAAATCCACATCTTCGCTTGACAATAGTTGGGAATTAGTCTAGGCTAATGCACTGTCTGGTTGACAGTGCATTGACCTGGAGAGCTCCTTGAGCTCAATCCGTTCGCCGCAGCCGCCCCCATCGCTCACGCGGTCGGTGGAAGACTATCTGAAGTCGGTTTTCCACCTCACGAGTCAAGGCGGGTTCGCAACAACCAGCGATATCGCCGAAATGCTCGACGTCGCTCCGCCGTCGGTGAGTGGCATGATGAAACGCCTTTCCGAGACGGGCCTGATCGAGCACGTGCCGTATCGCGGCGTCCAGCTCACACCGCAGGGTCGCCGCGCCGCACTCCAGATGATCCGTCGCCACCGCATCCTCGAATCGTATCTCACGGGCAAGCTTGGATACGACTGGGGCGACGTCCATGTCGAAGCGGAGCGCCTGGAGCATGCCGTCTCCGAGAAGCTGATCGAGCGGATGGCAGACGCCCTGGGTGAGCCGCGCTACGACCCTCACGGTGCGCCGATTCCGACGGCCGCCGGAGAGATCGAAGAAGCAGAGCTCGTCACGCTCGCCGAGAGCGCGGTAGGGAGCAGCGTGGTGCTGCAGGAAGTCGGGGACGAGCATCCCGCTCGTCTCCATTACCTCGCCGAGCAGGGACTGACGCCGGGGGTGCGGCTCACGGTGATCGACCGCCAACCGTTCAACGGTCCCACCATCGTGCGAATGGGCGACGGCACGACCCGTGTCGTCGGCCAGGAGCTTGCGTTGCTGCTCTTCTGCCGGCCCAGCGATGGCGAATAGCGTTCTCGATACCGGCTGGCGGCATCCGCGGCTCACGCCGAGCCTCGCGGAAGTCTACCGCACCGTTCCCGTAACACCGGGAGCGTGGTGGAAGAAGGCGCTCGCGTTCGCTGGTCCGGGCTATCTCGTCGCCGTCGGCTACATGGATCCGGGCAACTGGGCCACCGATCTCGCCGGTGGCGCGCGCTTCGGCTATACGCTGCTGACCGTCATCCTGCTCTCCAACTTGATGGCGATTCTGCTCCAGGGTCTCGCGGCGAAGCTCGGCATCGTGAGCGGCCGCGATCTGGCACAGGCGTGCCGCGACCACTACTCGCGACCGATGTCGTTGTTTCTGTGGGTGATCTGCGAAATCGCGATCGCCGCGTGCGATCTCGCGGAGGTCATCGGCTCGGCCATCGCCCTGAATCTGCTGTTCGGAATCCCGCTCGCATGGGGGATCGCGATCACCTCGCTCGACGTGCTGATCGTGCTCTACATGCAGCAGAAGGGATTTCGGTTGCTCGAAGCGCTGGTTGTCGTCTTGATCGCCACCATCGCCGGTTGCTTCCTGTTCGAGATCCTGATCTCGAAGCCCGATGCCGGCGCCGTGCTTTCCGGTTTTCTCCCGCGTGTGACCATACTCCAGGATCCCGACAAGCTGTACATCGCGATCGGAATCCTTGGCGCCACCGTGATGCCGCACAACCTCTATCTCCACTCCTCGGTCGTCCAAACGCGGAGCTACGAGGAGACGCCGGCGGGAAAGCGGGAAGCGGTGAAGTTCGCATTCATCGATTCGACCGTCGCCCTCTCGTTCGCGCTGTTCATCAATGCGGCGATTCTCATCGTCGCGGCGGCCACGTTCCATCGTGTCGGTGAAACTGGGGTCGCGGAGATCCAGGATGCCTATCGCCTGCTGACGCCGCTGCTCGGCGTGACGGGTGCCAGCGCGGTGTTCGCGTTCGCGCTGCTCGCCTCCGGTCAGAACTCGACGCTCACCGGGACGCTGGCAGGCCAGATCGTGATGGAAGGGTTCCTGAACATCCGCATCCGGCCCTGGCTCAGGCGGCTCATCACCCGCCTGATCGCGATTGTGCCCGCGGCGCTGACCGCTATTCTCTGGGGCGAGCACGGCACCGCCAAACTCCTGATCCTCAGCCAGGTGATCCTGAGCCTCCAGCTCTCGTTCGCGGTCTTCCCGCTCGTGATGTTTACTTCAGACCGCCTGAAGATGGGGGAGTTCGTGAATCCCAAGTGGCTGAAGATCCTCGCATACGCGGTTGCGGTTTTCATTGCCACCTTAAACGCCTGGCTGCTCGTGCAGACGTTCAAGGGCTGGGTCAGCTGATGTACCGACGTATCCTCGTGCCACTCGAGAACGGCCCCGCCGACAGCGCCATACTCAAACACGTCACCGGCCTGGCGAAGCTGTTGGGCGCTGAGGTGCTGCTGGTGCACGTCGCGGACGGATGGGCGGCGCGCAATATGGAGCAGCTGAACCTGCGCGAGTCACAGGAAATGAAGGAAGACCGCGCCTACCTCGAGCGAATATCGCAGGAGCTGCGGCAGGCGGGCGTCGAAGTCGACGCGGTACTCGCGGCTGGGGACCCGGCGGAGGAAATCGCGGCCACGGCGGAGCGGGAGCAGGTCGATCTCATCGCCATGGCGACGCACGGGCATTCGTTGCTGAGCGATGTGGTTCATGGCACCACCGCGACAGCATTACGACACGTCAGCCGGATTCCGATCCTGATGGTGCGCGCGCCTGCTCCAACGCCTTGAGAATGGCGCTGAGACGGCGGTCTCGCGCTTCCCGCAGGAACTCGACCTTTCCCTTGTAGGCCCTTTCAATCGACTGGATCAACGCCCGCTGCTGCTCGGGATCGAGCTGCGCCCAGTGGGCGAGCTGCTGCCACCAGCTCTCGAAACTGGCGAGCAGGTGCTGCGTGAAGCTGCGGATCCCACCCTCGCCGGCTGCCAGATGGTAGGTGAGGTGGGGTCCTGCGGCAGCCCAGCCGATCGCGGGACCAAGCGACACCGCCCGGTCGAGATCGTCCACGCTGATCACGCCCTGCAAGACCAGATCGATGCATTCCCGCCACACCGAGGCCGACACGCGACCGACGACATACCCCGGGATCGACTTCTTGAGGACGATCGGGAAGCGGCCCAGCGAGCGCAGATACTCCACCGCGCGATTCATGCTGGCAGCCGAGGTGCGGCCCTCGGGCACGACCTCGACGATCGGAATGAGCTCCGGCGGATTCAGCGGATGTGTGACGAGGCAGCGGTCGAGCCGGCGCATCCTGCCGAAGATCTCCGACGGCGGAAGGCCGCTCGATGACGAGCTGATCAGCGCGTCATCACCTGCTTGCTGTTCGATCCCGACGAGCAGCTTCTGCTTCGCCACCACGTCCTCATGAATCGACTCGATGATCCAATCGGCATCCTGGACTGCTTCGGAGAGAAATTGCGCCCGCACCAGCTCGGTGAGGCCTCGCTCGACGATTGCTTGGGGCGCGCGGCCCAAGGCTACGAGCGCGCGTGTACGCCGCTCGACGTCGATCGACGCGCGCTCCCTGGTGTCCGGATTCAGGTCGAAGATCGCCACCGCCCAGCCGGCCGAGGCGCACAGCGCCGCCCAGCCCACGCCGATATCCCCGGCGCCGATCACGGCCACCTTCCGCGGGATCGTCACGCCATCGCCTCCTCGACCAGCGCACCGGCCGGCAGCACACGCTCAAACAACAGGCGCCGCACGGGCGCAGGATTGACTTCCATCGCGACGCGCGTGAACGACCCTTTGGTGTCGAGCTTCGTGCGACCGCGACTCTGGCCATCGTCCAGCCCGACGGTGAGACGCAGGTCGCTGAACGTCAGTACGTCGGGCTGCAACAGGCAGGCAATCGCGAGCACATCGTTGATCACGGCGCCGTCCAACCCTTCCTGTTTGCGGTGGAACTCGACGTAGAACCGCAGCGCGTCGTACAACCAGGGCGACTGCTGGGCGAGGCGTTCGACTTCATTCCCCTTGATAACGACCTTGCGCGTGACGTCCAGCCCGATCATCTCGGTCGGGATCTCGGCGGCGAGCACGGTGGCCAGGGCCTCGGGATCACACCACGCATTGAATTCGGAGTAGCGCGTCTGGTTGCCGGCGGCCTCGATGTTGCCAATCATCGCGACGTGGCGACTGACCTTCTCCCGAACGAGCCCCGGGTTCGCCCGCAGCACGACTGCCAGACTGGTGACGGGGCCGAGCGTGACGAGCGTGACGGGCTGGCCTTGAGCCTCCAGCAGGCGCTCGAGCGGGCGGACATAGTCGAGGATCACGCCGGCCGGCGGGACGTCGGCATACCCGAGTCCGGAGGGCCCGTGCGTGTCGTCCGCAACATGGAGTTGCCGCTTGAGCGGGCGGCGCGCGCCGATGCCCAGCGGCACGCGCACCGTGTGCTTCACTTTCCGTAAGATTTCGACCGCGTTGCGATAGGCGTTCTCGACGACGGTGTTGCCGTACGAGATCGAGATGCCCCGCACCTCGAGCTCGGGCGACTGCAACGCGAGCAGGAGCGCCAGGCAATCGTCGATCCCGGGGTCGGTATCGATAATGACGGGAATGGGGACGGGGGACGGTGGACCGGTCTCCTCAGGCACGCTCTAGGTTAGGGTGCTCACTTCGGAAGTGCAAACGCGATGATCGCGTCGCCGGCACCGAATGGGCCGCCGCCGCCGGCGGCGATAACGACGAACTGGCGTCCACCTGCCTCGTAGGTCATCGGGGTGGCACGGGCGCCCGCGGGCAGGTCCGCCTTCCACAGCTCGCGGCCCGACTCGATGTCGAACGCGCGAATCGCGTGCTCCAGCGTCGCGCCGATGAACACGATTCCGCCCGCCGTCACGATCGGACCGCCAAGATTGGGGGAGCCCGGAAAGCCACCCATCGCGCCGAGAGGCACGTTCCACGCGATGGCGCCCGTCCTGAGGTTGACCGCGACGAGTGCGCCAAAGGGCGGCGGTGTGCAGGGCAGCCCGCTGGGACCCAGGATGATGCGCCGGCGCATGAGGTACGGCGTGCCCCTCATGTTGGTGTACTCGAAGTCCGTCATGCCGCGAGCCGCATCGGCGCTCTTGGAGCTGTCGTAGTTGAAGCTGTGTGCCACGAAGAGCTGCACCATCGCGGGGACGCGATTGACGGGCACAACCGCGAGACCGTGCCGCTCGTCGATAGCCACGCCGCCCCAGTGGGCGCCGCCGATATTGCCGGGCTGTGAGATCGTCCCCTGCATGCTCGGCGGCGTGAACGGCCCGTCATTGCGCAGCGCCGCCAGGATGTCGTGGCAGGCGGCTTTGGCCTCGGGCGTGGGCCCCCAGGCGTCCTGCGCGGAATACTGCAGCGGCACGAGCGGCGGCGTGACGGTCGTGAACGGCTGCGTCGGAGATGCGATCTCGCCCGGTACGCTGCTTGGCGGCACGGGCCGCTCCTCCACGGGGAACACCGGCGTTCCCGTCGTTCGATCGAGAACGTACAGCATTCCCGATTTGCCCGTCTGGATGACCGCCGGGATGCTGGCGCCGTTGCGTGTCACCGTGACGAGTGCCGGCGGCGCCGCGTTGTCGAAGTCCCAGAGGTCGTGATGCACCGTCTGGAAGTGCCAGACCACCTTGCCGGTCGACGCCCGCAAGGCCACGATCGAGCTGGCGTAGCGGTCTTCACCGAGGCGCATCCCGCCGAAATAATCCGGTGCCGGACTCGAGGTCGGCAGGAACACGAGATCGCGCGCGGGATCGGCCACAATCACGGACCAGACGTTGGCAGCACCAACGAGCGGTGCGACGCCGTTGTGCCACGTCTTGAACGCGGGATCGGCGGAGTCCTGGGGGACGGGATCGAACGTCCACTTGAGCACTCCGGTGCGCGCATCGAATGCGCGCACTTCGCCGCTCGCCGGCGCCAGGTTGGTATTGTCGGCCACCGCCGAGCCCGTGATGACGAGATCGCCCACGATCGCGGGGGGCGATGTCACCTCGTAGAACGCATACTCGTCTGGCGGTGCCCGGAGTCCCATTCGCAAATCGACGCTGCCGCCGGCGCCGAAGCTCGTGCAGGGCTTTCCCGATGCGGCATCGAGCGCGATGAGTCTTGCATCGATCGTCGTCGCAATGATGCGTCGGGCGCACGGAGTCCCGGCGGCGCGGCTGTCGCGCCAGAAGCTCACGCCGCGGCTTGCGAAGTCGCCGTAGCCGCGATGTGGATTCACGCCGGCATCGTAGCGCCAGCGTTCGGTACCGGTGGCCGGATCGAGTGCCGTGACGATGCCGGTGGGCGTAATCACGTACATCGTACCATCGACGACGATCGGCGTCACCTCGAGTGCAGGCGGCCGGTGATTCATGCCGGCCATGTCGGGCATGCCGGTGTGATAAATCCAGGCGACCTGCAGCCGGGCGACGTTGGCGGGCGTGATTTGCGTGAGCGGTGAGAACCGCGCGCCGCCAGGGTCGCGGCCATAGACCGGCCAGTCGCCAGCGAGCGGAGCCTGCAGGCTAGCGATGAGCAGCAGAGTCAGCATCGATTTCCCTCGCAATGATTTCGCGGAGATGACTGAACTCCGTCTCGCCACCGAATCCGAAAATGCGCTCGATGATGCGTCCCTGCCGGTCCAGCAGCACGGAGTAGGGGAGCCCGCGATAATGGTACAACGCTTTCATGCGCCCGCCACCGACGAGAATCGGGAACGGCGGCCGAAACTCCCGCACGAACGCGCGCATCTTGCTGCCGCTGACGTCGTCCGAGATCGCGGCAATGTCGAAGTCGGCGCGCTTGAACTCGCTGAACAGCTCCGCCATGTGCGGGAATTCCTCCCGGCAGGGCGCGCACCAGGAGGCCCAGAAATTCACAAGCGTGATTTTGCCGCGATACTCCTCGAGCCGAGCCGGCTTCCCGTTGAGGTCGGGCAAAGTGAACGCAGGCTCGAATAGGTCGCGTCCGCGCGTTGGCGTTTGCGCGATCAGGGCGTCGGGATCGAGGACGCGAATCCTGCCGTAGCGATTCACCGCGATTGCCGTGGTCGGCGTGCCGAGGATCCTGCGCTCTACGATTTCTCCCGTCTCGCGATTCAGAACGTCCAGGCGCAACCCTGTCGCGGCGGAATCTTGACCGCCCAGCACGTACAGCCGGCCGTCGGGTCCCACGGTCATCGCGATGTTGACGAGCGCGTGCTCGACGCGCAGCTGCTTGCCGGCCGCGAAACGCGGATCCCGCTCCTCCGGAATCAGGCCGCGCGAGCTGCGCCAGACGGGAGAGCCTGTCGCATCCAGTCGCAGGATCTCGTCACGGACCAGCGGCGCGAAGTAGATGACATTGTGCGAGAGCGCCGCGGGGCCAGCGTTCACGAGCTGGGCGAGGTAACGAATGTCCGGGACGTGCGCGATGCCGAGGCCCCCCCCCTGACGCCGCTGACCAAGCGTGTCGAGCAGCCACAGCAGCGGGTCGCTTCCATTCTCCCCGACGAACTGCACGAGGTACGGGGAGCGTGAAGCGATGATCCGTTGACCTTCCGAAGTGTAGAGCGACGCGGGAAAGGGGCTCTCCCACTCGCGCACGGGCTTGCCGGTGGTGTCGAACACGACGCCCTCACCGGTCCGCTCGGTGATCAGCAGCCGACCGTCAGGATACGGCGCGACGGCGACGGGGCTGGAAATACGGGGGTCGGTGACCGCACGGACGACGTGCAGGTCTCCGTCAAACGCAATCAGGCGACTGTGTGGCGCGTCGGGTGCCCAGGAGTAGCGGCCGACGCGGGCCGCGGGGGAGCGACCGAGGAAGAGGAGAGTGAATCCGCTGGGGGCGGGATGACAGGCGGCCAGGGCCAACAATCCGAGCGCCGTGGCCGTTCTCCCCGCCCCCGGCGGGCAGCGCATCAGGTGCTGGCGGCGATCGTCTTGATCTCGATCGTGTGCATGCCGTGGCTCATCCGATGGACGCCGGTGATCTTCACGTGCTCCTCGACGAACGGCTCGAGGCGTGCGTTCTGCGCGTCCGCGGGTTTGGAGCTGATCGGCAAGTAGATCGTGCCGTCCGAGCTCAGAATCGCGAGCGCGACGCCCGCCTTTGCGCACTGGGCGGCGCACTGTTTGTGGCCGGCGCCGGAGGCGCCCATGGTGGTGTAACAGTTGACGTCGATCACCTGGCCGGTGAGCGTCATGTCGCTACCCGCGTTCGCCGCGGGCTTCTGCTGTTGGGCTGCGAGCGGCAGCGCGCAGATCGCGAGCAACGCCGCAGCTGCGAGGGTTCGCTTCAGCATCGTGCACCTCCGTGATGATAGTGATAAGGACATTACGTCCGAAGCCTCATACCCGGAACGGGTATATTTGGGCGCCATGAATGAGACCTATCGAGTCCTGATCGACACTTTCGGCAAGGGCTGGGAGCGGGGGGACGTCGAGACCATCTGCTCTGTGTTCACGGAGGACGCCGTCTTTCTCGAGACGCCGTTCAGCACTCCCGACCGCGGGATGGCCGCGATCCGGGCGTATTGGAAGGATATCCCGCTGTATCAAGCTGAGACGGACTTCTCGTCGGGGGAGATTTACGCGGCAGGACCGTGGTTTGCGACGGAGTTTCGCTGCACGTTTCGGCGCCGCCGCACTGGCGAACAGGTCGATGCGAGGGGGGCGATTTTTTGTGAAACGAAAGACAACAAGATCAGCGAGATGAGGATGTACTGGCACCGTTATGCGGGTGGGAAGGAGGAACCAAAGGCGTGAGACGCCGAGGGAGACGCCGAGAGGCCGAGCGGCTGAGGGGATTCAAGGAGCGAGCGTTTAGGAAGAACTCTTGCCGACATAGCCCAAGGCCAGTTCCATAAGTTCTGCACTCCGGAGGCCACCCTTCATGGCCGTGTCTAGGGCGGATTCCTCTTCCATTTTCTCGTCTATCATCAGGTAAGGTATCAAAGCGGCTGACGTTCGATTGCCGCTCGAGCAATGCAATAGCACTTTCTTGCCCGTCAGTTTTTTCAATGCCTCGTGCATCTTCTTCATCGTTTCTAGCGTCGCTGCGCCATGCACGATGGGAAGACTGATGTACTCGAGTCCCGCAGCGCGCACGACGGCCGGCTCATCGAAACCGCGCGGCTCCATGGGGTCGCGATTGTCGAGGACGACCTCGCCGCCCGCCGCTTTGAACGCCTTGAGCTGCTGCTCCGTCGGCTGGCCGCCCGTGATCCAACCGGGCACCGGCTCGGCGGCGTTGGGAAGACCGGCTAGCGACGTCAGAAGAGTGGACATGGGATCACGGTATTGCGGATTGCCGATTGCGGATTGCGGATTTGTTCATTGAGGCGTCCCGACACACTCGACCTTTCGTTGCAGAATCCGCAATCCTCAATCCGCAATCCACAATTCCCTATTATGGCAGCCATCCACCCGTGAACCCAGCTCTCTTGAGTCCCCGAACGATGTGTGCATTCCCGCGCATCGCGCGCCACACGAGCTCGGTGCGCTGGTTCTCGATCATCGCGAGGATGGGGCCCTGATCGATGCCGAGGTAGTCCACGTCGAACCAGCCGAGCGTCGGATCGACAGTGCCGGTCTCCTGTTGGCCGGTGGCGGTGAATGTCGGGTTGAAGGCGTCGAGGAAGCCGTAGGTCGCGAACAGGTGGCTACCGTAGGTCGCGCGCATCGCGAGCAACGCCGGAATCGTGAACTCGGGCGCGAACGGCACGGCGCCGCCGACCGCTGTCGGGCAGATCGTGCCGTCGTCGCGCTCGTCGTTCAGTGCGGCGCCGCGGGCGAAGTAGGTATGGAACTGCCGGCTGCGACCGCTCAGCGTGAGCGTCTTGTT
>Ga0209157_1002840_pt1 | contig 13586 bp, 12 predicted proteins | sample GraSoiAngelo_135_FD_185892 | JGI IMG/M metagenome (GOLD analysis project Ga0209157, IMG submission 185892) | Grasslands soil microbial communities from the Angelo Coastal Reserve, California, USA - 14_0929_05_40cm (SPAdes) (version 2) | ecosystem: Environmental > Terrestrial > Soil > Grasslands ... | reverse complement strand
CGGCGGCGAGAATGACGACGGCCTCTGAGGCCGCCGCGGCGGCGTCGCGTCGGCCCGAAAGGATCAGCCACTCGCTCAGTGCCGCTCGCAGCTCCGCCTGAGATTTCGCCCAATCCTCGAATTCCCTGACGGGTGGCCGAGGTTCGGCAGCCGGCGCAGATCTCGCGATGAACGGAGCCGCTGCGGGCGGCGGCTCTCTTCCGGTTCGCCGCTGCGTCGGCTTAGGCTCCTCGATGAGCGGCGCGGGGATCGTCAGCCGAGGTACAAGCGCCGAAGCCGACCGCTGCGAGACGTCGGCATCCGGCGTCCGCGGCGCGATAGCCACGGTCTCCGACGGGCTCGCCGCGGTTTCCAATGGCCCCGACTCCGTTTGAGATGCCACCGGTTCCCAGGTCGCCGGAACGTCAATGGCGCGCCAATCCTGTCTCGGGGCCGCAACCGATGGCTCCGGGGTCGGCGGTGGCGGAGTCGCGATACGGAGCACGGGCGCACCCACGCCGGTGATGGCCGACGCGCCCCAGTAGCGCGTCACGCCGACGTAGCCGAGGAGCACGAACTGACCGACGACGCACCCGATGAGGCCAGCGATGATGTAGCCGGCACGCCCTGTCCGTGGCCTCAGGAGGCGCTGACGTAGCTCATCGATTGCTGCGTCGTCCTCGCCGACGCCCATCCCTGCTACTCGATCCGGCCGCGCACGCTCGGCGACGTCGGCCTCAGCCGGTGCGTCCGTGACCGGCGGCGGCCCAAACTCGGCATCGATCTCGCGGCGGATCTCGTCGAGTGTTTTTCGAGGCGCGTCGAAAGCCATCGCGGCCCTCCGGTCCTATCTCGCCCGCCACATCTCGCGATCCTCGACGAGGCTCCAGCCGTTCGCCTTGCGCGTCCAGCGTTGTTCGTAGACGACGATGCCGCCGGCAGAGCGCATCGGGACATGCGTCTTGGCTGTCTGGCCATCGGCGCCGAGGATGACGATGGTGTCGGAGGTCAGCGCATCGGCACCGCTACGACCTGACCGGATGAGCCACTCTCTCAGCGCGGCGCGCACCTCGTCCCGGGTCACCCAATCCGCGGAGTCCACGATAGGCGCTCCCGGCGATTCGGAACGCCGCCGACAAGCTGCGGCGCCGGACGCTCCGTGACTGCGGGCGGCCCAAACTCCTCGTCGATCTCGCGGCGGATCTCGTCGAGTGTCTTTCGAGGCGCGTCGAAAGCCATCGCGGCCCTCCGGCTGTCACTGCCGGTCTGAAGAAGATATCACCGAAGGCCGAGCCGGTGCTGGCGGGTCAGCCCTCGATCGTCTCCGGATCGATTCCGTGCTCGGTCAGCTTCTTGCGCAGCGTGTTGCGGTTGATCCCGAGAATGTTCGCGGCGCGCACCTGGTTGCCGCCGGTCTCGCGCAGCACGGCCCGCAGCAGTGGTTTCTCGACGAGTCCGATCATCAGGTCGTAGAGGTTGGCGCTCGCGTGCTCGCGCAGCCCGCGCACGCACTCGAGCAGCTTGCGCTCGATGATCTCCTCCAGGGTGGCGTCGATGGCCACCGAGGCGGCCGCCGACACCGGACCGATGGGCAGGTGCTCGGGCAGGATGACGCCGGTCGTCGCCATCACCATCGCGCGCTGCACGACGTTTTCCAGCTCGCGCACGTTGCCCGGCCAGTCGTGGCCGACGAGACGATCGAGCGCCTCCGGCGCCACCCCGCGCTCGCCCAGCTCCGCGGCGTACTTCGCCAGGAGGTGCTCGACCAGCAGCGGGATGTCACGGCGCCGCTCGCGCAGCGGCGGCAGGGTGACGGTCACCACGTTGAGCCGGTAGAAGAGGTCCTCCCGGAAGCGGCCCTCGCGCATCATCGTCTCGAGGTCGCGGTTGGTGGCCGCGAGCACGCGCACGTCGATGCGCAGCGACTCCTGGCCGCCCACGCGCTCGATCGTCCGCTCCTGGAGCGCGCGCAGCAGCTTCGTCTGCAGCTCCGGCGGCATGTCGCCGATCTCGTCGAGAAAGAGCGTGCCCCCGTGCGCCAGCTCGAGCTTGCCGAGCTTGCGCTCCTTGGCGTCGGTGAAGGCGCCGCGCTCGTGGCCGAACAGCTCGGATTCGAGCAGCGTGCCCGGAATGGCCGCCGACGACACGGCGACGAACGGCCGCCCCGCGCGGCGGCTGTAGTGGTGGATCGCGCGGGCGACCAGCTCCTTGCCGGTGCCCGACTCCCCGCGCAGCAGGATGGTGACGTCGCTGGCCGCGATGCGCCCGATCGTCTTGTAGACCTCCTGCATGCGCGGGTGGCGGCCGATCAGCGCGCCGAACTCCCAGACCTCCTGCAGGCCGGTCTTGAGCCGCGCGACCTCCTGAGTCAGCCGCCCGGCCGCCAGCGCGCGCTCCGCGAGCAGCAGCACCTCGTCGAGGTCGAAGGGCTTGGCGAGGTAGTCGTAGGCGCCCCGCTGCATCGCCTGGATCGCCGTCTCCATCGTGCCGTGCGCGGTCATCACGATCACGTGGGCGTCGGAGGCCAGCGCGCGCAGCTTGGCGAGCACGGTGAGGCCGTCGGTGCCCGGCATGCGGATGTCGAGGAACACGAGATCGAACGGCGCCTCCGAGAACGCGCGCAGCGCCTCGTCGCCGTCGCGCACGGCCGTGACCTCGTAGCCCGCCTGCCGCAGGCCCTTCTCGAGGACCCAGCGCAGGCCGTCCTCGTCGTCGGCGATCAGCACGCGCGCGGTAGGCGGCTGGCTCATCGCGCGATGGGCAGGAAGCACGTGACGGTCGTCCCGCGCCCTTCCTCGCTGTCCACGTGAATGGCCCCGCGGTGCTGCTCGAGGATCTGGTGGCAGATGGCGAGCCCCAGGCCGAGCCCGTGGTCCTTGGTCGTGAAGAACGGGTCGAAGATCTTCGCCCGCGCGGCGGCCGGGATGCCGCTGCCCTCGTCGATGACGTGCGCCTCGACCATCGTGCGTGCGCCGCCGCCGCCGAGGTCCATCTTGCCGAACAGCGGGTTGAGGCTGACCTTCGTGGCCAGCGTCAGCGTGCCGCCCGGCTTCATCGCGTCCATCGCGTTCCTCACCAGATTGTGGAAGACCTGCACCAGCCGGTCCTCGTCTCCCAGGATCGGCGGAAGGCTCGGATCATACCGCCGCACGATGGCGATGCGCTTGTCCCGCGCGCCCTCCTCGGTCAGGAGCGCGACGCGCTCCAGCAGCTGGTGCAGGTTGAGCGGCACCGGCCGCACCGGGACCGGGCGCGCCAGGTTCAGGAGCATCTCGATGATCCGGTTCACGCGGTCCACCTCGCTGGTCAGGACCGTCGTGTACTCGGTCAGCCGCGGCTCGCTCGCCAGCTCGCGCGCGAGGAGCTGGACGGCGCCGCGGATGGCGCCCAGCGGGTTGCGGATCTCGTGCGCGAGCCCGACGGCCATGCGGCCGGCGGAGGCCAGCGTCTCGCCGCGCCGCACCTCGGCCTCGAGCTGGCGGATGCGCGAGAGGTCGCGCAACACGGCCACCGCGCCGCCGACGTTGCCGTCCTTGCCGAAGAGCGCCGCGGTGACGAGGCTCACGGGCACCTCGCGCCGGTCGGCGCGCTCGATCAGCGCCTCCGCCTCCGAGCGGCTCTCGCCGCTGGCGAGCGTCTCGGCCAGCCGCCGCACGATCGAGGCGTCGCCGGGGAAGACCTCCTTCAGCAGCCGCCCCTCCGCGCGGCGCGCGGAGCGCTCGGCCAGCACCTCGGCCGCCGAGTTCCAGAACACGACGCGCAGCTCGGTGTCGACGGCGATAACGGCATCAGGAAGGCCCGCGAGAACGGCTTCAAAATTCATTGTAGCGGGGTCCGCGAGGCCGGGTTCGGCCGTGGGTGGCCTGTCCCAGCGGATGCCGGCTCCGTGCGTTCACGACGCCAGCACCAGGTCAGGAATCGCGTTGAGATCAAGTCGCGCGCGCTCACCCGCCTTCAGCCGGTCGCTGCCGGCGGCGGCGATCATCGCCGCGTTGTCGGTGCACAGGCGAGGCGGCGGCACGTGCAGCCGCACGCCTTCGACGCCGGCTTCCGCGGCCAGCGTCTCGCGCAGCCGCGTGTTGGCGGCGACGCCGCCGGTGAGCACCACACGCTTCACGCCCGTCTGCACGCACGCGCGCAGCGTCCGTCGGACGAGCATCCGCACCACCGCGGCCTGGAACGACGCCGCCACGTCGGCGGTCTGTCGCTCGGACAGCGGGCCGTGGCGCTTGACGTAGAGGGAGACCGACGTCTTGATCCCGCTGAACGAGAAGTCGCGCGCGCCGTCGGTCATGCGCGAGGCGGGAAACGCGATCGCCGTGGGATCCCCCGCCTCCGCCGTGCGCTGGACGATCGGCCCGCCGGGGAAGCCGAGGCCGAGCAGCTTGGCGACCTTGTCGAAGGCCTCACCCGCCGCGTCGTCGCGTGTCTGCCCCAGCAGCGCGTACTCGCGCGGCGCGCGGGCCTGGTAGAGCGCGGTGTGGCCGCCGGAGACCACGAGCGCCAGGAACGGATACTCGGGCGGATCGTCGGTGAGGAACGAGGCGTAGATGTGGCCCTCGAGGTGGTTCACGCCGACGAGCGGCAGGCCATGCACCCAGGCGAGCGCCTTCGCCAGCGACGTGCCGACGAGCAGCGAGCCGACGAGCCCCGGGCCCTGCGTCACCGCGATGCCGTCGAGGTCGGCCGCGCGCACGCGCGCCTCGCCGAGCGCGCGCTCCACCACCGGCACGATCACCTCGAGATGCCGCCGCGACGCCAGCTCGGGCACGACGCCGCCGTAGGGCGCGTGGACGTCGTCCTGCGAGGCGACGATGCTCGACAGCACGCGATACCCGTCGGCCAGCACCGCGGCCGCCGTCTCGTCGCACGAGCTCTCGATCCCCAGCACCACCATCCGCGCCCTGCCTCCGAAATCAGCACCCGGCGCCGAAAACACGAAAGGCGGTGGAACGACGCCCACCGCCTTCGCGCTGCGTCCGGCTATCGGGTCGTCGTCTGCGTCGGCGCGGGCGCCTGCGCCTGCGGCTGGCTCGCGTCCGGACGCTGTTGCTCGATCAGTCGCATGGTCTTGATGACGTCCAGAGCGCGCTGCAGCTGCACGTCCTTCTTGAGGTCCTCCATCGGGTCGGGCGACGGCAGTGGCCGCTCCTTGGCCACGGGTTCCTTCGGCGCCTCTACCACGATGTCCGGCGTGATGCCCTTGCCGTGGATCGAGCGGCCCTTCGGCGTGAAGTACTTCGCCGTGGTGAGCCGCAGGCCCGAGCCGTCGGAAAGCGGGATGATCGTCTGCACCGAGCCCTTGCCGAAGGTCTGGGTGCCGACCACCATCGCCCGGCCCCAGTCCTGAAGCGCGCCCGCGACGATCTCCGACGCCGAGGCGCTGCCCTGGTTGACCAGGACGACCATCGGCATCTTCGAATAGCCCTTCTTGGCGTGGGCCGAGAAACGCATGTTCTGGTTGCGGACGCGGCCTTCCGTGTAGACGACGAGCTTGCCGTCGTCGATGAACTTTTCAGAAACTTCGACCGCCGCGGTCAGTAAACCGCCTGGATTGTTGCGGAGGTCGAGGATCAGCGCTTTCATACCGGTCTTGTCGAACTTCTCGAGCGTCTGCTCGAGGTCGTGCGGGCTCTGCTCCTGGAACTGGCGCAGCTTGATGTAGGCGATGCTGTTGCCGAGGTCCTGCGAGCGCACCGAGTGCACGCGGATCTGCTCGCGGGTGATGTCGAAGTCCTTCGGCTCCGTCCAGCCCTCGCGCATGATCGTCACGGTGACCTTGGTGCCCGGCCGGCCGCGCATGCGCTTGACGGCGTCCGGCAGCTGCATATCCTTCGTGGCCAGCCCGTCGATCTTCACGATGCGATCACCGGTGTGCAGGCCGGCGCGGTAGGCCGGCGTGCCTTCGATGGGAGCCACCACGGTCAGGACATCGTCTTTGAGCGTGATTTCGATTCCCAGGCCCCCGAAGCTGCCCGAGGTCTCGACCTGCATCTCCTTGTAGGAGTCGGGATCGAGGAACGAGCTGTGCGGGTCGAGGCCGCGCAGCGTGCCCTTGATCGCGCTGTAGATCAGCTCCTTGGGCGGCACTTCGTCGACGTACTGGTTCTGCACGATCGACAGCACCTCGGTGAAGAGCCGGAGTTGCTCGTACGTCGCGCCGTTGTCCGTGCCCTTGCTGGCGACGGAGCCGCCGAGCGAGAGGGTCAGCACGACGAGCAAGGAGCCGATCACAAACGCCTTCTTCATGGAATCCCCCAGGTCCCGCGTCGCTTCAGCTCCGTTGTCGGAGCCACTGTTCAGGGTTCTGCGGCTTGCCCTGGTGACGCACCTCGAAATAGAGGCGCGGCCCCTCCAGCGAGCCCGTGTCCCCCACTGTCCCGATGCGCTGTCCCTGCTTCACGTCGTCGCCTTCCTTCACGACGATATCGGCGACGTGCGCGTACAGCGTGTAGTACTCGTTGTCGTGGTCCAGGATGATCAGGTTTCCGTACCCCTTGAACCAGCCCGTGTACACGACGTGTCCGGCGAACACGGCCGCCACGTCGCGGCCTTCCCCGGCCTCGATGTCCACGCCGTTGCGGAACGTCCGCGTTCCGAACCGGGGATGCACCTGAGCGCCGAACGCGCTGACCACACGGCCCTCCGTCGGCCACGGCAGCCGGCCCCTGAGAGTGCCGAAACCCACGGCCGGGGGAGTTTCGGTGCCCGGCTTCGGCGGCGGGATCCTGGCCATGCGTCGTTGCTTGGCCTGGAGGTCGCGGATGAACGCCTCCAGTCGTCGCGCCGCCTCGGTGAGCTCGCCCACCATCCGCTCGTGGTACGCGCGCTCGTCGCGGACCTTCGCCAGCAAGATGCGGCGCTTGGCGGCGTCCCGATCGACTTCGCTCTGCTCACGCTGGGCATCCGTCCGGAGCGTCGCCAATTCCCTTTGCCGGCCCTCTTCCCGGCCGCGGCGATCCTCCAGACGTTCTGTCGTTCCACGATACTCTTGAATGAGGCGGGCGTCCAGAGAGGCGAGGCTGGTGAGGTGCCGGACGGCCGCCGCCCGCGTCGCCGGGTCCTCTCCTGACAACAAGATAGGCAGCGCCCCCCCCTGGACGTGGACCTTGTACATGGCCTGCAGCCGCCGGGCGAGGGCCGCCTGCTGCCCGGAGCGCTGGGTCTCGAGCGACTGGATCTCGCCACGGAACGATTTCACGTCGCCTGCCGCGCGCTTGATCCGCGTGTCGAGCCGGGTCACCTCGCGCTGCTTGTCCGTCAGCCGCTGCTCGATCACCTCCAGCTCCGCCAGCACCGACGTCTCGCGCGCCCGCGCCTCCGCCGCCTTCTGCTTCTCCTCGCGCAGCTGCTTCTCGGTCTGCTGGAGCTTCTTCTGCTCGGCCGAGATCGGGTCGTCGGCCTTCTTGCCGGCGGTCTGCGCCGCGGCGACGCTGATCAGCAGACACATGGCCAGGCTCGCAACGGAAACGACCGTGGGCGTGCGCGTCGGTACGCCGCCGCGCGCGACGTGAGGCGCCGCCCCGTCGCCCGCCCTCATCGCTCGGTGCGTCCCCGCGCCAGCCAGCCGCCGAACCCGCCGAGCATGGTGCCCGCGAACATGAGCGCGACGACGGTCTGCGGGCGCAGGAACGTCAGGCGCTCGAGCCCGAGCGTCTGGCTGACGAGCGGCTCCAGGCGCGGTCCGGCGATCGTGTAGAGGGCGATCAGCACCCAGATCGCCATCACGGCGCCGACGAGGCCCTGCAGCATCCCCTGCAGCAGGAGTGGGAGCCGGACGACCAGCTCCGGCGCGCCGACCAGGCGCATGATCTCGAGCTCCTGGCGCCGCGCGTGCAGCACGAGCGTGGTGGCCGTGGTGACGGTGAGGATCGCGGCCATCGCGAGCACGGCGCCCACGCCGAGACCGATGACCTCGAGCAGGCGCTGGCCGCGCGCGAGCCGCTCGATCCAGTCGATGCCGCCGCCGACCTCGTCGGCCTCGGACAGCCCCGACAACCGCGCGATGAGCCCGCGCGCGCCCTCGGGCGTCGTACCCTCCGCGGTGAGCGTCACCTCGAGCGACGCGGGCAGCGGGTTCGCCGGCAGCTGCTCGGCCACGCTGGCATCCTTGCCGAGCACCTGCTTGAGCGTGCCGAGCGCCTCGGACTTGCTCACGTAGCGCACGGCGCCGACGCCCGGCATGGCCAGCACCCGCTCCACGAGCGCGTGAGCGTCGTCGGCCGACGGCTCGCGCTTGAGGTACACGATGATGCGCACGCGGTCGCGCCAGTGCGCGGCGGCCTGACCGACGTTCGCCGACACGAGCCAGAAGCCGCCGAGCGCCGCGAGCGAGAGCGTGATCAACAGGATGGCGGCGACGGCGACGCGCCCGGCGCGGCGCAGGTCGCGCAGCGCCTCGCCGAAGAGGAAGCCGAGCACCTAGCCCTCGTCCTTGACGAGGCGGCCGCCCACGAGCGTGAGCGTCCGCTGGCGCAGGGCGGCCGCCAGTCGGGCCTGGTGGGTCGCGAACAGCACGGTGGTGCCGCCTGCCCAGATGTCCTTCACGATGTCGACGACCTCGGCGGCCATCGTGTCGTCCAGGCTCCCCGTCGGCTCGTCGGCCAGCAGCAGCAGCGGATTGCGCGCGATGGCGCGCGCCAGCGCGGCGCGCTGGGCCTCGCCCTGGGAGAGCTGCGCGGGGTAGGCCTGCGCGCGCGACGACAGGCCGACGGCGCGGAGCGCGTCGAACACGCGCGGCGTGATCTCGCGGCGCGGGGTGCCGAGCACGCGCAGCACGAAGGCGACGTTCTCGTACACGGTACGGCCGGGCAGGAGCTTGGCGTCCTGGAAGACGACGCCGATCGAGCGGCGCAGCTCGGCGACCTCGCGCACGCGCAGCGCCGGCACGTCGTAATCGAGCACCTCGATCTCGCCTTCGGTCGGCAGCTCCTCCCGGTAGAGCAGGCGCAGCAGCGTGGTCTTGCCGGCGCCGCTGGCGCCGTGCAGCGTGACGAACTCGCCCTTGGCCACGCGGAAGGAGACGTCGCTGAGCGCAGGGACCTTCACCGGTCCCACCGCGAAGACTTTCCAGACCCGGTGAAGCTCAATCATTGAGGCAGAACAATTATAGCGGGGGCCCTACGTTTTCGTGAGCTTCTCCAGCTCTGCTTCCACCAGCTTGCTGACCATGGCGGGGTTGGCCTTGCCGCCGCTGGCCTTCATGACCTGGCCGACGAACGCTTTGGCGGCGGCGGTTTTGCCCTTGCGATAGTCCTCGACGGCCTTGGGGTTGCCGGCGATGGCACTGGCCACCATCGCGGCGAGCGCGCCCGCGTCGGCCACCTGGGTGAGGCCCTCGCGGCGCACGATCGCCGCCGCCTCCTCGCCCGTGCGAACCATCGTCTCGAAGACGGTCTTGGCGATCTTGCCGCTGATGGTGCCGTCGTCGATGAGCCGCAGCAGCCCGGCCAGCCGCGACGGCGTGACCGTCGCCTGCTCGATCGCGCGCTCGTCGTCGCCCGGCAGCTCGCGCAGCAGCTCGGACATCACCCAGTTGGACACGAGCTTGGGCTGCGGGAAGTCGCGCACCGCCGCCTCGTAGTATTCGGCGAGCGCGCGGCTCTGCGTCAGCAGCGCCGCGTCGTAGGCGGGGAGCCCGTAGGCGGCGACGAAGCGCTGGCGGCGCGCACGCGGCAGCTCGGGCAGCACTCGGCGGATCTCGTCGATCCACGCGGCGTCGAGCTTCAGCGGGACGAGGTCGGGCTCGGGGAAATAGCGGTAGTCGTGCGCGAACTCCTTGGAGCGCATCGAGCGCGTGTAGCCACGGTCCGCGTCCCAGAGCCGGGTCTCCTGGACGATCCGCTCGCCTCGGTCGAGCGCCTCCGTCTGGCGCTTGACCTCGAACTCAAGAGCCCGCTGAACGTTGCGGAAGGAGTTCATGTTCTTGATCTCGACCTTGGTGCCGAGCTGCGCCGCGCCCGCCGGCTTCAGCGAGACGTTGGCGTCGCAGCGCAGCGAGCCCTCTTCCATGTTGCCGTCGCAGACGCCGAGGTAGACGAGCACGGCGCGGAAGGCGCGCAGGTACGCGGCCGCCTCTTCGGGCGAGCGGATCTCCGGCTTGCTCACGGTCTCCATGAGGGGCACGCCCGCGCGGTTGAAGTCGACCAGGCTCGCCTGCGCCGTCTCGAGCGTGCCCTCGTGCACCAGCTTGCCGACGTCCTCTTCGAGGTGCAGCCGCTGGATGCCGATGCGCCGCGCGTGCCCATCGGGCCGATCGATCTCCAGCCAGCCCTCCTCGGCCAGCGGCTCCTCGTACTGGCTGATCTGGAAGTTCTTCGGCATGTCCGGGTAGTAGTAGTGCTTCCGGGCGAAGCGACACGCGTGGTTCACGCGGCAGTCGAACGCGAGCGCGGTGCGCACGCCGTACTCGATCGCGCGGCGGTTGACCACCGGCAGGGTGCCGGGCATGCCCTGGCACACGGGACAGGTCTGGGTGTTCGGCGGCGCGCCGAAAGTGGTCGGGCAGCCGCAGAACATCTTGGTGCGCGTCGTGAGCTGCGCGTGGACTTCCAGCCCGATGACGACGTCCCACTTGCCAGCCGTCATAGGCTCGCCTCGGACGGCGGGGCCCCAGCCCCGCGACGTCCTACGGCTCGCACTGCCATCACGCCAGCTCCGGGCGGCGCGTGTGCCAGTCGGTGGCGCGCTCGTAGGCGCGCGCGGCGCGCAGTACGGTGGCCTCGTCGAGGGCCCGGCCGATGAGCTGCAGGCCGATCGGCAGGCCGGAGGCGGTGAAGCCGCAGGGCACCGAGACGCCCGGCACCCCCGACATGTCGGCGGGGATCGTGAACACGTCGTTGAGGTACATGGCGATCGGATCGGCCTTCTCGCCGTGCCTGAAGGCCACGTTCGGCGTCGTGGGCGCGACGATCAGGTCCACGCGCGCGAAGGCGGCGTCGAAGTCGCGGCGCACGAGCGTGCGCACCTTCTGCGCCTGGCCGTAGTACGCCTCGTAGTAGCCGGCGGAGAGCACGTAGGTGCCGAGCATGATCCGGCGCTTGACCTCGGCGCCGAAGCCCGCCGCGCGCGTCTTGCTCTCCATGTCGATCAGGTCGTGGCCCGGCACACGCAGGCCGTACTTCACGCCGTCGTAGCGCGCGAGATTCGAGGACGCCTCGGCCGGCGCGATCACGTAGTAGGTCGCGAGCGCGTGCGGCGTCGCGGGCAGCGAGACGCGCTCGAGCGTGGCGCCGAGCCCCTTCAGCACGTCGATGGCCACGCGGACCGCGGCCTCGACCTCGGCATCCATCCCCTTGGTGAAGTACTCGTCCGGCACGCCCAGCCGCAGGCCACGCACGCCCTGCTCGAGGCCGGCGGTGTAATCGGGCACGGGCGCGTCGATCGAGGTCGCGTCCATCGGGTCGTGGCCGGCGATGGCGCCGAGCAGCCGCGCCGTGTCGGTGACGTCCAGCCCGAACGGTCCGGGGTGATCGAGCGACGAGGCGAAGGCGACGAGGCCGTAGCGCGAGACGCGCCCGTACGTCGGCTTCAGCCCGACCACGCCGCAGAACGCCGCCGGCTGGCGGATCGAGCCTCCGGTGTCGGTCCCGAGCCCGCCCGCCGCGAGGCCCGCGGCGACGGCGGCCGCGGGGCCGCCTGACGAGCCGCCGGGAACGCGCGTGAGGTCCCACGGGTTACGCGTCACCCTGAGCGCCGAGTGCTCGGTGGACGAGCCCATCGCGAACTCGTCCATGTTGCTCTTGCCCAGCATCACGGCGCCGGCCTTCGCGAGCCGGTCCACCACGGTGGCGTCGTACGGCGGAACGAAGCTCTCGAGGATCTTCGAGGCGCACGTCGTGCGGACGCCCCTGGTGCAGAAGACGTCCTTGAGCGTGATCGGCGCGCCGTCGAGCGGCCCGAGCGGGCGGCCCCGACGATATCGCTCGTCCGCGGCGCGTGCCGCCGCGTGCGCGCGGTCCGCCGTCACCGTGAGGTAGGCGCCGACCTTGTCGTCGAGCTTCGCGATCCGCGACAGGTAGGCGTCGGTCGCCTCGCTCGGCGTCGTCTCCCCGCGTCGATAGGCGTCCGTGAGCTCGTGGATCGTCCGCATCACTCCTCGATGATCCGCGGCACGCGGAAGAAGTCGCCGGCGCGGTCGGGCGCGTTGGCGAGCATGTCCTCCGGCGGAAAGCACGGGCGCGGCTCGTCATCGCGCATCACGTTGAACTGCGGCACCGCGTGCGACGTCGGCTCGACGCCTGTGGTGTCCACCGCCCGGAGGGCGTCGATGTGGGCCAGGATCGCGTTGAGCTGCTCGCGCATCCGCTCGAGCTCGGCGTCGGTCAGGGCCAGCCGCGCCAGCCGCGCCACGTGGGCGACGTCGTCGCGGCTGATCACGCGTCCAGCTCCTCGAGGTGCGCGTACTCGAACGAGAGCCGCTTGCGTCCGACGCTGGCGAAGCCGACGGTGACGATGATGTCCCCGCCGTCGCGCTCCACGCCGACCACCAGCCCCTCGCCGAAGCGCGCGTGCCGCACGCGGGTGCCCACCTTGATCGGCCACGCCTCCTCTTCCGGCTCATAGCGAGGGATCACCCGCGCCTCGGCGAACCTCGGCTCGGGCCGCGAGGCGTTGAGCAGCGTGAGGTGCGCCTCCGGCATCTCGCGCAGGAAGCGCGAGGGCTCGCCGACGCCGTAGCCGTGGATGCGCCGGTGCACGGCGTACGAGAGGTAGAGCCGCTCACGCGCGCGGGTGAGCCCGACGTAGCAGAGGCGGCGCTCCTCCTCGATCTCCTCGGGATCGTTCATCGAGCGCGCGTGCGGGAAGACGCCCTCCTCGAGGCCGCTGAGGAACACGACGGGGAACTCGAGGCCCTTGGCGGAGTGCAGCGTCATCAGCGTCACCCGCGCCTCCGCTTCCTTCAGCTCGTCGACGTCGCTCATGAGAGCGACGCTGTCGAGGAACGCCTCGACCGTGGCCTCGCCCTCGGCGTGCGCGAAGTCCTCGGCGGCGGCGATCAGCTCCTCGAGGTTCTCGAGCCGGCCCTCGGCCTCCGGCGAGCGATCCTGCTCGAGCGCCTTGCGGCAGCCCGAGGCCTGGAGCACGAGGTCGATGAAGGCCGGCGGCGACAGCGCGCCGCGCTGGCTCGCCAGGCGGCCCACCGTGGCCGCGAAGTCCTCCAGCCCCGACCGCGCCTTGCCGCGCACGTCGGGCGGCGGCATGGCCGCCAGCGTCAGCAGCGGCAGGTTGTGGTCGAGCGCGACCTCGTCCAGCCGCGCCAGCGTGGTGGCGCCCACGCCCCGCGGCGGCGCCTGCACGGCGCGGCGGAAGGCCACGTCGTCGGCCGGGTTGATGCTCAGCCGCAGCCACGCCAGCGTGTCCTTGATCTCCTTGCGCTCGTAGAAGCGCACGCCGCCGACGATCACGTACGGGATGCGCGCGCGGCGCAGCGCGTCCTCGAGCACGCGCGACTGCGCGTTGGTGCGGTAGAAGACGGCGATGCCGTCCCAGCCGACGCCGTCGGCGCGCGTCTTGAGGATGGTCTGGGCGACGAAGTTGGCCTCCTCGTGCTCGTCCCAGCCGCGATAGACGGCGGCCGGCTCGCCCTGGGGGTTCTCCGTCCAGAG
>Ga0209157_1002838_pt1 | contig 13592 bp, 9 predicted proteins | sample GraSoiAngelo_135_FD_185892 | JGI IMG/M metagenome (GOLD analysis project Ga0209157, IMG submission 185892) | Grasslands soil microbial communities from the Angelo Coastal Reserve, California, USA - 14_0929_05_40cm (SPAdes) (version 2) | ecosystem: Environmental > Terrestrial > Soil > Grasslands ... | reverse complement strand
GGTATAACTTTCATCGGCCGGAATTTCCTGCGGGCCCTGGCCTTTGACCGAGCCATAGACATAAATCCGACCGCGAGATTTCTCGCTCACTCGCTCGATCGCGAGGATGACGGTGGCGTGATAATAATACTCCTTCTCGAGCGCCGCTTTGATGGCGTAGGCCAGCTCGCGGCAGGTCCGTCCCTTTGCCGGCACCAACCCAATATAAGGAACCTCCAACTCACCATTGTCGTTCACGCGCAGGTGCTGCGACTCCGCATCGCGATCTTCGACTACGCGAAAGCTCACGTAATCATTCGACCCCAGCCGTTTCTTATCGTCAAGGACACTCATTGAATTGGTCCGCATGACGGTGCTGGTAACCGGCAGATCGGGCGGAAGCGCTTTAGCCGCCGTCGGAGACGGACTGGGTTCCTGCGCTACTAACGAAAAATTGGATAGCGCGAAGATGATGATTATAAACACAGCGACCTTCATCCTCTATCTCTACTCTTAAAAGCTGTAAGTGCCGTCGAAGGAGATGCGGTTCTGGGTGTAGCTGCGGAACGGAACATCGGAATCCTTTTCCGTAAATTGATAGCGCAATCCGAGGGTAACGTGCGGCGTCAATTGATAGCCGATGGTAATGGCGCCGCCGTAACGATGCAGGTCTTCGTCGATAAATCCGCCGGAGTCATCGGCATCCTCATAGAACACTTCGGTCGAAAGCAAGGTATTACGAATGATATTCCAGGTCACGGTATGCCGGACATAATTCAGGGTGATAAAGTTTGAGTTTACTCCGAGCTGACTTTCATGACCGGCAGAGAGGGTTTGCGTGATATAGGCGTTGAGCCGGTGAGAAATGAGGATATTGGCATAATAATCGTGCACATCGTTGGAATCAAAGACCGAGCCGGTGTTATCGAAGTTGATCATCTGATAACCGCCAGCGACACGCACCCTCATGTAATTGGTCAGCTGGGTTTCGAGAAATGCGCCAACGGTCACGGCATTTGAATCATTAAGCACGTTCTGGTCGTAGTAGGTATGGACGAAACTCGATTCCACACCGAGTCCGGTAGTATTGGATAAAGTAAATGCGAGTGACCCGACGAGAACTTCCGCGTTACGATTGAGGTAATCGAGGTCGGAGTTGGTTGAAACGTAAAGGTAGTGATCGTAGCCGAGAGTCGCCACTGCCTTGTTCAAGTCCCACAGGACGGAAACCCCGGCGCTATTTTCGAAACGGCCATAGTCAATCACGTTACTGAGCTGTAACTCGCTGATCGGATCCTGTTGCAGGGAAAAGCGGTCGTGAAAGTTGATCCGGAAATCGCCGACGAAAACGTCGAGGGCGAGTTGCGAGCCCGGGGTGAGGAGAACGCCGTTTGTGTCCTGGCTGGAGTGATCAAGATAGAAGGCATAGCCGAGGCCGATATCCAATCGCAAGGTATTGAGCTGGGTAACTGGCCAGAGAGCATTGATCGTTACTTGTGGGTGAATGATGAAGTCGCTCTCGGGCCTGTTTTCAGAAAGATTGATGTTGTCGTTATACTCGAAGCCAAGGGTTGCACTGATGCGATACTTGATGGGGCCGGTCATCAAATTGTAGGGAATGTGTTCGATGTCCTGACGGCGGGCCTCGGCTGCTTCTTCGCCGGCAAGAGAGGGTCGAACGGCATCTTGCGCCAAGGCCGACCACGCTCCGAATAATGCGCAGACAAGCAAAACGAAACCTAATCGTTTGCCACGAGGGCAGACAGACAGGCGAACTCTCGGGCTCATTAAGACCACGTGCCCAAGTCTAAAAGATCGACCAGCAAAAGGCGGCGCGACCGCCCTGGCCCGCTCGCCCTCAAATCGATGCAAATCTGGCACTTGGTTAAGGTTTCGAATCCGCCGCCACTGACATTCCAGCTTCAACGTGGCCGCCTTACCGATGGTTACCTAGAGATTCGATGTAATTCAAGGGAAAACCGGTACGATGCCGGGCGAATTTTTCGTGGAAATCCCGGCAAAAAAAGAAAAAGCGTGGCGCAGTCTAAGCTCTCAAACAATAACCTATGTTGTGGCCTTGGCGTGCAATCGTTCTGATCCTGGCCACTACAAGTTCAGTAGTGTGCGGGGCGCCTACAGTCAGGACGACGTCCAACGATACGCGAAACGTTGCCCAGACGAACGTCGAGTGCATCGCGCCTGATGGCCAAGACACGCCAGCGGCATTGAAGAGCCAATCGGAGAAGAACATTCTCACCCTGGATAACAATACCGTGAGCTGCTCGCTGCGCGAGGGCGACACCACCTTTATTATCTCGCTCGAGCGAAGTTCCCCGCTCGATCGCTTCACCTTTATCAATGAAAACACGGCGGTTCGGGGCGAACTCAGAATTGCGGTGTCGAACGAGAAACTTTCCGCCGACAGCGACAAATGGACGCCGGTGGACGGCGCAACTTCATTCAAACGCAAACGTCTCTTCAGTGTCTCAGTGCTCGGGGTCGAAGCGAAATATGTTCGACTCACATTTCATGTTGAGCACGAGAACGACATAGCCGCTCTCGGATGGCAAGGCATCCGCATAGTTAGTCGTTGATCAGAAAGTTACAATCGTGCGATTTAGTTCATCCGATCGCGAGGAACAAACACGAGTAGTGCCAGGGTTACAGGCATTGCCGTTCTACGAAAATTTCGCTTTGGTGAAAGGGGCATTCTGATTTGAGACACGAATCGCAGTGCGCCCTCATGTTTTCCATAAGTTTCGCGTATGCCCGCATTTTCTATCCTAAATCAAATGCGCTGCTTCCGAATTCTCACCCATGTGAATTAGCGGCACAGAATTAGCTTTTTCTAGGCACGAGCGTCACCGGCGCGGCGAATGCGAGCAACCACGGCAACTCACATCCAGAAGCGACGGCAACGGGAGGCGGGCAGAAAAAATTCCCCTCGGCGCAAAAGCAATGAGAACCAACGACACACTTCGCGGAAAACCGCTGCGACGAAAAGTGTGGATTATTATCAGCTGGTTGCCCGGGCTACAAAGGATGCAATTCGGGATTGGGATTTAACCAGCGGCACGCTCACCTGGCCACAAGGCCTCGATCCCCTCCTCGGTTATTCCCCCAACGGATCAGGTCAGACAATCGCTTTCTGGCAGCAGCAGATTCATCGCGACGATCAATCCAGAATCGCAGCCTCTATTCGCGAGGCTATCAAATCCAAAGCGGAGCATTGGTCGGGGGAATATCGTTTTCGACACGCTAAAGGCCATTACCTCCAGTTGTTGGAGCGCGCCTTGCTTGTGCGCGACAAAAATGGCCGCGCCGTGCGGTTCGTTGGCACGCTCATGGATGTAACCGCGCGCAAACAACTGCGAGACCAGCTCTCACATTCCCAGAAAATGGAAGCGTTCGGTCAACTGGCTGGCGGTGTCGCCCACGACTTCAACAATTTCCTGACCGCAATTCTCGGCTATAGCGACCTGCTGGTGGCGGAAATCCAGGGCCGCGGCACTGGTGCAAAATATCTCAGCGAAATTCGCAGTGCCGCCGGGCGAGCCGCCTCACTGACCAGGCAGCTTCTCACTTTCAGCCGTCGCCAACCTCTGGAACCGCGCACTCTGGAAGTAAATACGCTCATTCACAATCTCGAGCGCTCAATCCTGCGACTGCTCGGCGAAAACATCTCCGTTCTTTGCGAGCTGATGCCGGAAAAAAAACACATCAAAGTCGATCCGGATCAATTCACCCAGATTATGATCAACCTGGCAGTTAACGCGCGCGATGCGATGCCGGCTGGAGGCACGCTGTTACTGAAAACGGAGACGATTTCGACAAATGGGAAATCACTGCCGGAACTGCCGTCGGGCAAATACGTTCGCATTAGCGTGATTGATAACGGCATGGGGATGAGCGAGGAAGTGAAGGAGCATCTTTTCGAACCGTTCTTTTCCACGAAAGGTGATCGTCACGGCAGTGGGCTGGGCCTCGCTACCTGCTATGGAATTGTTCGCCAAAGCGGCGGGCACATCACCGTCGAGAGTGAGCTCGCAAAAGGGACTGCAGTGCATATCTACCTCCCCGAGGTTGCCGCGCCTCCCGCGGCCGCCTACCGAAAGCGGCCGAAATTGCCAAGCGGCAACGAAACCATCCTGGTGGTGGAGGACGACATTAGCGTGCGGCACGTCGCGGTGAGGACGTTGCGCATGCTTGGCTACAATGTCCTCGAGGCATTTCGCGCCGACGAAGCCAAGCGCCTCATTGAGTGCAACGTGATCAATCTCGTCGTCAGTGACATCGTGCTGCCTGATATGAGCGGGTGCGACTTTGCTGATTGGATGCGGCTTAACTGCCCCTCAACGCAAATTCTGCTGACCTCCGGTTATTTGCCCGAAATGACGACCATTGGTACTCCATCTAGCGACCTGCCCTTTCTATCGAAGCCGTTCGATCCACAACAGTTGGCTGAAACAGTACGGGCGTCGCTTGATGCGGTTGTTTTGACCTGAGCCAACGGAACACGGGCCTGTGGCCTGTGCGCCCAGCGGGGATTCTCCCCCCTGTTCGTTCAACCAAGTGTCAGCGGAGTAGAACTCCGCTGGGCGCACAGACTTGGAAGTCTGTGTTCCTTCAATAGCTCGTAGCGAAATCGTTGCCGCATCTTTCGTCGCGGTGTATGCAAACCGCGTGGTCAGTTTCGCGGACATCGAAGGAGCACGCGAGCGAAGCAAAGGTGCGGTTTATTACTCCCCCTGCCTGCCTTCGATTCCATTGAGCGAGCTGACCGGGATGGAAATTTTCTGCAAGCTCGACAACTTGCAGCGCACGGGGAGTTTCAAGGAACGCGGCGCGCGCAACGTTCTTTCACAATTACCCGCCGACCAGAAAAAGCGCGGCGTCATCGCAGCCTCCGCTGGAAATCATGGCCAGGCCCTCGCGTACCAGGGCAAATTGCTCGGAGTGCCCGCGACCGTCGTTATGCCAAAGCATGCGCCGCTGATCAAAGTGAGCAATTGCCAGAAACTCGGCGCTCGAGTTGTCCTGCACGGCAAAGATTTTGGGGAAGCGAAAACGCGCGCACACGAAATCGCGTCGAAAGATAAGCTAGCCTACGTCGATGGCTACGATGATCCTGCGATCATTGCCGGTCAGGGCACAATGGGCTTGGAAATTCTCGAGCAAGTTCCAACCGTCGATGCGGTGATTGTGCCGGTTGGCGGAGCCGGGTTAATCGCGGGCGTTTCGCTGGCAGTGAAAACCAAGCGACCGAAAGTTAAAATCATCGCGGTCGAAGCGGAAAACGTCGCAAGTTTCTCGGCCGCATTGAAAGCGGGCAAACCGACGCGGATCGAAATGCAAGCGACCCTGGCAGATGGTTTGGCCATTCCGCAAGTCGGCAAAAATGCATTCGAGATCGCGAAGTCGCGCGTTGATCGAGCTGTCATCGTTACCGAGCAACAAATCGCGCTATCTATTTTGCGGATAGTAGAGCTGCAAAAAGGGGTGGTTGAAGGGGCTGCCGCCACTCCTCTTGCGGCATGCTTGTCCGGTGAGCTGCGGAATCTTGCCCGCAAACGCGTCGTGCTTCTACTTTGTGGCGGAAATATTGATCCTAACGTCTTGAGCCGAGTCATTGAACGCGGCCTCGTCGCCGATGGAAGGCTGTCTCGCTTCGTCGCTGTCATCAGCGATCGGCCTGGCGGATTGGCGGATTTAACCACGCAAATCGCGGTGAGCGGCGCAAGCATCAAACAGGTAGTGCACGATCGCGCCTTTGCTGGCTCGGACGTTTCGGCGGTGCATGTCCTTTGCACGGTGGAAACACGAAACCGCGAACATTTGGCCATGCTGCGCAAAAAATTGCGCGAGCACGGAGTGGAGACGTACGACTCTCGCTAAGTCGTAGCACAGCCATCCTGGCTGTGGGGCCAGCGGGCATCTTGCCCGTTGACATAAGGCTTACCTCACTTGAAGCACCCATCGCGCTCCGTAATCTTTCACAATGCATTCGGGCGAGACGGAGACGATTGAGAAACCGGTAGCAAAAACGGAGAAAAAATCGGCACCGGGTAACTTCGTCGCGACGCCAAACACCGTCGCTACTTTCGTTGATCGTCATATCGGCCCGAGCGCGGACGAAGTCGCACAAATGCTGCGCGAGCTGGGCTTCGAAAATCTGGACGCCCTAATCGACGCCACCGTTCCGAAAAACATCCGGCTGGATCGGCCACTCGAATTGCCAAAGGCGAAAAGTGAGAATGAAGCGCTGGCGGAATTGCGTGCGCTGGCGTCGAAAAATAAGGTTGCGCGAAATTTCATCGGCGCGGGTTATTCCGACACGATCACGCCGCCGGTGATTCAGCGGAACATTCTCGAAAACCCCGGCTGGTATACCGCTTACACACCCTATCAGGCTGAGGTTGCCCAGGGCCGGCTGGAAGCGCTCGTAAATTTCCAAACCATGGTGACCGATCTCACCGCGCTCGACATTGCCAACGCCTCGTTACTCGATGAAGCAACCGCAGCTGCCGAAGCAATGGCACTATGCTATCACGCGGTCACCGGACGCAGCGCCAGCAATAAATTCTTCGTCGCGGATAATTGTCATCCACAAACCAGCGCCGTTGTGCGGACCCGCGCGAAACCGCTTGGAATCGAAATCGTCACCGGCAATTTCTCCAGTTTCAAATTGGATGATACGATTTTTGGCGCACTGGTGCAGTATCCGGCGACAGACGGCGCGATTTATGACTACGAAAAATTCGCCAAGGCCGCGCACGATGCCGGGGCTTTGTTCGTTGTCGCTGCCGATATTCTGGCGCTCACGTTGTTGAAACCGCCCGGGGAATTCGGGGCCGATGTTGCGGTCGGTTCCACCCAGCGCTTCGGCGTTCCGCTTGGCTTTGGCGGCCCGCACGCGGCTTACATCGCGACGCGCGACCAATTTAAACGTCACCTTCCCGGCCGCCTTGTCGGCGTCTCTCATGACGCTGAAGGACGTCCGGCCTACCGGCTGACACTGCAAACGCGCGAGCAGCACATCCGACGCGACAAGGCTACCAGTAACATCTGCACTGCCCAGGTCTTGTTAGCTGTGATCGCCGCGATCTATGCGGTTTATCACGGACCAGAAGGATTGCGCGTTATTGCGCAACGCGTTCACAATTTCACTGCTAAACTCGCGGAAGGTCTGCGCCAGCTTGGTTTCAAAATCGCATACGAAAATTTCTTCGACACTATCCGGGTTGAACTCGGCCAGGCCTCTAGCAGCAATTTAATCGAACGTGCCGAGCGCGCTGGGTGCAACCTGCGTGCAGCAGGCGATCATGCGATCAGCATCGCACTTGACGAAACCACCACCAATTTCGACATCGAAACCTTGATGTCGATCTTTCGCGGAACGCAGATACGCGATTCTGCCGACGCGGATATTGAGTCCTCTTCGTTCCGCATTCCGCAATTCGCAATCCGCACCTCCGATTTTCTCACTCATCCAGTTTTCAACACCTATCACAGCGAAACTGAAATGTTGCGTTATCTGCGGCGACTGGAATCACGCGATCTCTCGCTCTGCCACTCCATGATCCCGCTCGGTTCCTGCACCATGAAATTAAACGCCACCGCGGAAATGTTTCCGATTTCGTGGCCGGAATTCGCCAGGTTGCATCCATTCGCGCCGAATTCGCAAACGGCTGGCTACCTCGAAATGTGGGATCAACTCGAGCGCTGGCTCGCGGAAATCACCGGCTTCGCCGCCGTCTCTTTACAACCTAATGCCGGTTCCCAAGGCGAATTTGCTGGCCTGCTCGCGATTCACGAATACCACGCCTCGCGCGGGGAAGCGCATCGGAATGTCTGTCTCATTCCGCAATCAGCTCACGGAACAAACCCTGCCAGCGCGGTCATGGCCGGCTTCAAGGTCGTGGCCATCGCAACCTTAAAAGATGGTGACATCGATCTGGCCGATTTGCGGGCAAAGGCCGACGCGCATGCACGCGATCTGGCAGCGCTGATGGTCACCTATCCGAGCACCCACGGCGTTTTCGAGACGACGATTCGCGAAATCTGCGACATCGTGCACGGTCACGGCGGTCAGGTTTACATGGACGGCGCGAACATGAACGCGCAAGTCGGTCTTTGCCGGCCAGGCGATATCGGTGCCGACGTTTGCCATTTGAACTTGCACAAAACCTTCTGCATTCCACATGGCGGCGGCGGCCCAGGCGTCGGCCCAATCGGTGTCGCGCAACACCTTGCACCGTTTCTGCCTTTGCCTTCTTCAATCAGCAATCAGCAATCAAAAATCAGCAATTCTTCCGTTGGTCCCGTCGTCGCTGCTCCCTTCGGCAGCGCCAGCATTCTTACCATCTCGTGGATGTACATTCGCATGATGGGTCCCAAGGGACTGAAACGCGCCACGGAAGTCGCGATCCTGAACGCGAATTACATCGCAAAACGACTCGATCGTTATTTTCCGGTCCTGTTCAAAGGCAAGCGCGGCCTCGTCGCCCACGAATGCATTCTCGATCTGCGCGATTGGAAGCGCGCTGGCATCGAGGTGGAAGATGTGGCCAAGCGATTAATGGATTACGGATTCCATGCGCCGACAATCTCCTGGCCGGTCGCAGGAACGATGATGGTCGAGCCGACAGAGAGCGAACCGAAAGACGAGCTGGATCGTTTTTGCGATGCCATGATTTCGATTCATGCGGAAATGACCGCAATCGCGAACGGCACCGCTGATAAACAAAATAATGTCTTGAAAAATGCTCCGCACACAACCGGGCAGATCGCCGCCGATAAATGGGACCGGCCCTATTCACGTGAGCAAGCGGCCTTCCCCGCGCCGTGGCTGCGCCATTACAAATTCTGGCCCAGCGTCGCGCGAATCGACAACGTTTACGGCGATCGCAATTTGTTCTGCTCGTGTCCTCCAATCGAGGAATTCGAGACCAGATAGCGGGACTTCCCAAAACGCTTCGGCGGTTTGGAAAGGCCGCTGCTTGCCCACCAGTCACTCCCTCAGTTGGCTGCGAAATGGAGTTCGCCCGAACACGTGATATTTTGCGTTGGAGGTGACGCATGAAAATGCCGAAACGGCTGATTGATTGTTTGGACGAGAACAAGGCCAGTTACGAAATTCTGCGCCATCCGGAAGCCGTTACCGCGCAAAGAATCGCTCAAGCCGAGCATGTGAAAGGGCGGCGTTATGCCAAAGTCGTAATGGTAAAATCGGGAGAAGAGCACCTGATGATTGTCCTTCCGGCAGAACATCTGATCGATCTTGAGAAGCTCGCTAATATTGTCGGTAAAGACGTCTCCTTAGAGAACGAAGGGGAATTCGAGTCGCTCTTCCCGGACTGCGCGGTCGGAGCAATGCCACCGTTTGGCAATCTTTACGGTGTGCCCACGTATGTGGACAAGAGTTTGGCTGAGGAAGATTACATTGTCTTCGAAGCAGGCACTCATACCGAGGCGATAAAAGTTAGCTATCGCGATTATGAAAAAATCGTGAAGCCACGCGTAGAAGATTTGGCGATCAAGATACAACCGATGAAAGGAGTCTAAAATTTGCGCGCAGCGCTAATAGGTTTGGCGCTTTGGCTGGTGTGTGCGGCAGCGGTCGTCGCGGCGGAGACGGTTTCGCTTATCAAGATCGATGGCGCCATCGGTCCGGCGACAGCGAGCTACATTTCGCGGAGCATCGATGAAGCGCGGGCACAGAACACGCAATGTCTCATCATTCAACTGAATACCCCGGGCGGTTTGCTCGATTCCACGCAGACGATCGTGCAAAGCTTTTTGGGTTCGACGGAGCCGGTGGTGGTCTACGTGGCGCCGACCGGATCGACCGCGACGAGCGCCGGTTGCTTCATCACCATCGCTGCAAGCGTCGCGGCCATGGCACCTGCCACGACGATTGGGGCGGCGCATCCGGTGACAATTGGCGGCAATCCGACCGGCAGCGACGAAAAGGTCGACGACACGATGAAACAGAAGCTGGAGAATTTTTCCGTGAGCTACATCGAAGCGATCGCAGCCAGGCGGCACCGTAACGTCGAGTGGGCGAAATCGGCCGTGCGCGAGAGCGCCTCGATCAGCGCGGAAAAAGCGCTCGCGTTGAAGGTTGTCGATCTTATCGCGAACGATCTACCGGATTTGCTAAAACAACTAAACGGGCGCGTGGTAGATGGCAGGACGCTCAAAACCTCGGGCGCGGAGATTTCCGAGATCAAGATGTCTCCCTCCGAACGCGTTTTTCAAAAGCTCTGGCGACCTGAAGTGATGTTCATTCTCATGCTCATTGCCATGTATGGCATCATTGGTGAGCTAACGACGCCCGGCGCAATCCTGCCCGGGGTGGTCGGCGCGATTGCGCTGATCCTTGCCCTTTATCTGGCGGCGATTCTGCCGGTAAATGCGACCGGACTCGCGTTGATCGCTCTTGCTCTCATGCTTTTTGTTTTCGATATCTATGCGCCGACGCACGGTGTGCTCACAATCGGCGGAATCATTTCATTTTTGATCGGTTCGCTCATGCTCTTCAACCGTGCCGATCCGCTTTTTCGTTTATCGCTCGGCTACATCATCCCGGCCACGTTGATCACAGCGCTGTTCTTTGTTTTCGTCGTCGGAAAAGGTTTGCGCGCCCAGCTCTTGCCGGTGAAAGCTGGAGCCGAAACAATGGTTGGGAAAAGGGTGACCGCATTAACGCCAATCGATTCGCGCGGCGGCAGGATTTTCGTCGAAGGTGAGTATTGGAACGCGGTCAGCGATACGCCGATTGGAAAAGAGGACGTAGCAGAGATCGCAGCCGTGCAAGGATTAACTTTAAAAGTTCAACCGGCGAAAGGAGCCTGAGATTGCGCGTTGTCTCAGGCAGCATCTCAAAGATTTTGGGCGGAGCTTTAATTTCCACTTTTCGCCGCACAAACGTCTTAGTTTCGATCTTCGTCTCACTCGCGGCCGAGCTTGTTTTGGATCTCAAAGTTCGAGCTTCGGATTTTGGCGAACTTCGATTAGAAATTGGGTATGCCATTACTTGAAGGCCTCGTGAGGTTAGTCGGCTGGGTCATTCCGCTCGTCGTCCTGGCCATCATCATTCTGCCGCAGGCGATCCGCATTCTGCGCGAATACGAGCGCGGTGTGATTTTTCGCCTTGGAAAATTGCTTGGCGCGAAAGGGCCTGGGCTGATTTTTCTGATCCCGATCGTGGATCGAATGGTGCGCATGGATTTGCGCGTTGTGACTATCAGCGTCGAGAAGCAGGAGGTGATGACGCGCGACAACGTGCCGGTCACGGTCGATGCGGTGGTTTATTTCCGCGTGGTCGATCCGCAAGCCGCGGTCGTGAAAGTGGAGAACTTTCTCAAAGCCACCTCGCTGATGTCGCAGACGACACTGCGAAGCGTCCTCGGCCAGGCGCCGCTCGATGACCTGCTTTCGCAGCGCGAGAGCATCAACCTGAAGTTGCAGGAGATCATCGACCGGCAAACCGAACCGTGGGGCGTCAAAGTCACGGCGGTCGAGGTAAAGGACGTGGCGCTACCCGACACAATGAAGCGCGCCATGGCCAAGCAGGCCGAAGCCGAGCGCGAGCGCCGAGCCAAGGTCGTTAACGCCGAGGGTGAATTCCAAGCTGCGGAAAAAATGGTGCAGGCCGCGGCGATGATGAGCAAGGAACCGATTGCGCTGCAGCTGCGCTTCCTCCAAACCATGCGCGAAATTTCGAGCGAGCATAACACAACCACATTTCTTCCTGTGCCGATCGATTTGTTCACGCCCTTCATAAATAAAAGCGAACCGCCCAAGTCGTAGCATTCTTCAGGGCTCAGCCTGGCATTAAAAATATACAGACCGCTGAAAGCACGGCATAAAAGCGGATTTGTAATCGTCAGCGGAAACGCCAATCAGAAGCTGGCGGCGCGGAAAAAGTCGCCGTCCACGAAAAGGCAACAATCGCAAAAACTGATCGATTTCCTGAAATCGCCGGCTTCCTATGCACACCGGCCGCGACGGGTGTTGTCGATACAAACCCACATTTCGTGGGTCTTCATCGCCTCACCCTTTGTTTTCAAAGTAAAAAAACCGGTTAATCTCGGCTTCCTCGACTTCAGCACCCTGGAAAGGCGACATCATTTTTGCCAGCGGGAGCTTGATCTGAATCGCAGACTCTGCCCGGACGTTTACCTGGACGTCCTTCCGATCCTGAAGATGAAGGAACTGCCAAAAGGCGGGTTCCTGGGCGAATTGCTGGCAGAGCGGCGAGTGGGTGAGAGCGAGATCAATCGCATCATTTCCCGTCTACGACGCTTTTATGAATCGCAAACACCGACAAGGGAAATTGAGCAATGGGGGATACCTGGAAAACTGAAGATCAGCACGGACGAAAATTTCGCGCAGGTCGAACCGTTTGTTGGAAGAAAAATCTCGCCGGCTGGCTTCGAAGCAATTCGGCATTTCACCAAAGAATTCTATATCCGGAACGAGAAATTATTTCGCCGGCGAATTCAGCAACACCGGATCCGGGATTGCCACGGTGACCTCCACCTCGACCACATTCATCTGACTCCTAAGGCGACAACCATCTTTGATTGCATCGAATTCAACGATCGTTTCCGCTTCATCGACGTTGCTAATGATGTCGCTTTTCTAGCGATGGATTTTGATTTCGAAGGCCGAAGCGATTTGGGAAATTTGCTCCTTCGAAATTGCGCACGGGAATTTCATGATCCCGAAATGCTGAAGTTATCGGACTTCTACAAATGCTATCGGGCGCTGGTACGGGCAAAAGTCGAAAGCATTCAGGCAACCTCAATGAAAACAACGAAAGCCGGGAAGCACGCCCAAGCAGCAACGCGCTATTTTCGTCTCGCCCTGCGCTACGCAGTAAGCGGGTCCGAGCCGTTACTACTCGCTGTCATGGGGCGAGTCGGGACCGGCAAGAGTACGGTTGCCCGCGGGCTGGGGAATGAATTGAATTGGCCGGTCTTTTCTTCCGACCAGATCCGTAAGACGCTGGCCGGCGTGTCCTTGACCAAGCGGACCCCGGCAAAAAAACGCGCCGAAGTCTATTCCCGACAGATGACTGCGCAAACCTACAAGGAGCTTTTAGCACGCGGACTTCTTGCAGCGAAAACTCACGGAGGAGCAATCGTGGATGCGACGTTTTCCAGCGCGGCAAACCGCGAATCGTTTCGTCAGAAATGCGAGAAAGCTCATGTTCGTTTTCAGGCCGTGGAACTCGAGGTCGATCCGGGCGAGATCGAGCGCAGGCTGAGAGCGCGTAACAAAAGTGTCGGGGTAATTTCGGATGCTCGGCTTGAGGACCTCGAAAAGTTGGTTGCTGCTTACGAAGCACCGTCACAGCTGTCTCCAAATTTGGTTAAAGTCTCAGCCGACAATGCAGTTTCGGAGACCGTGAAATCAGTACTACTGCGATTGACCGAGCTATAGCTTCGCCGATGTGACCCACTTCCGATCGGTTGAGGTGACGTCCACGAGCGTTGTACAATTTTTCAGTCGGGGCTCCGCCTAATTACATCTTATAAGGCGGCGAAGGCGCAAACAACAGCTTCTCATTCGTTTTCACGCGCACGTTCCTCAGCAAAAGAAAT
>Ga0209157_1002836_pt1 | contig 13592 bp, 16 predicted proteins | sample GraSoiAngelo_135_FD_185892 | JGI IMG/M metagenome (GOLD analysis project Ga0209157, IMG submission 185892) | Grasslands soil microbial communities from the Angelo Coastal Reserve, California, USA - 14_0929_05_40cm (SPAdes) (version 2) | ecosystem: Environmental > Terrestrial > Soil > Grasslands ... | reverse complement strand
CCGCCTACGCGGCGACCGTCGCCGTCAGCAGACCGGATGCAGGCGATTGTCCGGAGACATTGAGCCGATTGCGGTTGGTTCCGCTAGAACCGACGGCTCACCCAAGCATGAAGAACTTGACGAAGCTCACATCCGACTCAAGCTGCTCCGGTCCTACACGGACCATCGCTACGGCGATGCGCAAGCGCGGCTCGCGGTCAAGGGCCGCGTCCAGCTCGGCGGCGAGGTGTCGACCGTGCCAATTGACCAGGTCTTCCAGCGGGCCGGCACCCAGGTTGCCGAGAGCCGCATCGTTCGGGGCGTGACGCGCCAAAGACTCGATAAGGTTCACCGCTGCAACCCCGCCCATCCGAATGGAGTCTCGGATCGCAGAGTCGGCGCTATCGTCGCCTGACCAGTACGCCTTGGCGAAACGCTCTGTCGTCAGGTCGCTTTCGCTCCAATCTGTTCTTCCCAGGTCGAGGCCACTCAACATCTTCCCTCGGCTGCCATCGTCATCTTCGACGCGCTTAACGAAAAGGTCGTTTCGGCTTGATGATCCATCGAGGAACTCGTCCGGCGCCCTTCTGTAACCGCCCTCACGCGCTGAACGTCCGAGGCGGCTCGACCCTCCTCATCCCCAGCCCGGAAAGCTTTGCATCGAACTGGTAGAAACTCACCACCTCGGTCGCCTTGGTAGCTCGTGCCGAGGCGATGAGGTAGGCATGCCGCGATCTGGTTCCGGCATCTCGGCAATCTTCGTGAGTACGTCGCTTTCCCCGTCCGCCTCACCCGAGAGCGCGCGCCTTCGCTCCTTGAAGGTCTCCTTCATCGCGGCTCGTTCTTCGTCCGAGAGTAATTTGGACAGCCTCGGGCTGGTGCTCCGCGCGGACTTCTTCTTGTCGCTCATGGGAATTCCTCCAAGTCCATGGACCGTCCCATTGGACGGGCCTCATGCTAGGACCGACCCTGCGGCCAGACTTCTCGATTCCTGATCGGCCCGATCAGCTTTCCCGCCGGCCGGACGGAGATAAATGTCAAGCGAGACGATGGCCCTTAGAGGGCCGGCTTCACCTGGGTCTTGAGGCCCTTCCCGCCGAGGAACGCCTCGATCGCCTTGGGGTAGTCGTCAAGCCCGAACTGCTGGGTGATCATGGCCTTGCAGTCGATAACACCTCGCACCAGCAGGGCCAGCGCGCGCTCGAAGCTGTGCAGGACGGCCATCGAGCCGACGATCTTGATCTCGTCGTTATAGACACGGAAAGGCGAGAAGGTGGCCTTGGCATCGGCGTTGGCGACCCCGAACATGAGGAACGTCCCGCCTCGCGCGACGCGTTGCAGGCCGTCTTCGATCGCCGGCACCACCCCGGTGGCGTCGATGACCACGTCCCAGCCCCCCTGGTGTCGCAGCTCGTCGGCCGTCACGGCGACGGAGTCCGCGGCCAGCTTCTTCGCCAGCTCGTGCCGGGCGGGGTTGCGCTCGACGACGTCGATCTGGCTTGCGCCGGCGTGCCGGATGAGCTGCCCGAGCATCAGTCCCATCGTGCCTGCGCCGTAGATCAGGTACGAGTCGGCGACACGGCCCTCGATCATGTCCAGGCCGTGCACCGCGCACGACAGCGGCTCGACCAGGGCGCCCCAGTCACGGGGAATGTCGGTGGGAAGGCGGAACGCATTCGCGGCCGGGACCGCAACGAACTCGGCGCACGCGCCGTTGGCCGAACCGACGCCGATCGCGTTCCAGTTCTCGCACAGGTTGAAGTGGCCGGCGCGGCACTGGCGGCACGAACCGTCGAAAAGCGATGGGTCGACGGCGACGAAGTCGCCGGTCTTCAGGTTGCGGACGCCACGGCCGGCGCCGACCACCTCGCCGCAGAACTCATGGCCTGGCACGATCGGGTAGCGGGTGGGCTCGAACTCGCCCCGCAGGACGTGGATGTCCGTGCCGCAGATCCCGCACGCGTCGACCTTGACGACCACCTCGTCGGCCTTCGGCGTGGGATCGGCGATCTTCTTGATGGTGAGCTCATTGGGGGAATCGATGACGACGGCCTTCATGTGACCTTTCCTATTTGACAGCACCCATGGTCAGGCCGCGGATCAGCTGCTTCTGGGCGATCCAGCCGGCGAGCAGCACGGGCAGGCTGGCCAGCGTCGCGGCCGCGGCCAGCTTGGCGTAGAACAGGCCCCGGCCGCTGATGAAGCTGACGAGGAAGATCGGCGCCGTCGCCGCGACCGAGGACGTGAAGTTCACCGCGTAGAAGAACTCGTTCCAGCTGAAGATCAGGCAGATCAAGGACGTGGCCGCGAGCCCGGGCGCGATCAGCGGCACCACGATCTGCAGGATCTCGTGGCGGAATCCGGCGCCGTCGACGCGCGCCGCCTCGAACAGGTCGTGCGGAATCTCGAGCAGGAAGGAGCGCAGGAGCCAGACGCCCAATGGCAGGTTGATGGTGGTGTAGATGAGGATCAGGGCGAGGATGTTGTCCAGGAGCTGCAGGTCGCGCGCCAGCAGGTACAGCGGAACCAGGCTGGCCGCAAAGGGCAGGAAGCGCGTCGAGATGAAGAAGAACAGCGCGTCCTGAGCCCTCTTCACCGGCCGGATCGCGAGCGCGTAGGCGGCCGGCAGCCCAAGCGCCAGGACGAGGAAAGTCGAGACCACGCTGGCGATCGCCGAGTTGATGAAGAACGGCGGAAAGTCGCCCGACAGGACCTCCTGAAATTCCTCGAGCGTCGGCGCAAAGAAGATGGTGGGCGGGGTGCTCGCCGCCTGCGGCTCCGTCTTGAAGGCTTCGAGCCACATCCACAGGACCGGGAAGAAAAAGACGAACACGATCAGCCAGCCCACGATCGACCACGTCAGCTTCGAGCGAAGGCTGGTCGTCGCCTCTTTCATCGCCGCGCCTCGATCTGAAAGATGGAGAAGAGCGTGCGCAGGGCGAAGGTGGCGACGATGGTCGTCATGATCACGGCGACGACGCCGATCGCCGATGCCTGTCCGATGTTGTAACCCTGGAACGCGACCAGGTACAGCAGGAAGGGAATGTTGGTCGTGTCTTCTCCGGGGCCGCCGTAGGTCAGCATGAAGATCGAGTCGTAGGTCTGGACGACGAACAGCGATCCCAGGAGAGCCCCGAGCTCGATGAAAGGTCTGGCCAGCGGCAGCGTGATGCGGCGGAACGCCTGGAAGGCGCTCGCGCCGTCGACCCGCGCGGCCTCGAGCACCTCAGGGTTCTGCGACTGCAGGCCGGCCAGGATGATCAGCATCATGAACGGCGTCCAGCGCCAGACTTCGACGGCCACCACCGTGACCATCGGGAACTGGTTGACCCAGTCGACGCGGCTCAGGCCGAAAGGGGTGAGCAGATAAGGAAGCAGCCCGAACAGCGGGTTGAGCAAGGTGTCCTTCCAGACCAGGGCTCCGGCCGTCGGCATGATGAGGAACGGCGCGATCATCAGGGTCCTCATGAACCCCTTGCCGAAGACGTCCGAGTTGAGGAGCATGGCCACCGCGAGCCCAAGCACGACCGAGATCCCGATCACGCACAGAGTCAGGAGAACCGTGTTCCAGATCGCTACTCGGATGCTCGAGTTGGTGATGAGCGCCGCGTAGTTCTCGAGCCACGCGAACTTGAAGCTTCCCGGCTTGAGCAGGTTCCACTCGAAGAAGCTGTAGTAGACGGTGAGCACGAAGGGGATCTGCGTGACCAGGAAGATGTAGATGAACGCCGGGAGCAGCGGCAGGCGGCGCGCCCACCCCTCCCGGCGGGAAACGGAGGGCGCGGTCGGGCCCGCGCCTCCGTTCCTGGTCGCCGGCCGGAGGAGAGTCGCTATGTCTTGTACTTCTTGCCGACCGCATCGGCCAGCGCCTGCGCCTTGACGAGCGCCTGGTCGACGGTCTGGCCTCCGGCTATGACCTTGGCAAATTCCTGCGAGACCTGGTCGCCGAGCTGCTGGAACTCATCGATGTCGACGTACTGGATCCCGACGTAGGGCACCGGGTCGACGGTGGCGTGGGTCACGTCCGCGTGCGCGATCGATTCCATGGTGACCTGCGCGAATCCACTGGCCGCCTGCTGGTACTCAGACAGTGCGTAGGTGGAGGTGCGTGTGCCTGGAGGCACGTGCGCCCAGCCGAGCTTGGTGCCGACGAGCTTGATGTAGGCCTTGGAGGTGGCCCAGTCGGCGAAGGTCCACGCGGCGTCCTTCTTCTTGCTGCTGGAGGGCATGCCCAAGGACCAGGCCCACAGCCAGCCCGACCAGTCCTTGACCTTGGTCGGCGCATAGGCGTAACCCGAGTTCTTGGCTGCGTCGCCGGTGAAGTTACTGGCGCCGACGGTGGCGTCGTACCACATGGCGACCTTGCCGTTGTTGTACGCGTTTAGGCACTCGACGAACCCGGCGTTGCCGGCCCCCGGCTCGCCGGCCTGCTTGATCAGGTTGATGTAGAAGGTGACGGCGTCCTTCCACTGCTGGGTGTTCAACTGCGCATTCCACTGCTGGTCGAACCAGCGTCCGCCGAACGTGTTGACCACGGTGTCCAGCGGGGCCAGCTGCTCGCCCCAGCCGGGCAGGCCGCGCAAGCAGATGCCCGAGGTGCTCGAGCTGTGGACCGCCTTGGCGGCGGCCGCGACCTGGTCCCACGTGGGGTGGTCGGGCATGGTGATGCCCTTCGCCGCCAGCATGTCCTTGCGGTACATGAGCATCGAGGACTCGCCGTAGAACGGCACCGCGTAAAGGTTGTTCTGGTAGCTGAGCGCAGTCTTGATCCCGGGGATCAGGTCGTTGACGTCGTAGTCGGAGCTCTTGGAGATGTACGGGCTGAGATTCTCGATCCAACCCTTCTTCGCCCACAGTGGGACCTCGTAGGTGCCGATCGTGAAGAGGTCGTACCGTCCGCTGTTGGCGGCAACGTCCTGGGTGACCTGCTGGCGCAGCTGGTCCTCCGGCAGGGTCACGATCTTGACGTCGATGTCCGAGTGCGCGCTGTGAAAGTCGGAAAGCAGCTTCTTCAGGTCCGCCATCTGCGGGTTGTCGACCGCGGCGACGGTGAGGGTCTTGCTGCTGCCGCCTCCACCGCCGGCCCCGGAACAGGCGGCCCCCACGAGGGCCACGACCAGGCCGATGGCCGTCATGGCGACCAGCCGCCATCTATGCTGCCGATCCGGAAACCCAAACTTGCTGTCGCTCATAGAGAGTTCTCCCCCTTTTGAACTGCCGCCGGGACCTCTGGGGCGTAAGGGATGACAACGTTGTCAAATAGACAACGTTGTCATTGATAGCACATATCGGCTTAGACTTCAACAAGAGATTTTTTGGGCCCCTTCCGGGGGTCGTTTCGCCTGAGTTCAGGAGGCGCAGGTGACCAAGGAAACCGCCCCGCGTGGCCGGGCTACCATGCGCGATGTCGCAGCCCTGGCCAAGGTCAGCCTGAAGACGGTGTCGCGCGTGGTGAACGGCGAGGCTGGCGTGTCACCCCGGCTGGCCAAGCGTGTGACGGCCGCCGGCGAACGGCTGGACTACCGCCACAACTTCACGGCCAGCAGCCTCCGGCGCTCCGATGGCCGAAGCCGGACCATCGGCGTCGTGCTCGAGGACGTCGCCAACCCCTTCGCCTCGGCGCTGCATCGCGCGATCGAGGATGTGGCCGTGGAGCGGGCGGTCCTCGTGCTTGCCGGCAGCTCGGACGAGGACGAAAGGCGCGAGCGGCGTCTGGTCGCGGCCTTCGCCTCGCGCCGCGTCGATGGGCTGATCATCCAGCCGTCGAGCCACGACCACAGCTACCTGCTCCGCGAACGCCGGGCCGGCACACCGGTGGTCTTCGTCGACCGCCCCCCCTCCTCGCTGGACGCCGACGCGGTCGTGACCGACAACGCCGCCGGGATCCGGCGCGCAGTGCATCACCTCGTCGAGCTCGGCCACCGGCGAATCGGATATCTGGGCGACCTACGCTCGATCGCCACCGCGAAGGAGCGTCACCTCGGCTTTGTCGAGGGCCTGCGGGAGCACGGGATACAGGTCGACGAGTCGCTCGTGCAGCTCGACGTGCGGGGAATCGAGAAGGCCGATGTCGCGGCGCGGCAGCTGCTCACGTCATCGCGCCCGCCCACAGCCCTGATCACCGGGCAGAACCTGGTCACGATCGGAGCGTTTCGCGCGCTTCGCCGGCAGCGGCTGCACAGGAAGATCGCTCTGGTCGGATTTGACGACTTTCCCCTCGCCGACCTCCTGGACCCAGGGGTCACGGTGATCGCCCAGGACCCCGCCGCGATCGGCAGGACCGCTGCCGGCATCGTATTCCGGCGTCTCGACGGGGATACGGCTCCCTTTCAGACGCATATCGTGCGGACCTTGATGATCAAGCGCGGCTCGGGCGAGATCCAACCTTGATCGTCGTTTGCGGCGAGGCGTTGATGGACATGATCCGAAACGCCGACGGCACGCAGCAAGCGATGCCGGGGGGCGGGCCGTTCAACACGGCGCGAGCGCTCGCGAGGCTCGGGGTGCCGACGGCGTTTCTAGGCCGACTCTCGACGGACACGTCCGGCCAGGAGCTCGCCGCACTCCTGGCCGCCGACGGCGTGAGCCTCGAGCTCGCATCGACTGGCCCTGAGCCGACGACGATCGCCGTGGCGGACCTCGACCGCGACGGGCTCGCGGAGTATGACTTCCTCGTCGACGGAACCTCCGCCCCGAACCTCGCACCGTCGGCGGTGCCCGAGCACCTGGCCGCCGACGTCGACGCAATTCACATCGGAACGCTCGGGCTCATCCTCGAGCCCATGGCGTCAACCCTGGCGGAATTTGCCTTGCGAGAGCGCGCCGGCCGTCTCCTGATGATCGACCCGAATGTACGGCCAGGCCTCGTCGATGAGTCTTACCGCGATCGCCTCAACTCCCTGATCCGGGCCAGCACCGTCGTCAAGGCGAGCGATCGAGACCTGACCTGGCTCTATCCAGATCGTGACTACGCCGCCGCCGCCGCCGATCTGCTTGGGCAAGGCGTGAGTGTGGTCGTGGTCACGCTCGGCGCCGACGGCGCGTTCGGCGCCCATCGCGACCTCCGGGTGCGAGTCGCGGCCCCTCCGGTGGAGGTCGTGGACACGATCGGCGCCGGCGACGCTTTCGGGGCCGGCATCCTCGCGTGGCTTCATGACCACCACCTCATCGGGGCCTCGCTGGTCCTGTCCCGAGACCAGCTGCGATCCGCCCTCGATTACGCCTGCCTTGTCGCGTCGCTCACGGTCGCACGCGCAGGCGCCGACCCGCCCTGGAAGCGCGAGCTCATTCCGGCGTAGCGCCGGGATCTCGCGCCGCCAGCCCGTTCAGCTCGTGCATCGACGCCCTCGTCGCAGGATAAAGACGCGTGTAGGCGGAGTAGTAGTCGTCGTAGAGACGGGCGCGGCCGGCGTCGGGGTCGCACTGGTCGGGACCGAGCTGCACGACGGCGCATGCCTCGTCCACATTGCGGAACACTCCGGCCGCGACCCCCGCGAGCAGAGCCGCCCCATAGGCGGGACCTTCGTCCGCGACCGTGCGCGCGATCGGCCGCCCGAAGACGTCGGCCAGGAGCTGGCGCCAGAACGGGCTGCGGGCGCCTCCGCCCGTGATCCTGATCTGCGCCACATCCAGACCGAGCTCCTTCATGATCTCGAATGAATCGCGAAGGCTGAAGGCCACTCCTTCGAACACCGCCCGCGTCATGTGCGCCAGGCCGTGGCGGGAGCTGAGCCCGACAAACATCGCCCGGGCGCGCGGATCCAGGTGTGGCGTGCGCTCGCCGGTGAGGTACGGAAGGAAGAGAAGCCCCTCGGAGCCGGGCCGCGCCGACTCCGCGAGCTCGGTCAGCTCGTCGTAATCGCTTCGCCCGACGACGTCGCGCCACCAGCGCAACGCGCCTCCTGCCGACAGGGTCACCCCCATCTGGTGGTAGCGATCGGGCACCGCGTGACAGAAGGTGTGGAGGCGGCCCGACGGATCAGGCCTGAGGGTCTCCGCGTGGGCGAAGAGGACGCCGCTGGTGCCGATGGAACAGCTGGCCAGTCCTGGTCTGACCACGCCGTTGCCCACCGCGGCGGCGGCGTTGTCACCGCCTCCGGCTGCGACCGCTATGCGTGACCTGAGCCCGAGTTCCGACGCTATGCCCTCTGAAACCTCGCCTGCCTGCAAGGGGCTCTCGTAAACCGGCGGCAGCCACCGCCTGTCGATTTCGAGCGCGTCGAGGATCTCGGGCGACCATGACCTCGTCTTGAGATCCAGCAGGAGGGTCCCCGAGGCGTCGGAGACGTCGGTGGCGTGCTCGCCGGACAGGCGCAGGCGAATGAAGTCCTTCGGCAGGAGAACGGTCGCGAGCGCGGCGTACGCCTCTGGTTCTTCGTCGCGGAGCCAGAGGATCTTCGGTGCCTGGAAACCAGTCAGGGCTGGATTGCCGGTGATCTGATAGAGGCGCTCAGTTCCGACACGGTCGGTGATCGCCTGGCATTGAGCTGCGGTGCGCTGGTCGTTCCAGAGGAGAGCCGGCCGGATGACATGGTCGCGCTCATCGAGGAACACCGCGCCGTGCATCTGACCGGCAAGGCCGATGCCCTGCACGTCGCGTCCGACCTCTTGCGCCACTTTCGCGACGACCGCGCGGCTGGCTGTCCACCAGTCTTCCGGATGCTGTTCCGACCAGCCCGGATGCGGCGCGTGCAGCGGGTAGGCAGCCGTCGCGGTGGCGGTAACGCGGCCGTTCTCATCGATCGCGAGACAACGCGCACCGCTGGTTCCGACGTCAAGGCCGAGAAGTTGGGTCAATCGAGCAGCCCCATCCTTCCTATGTTCCGCTACGAGCTGCTTTCACCCGAGACCACGAGTGTGGCTGTCCTGACACTCGCCAGCCGTGCCGTTCGGTGAATACTTTGATCAGCCATGCCCACGTCTACGTCGACCGGCAATCGTGGTCGACCAAACGGCTCGATGACCGCAGCGGTCCTGTACGCTCCGCGCGATCTCCGAATTGAGCAGCGTCCGGTTCCAACTCCGTCGGAAGGCGAGGTCCTGGTCCGGATCCTGTCGGTCGGAGTTTGCGGATCCGACGTCCACTATTACGAGCACGGCCGCATCGCCGATTTCGTGGTTCGCAGCCCGCTGGTCCTGGGACACGAATCGTCCGGTCAAATCGTTGAGGTCGGCAAGGGAGTCTCCCGGGCGCGAGTGGGCGAACGTGTGGCCATCGAACCGGGCGTGCCTTGCGGTCATTGCGGTCAGTGTCGGGCGGGTAGATACAACCTGTGTCCCAACATCCGCTTCCACGGCACGCCTCCGGTCGATGGCACTCTGTCGGAATTCGTCGCAGTGAGGTCGGAGCTCGCCTACTCCGTGCCCGATGAAATCAGTGACAACGCAGCTGCTCTGCTGGAACCGCTTTCTGTCGGCATTTGGGCAAACCATAAAGCCGGCACGCGGACCGGGACTTCACTGCTCATCGCCGGGGCAGGGCCGATCGGTCTGGTAACGGTCATGGTTGCCCGCGCCGCCGGGGCGACGCGCATCGCCGTGAGTGACGTCAACCGCAACCGATTGTCGGCGGCCGTGGCGAGCGGCGCCACCGAGACGGCGGTCCCGGGCTCTGATGATCTCGCCGGCGAGTTCGATGCCTTCATCGACTGCTCCGGCTCAGCAGCCGCCATTGATGCCGGCGTACGTCTGGTTCGACCGGCGGGGTCAGTCGTCCTGGTTGGGATGGGCGCAGATGAATTACGGCTGCCTTTCGGGTTGGTCCAACAACGCGAGCTGGTGATTACCGGCACATTCCGCTACGCCAATACGTGGCCGACCGCAATTGCTCTGGCTGCCTCTGGACGAGTAAGTCTTGACGATCTGGTCACTGGCGAATATGGCCTTGCCGACACGGAGAAGGCCCTGACGGCCGGCCGCGATCAGCGCAGCGTCAAGGCTGTTGTTCGCCCAACGCTCAGGGATCCCCATCGGGCCAAAGGCCATAAGAGCAAGATCACTGTTGAGTAGTTAGGCGGGCAAAGGATCGAGCTGCGAAAAGCCCGCTTCGGATCGGGTCTCGCCCAGTTTCCAGCTCACCCGGTGCGCGAACACCGGCCCTTGAAACGCGAAAGAGTGGTACTCACCGTTCTCACCGCAAGGGTCGGCTTGAGTGGAGGCTATCTCCTCAACGAAGACCTCGTCGATGATCCGGCCCAGCCAGGAGGAGTCGAGTCGGCTCGAGTCCACACACGTGATGACTGCCCGGCCGCCGGCATGAACGAACTCGCCAACCAGGTGAAGCGGTTCTTCGCCCCAGATCGGCTCTATGTGCTCAAGGCCAGCAGCCTTCACCCGCGCCTCAAACCAGGCGCGAACGTCGGCCAGGTGGATGTCGCCAAACACGACGCCCGCAAAGCCTTCCGACCGTAACGCCGCGAACTCCGCAGCAAGCCGCGCTTCCAGATCCGGCCAACTACAGGCGATCGCCCGCAGCTCAATCCCAGCGGCTTGCGCTTGGGCCTGAATCATTTCCACGCGGGTGGCATGGAACCGCACTCGATGCGTCGCAGCATCGTGAATGTTGATTAGTCGAGCTACCTGCATGCCCGCACCAGTCGCGCGCTGAAGCGCAAGCGCACTGTCTTTGCCACCGGACCACATCAGGGCGTATCTGGAGCTCACCTCCGGACAAAGATCCTATGCGTGCGCGGAAAGCGCTTTCGGGCGACCGTGAAACGTCCCTCAAGACAATCGCGGCAAACGGGGTCAGGGGCAAAGCCCTGACCCCATTTGCAGTTAGGTAGTTGCCACGCCTCCGAGTCAGACTTTCGACAAGGCGACGAGGGAGGCCCCTTCTTCCTTGTCCACCAGGCGGCCGTTCAAGCCGCCGAAAGCGTGCAGGTCGCCGCCGACCTCGATACGCAAGGAATCTCGCACTCCGCCTGCTTTCACGGCGTCGAATCCCGCGATCCGGATCAGTCGCTCCACCTCGCCCGCGGCCGCGACGTCGTCGGTGGTGTAAAAGAGGACGGCCGGCTTCGGCTCGCGATGGGCGCTGGCTGCAAGCAGTGGCGCAGGCAGGGTTCCGAAAGCCTTGGCGTACTTCGTTCCGCGCGGAAGCAGGCCCGACACGACCTCACCAGCCGACTGGCCGTCGGGAAGCGTTCGCGACACCTTGCCGTCACCCCCCGACCGAGATGGGATTGGAGGTGTCGATCACGAGCTTGCCGCCCAAAAGGTCGGCCACCTCTGGTATCACGACCTTCATCACGTCGAGCCAGAGCGCGACCACCACATTGTCCGCGCGCTCGACCGCGTCACGATTGTTCTCCGCTGCCGTCGCCAATGACCCGATCTCTGCCGCCAGCTTCTTCACGTCATCGACGTTGCCGGCCGAGAGCACCACGTGCTCACCCCCCGCAGCCAGATCACGCGCCACAGTCCCGCCGATGTTTCCTATTCCGATGACTGCCGTTGTCATTTCATTCCTCCGGTTTCTTCCTTCAGCAAGCGTTCCTTCATGACGATGTCGAGTGAGGTTCTAGAAACCGATCGCCTCATCGACCAGGACGACCGTGATGCGGCCGGGATTCACCTCGCGGTTGATGATCAGAATCTTGTTGACCCCGCTGTGGATGCCGTAGGCAGCCTGAGCTCGTGCGTCCTCGAGGAGCAACGCATACTCGTTGATGCGACGAAGGCCCTCATCAACGTCGGCCACGACCTTCTGCGCGCCGACGACGAGAATGACCCGCCCCGCACCAGACACGTAGGGCCCGAGTTGACTGCCGCTCATCGACGCAGCCATCAGGGATCCGATCTCCGTGACTGCGTGGACGCTTCCAAGCATCACGTCCGGAGCCGCTGACAACCGGCGTATCTCATCCGACTGGGTCTGACGGTCCATGGCCCAGATGCGTGGTCGCAACGGCTTGAACCGACCTGACCGTTCGAGCGCTTCGGCGATGCCGGTCAGCTCCAGCGTGCGCGAGGCCCCGTGATGCACCGCGGAGCCGTCGGGAATCAGGCCTAACACCGCCTCATACGCCTTGGCGGCGTTACTCGCTCTGATGACCGCGAAGCCGTTTGCCGTCAGTGCATCCGCCGCCCGCTTCAAACGCTCCTGGCCTTTCGGCCGTCCATACCGGAGACTGAGGGCCGGTTCCAGCTCAACCGAGATCTGATCAACCACTTGCGAACTCCTTGGTCGTGTCGCCATCCTTGCAAGTGCAAGTACCTCAGGGAGAGTAGGTTTATTGCATATGCAAGTAGTGCCCGACCCCAAGATCGCCGGATTGATCGACCGGCTGGTTTCCGAGGTCGTCCCAGGCGGGCGCGGAATCGCCGCGTGGATGACTCTGCTCCGAGCCCACGCAACGCTCGTGCGTCAGCTGGCGGTCGACCTCGTCGAGGAGACCGGCCTGACCCTCGGCGACTACGACGTGCTCTCGCAGCTGGCTCTAGCGGGTGGCGTCTCGCGGATGACCGACCTGGCCAACCGCGCCTTCAGCTCACGATCCGGAATGACCAGGCGAGTCGACCGGCTGGTCGATGAGGGGCTCGTCCGCCGGACAGGCAGTGACGCCGACGGACGCGGAGTCGTGGTGGGGCTGACCAAGGCCGGTGTGGCCCGCCTCAGCGCGACGGCGCCGGCTCACATCCGTCGCGTCGCAGAGCTTTTCGTGGCCCCGCTGGACGACGAGGAGCTGGCGGTGATGGAGCGTGCCCTCAAGAAGGTGACGCTGCACTGCACGTTTGGCTAGACCGCTCCATGTGAGCGTGCCTTGGATCCACCTGGCCGGCGATTCCGCCTCGGTGGATACGAAGATGCGGGATCGACCCGGGTCAGCCGCCTCCCTGGGGACGCCGAAGCGGAATCAGCCACATCGCTTGTCGCGCTCTAGCTCGTCGGCCTAACTCTTCGCGGGCTGCCTCATGGCCTCATGAATGACGTGGCCGTCGTGCCATTCGGGTTCGGCCTGCATGTGCTCGAGCATCCGCCGGTATTCCTTGTCCATCTGCGGGCTATCGGCGCTCTTTCGGTAGGCCTCTTCACTCTCGAAGACGACGCTCAGCCAGAGCTCATTGGGGTCGTGGGTGCTCCGGAAAACTGTGTGATACACCCAGCCGGCGGGCGGATCGCCCTCGAACGATCCCATCTCGTCCATAAATTGCTTCTCGTGTCCCGGCTTCAGCCGGTACTTCGCGACGGTGCCAAACATCATCCGCGTCCTACCTCCGTCTCGATCGTAGCGCGACATACTTCGCCTGTGCTCGCGCGCCCCGAACGGCGCTCAGGTCAACCCCGGTCAGGTCCTCGTGATCCTGGTGCCTCGCGGATCGACGACATACCACCCACCGCCGTACTCGAAGACGGCCTGACACTTTATCTCGCCCGGTGCGCGGTCGCCGACGTAGTAGTACAGCGGGTGCCGGTTGTAGGTCACCTGCCGCGAGCCGTCCCTTCGTACGGTGGTCGCGAAAAGCGATTGATCCAACTCATCGGCGACCGATGTTGAACTGGCCGCCAGCATCGGGGGCCATGACGACGCACACGCGTCGTAACACCTCGCAACCGGCTCGCGCTCGATGTCGAACAGGTACAGAGCGCGCCCACTGCCGTCAACGATGAT
>Ga0209157_1002835_pt1 | contig 13595 bp, 14 predicted proteins | sample GraSoiAngelo_135_FD_185892 | JGI IMG/M metagenome (GOLD analysis project Ga0209157, IMG submission 185892) | Grasslands soil microbial communities from the Angelo Coastal Reserve, California, USA - 14_0929_05_40cm (SPAdes) (version 2) | ecosystem: Environmental > Terrestrial > Soil > Grasslands ... | reverse complement strand
GATTGAGGAATCGTGGGCTTCGCCTTCGGCGCCGCAGTTCCAGCTCAAGTTATCGTTGATACCGTCCCGATTGTCTTCTCCATTCGCTTCATTGTGCTTGGCGTTGTAAGAAACCAAATCATTCATGGTGAAGCCATCGTGACAGGTGATGAAGTTGATACTGTTGACCGGTAGTTCTCCGTCATCCTCATAGAGATCTGCACTCCCGGCCAAGCGCGACGCCACCGCACCAACAAGGCCCGGATCGCCCTTTACAAAACGCCGCAGGTCGTCCCGAAAGCGGCCGTTCCATTCCGCCCAACGGTCGCCTGGGAATCGCCCAATCTGATACAAGCCGGCGGCATCCCAGGCCTCGGCAATGAGTTTCGACTCCGCCAGCTCTTCGTCGAGTTCGATTTGCCACACGACCGGTGGATGAACCAAGGGCCGCCCATCTTCTCCACGCGACAGAATCGATCCCTCATCAAAACGGAATCCATCAACGTGCGTATCTCGAACCCAGTGACGCAAACAGTCGATGATGAGTTTCTCTGCGACGGGGTGATTGCAGTTGAATGTGTTGCCGCAGCCGGTATAGTCCGAATAAATGTGCTTGTCCGATGAATCCAGCAGATAGTAAGCGCTGTTATCGATGCCTTTGAAACTGAAAACCGGGCCGAACTGGTTTCCTTCGTCGGTGTGATTGAAAACAACATCCAGGATGACTTCAATGCCGGCCTTGTGGAGTGCTTTCACCAAGTCTCGAAACTCATCCATGTGCGAACCGGCTGAAGCCTTCACACAATAGGCGGCCTGCGGGGCGAAGAAACCGAGTGTGCTGTATCCCCAGAAGTTCCGGACGGGCTTGCCGTCCACAGTACGCAGGACCTCCGTTTCATCGAAATCGCAAATCGGCAGGAGCTCGACTGCCGTGATTCCCAGTTCCTGCAGATAGGGAATCTTTTGGATGATCCCGGAAAACGTGCCGGGGTGTGCGACTCCTGATGAGCTCGCGCGAGTGAACCCGCCCACATGCACCTCATAGATGATTGTTTCCTCCATTGGCCGTTTGAGAGGTTGATCGTCTTCCCAGTCATAGCCGGTTGTGTCGATGACAATCGATCGCATGGATGTTGTCAGGTTATCCTGCGGGCCCCAGGCATCCGCGCGGTTCCAGACACTCTTGGTGTTGCCCATGGCATAGGGATCGATGAGAACCTTGTTCCGGTTAAACCGGTGGCCCGCCTCGACGCTGGATGGCCCGTCAATGCGGAAGGCATAATGAGTGCCGGATGGCAGTCCTTCTACAAAAACATGCCAGAAGTGAAAGGTCTTGTTGATGTACGGATCAAACTCGATGACCTGGAAGGGCGCCGCGTCATCATGATTTTGAAATAGCAGCAATTCCACGCTCGTCGCATGGCCCGAGAAGATGGAAAAATTAACTCCCGATTTGTCTGGAGTGGCGCCCAGGGGATGCGCCGTGCCTTTGGCTGTACTGAAATGCATCGGCCATAAATCTACACCTATTCCTAGCGCTCAGAAATCATTCGATAGGATTTGGGGTAAACCGTTTAGTCGCCGACTTGACGCCAAAACAGGCGCAACTTCTGAGATCCCGACTCCCAGGTCGCGATCCATCGCAAGACCACGTTGAGGCGATTATTCAAGCGCGAGGTTAGGTTATAGCCAGAAGAGTTGTCGTTCGAACGACACGGAACCCACCTTCCGAGACAGCAATGTGCCGTAATTCTGATGATTCGGTCACGGATCACCCTTCCGGCGCTGTGTCCGGGGTCGGCTCCGTGAAACTCAGTTGGTCTGCTTCGAGGCGACGCGGATCACGCCAATGCCGTTCTGAATCGACACCGTGGTGCCGAACTGCTTCGAGAGTGTCTGAAGTCTCTCGAGGACGCGACGAGCCATTTCAGGCGATGGCGTCGAGGGAGTGCCGCTTCTTGAGATGGGCCGCATGCGATCTTGGCCGAGGTCGGCCGGATAGAGGCGCACCTCCACGAGTTTCCCGTCTTCGAAGCGGCTCGTGGTCAGGAGTGTCTCCAGACTGTCGTCAACAAGGTCGCCACTGCTTGGACCCGCTGACCGATCGGTGATCTCCGGCGCTGTCCCACGATGGTAAAAGAAGCTCGACACGCCGTAGAATATCGGTTTCCCCTTATAGATCTCGACACCACGGAGCGTGTGGACGCCATGTCCGACGAAAGCGTCCGCCCCGTTGTCAATCACCTGATGCGCCAACTCGATCAGGAAGTTCGGCGTGTGATGGTCCAGACTGTAAGCCTGAAACGCGAACGAGTTCTGATGGCAGTGAATCGCGACGACGAGGAAGTCCGCCAGCTGCTTACCGAGTCGGACGCTCGTGATGATGCCTTTGAGATCCGTCGGGTCCATCTCGTACGTGAGGTCGCCAGGATTAGGGCCGACTGCGAATGCGGTTTGAAAGAGTTGCAGCCGCCCCGCCGGCTCGTCGGCCGCGACCGGCGCGACCGGAAAGCGCACCTCCGGACGTCGGGCATAGATGGCATCGCGGATCTTTTTCAGAGCCTGCATGTGCTCGGCGGTGACCACGTTGTACGGTGTCACGTGTAACGGGTTGAGGCCCGGCAGGTCGGCTGTAGCATCGGTGAAACGCGACCGATTGTTCGAGCTCGCATCAATCGAATACATGCCGACGGCCGCAACCGTTCCCTTCGGGGTCACCGCGATGCGGGCCAGCCTGGCGTCGGCGAGGTTCTTCCCCGATCCGGCGTGGACAATGCCTGCCTCGGCCAGTAGCCGATGGGTCTCGAACATCCCCTCGGTGCCGGCGTCGAGGGTGTGATTGTTCGCGGTGGTCATGATGCGGACGCCCATACGCTTCAGCTCATCAACCACACTCTTAGGGCCTCCGGCAAGAGGTCCGCGGAAGCTAACCTCGTCGAGGATCGGCCCCTCCATGTTGGCGTAGGTCATGTCCGCCTCCCGCATCACTTTCACCAGAGCCTGATAGCCGGCCTCGCCCTCTCCGACCGGTCGCCGGATGATGATGTCGCCCACCGCAGCGAAAGTGAACGGCTGCGTGATCTTCATCGCAAGCTCCTTGGACGGATCATGTCGGACCTGCTGCACGGCGCCCTGCGCCGCTCCTTGTCCTCGGAGCAACGCAGGGAGCGCCACGAGGCCGGTAATGATCAACGCGATGAGGGCTAATCGGGTCATTTTTGGCATGGTCAGTGTCTTCATAGGAAACTCCTCGAGCTGCAAGCGTAGATTCTTGATGGCCACAATAACACATAAAATTCGGCTCACGGGAGCTACAGCTAGGCCGCGCTGCTCATCGACGATCGGTGGCGGTCAGGGGCGGCATACATCGCCCAGATAGCCGGCGCCACCGCAATAGCGCGTATCCTGAAGCTGGACGACGATTCCATCCGGGTCGGTGAAATAAAGCTCCGGGGTTCCTTCTCGCGCGCCGCCTCGATCTTCCATTCGCATGCTCACGTACGATGTCAGCGGGACCACGGGCCCGGCGGAGTTCCCCCTCGGTTTCACCCCGAAATCAGCGAGCGCTTTGAGAACTCTGTCGAGTTCGAACTTGTCCACGGTCATGCAGAAGTGGGCGATATTGGGGGTCCGCGGAATCCCGCCGTTCGCACTGCCGGCGCCAAAGGCCATGAATTGCGGCCCGGACCCAATCGCGTGGACTGGCGATGGTCCTTGATACGCCTGAACCTTCATACCGAAGAGGTCCCGATAGAACTCCCGCGAGCGCTGCTGGTTGGACACGCCGAGTGTAACGTGATTCAGATCGCGCAACGCAAGAACCCCCCGAGTGGGCGCGGGCTCGGGTTTGTTCGGGCATACCTCGCCCAGGTAGCCCGACCCGGCACAATAGCTCGTATGCTGAAGCTGGACCACGATCCCGTCCGGATCTGTGAAATAAAGTTCTGGCGTCCCTTCCTTTGTTCCCCCCGCATCTTCCCGACGTATTCTCACCCGCGACTTGAGCGCGCCGCCCCTCGCGGGAAAATTTGCATCAAGGGGATCGAGTTTTGTTACGCCATGCGCGGCCAGCACTTGAAGAATCCGGTCTACCTCGAAATTGTCGGTGGTCACGCAGAAGTGGTTGATGCCGGGCTTTGCATTCGCCCCGCCTCTTCCCAGGCCGATGTGTTGCGGGCCTAGCCCGATCTGAAGGGAGGCGGACATCGAGGTCTGCCGATTCTGAATGGGCATCCCGAAGAGCCCCTGATAGAACTCCAGAGAGCGCTTGACATCAGAGACGGTGAGCGTCACGTGGTTCAGCGCCCGAAGCGGAATCGTTGGCGCGCTCGATTGGGCCATCCCCCGGAGCCCGGCCGTCAGCGGTGCGAGCGACAGGAGAAAGTTTCTGCGCGGGATCTCCCCGCAGTCGCAATCTCGCAGGAGTCGTTCGATCGTTGGAGTCATCATGCGCGAGATTATAGCGCAACGAATCCCGACGGTTTGAGGGACGAGAGCAAGAATAAGAGGCCTCTTCTCGAGGACAGGGAAGTCGGAATGCGGAAGAATGGCTTTAACTTCAGATCTCCTGAGCTCGTCCCGGATATCTTCTTTCGTTGGGCATTCAGGATGAGACCAAATCGGGCGCAACATTCCCCTCCTCGCAGAGATAGCTCGCCTGTCCCGATACATTGAGAACCGGGATGCCCTGCATGTTTACGAGCTTGTGCGCGGGTTCCTGTTGAACCCAGCATGGGACGAGGCCCTGGATGGTTAAACTGCCGCCGTCATCGACTGGCACCGTCGAGGTTCCGCCTTGACGTAACGAAAATTACTTCTTTTCCGCCGCCTGTGCGCCTGGATTCCGCAGACCGACGGCGAACCATGCCGCTTCACGCCATTTTCCCTGCTGCTTCACCCAGACGGTTATCAACTGGTTATTGACATCGGCAATCCTGCCGCTGTTATTGGCTCTCAGATGGATGTGGCTCTCGACTACGGCGGAGTCGCCGTTGTACGAGCGGACATGAACATCGGTCTTATCGAGCGTCAAAAACTTGTGCTCTCCGCTTCCGACACCCTTCAAATACCCTGGTTTGTACTCCACCTCGCCGCTGGCGTGTGTGTGCGTGAAGTCGTCCGTTTCACAAGCATCCATGGCTTTGATGTCGCCGCGTAATTCGGCGGCATTGCAGTCAGCGTCTGCTTTAAGGACTTCTTGATCGGTTTTCGCATCGCCGACGCGAGCCGGCGCCGCAATTAACCTGGCCAACGAAATTGCGCACACAAAAACCAATGCGCAGAAAAGGACACCTGGCAAAAGGCCGTTACGTGACATTTACGGTTATCTCCTTGTGCGGGAATCTTACACCAAATTCCCTTCCTCGCAGAGGACGTGTAGATGCACGGTCAATTGCGAGCCTTCGCCTTCCCGGCGGGGAGTAAGGAGGCGTCGCCGATGTCGAAAACTCGAAAGAAAAGAAAACGCCAAAACGCGTTCTCGCTCTCCCGGACCGCATGGATGTGTGACGATCTAGTCGGCGATCGGATGGTTTCGCTAGCGGCACATGAAAGATTGAAACTTTCTCTAAACGACCACGGCATCCACAACTGAATCCCGTGGGAGTATGCACATCCAAACACATTCGCTGAAACGTTAAACTTGCTAGTTGCGAATGCAACATCCACGAAATGTCCAGAGTCCTCCACGGCCTCGGTTAACCGGCAAGCCGTACTTTGGCGCTGATCGCCTGGAACTTTCGTTGAATTACCCCAGAAAACGCCGCAGCGTTTACTGATCTCCTTTCAGTTGGCGAAAAGTCGGCAATTACGGTAACTGAACGGGCCGGACACGATCCGACGCATCGATTCACCCGATCGGTTCGATGCCGATCCGGTCGTTAGGGATAACGGCACTTGCTGGAGCATCTGGAGACGATAAACGTGCTATAAATTCCATAGCTCATGAACGTACGTGCGAGCGCACAGGAGCGCGAGACTATGAAGCATAAGATCCTTCGACTGCGGTTGGCTTTAACCGTAGCGGTCCTCACACTAGCCGTTCAAGCAGCGGGCAGCCGGCCGATCTCAGGCTCTCCTTCGCAAGGGTTCCGTCCGCCGCAGTCGCTCAGGCTCTACGTATTTGATTGCGGCATTCTTCACAACTCCGATGCGGCACGGTACAGATTCAAGAAGGAAGAACTTGCAACGTTGGAGATGTCTATAGCGTGCTTTCTGATCGCGCATCCTAAGGGAACGTTGGTCTGGGACACGGGCGCCGTCCCTGATAATGCCTGGACGCCTACGGGCACTCCAACTAGCCAAGGGCTGGCGCCCTTGATATCCCGGCTTATTGAAGATTCGTCTGGACGCCAGGCCTTGGCGTTTTGAGTCTTGAGTTCTGAGTTTTGAGTCGGACGCTCACCGGTCGCGATTTCCAGGATCGACCTTCTGCATCAGACCGAAAGTCATCTTGGAAATCTGATTTCCCTCCTCAATCAAAGACTGAGTTCGATCTCGCGGCAGCGATGGATAGAGCCGCTCACAGAGTTCCAAGGCGGTGACGACTTCTTTCAGAGAACGGTAAGCAAAACCGAGGAACCGGCTGAACTCGGTATTGCTGGCGGCGCCGCATCCCTCGGCGATATTCAAGGGGGCAGATGTCACAGCACGCCGCAGTTGTGAAGCGAGATTGTACTTCTCCTGTTCCGGCAAACTCGCGACGAACTCGTAAACGGCGACGGCGTAATCCATCGCGCGATTCCAGATATCGAGTTGATGATAATCCTGCATGAAAAGGGCTCGTAGAAGCGTCCGGATTTATCCTTCGTTTGCTGAGAACTGAAAGGAGACATGTCCATGAACGCGTTCTACGAGCATCACAAGGATAACATCCGATTTCAGTACCGCTGTTTCGACCGCATTCTTCTCAACGGTCTCATCCAACCGTTTCAGCAGGAAGAACGTGTCGTCGGTTTCTTCGGTACTTATCGGGAGCTCTATCCGGTCAGCCGGGATGTCCTGCGCGAAATTGCCACACAGTTTCACAACTGGGTCATCAATCGATCCAAGAAATGGGGCGCACCGATTCTGGATGCGCCGGATGGCCGGCGGGATGAGTTTGTGCAATCGTATTTCAAAGCGGCCAAACCGGATCAGGTTGTCTGCATCCTGAAAGCGCGAGAACCTGCGCGCATTATGACGGCCATCGGAACCAAAAAGGAAAATCGCTGGCATCTAGAACTGAAACAGCGTTGGGTCGATCAATACAACTTCTACATTAACGACGATCCGTGGGGCCGCATCTTTGTCCGGGTCTGCCCCTACTTTCCCTTCTCAGCTCGTGTCTGCTTGAATCAACATCACTGGATCGCCAATCGCTTGATCCGCCGCGGCGTCCACTTTCGGCAATCGACCAATGCCTTTACCAGTTGTTCCGATCCAGCCGTTCTGCAGGAAATCGCCGATTCGTTGACCGCGCAAGATCTCTCCGGCTGTGCGCGCAAATGGCTTGCGCAGTTGACTCCATTCTTCACTCCCAGAGAACGGCAGCAGGCCGGCGTCGAACACCGGCTGTTCTTCTCGCAAGTTGAACTGTGCGATAACCTGATCTTTTCCCGCCGGGCGGCCGTGGATCGGCTCAGTGAGCGACTGCTGGATGCGAACCGCACGATCGGCCAGCCCAACAAACTCACCGTCATCTTCGGCCATAAAATCAGCCGATATCATGCGGGCAAACTGCAAACCGAAATTGAAGATCTGAATCTGCCCAATCCGGTGATCCGCAGTCATTACAAGAATGGATTCATCAAGCAATACGTGCGGGATAAGGCGAATCTCCGGACCGAACCAGCCACAAATAACGTCACCGACTACGGCGTCGGCAAAGCGATTGAGAACCTGCCTGTACTTCGCGACAAACTCTCGGCCATTATCGACAGGTATCACGACGTCCAGCAGGACATCCTGGAATCCTTCATCGATCGTGGACAGTTGTTGAAGCTTACTCAGCCCACGGTTCTGTCCAATGGCAAACGCGTTCCAGGACTCAAGCTGGATCACCCGCGGCAATTGGCTCTCATGCAGGCTCTCGTCCGCTTTTCTCATCTTGCGGCGCAGGACAGCTTCTCCACCGCCGAAGTCCACGCCGACACCGCCGGTGCCTTGGGGCGAACCACTGCCGACTACACGCTGGCATCGCTTCGATACGATCTCTCCAAGCTGCGCGCCAAAGGCCTGGTCGAACGCTTGAATAAATCCCGGCGTTACCGCCTAACCTCTGAGGGCTACCGTATCTGTGTTGTCTATCTGAAGCTGTTTGAAAAGATCTACGCACCCTTAGCGAGTGCGATTCTGAAACCTTTCAAACCAGACTCCCAACTCCAAAGCGCCAGAACCAGCTTGCTCGACAGGCTCTATCGCACAGTCGTCAGTGCTCTCGATCTTCTCGTCGATGCTGTTGGAATCAAAGTCGCTTGAGGTGAACCCAATGTTTACGGGAACGAAATTCTCGTTAGAAGCCGAATAAATGACTAAAGCTGGCGAAGAGCGGAGGGGTGACGCTGTCGGGCGATCTCTATCACTATCCGGAGGAGCGTAAACTGGATCGTGTGCCGACCTTCGACTTCAATGAAGAGCAGACACGTGCAAGTAGAGTGATGATCGAGGCATTCTTAAAAAAGACCGGCGCTCAGCTTTGGATACAGCACGACATTATCGCCAACGCAAAACTTAAGAAGTCGCCGAACTTCTATGATTAGCTGTTTGCTACGATCTTCACCACTTCCACGCCTTAAGGTCTGATAAGTCCTCGGGCAGGTGCTGGCCGCAAAGCTCGAAGCGGGGATGAACTACCGCGTCCTCGGGTACTTCGATCGCGGCACGCTCTCGCTGAAATAGCCGCTCGACTGGTATCCAAGCGTCAACACGCCCTCTTCGACCAACCAGTTGATGTCGTCTTCGCGGTAGCCGAGGCGAGATCCTGGAGCTGACAGCGCAGGATTCCATCGTCTCGGGCGCGAGCTGTTGTTCGAGCCGATCCCGTTCGTCGCCGGTGTAGCGGCTGGAGACCGCGAGGTTGGGATTGCTGCGAACCCATCGCGCCGTGAAGTCGTTGAAAAATTCGTCGAGAGTGCGCTGCGGCGTGACTGCGAGCAACGCCAGAAGCGACGCAATGATGGTTTTCATCGGTGAAGGATAATCCAAACAAGGAGAAATCCCATTCCGCTTCCATTTTGTTACCACTGTAGGCAATCATAAATGCGGAACGACTCAAGGGAGGAACAAAGGTGTCCTGGAAATTTTTTTCGGCGGTCATGGTTCTGTCGGCGCTGCTCGTTTTGTCAGCCGGTGTCGCAAATGGTCAAGCTATCCCAGGCAAGTTCAAACCGATTTATGAAAAAAGCACGAGCGACCAGCAATTCGACCCGCATGATTTCACGGGAATTTGGGAGATGACCGTTCGTGATCATACGTTGGGCGCGCCGCCTCCTCCTTTGACACCCGCGGGAAAAGCGGCAATGGCGGGACGAGTGGCTGGTGGGCGCACCACCGTCGGAAACGCGCCGTGGTATACGTGCAACCCGATGGGCTTTCCGAGGCTGGTCAATGACGACGAGCCCATGGAATGGATCATGACTCAAGAAAAAATCCTCCAGGTTTTTCAATGGGAGCACCGGATACGATACCTCTGGACAGATGGACGGGCATTACCCTCAGGCCAGAATCTCGAGAACCTTGGTCCGGCGTGGTATGGGCACTCGATCGCGAATTGGGACGGGGACACCTTGATCGTAATCACCGTGGGTCTTGACGAACGGGCTTGGTTGGATCAGAACGGGCTCCCCAAAAGTTTCCACGCGCGTATTGAAGAAAGATACCGGCGCATCGACTACAACACGATCGAGATGCAAATGACCCTGTACGACCCCGAGTACTACACGTCAACGTATGTAGGTGCCAAGAGGGCTTTCAGGAAAATAACGGATGAACACATTACCTATTTCGGATGGAACGGTTTATTCGCGGGCGTGACCGAGGGCATCTGCGCACCGATCAACGAAGTCGAAGGTTACAACAAAGGATTCCGCGACGTCGGCCGTCCGGAGGAAAAGTAACTTTTATTGATCGGAAGGAGAATCGAGATGTCAAACGGGCTTCGCCGTCTCATTTGCTGTTTGATAACTTTTGTAGGGCTCGCATGCGCCGTTCGCGCGCAGGGACAACAGGCCGGACAAGGGCAAGCGCAGGCGGCAAAGCCCGACTCTCCGCAAGTTCTGGCGGACATCGAAAAGGCAAAGGCGCTCGCGGGCACGACATGGGCACTCGAAGAGCACGTGATTTGCGATCTGCCGTCCATCAGCCCTGCCGTGGATCCAGGGCCGCAAAAACTGTTCGACAACCTCTATGCGATCCCGGGCGCGTACTCGGCTGGAAGCGGCGTGATCTACCTGATAACGACGACGGCAGGCATCATCCAGATTGATTCGGGCCTACAGAAAGATGTCGAGACGGTCTATCTGCCGGGAATGAAGAAACTCGGCTTCGATCCGGCAAACGTGAAGATCGTGATCATCACGCACGGACACGCCGACCACTTCGGCGGCGCACCATATCTGCAGCAGCATTACAGCCCGCACGTGTATATGTCCGCCTCGGATTGGGACTTCATGCAGCTCGCTCCCCCTCCCGCACAGGGGCAGCCGGCCATTCCTCCGAAGGTGGACATGTTTGTGTCCGACGGACAACCGATTGTTCTCGGCGATGAGAAGGTAACCCCAGTTCTCATTCCCGGGCACACGCCGGGATCACTCGGACTCATTTTTCCCGTAAAGGACGGTGGAAAGAGCCACACGGTCGGAATCGTCGGCGGAGGGATGCTCCCGCAGGGATCGCCGGACCAGATGAGGGTCTTCTTGCATTCGCTCGATCACTTCGAGGAGTGGACCAAGAAGATGAAGGTCGACGTTGAATTGCAAAACCATCCGATCATGGATGGATTTGCCGGCAAGCTGACGGCCCTTCGAGCACGAAAGTCCGGAGATCCGAACCCATTCGTTGTCGGCCAGGAGAACTACTCCAGATTCGTGGAGGTCATGCACCAGTGCGTCCAGGTTTATATTGATCGCCGCCTGCAGTGAAGAGTGCTCAGGCGAGTTCCGTTCTCGTTTGGCGTAAACACGTTCACAGCGGAACGGAAACTGAAGAAGCAAGATCCATGGCAAGTTGGCCCAGTCGAGACTCGCCCGGCCAATCCCTCCGAATCCGCATTGTGGGCATGTCATACGTCCTTATCGTGTGCGAAATCGACGACCGCGATAAGAGGCGCGGAAAGATTAGCATTGAGATCAGTTGATTGATACAGACGCGAGGTTCGGTTCGACGGCGTTGACGCAGTAAGCGACACCATTCGAGAACATCGACCAGGTCAAGTAGTCGGGAAACCGGGTACCCGTCATTTGGCCAGACAAGCCGCCTCACGAATTCACATGTACGGGATCGCGACTATACGACCATGTGAATTCCACGATGGGTAAACACTACGGCGTTAATGAGGAGTAATCGCCGCAGACGTGCTTTTCGCCAACGATCCCAGTCTCAAAAGCACATCTGCGGATCTATTAAGTCCGTGCGCCTGGGTTTTCAGAACTTGTCACAAACCGACCGTTCGTTTTTTGGGTTTTCAAGTTTCCGGTAAATCGGTAATACGTCCAAGTGCCCGATGGAGGCGAAATAGGTCGCCCCTGTTATCGACTCGATCTAAGATCCGTCTCAATGGCAGCCACAATTGAAGCCCTCACGTTCGAAGCAATTAAACTGAAGGGGGTATATGCGGGTTATCGTGATGGGTGGCACGGGATTCATCAGTGGAGCTGTTGTCATCCAGTTGCACGAGCGCGGTCACGACCTGCTGCTGTTTCATCGGAGGCAATCGACAGGTTCAAAATGAGCTTGAGATCTCTCAATCGATTTATCTCACCGAATAGAAACATAAACTTCAACTTGCGCGTTATTGGGGTCTCTGCTCTCTTTTCCGTAAACCTCAAGGTCAGTTTGGTAGGCTCGCGCAGCGCCCTTGTAGTCCCAAATTTTCTTCCACACATCGATGATGACTCCCGGAATTGCGCCGCCCGCGGAGGTGAAGACGGCGTATTTTGCCGCAGGAATCTCACGACCAACGAGACCGGCTGGGATGTTTGCTAGGGAATCGACTTCGGAACCAATGATCAACGAATAGGCTCCATTCACGTCACTCTCATAATCGGTGTAGGCTGCGAGGACAGCATCGCCGCGTTTGCCAGGGATTTTGGACAAAATGTTTTCAGAATAAAACTTCTGCCAGATCTCGCCGATTTTTGCTTTTCCGCTCATTTCATCTGGATTGCTGGTTCGAACCTCGATACCAATGATTTTGAATCCAGGTTTCGTGATGATTTTGGGTTGCATCTCTCCTCCTGCCCAGACGATTGGTGGCAGTAGCAAAATCAAAAGTCCCTGATAGAAACGCAGAGTTTACTCCTAAAAATCATTTTCTCAGGATCGATCACCGAGTTTGGCCCGTAGAGCTCGATGTTCGGTCGGTTATCAGCGAGGCAGCCGCTGTTGATCACAAACTCGCCGTAAACGCGGTCCCAGGCAGGATCGACATCGCTCGGTGTGCCGGCAAAGTCATACATGACGTAGCGGCCCCCGCGGAAACGGCCAGTGAGGGCATCATCAGGCTCAAGGTTTTGATCCACAATCAGGCAAGCGTCATATCGGCACTTTTCGGGCGCCGTGATGCTCGGATCATCGTGCAGGATTCCAATAAAACTCGAGTCTTTCATCAATAAACCGTTGGCATGTGCCCAATCGAAAAGTTCGCCCCACATCTGAGTGATCGCTGGATTTCCATAACGACCCACATATCGGCGATAAACAACCCGACATTCGGGCAAATCACGGATTTCGACCCGACCTGAGGACGTTTGCGCCTTACTTGTTCCCTGTAGAATTTGCCACGTCGCTGGATCGAGCACATTGCCGATCTTGCTATTTTGCGCACGGAGAGAGTTTTTTCGGCTGAGCTGTGACTCGGCCCATTCTTTTGCAGCCTTTTTACGCCAAGCGGATGGGGATGATCCGAAGTACTGACGGAAGGCCCTGAAAAATGAGGTTGGATTGTCGTAGCCGGCATTGAGGGCGACATCGATGACTTTATCCTTCGGGTTCAAATAAAGAGCCCGTGCCGCTGTTTCGAGGCGCCTCCGTTGGATAAACTCGTTCAGGTTTTCGCCGATAAGGCTTCGGAATAACCGATGGAAATGGTACTCCGAAAAACAAGCCACCCGTGCAAGCTGTTCAAGCGACAGGTCCCCGCTGAGATTCGCATCGATATAGGCGATGACTTTGTTGATTCGGGCTTGATACTCCGAGTGCATCTCTGGCTCATAGCGTCTTAGCGCCATCCAAGCAAGATATCACTGAATTAACTGATACTTCCGGTCGGACCGAGAACCCTACCCATTCCCGTCTCAACTCCTGGTAAGTCGGTTATTACCGGCCAATCCTTTGAATCACACCTATAAAGGTCGTAGCCGAGAAGCTGTATTCTCTTCCAGTTGGGTTTTCTGTTCAGGAGGGGAGGAGCTCCGCTTCCG
>Ga0209157_1002823_pt1 | contig 13632 bp, 14 predicted proteins | sample GraSoiAngelo_135_FD_185892 | JGI IMG/M metagenome (GOLD analysis project Ga0209157, IMG submission 185892) | Grasslands soil microbial communities from the Angelo Coastal Reserve, California, USA - 14_0929_05_40cm (SPAdes) (version 2) | ecosystem: Environmental > Terrestrial > Soil > Grasslands ... | reverse complement strand
TTTGGGCGCGCTGCGGGGACCTTTAGACGCCGTTTGGAAAAACATGCGATCGGGATTCTGGCGGAACTCATGGCAGAGGATGCGAAAACTGCCGTAGCTGTAGCCGAAGCGCTTAGCCGCCTCCTAGGAGGGCAACCCTTCGACGAAGAACGCGCGCAGCGCTTCATATTGACGGTGTGTGGCGTTGGTGGGTTTGAGGAAGGCCTGGGCTAAATCCGTTATCTTATTTACTTGACCTTTAGCCACATCGCCACTATGTCTTGATGTATAGGCCCATGTCAAGCACTACCTCGTGTGGTCATCCTCAACCCAACAGAGGTACGATGATTAAAGGCTGATAATGGCTCCGGCTGCGTCAACGAATCCCCGTGGCGGAGGGCATTCTCCTCAATTTAACGATGTGGATCATATTTACTATCTCTATTAAATGGCTAACACATGCAAATTGCCACACACCGATTGGACGTGATGGCAACACTGTCTCGTGTTAAGTGCAAAGGGGATTATGGGAATTCAGGCTAGTGATCAATGGCATTGATCTTGAGCGATGGTTCTTAAAGACTGGAATCAATTTCAGTTTGCTTGGGCCTCAGGTTCCCCAGTGGCCGGGGGAATATGGGCGCGGGCATCGTGCCAACGGAACTGGTTGAAATAGCGTTTCGCCGGAAGTCCTTCGCGAAACCTAGAGGGCTATATTTTTACGCCCAACCTGAGCACCGTATGGATTCGTTCGATGGTGTATCTTTCACTTCCGTTAGTGATACGGATGATGCTATCCGCGGATTTTTGTATATATTCCGCGGACACCCGATCCTGCTGTGGCTCGACCACACGCCAATCGGCAACTGTGTCTTCGAAAGTGGATTATTGGGCAGCGGGTTTCAGTTTCGAACGGAACAGATGAACCTAACTCGAAACCAACAACATTTTCGATCAATCCATTTCCGATGGAATTAACCGCAAAAAAAGAAGTAAATACGACTTATAACCCGAACATGCTCCAGGAAATCTTAGCCGCTTCGTCTCAAATCGCTCCGCACTACTTTGCCTTGCCGGTAGCTGATCTTCCAGAACCTCTATTGCGGGAACGGGTATATTGCTACGAGCTGTATCACCAGCTCCGACTCATCCTTCCGGAGGACGGGCGGGTCGTTCTGACCGGCGAAGTTGATAAAGCGCGCAATCCATCATTCCGGGAACGACGGTGCATACCGGATCTGATTTTTCATGAACCTGGGAATCATAATCAAAATCAAACCGTCGTTGAAGTGGAATGCAGAGTAGACCGTATCCACCTCCGGAAAGATTTCAGAACCTTTGCATTATTTCGGCAGAAGGGATATCGCGAACTGATTCTACTCCTGTTCGGTATAGGAGAAACGCCCTGGGATCTATTGTACGAAGCTGCAGCTGCGGCCGGAATCGCACTTGAGACCGTAACAGTTGTTCTCCATTCTGCACCTGGTCAAGCGGCCACAGTTCAAAGGATGCCGGGTCATTTCCGGTGAGTTTATAGTTGGCGCGCAGATAATTGTGAGATCGCTAACGCCGTTCAATGCGCCCACCGCATTCCCGCTTATCCGATCGAACGTCCCAATCGTCGGAACAGCATTGCAAACCACTGGTAATGGCGCCGGTCGATTCCGCTTGCTCGTTCCAGGTCGCGCGGAAGAGCGAGGCTGATGCGAAACGGCTACGCTGATGAAGAGGTAATTTCGCAGGTGACTGACAATAGCTATCCATTTTTGGCTGTAGACGACGTACCCAAAGTGAGAGAAGTGCTTCTATTAAAGAATCAGCACTTCTACCATTTCACCTTGGATAAGGACATTGACGGCATCAAGCAAGAAGGCATCCATCCCAAGTTCGAGAAAAAGCGAAGCGCGCCGCTCGGGGAACGCGTAGAACCGCCTGCTATGCGCTATTGCACGAAGCAGGGGTGGGAGGTCGGGTTCGCGACGGTAAAGGTTCGTGCGGAAGAATGGAACGAAGAACATCCCGGGGACCCCGCGAACATTGTGCTCCTCCGGGTCGCCGCCACAACTTTCTTAGATCGACCGTTTGGGCTTGACCACTCTCACGGGTTCGTTGTCTCTCGCTTCGAGAACATACGCGAAAGCAGCGAATACGTTTCAGTCGATGATTTTCTGAAGATCACCGACGACTATGGCGCAATCTCTTCCTATGCTGTGATTCTCCCCGAGGAACTAGAAAAGTGTGATGATGCAATCCGATTCTGTCGGTTATTGGACACTCCGTTTCGACCTCTGATGGCGTAATCACAAAAACTTATCGTACGCCTGCTTCGCGCAACAGGTGAGTGCGTAAAGTTGCCCAGTTTTGGCTGCCCTCGCGCAGGGTCCTTTCGGCATCATCGAGACAACGTTCAAGGTTCGCTCGTTCGGTCGATTCGTCGTCGGGATCCTTGTTCAGCAATTCACGGGCGGCGCGTAACGATCGTTCTAGCGAATCGACGGCGCGGCCTTGGCGATATGGATGCCAATGGAGGACGTCTTCGAAGCATTTGCGCAACTCGCTTCGTTGCTCGTCGGTCACCATGAGCGACGAAAGATACTCTACGTAGAAACGAATGAACTCGTCATGGAGGGCGCGAATCCAGCAAACCAACACGACGCCGTGCCTGAGCAAATCGGCGAAGCGATCGTCGAACGGTGAACGTTTGTAATGAAAAACGGCATTGCGGTAGCTCCGCAGCAGGTCTCGAAATTGCATCGGATGCTGCAACAGGCGGTCGATGATCGGGTCCGAAAACTTGAGATCGTCCCATCCCTCGACGACGACATGCAGACTTGCGTACCAGTAGCTAATTAACCCGAACCAGCGCCACTCGTGTTCCCTGACCGCATCGCCGTTCGATTGAGGCATCCATTTCCGTTTCAAACTGACGATTCATGAGATCGGCCCATGATAGGCAACGGCCGAATCCCAAAAGCTGATTGATTTGAGCGTCCGTCATATCGTGGCCGCGCCCAGTGAGTGTGATTCCCCGAGGGCCACTTCGACCCACGTGATTCCGAGGTCATTGCAAATGTCGCGAAACGATGGCGGCACGTATTGGCAACAAATACCCAGGCGGATCTCGCTTTTGGGAATTCGATTCTGGACGGCGTACAAGTAACGATGTCTAAGGATCTTCCTACTGCCTTGTCCATTTCATCGCCGTCGACCTTCACTTCCACGAGGAGTGGACGGCCGTTGCTATCTTCGAACACGAGGTCTATAAAGCCCACTTCGATGCCCTGCGACACTTGGACATCCGATCCTTGGAGCGTGAGGCCTCGCTCGATGATGGCGGAGTCGGCTTTCAGCCGATCGACGAGCAGTTTATGTTTCCGCCCTTCCATGCCTTTCCCTGAGCGATAGGTCCATGGTTTTCCCGCAGCGATGTGTTCGAGATAGTGAAGCGGTGTGACGTCCTCTTGCCCGATACGGCATGGAAAGACTTGCACCAACTCGTCGCGTTCGAAAACGAGTACAAACTGCGGCGGCAACCACCAAAATCCGGCGCGGCGGCTGCCGAACGTCTGACTGAGGCCGGCCTTTCTTCTCATTGCAAAACCGCGAAGATCGATCTGTTCTAAAAACGCTGCTTGGGTAGCGGAATCGGGAAATTGTTCGTCGGCGTTCTCTGTTGTGCAGTTCATGCCCGTCGCTCGCAGTTGATCGAGCAGCTCGCAGATTCGCCGGTGTACAGGGTCATGCTCGGGGGTGAGTAACGATGGTCGATGAAAATATCTGATGTTCATTGTTTCGTATGCCATAAGCATAGCCATCGCTATATGCGTGTCAATTAGCGCCCAAGACTGCAGTGTGTCCAGGGCGGGTGGTATATAAATGGATCATGGAGCCACGGCAACTCGATATCACTGCAGCTCGAGAAACGCTGGTCCGTAATCAGTCCGTGTGGCAGATGAATTTTCTCAGATCTGGTGATCTGGAAACTTTCACGAAAGAGCACGGACTAACAGTGACCAGCGGACAAGTAAATCTATTATGGAAAGTGGGACTTTTACGCGCTGATTTCGTCATTAGCAAGGAACCTCAAAACATTGAAGGTCTACGGGAAATTGTCGTGGACGGTGACACGCGATATTTCCTCGATGAACGTATTCCACGAGCGACTAGCGAGGGATGGCTGAACCGCGGACTCGAAGCCAAAGACAGTACGCTCACTCCGTATTTTCATCCATTTCGGTATTACGTCATTTATCACATCCTTCGCGTGTTCAATTTCAATGTGACGCCGCTTCAGGCGCTGCATTCGGTTGAAGGATATTACCGGCTCGTTACGCACTTGAGCGAACACCTGTACAAGTGGACGGCGAGTCCCGACTCCGCCGTGAGGATGCACTATTGGAATCAGATACCGGAGTTGATTACGCTTCTCGAACCCTGCCATCTTCAGCGTATAGATCAGCGCTTCAAATGGAGCGCATTCGTCGGAGAAGAGGAAACCGAACGCGGTATTGATGAGATACGTGCCGTCGTACACAGCGTGATCCGAGCTCTTGGCCGGGAATTCTGCGAGGAGCTCCATCAGGACTTATGCGTTGATACACAAATCCTGGACGATAACCGCGACGTTCACACCATCCTCCGGCTCGGCGGCTACCGCATCCGAGAGAAGCTGCGCGGCAAAATCGGCGGCGCCGTGCTCGTGCGCACGATGGCAGAAGTTTTACGCCGCGCCACGGAGCAGGTGTTCGAAGCCACACTCCGAGAAGAGGACGAACGTGGCTTCGGTATGTACCCTGAAAACCTCAAAACTGAAATTTATGGTGCAGCGAGGCTGCTAGACGGAGACGAGACAGCGAAGCGCGAGTTTCTTCGGCAATTTCAACTCGACGCGAATGTCAGGCTGCGGTGGTATGTCGAAGGGCACACCGAATATGGTGGGCTGCAAAGTATCTTTGACACGCAATCGTTTCGCTATGTGGAAGTCATCAACCTTCGAGGGTTTATTGCGGAAAAAGGCACGCTCGCCTTTCGCGAGAGTTTAAAACGCGATATGGACGCACATGTATTCAGTTACGTCTCGATTGATGGAGACCGGTCAGACTATGTGGGGCTGCTCCGTAAAGCCGCTGAAGACGGAATGATCTTTGGCGAACTCTTTATTTCAACTCCCGATTTTGAATTCTTCAATTTCACTTGTGACGAACTCACGGCGATCCTGTGGGGAATGCTGGAACAGGAAGGTGCGACCACGGATGAGAAGAATATTCTCAATGAAGCCCTCAAGGACGAGAAAACAGCCGATGGATTCTTTAAAGCATTCCATCGCGCTCTTCCCTCACATGCTCACATCGGCAAAGGTGACGCATGGGGAGCTGAATTGATTCGGTATGCCGATGCTCATCCCAACCTCGCGGACGGAAAGGAGCGTCCTATCGTCACTGCAGTAAGGAACGCATTGCGCAGCCGCTTTTATAACTACATCACGAGCCGAGATCGGCTTGTTCTCGATTTGACGACAGGCAGACTCATCGATAAAAAGCCGTGAACGACGAGCAACCTACCGCGCTGGAAAATAGCTATTCTGTCAAGTCAACCTAAACTAAGCGTAGGAGAATCGAACGCGGTTTTTCTATGGGGCTATGGGCAGAGATCCGGAAACTGGAGATCCGGAAACTGGCAGAGATCCGGCAGCCGGAGCCGCGAAAACCGGATTTCGGGCATCCTGAAGAGCAATTGTCCGGGCTGCACAGCATACCTCGGTTATAAATTACTGAAATTATTTAATAACTCGGACACCTCGGCAATGCTGCTGCCAGATGCTCAAAGCAATCAGCACAAAGGCATTTGGGCAAATACGATAATCCTACCCGCCAAACGTAAAGGCCTTTTCGTGCCCCATCCACTCAGGTGCCAGCAATCCCAGCCGGTGGAGTGCTAAGACTGCGGCTGCTTGATTTCTGAGCTTATCCACAGCCATCCGTTGGCTGTCGGTCAGCACGTTATAGAAATCCTTTTCCAGATTGGCTTGTTCGGCCATCGCCTGCCGATGAACCTGTTTTAATGCAATCGTCGCCTTGCCTACGGCGACAGGATCCGGAGTGGACTGCCGCAGTAACCTCAACAATTCTTCGAATTTCGGCATCGCCTGAGCATGAATCGATTCGAACTTCGTTTTTCGGGATTCGACCAATTCCCGGATTCGGGATACCTGTGAATTTGTAAGGTTTAGATCGCGTTGGAGAACTTTCAACGAGCGATCGATTCGCATTCCCGGAGCCATCCACCAAAAAGCAGGTGATTCGGCTTCCGGATTCAGACCCAATTGTGTCTGGCCCGGTGCCGTGCTACCAGGATTCTTCTGCGCCAAAGCGGTAAACGGAAGCGCCGCAAAAAGCAACGTTGCTAGAGCGACCTTGAAGTACATAACCCCTCTTACTTAAAAGTGTTCTTTCCATATTCGGACGCGCAGAAAACGATGTGGTTAACACGGATGTCTTAACGTCCTGAATACAGGAGGAGACGCAAGCGCTATGTCCATAATTGTCAAAGAGAATAGTTTGGACTGACGGCACTGACGCGGCTGGCGCTCTTTTGCTTATCCCTTTTTTTTGAGAGAGAAGAAAAGAAGGAGAAAAAAACAATATGCGAAGCGCCGTCAGTGCTGTCAGCGCGTCAGCCTGACGCCGATAAATCACTGACGCCTCGCATAATGAGGAAAGGCGTGCGGTTGCGCTTGGCAACCCACGCAATGACTCCGGACTCCGTTTATACTGCTGCTCTATTTCGTGCAAAGTGGCCGGTGTTAGATCACGGTCGGCGAAGTATATACGCATCGCCCCAATCCGCGTCGCTTATGAGCGATTCGTCAGACGATGAACAACAAGATGATTTCGTCATTCATTGATGAGCAGCTATCAGCGTTTGGGAGTTAGTGTCGATGGCTCTGCACCGTGACATATTCCGGCTTGGCTTTCGGGTGATAGACGTAATGGTGAAATGAAGGGAGGTAGCCTTTTGAAGCAACCATTGCCAAGCGTTGTCTCTGCTCGTCCCACAGAAACATCGAACAGCAATCAACTTGTAGGACGTCGGCACAGAACATCAGCACCAGCGCCAAAAGCGGCGCGAGGAAACATAAGAGCGGCGTGGACAGTGACTTAGAAGCTCGATCCATGCGGACCTGACATTCGGTTTTTGTGCCTGCTACGATGGAAGTAGAGCCAGGGGGGAGGCTCAGGAGGATTGTTTTTATGAAACTCTTGACGGCCCTCATCGTATTGTTTCTTTTGTCCGCGACTTCTCAGGCGCAAATCCCGTTCTACGTAGGAGACTCGACTCTGCAGCCATACTACCCGGGGGCGATTGTGCCGCCATATTATCCACAGGCCTACTACCCGCAGCCCTACAGCGTCCAACCCACGTATGCGCCTTATCGTATTGCTGAAAATCAAGTCGCAGCCTATAACAACTTCGAAGCCATCGACGCAGTAGAGCAGCGCGTGATGCAACTCACAGAGGAAGTAAGGTCGCTTCAAGCCCAGTTGACAGTGGCACAAGCGCAGGTCCAGGCGCAGATTCAGACGCAACGTCGGGAAGTATCTCGCCCCGCAGAACCTGCGCTGCCCGTGGTATTGGTCCTGAACAATGGAAAGCGGCTTGAATCTCGAGGCTACGTCATAGCCGGCCAGACGTTGTGGATTATGACTCCATCCGGCAGCGAACGAATGTCGCTTTCGAATCTCAATGTTGTGGCAACGCAAAGAGAGAACCTCAAGCGAGGCATCGAATTCCCGAATCTGGGAAGTTGGTCACCCCGCACACCACCACCAAGATTTCAGTCTCGTTGATGGAGCGGACTCTCAGCGTGCCGTGGTCGGCCACGCTGAGAATGAGTGGTCAGTTCGTGGCATACGCTCATGCGGACCCCAATCCAAGCACACATCAGGACTTTGTCAGTACCGGTCCACTTGGGAAGGTTTTTCGATATATAGGCAACCCTGCCTTCACGGTTGTTGATGACAACACCATTACTTTCAACGCTCAGGGCCGATACGCCGGCGTCATCGGTGAAAAGTGGAATTGGGAGATTCACTCGTCTCCGATCGGTCCGCTAGCGCCCCGGCAAGTGACTGTCGTGGAGCGGCGTAGTCCAGACAAGAAAACTGGCGTGTTTACTGTTTCAAAAACAACACGTCGCTTTTCACCTGCCAAGAGACAGCAGAATCGACGGACGTGACTCATTGATACGACGGATGCTAAGTGGACTTCAAACTTAGAGACAGCCGAGATGCGGTCCGACATTCTCGCCGGACCGCCAAATTGCTGGGCAACGACGCAAGCACGTCGCTATTCTCGTTTGCGAGAATAGCGCCAGGCGGCTCCGCGTGCCGTCCCCCCAGGAAAATCCTCCCGTCGCCCAAAAAGTTTTCAGAACACCCATTATGCGACGTCTCGACCCTCCGGAACGGCGCTCCTATACTTACGGCACCCCGTTTAAAACGTCTAGCGCGGCCTGTGGCCGCAACCAAACGTGAAGGATTCGGCTGGCCGCGCGCTGTCAGCCCTCAGCTTTTAGCGGTCAGCATTCGGTGTTACTTTTATGCTCAACGCGACTGACGAACTGATCATTCCGTCCCTGATCTCCCTCCGGCTTAGGTCCTCGCGAATCGAATATGTCAACGCGCTACTTTCACGGGTGCTCCCCCACCTGGACGCAGAAGGATTAGAAGCTGCCCTTATAACTATCGAGGACTCTGCAATTCGTCGACGCTCGCTTCCGATCAGCTAGTAGCAATATGGGCTCTGCGCTCTACGGCTAGCCGATTCAACCGAAATGCGTATAAAAGCAGGCGTCTTGGCCGTCCTTACGAAGAACGGAACGTACCGCCAGAACGTGTGGTCCTGGTAGATGTTCTTGAATGTGAACTCTGTGGCGGCCCGATGAAAATGCTTGCCGCAATCGACTAGCCTGATGTGATCTGGAAAATCCTGCAGTGTCTCGGATTGCCCTCGCGCGCGCCTCCTGTCGCGCCGATCGTCTCGACCTTTACGGAGTAGATTACCTGTTTTGGCGCCGCTGAAAGAAACGTACTGGGATACGTGCGCGCGCTCAACACCCGATACTTCCTTAATAAGCCCAGATCGCGCGAAAAAGCGCTTATTTTCTCCGCGCCCGCCGGCCTAAAGGCGGCCAAAACTGCAAGAAGTCTCCCGACAGTTGACATAACGCCTAGACCAGGACAGCCTAGATGCATGTGATACTTGGCGGACCCTTTTTAAACCGCTTATCCGCTTTGTGCGGAGTTACTGAAACACAGGAACATCTTTCCTTTCTCCGTCACCATCGACTGGAATCGGATCAGGGACGAATTGAAGAACGCTCTGCTGCCACAATGATGGAGGTCGCCCATGACGCACGCTTCACGAAACGCATCGGAAGGCTTCGCTCAGCGCACGCGGGAGAATCTGGAGTTGATCTGTACCGCTGCCACGCACAATCCTCACGCTCACATCGTTACGCAGGTCGTGAATTCGATGTTGGGACTGGTTGTTTTCCCTTGGGAAGCCGATGTCCTCGACCGCGCCAAACAACTTACGCTTCCTGACTTGGCTCAGGATGGTTGGCCGCAATTCAATATCGTGAATGGTTCTTGCCAAAACCTGGACGAGTTGATCCATCGCCTCCGAAACGCCGTGGCACATCGTCACATAACATTCTCTTGCGACAGTTTGATTCCACGAGAAGTTGGCGTTCGCTTTGAAGATTGGAAAAAAGGAGCATCTCTCCCTCATTGGGTGGCCTCGATAAACGCAGAAGATTTACGGAATTTCTGCTTGCGATTTACGACGTTCGTAGAAGAAGTAGTCGTGTAAGTCCGAGGAATTGAGTGCAAGCAACGGCAGATTTCACTTCGAAGAATTGACGAATCTTCGGAGCTTGCTAGGATGAGGCAATGATTTCCAAACAGTTGAATGATGTCCAAGAGTCTGATCTGGTCGCGCTGATTTCGAACGCCGTCGCGGAAGGTAAAACAATCGACTACAAGCAGGCTCTCCCGGGAAATTCCGCCGGCGAGAAAAAAGAATTCTTGGCCGATGTTTCCTCGTTCTCGAACACGTCTGGTGGCGACCTCATCTTTGGAATGGCAGAAGCTCAGGGAGTACGGACAGGCATCACTGGAGTTCAGTCGACGGACATCGACCTTGAGCTCAGAAGGTTCGATAGCATTATCGCCGACGGATTGGAGCCGCGCATCAGGTACGCCGCCAAAGTGGTTGATTCCACCAACAGTGCAAAGGTCATCATCATTCGCGCAGAACGGAGCTGGAACGGGCCTCATCGAGTAATTTTCAAAGGCCATGACAAATTCTACGGACGGAACTCGGCTGGAAAGTATCCGCTCGACGTTGCAGAACTAAGAACCGCATTTACCCTGTCTGCGACGGTCACAGAACGCATTGTTGCGTTCCGCACCGACCGCATAATTGCTCTTTCAAACAATCAGACGCCGATACCGTTCACACCGGAACCCAAAATTATCATCCACTGCATACCCATCGAAGCGTTTGCCGATCCGAAGCAATATGACGTTCTTCGCTATGACCGCACTCCGGGAACTCTCGAACCGTTCTACCATTCTGGATGGAGCACACGCATTAACCTAAATGGCGTAGTCTCCTACAGCGGAAATAACCCAGCGTTCTCGTATACTCAGGTGTATCGAAACGGAATCATTGAAGCAGTAACTGGTGGGCTTCTTGCGCATGACTACAACGGAAAACGGGTAATTCCAAGCCTCGCCTACGAACAAGCGATCTACCGATATCTACCAAAGTGTTTCAAGATTCTGAATGAACTCGGGTGCCCGCCTCCCATAGTTGTAGCGTTATCGTTCACGGGCACAAAAGGTCTGGAAATGGGCGTGGATAATGTTTTCGGCCCGCGTCCCGAGCCTATTGATGAGGACACACTGGTTCTTCCGGAAACCGTCGTAGAAGACTTCAACATGCCGATCGGCAAAATCCTCAAGCCGATGCTGGACTTAGTATGGAACGCTGCTGGATATCCTGAATCCAAGAACTTCGACGCTAATGGAAATTGGGTGGGACGTTAACGTATGGCATTTTCAGTACGCGACTTCAAATTCGAACTCCTAAAGGTGTTCGCTGCATCTCCCCGGAATCTTTACAAGTTCAATGTGCTCGGACGCGGAGATGCTGAAGGAGATTTGGAGCGGACCTTGCGACTTAAATTTAATCTGGAGGAACGTTATCGTGCCGCCAAAGCGTTCGACGAATTGAGAGATGACGGCTTAATTAGGCCAACGCTTTCGGACATGGTCCATCCTGAAGACTGGTGCGAGATCACAGATGTCGGTCGTGAGGCGCTCCGACGAGGCACGCTCGATGAACTTGACGCAGCGTTGGCAAAAATTAATCCGCATCTATTGGAGGTTCGGCGAGGTGCCTGGTCTGCATTGGCATCGAATCAGCCTGACTCATTGCGACAAGCTGCACACTCAGCCCGCGAATTGATCGATCAGGTTCTGAAGGAAGGCGCACCGGATGAGGGTGTTAAGAGCCGGCCTTGGTATAGGGAGGATTCCAGCAGTAAGTCGGGCGTAACACGAAGAATGCGCGTCAAATACTTAATGGAACAATTCAAAGGTGGAGCATCAGACTCGGATGTCGCGATCGTAGAATCAGCTTGCGACGTTGTGCTCGCCATCAATACAAAATTGATGGCGCAAGCCCATGGCCGTTCCGCACCTCCGTATCAAGACGTAAAGGACGAGCTTGAAACGGCGGAAATGGCATTACGGCGCATTCTCATTTAGCCTCCGAGCTACTCTAATGCAACTACGAGAATGCTGGGCGAATGCGCTTAATGATTGCTCTGCTGAACTGTCCCGAGAGCATTTAGTCTCGGATTCTATTCTTCAACTGTTCACGAAAGTAACGATCCGGGGACTCCCGTGGTGCCAATCTCCCAAAGAGGTAGGCGTAGGATCACTTACCGCACGACACTTGTGCCGCGACCACAATTCACGGTTGTCGGACACCGATGGAGCGGCGCTTGCGCTCTTTAAAATACTGCGTAATCAGTTTGACTCGGCTATCAAGTCTTCTGACGATCCACTAGCCTGAATTCCCATGTTAGGGAATTGAGTTAACACCACGGAAGGATTAGCCGAAGGACAGGTTGAGGCGTTTGTTGGCAAGCCACGGTATCCTCTGATTGGTCTGATCGAATCCAGCGGCAAGTAGGAGAGGGTTGTGGGCGCGTTTTTGAAAACTGACATGGATGTCGGAATCACCGATGGTGACGAAGGCAGTGGCGTCGATGAAATCACGGAAGAGATGAGGTGAATGAGCGCGCAGATATCCATTCTTCACCTTCAAAGCGAGAAGTCTGTAGAGGCTGCTGGCCATCAAAGTAAGCTGGAGATCGCAGTCCACTTTCATGGCAACGGCCGATGAGAGAGCATCTATATGAAAGAAGTCGATGCTGTCGGCGATGCCATTTTCAATGATCATGCGTTGGGCATAGCGTCCGATCAACTGAGGGGCGGCGCGACGGAGTTGATTGGTGAGCAAGAAGGTCGGATCCTCGTGGCCGAGATCGGTGATGACTAATTGACGAAGGGAGCCTGCATAGCCGGGAAGAGAAATCCTTTGATCGAGGATGCGGGGTGTCCGGTATTCCCTGGAGATGCTGGCCAATTCGATTTGACGCCAGGCTGAAAGTGGGAGTTGACGAACCTCCTGAACCATTTGGGGAGAACGTCGGCGCAGAGTCATGAAATCGATTTCCCATTGGTTGAGGCGGTTGAGATTGGCGTAGGTCGTGAGCTTGGAGTCAAAGATAAGTTCCTGCGGCCACTTTCCTGTGCGTTCCTTCCAGAACTCGGCGAAACGTAAGATTTCATCGTTTTGATCCTGTTTTCGCAGGTTGGCGTTGGCGTAGCAGAATACGCGTGTGCCGGCATCTTGAGCCAGAAAAGCGAGAATTCCCTTTTGACGTCGGCTCCGTCTGGAGACGTAGTGCTTCTCCACCAGAGCGTCATCTCCGTGGTAGGGAATGGTGTGAAAGTCCAGATCGAGGGAGCCGCCACGATCGATTCCCAGCTTGGCCATGGCGTCAAACCACAGTTTCATGAATGTGGGATAGCATTGCGGAGAAATGCGGCAGCTGTATTCGGTGAGGAAGGACCGTTTGGGGATCACATTCAGACCGGCGAACAGAGCCAGTCCCTCGTCGAATACCGAACTCATGACGTGGCTATGCCTTGCGCTGCCGAACAACTTCATCGCCAGCAGGGATCGTATGGCTGCACTGACGGGAATCATTTTCGATCCGGGAAAGTCGGCCTTGCTGAGCAACTGCTCCAGAGGGATCTGAGCGAGAAAGGGAAGGAAAAGGAATAATCCACCAAACCGTGTTCGAAAAGATCGTGGAGTGAGATCCAATTGCCGTACATCGGCAACATCAGCGGGCGTTGCGCGTAGTGCTTGAGGCCGTTCTTCGTCGGCGCGTCGCGGCAACCGAGCAAATCCTTCCTCGGCGAGGGTCTTAGAGATGGCGGCGGGACTCAAGCTCTGCCCGGATTCCTCAAGCGCGCGCTGGATGTCATAGACGGAGTGATTCTGTTT
>Ga0209157_1002821_pt1 | contig 13633 bp, 20 predicted proteins | sample GraSoiAngelo_135_FD_185892 | JGI IMG/M metagenome (GOLD analysis project Ga0209157, IMG submission 185892) | Grasslands soil microbial communities from the Angelo Coastal Reserve, California, USA - 14_0929_05_40cm (SPAdes) (version 2) | ecosystem: Environmental > Terrestrial > Soil > Grasslands ... | reverse complement strand
AAAATCGACCTAGCGCATTTGCAACCGAAAACCAAATTCGGTCCCAGTCCAATATTGAAAAGTCTGAACAAGAATTGCGCGATACCCAAGTTGTTTTGCTGAGATGAATGCAGGCCGCAGCTCTATACGAAAACCCGTGTGCCGCACTTGGTAGCAACACACCAGATTCATGTGCTAATCACCCAACTGCGCCCTTGTGGATTGTCCCCATTTGGAGTCTGGTCGCGTCTGCCTTTTTGTCTTAGGACAAACTATTCTGTAAGCTCTGACGCGGATTGTACCTAAGGCGTCGCGGAGAGGGATGGGATGGATTGATACCGCAATATGTGAGCGTGTATCTGCTGCTTGGCAAAAACCATTCCAGTGAATTGTGTTGTGCCCAAGACAGAGATAACGCCATAACCAAGTTCTCTTAGCAATTGGGCTCTTCGAAATCCTATTCCCTCATCATAGACGATCTGCTTGTCCTAATCTGTGTTTTTCAGTGTGCGCTTGTACACGACCCATCGTCCCTTCCTGCGTTTTGACTTTGGGGACTCGAAGTAGTATGACTCCAAGAGGATTACGCTTTTGTTGGGCTTTTTGTGGATGATGAGGTACTCGCCGGGCCACAACTCCGCCAGTGCCGTAACGCGCGCTTTTGCAGCGCCGAGGGTTTGCGCGGCCTCTACGACATGCGGGCCTCCGTCGCCTCGCAACTTAAGGATGCAAAAGGGCAGACCCAAACCGGACTCCAAATGGGGAACGATCTACTGGAGGGACAGATTAGGTTGGACTTTCTAGGGCGGCTGGGACTTTTCGCCATCCGCTCGGCCTACCGAGCGTCCAATCACGCCAGCCCACCGGAGCTGCCGTCTAGGAAACTGCGTGAGAAAATCGACGTACGGCATTTGCAACCGAAAACCAAATTCGGTCCCAGTCCAATATTGAAAAGTCTGAACAGGAATTGCGCATTACGCTATACGTCCCCGAAGTCAAAACGAACGAATGGACGATGGGTTGTGACACGCGCCTGCAGGAAAACAGCATTCAGGCACTTCGGCGTTCACATTCCGAAGAACGCAATCTATTCCGGTTCTACGCAAGCTACCTCGCCGGGGCTGTTCACGGAAATCTCGGAGTTTCCCATTCCTTCGCTCGCCCCGTGAGTTCCCGCTCATCCACGCCGAACCCGGGCGCGAAACGGACCAAAGTAGCTCCAAGGATTCCTCCAAGAAGAGCCGTAACCAAGAGAGTGCGGATGCGTCGGACGAGAACTCGGGTCCACATTTGTGCAGCAATCCAAACGCTGTGGAATTAGTGTATCGTGCCCGCAGGACTTACCTCGGCGGCGACGGCCGAACTCGTATACAACTGGTCATGGTGCTGTCTCTTTTGCGCGTACATCCGCCGGTCGGCCTCGGAAAGAAGCTGTTCGGCATCCATACCTTCGTCCGGGTAATAAGCGTGACCCACACTCACGGAGAGCACATCCGTGCCAGATATCTCGCGGCCAGCCTCGGCGGCCAACCGTTGCAAATGGCGTATTTTGTCCTCCAGGGCTTCGGGTTTTAAACCAGAGAGAACCAGAACGAATTCGTCCCCACCCATACGGGCCACGTAATCGTATTCGCGGCAGGTCTGCCTCAATTTTTCCGCAAAAGATGTCAGCAGTCGATTCCCTTGCAAATGGCCGAACCGATCATTGATCTGTTTGAAGCCGTCCAGGTCACAGACCAGTACCGCAAGAGACATTCGGTGACGCCGGCAACGCGCGAGTTCGCTATCGAGATGGATAAAGAGGGAGCGAGCGTTTGGCAGACTCGTCAAATAGTCGGTCGTTGCCGTTCGCTCGGACCGCTGGTACTTCAAAGCATTTTCAAACGAGAGCGCGATTTTCGAACAGATTGCCAGCAGGATACGGAGATGATCTCGGGTAAAGGCATCCACTTCCGTCCGATAAAGCGCAAGAACGGGCGAGGTGCTTGCCATGAACGCGAGCCGAAGCGGACGGACGATCCCTCATTGCGAAAAAATAGCCATCAAGAGCGCCTTTAATTCCTCCAACCGAAACGGTTTTTGCTTGTAGTTGTCCCTTTCCTGCAGGCTGACCGCAGCGGACATGTAAAGAATGCGAATGCCGGGCTTTCGACCAGCGATTTCGGGTGCCAAGTCCCAACCCGACATCCCGGACATTTCGACATCAGTGAGCAACAGGTCGATTGTTCCTGTATCGGAGCGTGCGGTGTGAATTGCTTCCGTTGCGTTTGATACCTCAAGTACTTCAATTCCCAGTGATTTCAGAAAATCGCGGATCATTTTGCGCAGGATATCCAAGTCGTCGACAAGAAGCACGGTTTTCGAAAGGCGTACGTTTCCAGACATCCAGCGCCGCGCCCTAGAGCTTAGCTTTGCGACTGTCAAACATCAGATTCAGTTGTTCCATGACCTGGTTCAGAACCAGTAGGTTACCCTGATAGCGCTTCCTAGTCAGCTCTAATCTGCCTTGCTCCAAAGTCCTTGCTGATGCCGGTGTTCAACTGAGATGCTCGGCGCATCGCTCGTCAATCAGCAGCGCCAACAAACCTTTCCATGCGTCACAGCCCTACATGAGCCAACCCTCCCGACGACGCGGTACAACCCGAAACCACAACTTCCCTGCCGGGCCGCATGAGCGCGAAAGAAATGACCAGATTGAGAAAACGTGTCAGCATAGTTGCAAAATGAAACACCGAAAACAAAAGTCCGCTCCGCCGCCCCATCCATCTGCGTTGGCAGTGCCTTCGTATCATCGCATTCTGGTCAAGCATGGCCTGATCGAAGAGACCTTATCCATCCCCGAGGCGTACAAAGTGTTTTTGCAGGTGGGCGCTGATCCAGAAGTACAGAAACTCACTCGCAAGGTAGAACATCGCAACAAAATGAAACACGTTCCCGCTTTGTATCTGGCAACCGCGATGGCTCTGCAAGGCATGACCAAGCAGGAGCTTGAAGCTCTGAAATTGCGAATGGAAGAGAAGCGAGAGTGAGCGTTCCAAGAATTAGGCAGCTAGGACCTTCGAGTGCCCGAAACTGTTTGTCACTTACCGCCACACCAGTTGTGTCGTTCTCCCATCACCACAACGTTCTCGGCAAACGCCTGGGCCTTGACTCTACGGACAGAGAAAATCACTTTTTGTCCCGGTTCGAGAACGCGACGGTTCCTAACGTCGGACAGAATGAAGGGAACCTTGGAACCGTCCGCGCCATCAATAATTCCGAATCCTTGCACGTCAATTTTCTTCACCATTCCAGTCATTTTGTCGGTTCGCCCCGTGCAACCCTGTTCTCGTTCAGCATCTCGCTCGGCCCTTGGTTGGGCAAGAGACTTCTCTATTCATTGTTCTTTCCCGGCTCGCGGCCTCTCCTGGCACGTTTGCCGTATCAATGACCGACAAAAGAGCAGCAGACTGATCCAATGGACCACGATGTGTTAACGACTACCGGTGTTTGGCAGAAAAAACGGGACGATTTGAAAACCAAAAGAAACTCATTGTTCGAAAAATACTCAAAACATCCGCATGATGTTCACCTTGCGCTAGAAATCAAAACAATCGATGACGAAATTGCGGAGTGTACTCAGAAGATGGACCGGAAAGTTCCCGCCGTCAAAAAATGAGAGGCCCGAGGAGTTCGGAAGCCTAAAAGCTCATTTGCCAACAGTTTGCAACCCCACTTCCATCACCTCTGACCCTGCTTTGCCAGTCCATATAACTTCGCACCTCATTGAATCCATGGGGTCATCCAAGACGAGTTCAACGAGTTGTCCGCGTCTCAGTCTGAAGTTACCTTTCAACCTAAAACCGGCCTGCGACTTATCGACAATAAGACAGGGAAACATTTTCTGGACTCCCCTGAGATTGAAGACAAGGCTGGCCCGCTGCTTCGTCGTGATCCGTCTGGATCGGCGGTCTCCGGGGATAGGAACGCTGGGCATTGATTCGCCCCACCTTACCCCTAATCCGGTTTACGGCCTGCGGTGATAAAACGTGGGCTACTTTCCTGCGACGTAATTGGCGAACATGACCTCCACACCTTCGCGTGTAAGCTCCTCCCGAAAACCTGTGATTTCCTTGATGTCGCGCCCGTCCATCTTCGCGGAGTACACAAAACCGGACTTCCGGTCTCCTTCAATCTTGAAGGTCACGGTTTTGCCGCTCGGCGATTGCTTCGTCCAACTGTCAATCATTTCAAAAAATCCTCCGCTGTCTACGACGCCCGTTGTTCCTGTTGGCGACGGCGCGGTACACCTCGGGGGATAGCATTAGCGCAATTGCCCGACAAGCGGGTGAGTAATGCAATTGGGGATCGGGAAAGTTCTAAATCGTCGTTGAGGAATTAGGAGTTGCCAAGGGCTTCCTATCGAAGGACGGCAACGGCTCCGCCCGGAAGAAATATCTTCGCGGTTCTGGATGGACTTGCAGATTGACCGGCCACCCGTCAGCATAGTGCAATGAAACACCGAAGAGAAAACAGGCGCGCTCTGCAGACCCATCCATCTGCATCGGCAGTACCTTCGTATCATCGCATTCTGGTCAAGCATGGCCTGATTGAAAAAAACCTGTCCATTTCCGATGCGTATGAAGTGTTCTTGAAAGTGGGCGCTGACCCGGAAGTAGAGAAACTCCGTCGCAAGGTAGAACTCGGCAACAAAATGAAACACGTTCCCGCCTTGCACCTTGCCACAGCGATGGCTCTGCAAGGCATGACCAAGCAGGAGCTTGAAGCTCTGAAATTGCGGATTGAAAAGAAGCGGGTATGAGCGCCGCAGGAGTTATACGTGGTACAGGGAATTACCCGCGCAGCGATTGCAGGTATTTGGCCGATTGACGGCTCAATGTGTTGTGAGAAGCTATTTGAAGGACGTGCTGTGGGGATCCCTCTTCCCCGCAAGGGAGTCAGCGATGAACGGTGCCCATCGCGGAAGCCCCAATAATAGGTATTTCACTGGCAGGATTGAGAAACGCTTTCCTACTTCAGTTGCCGTCTATCTCGCAAGCCTAGATGAACCGCGCGCTCGGGAGCGAACACTTACGGAAAACGTCAGTCCCCACGGAGCGCGCGTAATCAGCCAGCGGTCCTGGCGGTCTGGCGAAGGGTCGCTTATTAGCCCTTTGACGGGGGATTTTCCGCGAGTGGGAAAGGTGATCTATTGTGTGCCAAAAGCAGGGGATCGCTTTTGCCTGGGCGTTGAATTTCAGGATCGCACGGTTAGATGGGGTGAGCAGGGCTTGATGCCGTGAATCAATCAACACCCTTGAACAGTTCGCGTGGCTTTACTTTTAATGCCCGAGCGATTTTGCCGATGTTGGTCAGGCTGATATTTTGGCGACCGCGTTCAATTCGCCCGATGCAGAAAATGGGCCTGAATCATGGCTTCTCCGACAAACAATTTGTCTCGCAAGGAACTCGCTATAAAAGACCTCTTAGCGGAGATTGCGAGGGCACTCGTAGACCATCCCGAGGGAGTGCAAGTCAGAGCGGTAGAAGGTTCCCACGTCACCGTCCTAGAATTGAAAACGCATCCGGAAGATTTGGGCAAAGTGATCGGGCGGCAGGGGCGCACAGCGGAAGCGATTCGCACGCTATTGGGCGCAGCCGGAATGAAATTACACAAGCGATTCACACTTGAGATTCTGGATTGAACAAGTCTAAGCACTGGTGACAATCGGTAGCCAGGTCTCGGGACCATTCTGTATTGCGTTGTAATCGGCATCGGTCATTTGCTGGCGAGGTGGATTCAAGGCGAGAATTTTGACTCTTGGGTAGTTTGCTTTTAGCCAAGCGACTATTTCTCTTCTACTAGATTCCGGGGCCGCGTGACCGACGATAAAGAGGTCGTAATGCTGAATCGAACTTAAAAGAACTTTCGCCGCCTCGTTGCCCAAGGCAGAGATAACGCCATAACCAAGTTCCCTTAGCAATTGGGCTCTTCGAAACCCTATTCCCTCATCGTAAGCGATCTGGAAGATCCGTTTGACCGTTCGCCCCTTCGCCTGAGGCACATTCCTCTGCGCTACAACTTGGTGTGTTCTTGCATCTGCAGCCTTGCATTCATAACTCGTGCGTTCCGCTAACCTATCGAGCGTCACTTTGGCAAACTCCAAGCCAGACACAACGGCTCTTTTTACGGTGGAGCCATCGGGCCAGACTTCGAAGATTTCGTATACCCGGTTCATGTCTTTTTCAACCTACGCTCGTACACAACCCATCGTCCCGTCGTTCGTTTTGACTTCGGAGACTTACAATATAACTCCAAGAGGGCTATGCCCCCTCTTGGCCTTTTGCGGAAGATGACATACTCGCCCGGCCACGACTCCGCGAGTGCTTTGACGCGCTTTTTTGCAGCGTCAAGGGTTTGCGCGGCCTCTACGAAACGCGGGCTTCCTTCGCCCCGCAACTTGAGGATGCAAAAGGGCAGACCCAACCAGACTCCAAGCCGTGGACAATTCTACAGGGGGGCAGTGGGGCGATTATCGCACGAATTTGGTGTGTTGGGTACAGGCAGGCTACGCGACTACGCGACCCAAAGAGTAGGATCAAAGCACCACCTCCCCTTCTGCCAACGATTATCGTGAGAGGCGATATGTCGAGACCCGTTACAACCTAAATCTTTGGCTCTTTGAATTTACCGACGATCAAATCCCTCAATGGACGGTACGCACTTAAATCCCGCAGCCAGCGAACAATAAAAGCGGTGGGCACCATGAACCAGCTTATATCGGGCCCCAGCTTGGCCCTCGACGATTTCCACAGGCGGGATGGCGTCGTCAAACCGGAAGCCGCGCAAAATTCGCAGGACTCGTTCGCGGGCTGAACCCTCTTCTTCGCTATCGTCAAAAATCCCTATCCCTGCATTGCGACTGACTGGCCCTACCTCTTCGAGAGGGACTTCGCGGACATTCTGAAACAAACTGTGATTTACGCGATACGCCATGAATACCGGCACAAAACCTGGCATTCCCGCCTCGGTCCACCAGTCGTCCGGCAGTTCAATTTGCAATCCGTGGTGTGTGAATTTCATCAGGCAAAGTATGCCCGAAATTTCCTGAGCATGCTGGAAACACTGGCATGCGTAGTTTAGGCGTGGAATGCCGAGTTTGGGAGAAACGAGACGACGCGGGCTGTGCAGAGGCCCACGCCTCTCCTGGCCGAGTCACTCCCGCAGCAAAGCCGCAGTCAAGGGCGACCATCGGGAGCCGCATCAGCGGGCCTGCCCCTTGACGGCGGCGAGAGCGAAGGGAGCCTACGGCCCACACCAAGCCGATTGCGAACGGTTCTCGCCTCCTAACGCGTGCGAGGGGATATTTCCTGTGGTTTGGCTTCGCCGAGCAGTTCACGACCGAAGACATTCTTTAGCCACGCTGGACTGGTATTCGTTGTCTTGACCAACTCACCCGCGATGAAACGTGCCACGAGCCGATGTCCTTTCCCATTCGGTGTATTGTCGTAGACAAGAAGGTCGTCGGCATGCCTGCGCGCTTCTGGCAGGCTCTTCATGGCTTCTTGGTACGACTCTGGAATCGTGCAGAGGGGCACGGCTTGTCCGCCGTGACTCATCCGGACCAGGATGCGCCCGGCGTTCAGGTTAGAGTCTTCCGTAGAGATGAACAAAACTTTTGTCGTGTAACCTGCCTGCCTTGCGCTCTCCAACAGTTCCGTATCCACGGTTAGATCCTCAACCGCAAAGGAACGCCGCTCGCGTAACATCGCGTCGCGCTAATGCCGTATAGGGGGAACCACAATTGCGAAGGCTTCTTTAAGGTGGGCTTCGTAGAAAGTCGTTTTACCCGCACCCATCGGGCCTGCGATCACGATCAATGAATGCTGGCTTCAGTTCGCTCAGAAGGTATCCTTATCGTGCGGTTTTCCGGGCCATTGTCTGTGATTCGCGCTGCAACTTTCCTGCAACCAAGGCCACCGGGAATCGCTCCCCAGAAGGGTCAACCTCCACGGCTGTCCTGAGTTCGGGGTCATGTTCGTAGGGTGTCCCGTCCGCAAACTCCTCGTGGGCACCTTCCTGCAACCCAGTGAGACCCCCAAGAATCTCCATTAACTGCTGTCGCTCCTCAGTGCTCATTTTGTCGTAGGTTGCCGTGGACGGCCCCCGCGCTCGTCTCGCGGAACCTTCGAGCTAGCCTTTCCGCCCCCTCGAGTAAAAAGCCAACAGCCCGCTGTTCACGAGCTGATTGATCGAACACTCTCGGGCATCCGCAATTCTTTTGATATTACGGATGAGACGGCGCAGAATGACTACCTGCGTTTCTCTCGCAGTCTGCTTCTTTTTGCCTTGGAGCGTGACCAGCTTGACGGTGTTGAGGTTGACGGCGAGCAGCGCGTCGTTGATCGAGGCGGACAAATCACCTTGGTACCTCCACTTCGCGCGAAGCAGCTTGTCGAGGCCGATCAGCAAACGAACGTTGAAGACTTCGAAACCGACGTTTCTACGGATTGCCACAGGCCGCACCAACATCCTTAGGAGTTCCCGCGATGGCACTGCCACAGCGGTCCATTCTGTACGATATATATACGGACTATATATATACACTATGCTTGAAGCAGCGATGTGAAATCCTTACTGCCCGAAACTCGGCAGAATCGCCACCACGGAATTGCAACAATCGCTGGCAGCATTTGACTGGTTGGAGGATGTCATTCTGGCAGAAACGGACGTCGAAAGAATCAGATCAGAGTGTGATCCGCAGCCACCGCGCCTGACCACCTTCGTCGTCGTTCTGAGCAACGTCAATGTCAACCCCATGCATTTAGGGATTTCCTCCGAGGCAATTATCGCCGCTTCGCGTGTGGAGTGCCGAGCAAACTAATTCCAGGAGTGGTCCACCCGGAATTCTGACTCCTCGGGATAGAACCGTCTTGGAAAGGATGTCATTGAGGCCCGATTGGGGGCTTTAAGCTGACTCGCTTTGCCGATATTGGCATGTCTTTACTCAACTGAATCAAGGGGTTGACTAAATCGATTTCGCAGAGTAAATAGGCCAATAACTTCGTAGTTTGCAAGGTCAGGTTGCTGCCTCGCTCAGGCCTACTTGGACTGTATGCATTCTGCGAGTAACGGGGGGTGTTCCATGACAAGAAAGTACGCCGCCACGGCGGGGGTTTTGCTGCTCTTAGGTGTTTCTTTCGTTTCAGCGCAGGTTAGCACATCATCCATCACAGGAGCCGTGACCGATTCTTCCGGCGCCATGGTGGTTAACGCAAAAATAGAAGCGAAGAACGACGACAACGGGGTGGTGTTTGAGCAGCACACCACCGGCGCGGGCACTTATACGTTCTCCTCACTGACGCCGGGCAGCTACAGCATTACAGTAACAATGGCTGGCTTTCGAACCTTCACCAGCACGCACAATATCCTTACCGTCGGCACGCCGCTGGTTGTAGATGTCACGCTGAAAGTAGGCGCTGTCGGCGAGAGTGTGGAGGTTGTGGAATCGAACTATCAGCGCCTAGAAACTTCGAACGCCACCGTGAGCGATGTCATGGACACGAAACAGGTGCAGGACCTACCCCTGAACGGTCGCAATCCGCTGGCGTTGCTGACGCTCGAGCCGGGCGTGGTGCAGCGCACCACCAACGGCGCCGGGTCTGGGACACACGTCTTTGGGTCGCGCGACCGCGCCCATAACGTGACGATTGACGGCATTGACGCCAATGAGTCGACGGTCCCCAACCCCCAAGGGAATATCCAGCGGTTGAATCCCGACAACGTCGAAGAGTTCCGCACCGTCACGCTGGGAGCCACTGCGGAAGACGGGCGCAACAGCGGCGCCAATGTAATCGTGGCCACCAGGCCCGGCACCAACTCGCTTCACGGGTCCGTGTTTTATTTCAATCGGAATACGGACTACAACGCAAACGAATGGTTCAGCAATTACGAAGGCAGAAATCGCCCTGACCTGAAACTTAACGAATACGGATTTGCTGTTGGCGGTCCCATCGTCAAGAATAAGACGTTTTTCTTCGGGAGCTTTCAGAACAACCAGATCAAGCAGACCGAGCCTATCTCGGCCACCAACGTGGGCATCGCTCTCTTTGGCGCGCCGACCGTCTATACGTCGCCGGCACGAAACGGGATGTTTCGGTTCGTACGGGGAGCGATCAACGTGGGCGGAACAACAGTCACCGGCAATTCGCCGCTTCTGGTCGACGCCAGCGGCAATCTGAAGCCTGGCGTTCCAGTGTGCAGCACGACCATCACTGGGAACTGCGTGGACACCTATAACATTTTCGCGAACGATCCCCAGGGAATCGGAGGAGACCCGGCAGTGCTGGCATTGATGAACAAATTGCCGGCGGCCAACGCGTTCAACCTGGGTGATGGGCTCAATCAAGCAGGATTCAATTGGAACCCGCCTTCGCAATTCAAAGGGCCCAACTATTACGTGCGGGTGGATCACACTTTTGGTCCCAATGACAGCCTCTTCGTCCGGTGGCTACAAAATACTTTCGATACCAAGCAGGGCGACTTCCTCAATGCGCGACCTGAGGTGTACCCCGGATTTCCGCCGTTGGGTGAGGTGAACCGCTTGGGCAAGAATCTGGCCATCAGTTACCGGCACAATTTCTCGCCGACGTTAGTGAATGAGTTCACGGCCGGGTTTAACCGTTTCGCGTTTCAATTCACGTTTGGGGAGTCAAATCCGGACTTTCCGAACCCCCAGAAAGTTCCCATCTGGGCTGACGACTGCGTGCTGGGATCGATGCTGAACGTGGACCCGCCGTACTGTCTCTCGCCACACACACAACGCGCGATCACCACGCCCCAGCTCGTGGACAACATCACGTGGGTTCACGGGGCACACACGCTTCGAGCGGGAATCAACTTCCGGTTCTACATCCACAATGACAGCCGCGGCTTCTTCGGCGGCAGCGTGGTTACTCCGATTATCCGCTTCAACCAGAATAACCGCCAAGGGAATTTCACAAACATTCCAACGACAGGCAGCGGGGCCACGTGCGCGACCTGCGCGAATTCGACCGACATCAACCTTCTTCAGCAGGCTATCGACGAATTGGCAGGAATTCCAAGCCGCATCCAACAGGCGTTTCTGGCTAATTTCAGCAATAACACTTATGGAAGCACCAATTTCGCGACCGTGTATACGCGCGCGCACCAGTACGATTCGTACCTGCAAGATGAGTGGAAGCTGCGGCCAAATCTGACCCTCAATCTGGGGTTGCGCTGGGAGTACAATCCCGCGCCCTACAACGCCAAGCAGGCCCTGGTGCCCAATGTTTTTCCGGACGGGTCACAAGGGACAGTAACGTACGCAAAAGCAGACCGTTGGTTCAAGAACGACAATATTGGTGCCGTTGGGCCGCGTGTAGGCGTTGCCTGGTCGCCCGACAACAAGACCTCGCTGCGGGCCGGTTACGGCTGGCTCTTTGACACGCTTTCCACATTCCAAGTTACGGCGATAGCGGGAAAGATACCGGGCTTTTTGCAAAATTGTTTGATAAACATCCCTACGGCCACAACAACCGGCCAGGGCCCGGCCACTGCAACGAGCGGTTGCGTGGTGCCCCCAGCTCTGGTCGCCAACCCCGGAGCGCGGATTTCGACAGGTTTTCCGGTAACCGTGCCGACACCGACGATTACGCCTTCGGCGGCTTTGTCCCCTGGCCCTCAGCCAGCGACACAGGCTCCGGCGGTGGGCGCGTTCGATGCGAATCTCAAGAATCCCTCAGTGCACGAGTGGGATTTGACCATTCAGCGGGAACTCCCGAAACATTTCGTTGCGGAGATCGGCTACATCGGAAAGCGCGGCACGCATTTATACAGAGCATATGATCTGAACCAGGTTTCCATTAACGGCGCAGGCTTTCTGGACTCGTTCAACATCGCTATGAAGAACCGACAAATGGGGTGCACGCCTGATGGGACGAACTGCCCGGCCGGGGTAACCGGTCAGTCGCCGACTCTATTGTTACAGATGATGAGTGCCGCCAATCTGAACCGGAGGACGGCCGACTTCGATACATATAACATCGGCAATTTTGCTAACTTTGCGGATGGGCTGACGGGAGCGAACGCTATCACCGCTCACGGATTCCCAGCCAATTTCTTCCGGCCGAATCCGCAATTCGGGCAAATTTTCTTCCAGGATTCTGGCGGCGATTCCTACTACCACGGCTTGTTCATCGCCGCGCGCCATCGGTTTGAACAGGGGCTGGATTTCGGCTTCTCTTACACCTTCAGCAAGTCCATCGATGACATGTCCGTGGATCCGACTGGCGCCGCAACTGGCGGCGGCCTAAGCACGACGAACAGCCGCACGCCAGCGGACATCCACAACTGGCGCCTGGACCGCGCGCTATCGGACTTCAACAATACGCACGTGCTGCTGGCAAACTTGCTATACGAATTGCCGATCGGCAAAGGCAAGAGACTTGCTTCGTCGGCACCGGGCTGGGCCAACCAGATCATCGGTGGTTGGTCCTACACCGGCATCTTTGCGTACCAGAGTGGCGAACCCTATAGCATCACCAGCGGATCGCTTACCGCCAACGGGGCGCACGTCAGTTACGCTCAGGTGAGAGGGCGATTAGACAAGGGCCACGTGCAATTCATTAATGGCGTGGAGGGCCCCGTGATGTACAACGCGGGCCAGCGCATCACGAACCCATCCGACCCAAACTTTAACTGTGTCAACGTTACTGGCACGCAGACCTATTTCTGCATCCCGCTGCCAGGACAGCAAGGTAACGGCCGCAATATTGTTCAAGGACCGAACTTCTGGAATTTGGATTCGGGCCTTCTGAAAGATTTCGGCCTTACGGAGCGCTTTAAATTGCAGTTCCGAGCGGAATTCTTCAACGTTTTGAACCATGTCAATTGGGAAAACCCACGGAATGCGACATCCGGTTCGCCCAGCATTCGCAGCAGCATTTTTGCGCGGACTTGCTGCGTTACGGCTTCATTGCCGTCCTCGGCAACGGTGATCGCCATCGGCGAGCCGAATCGCGTCTTGCAGCTCGGCCTAAAGCTCAATTTCTGACCTATCGCGCGAGGTTGATAGTGTAGTCGACAACAGGTGAAGGGTCTGCTTGGTTCCCTTAGCGATTGTGCCTGGATCACGGGCAACTCTGAAGTTATGGCTAGGATGGACCCCCGACGCGGGCCAGAAGTCAATTTTGGGGACAGCCGAAGCGGCAATTGCTCGGAGGCTTACGAAGCGCTGCGGCGGACAAAGAGTCCGCCTGCGGGCAGCAACGAGAACTTGTCAGCCTCATTGATTCGGGCACGATGCTTGTCGGACTTCCTGTCCGCCGAGCGCAGGTAGATCTGAGTTGTTGAGATATCCGAATGTCCGAGTTCCTGCCGGAGGGTCTCGATGTCGACACCATTTTGGTGCCGCCGTGTGGCGTACAACACGCGGAAGGCATGGCAAGCGTAGATACCCCTCCGTCAGCTATGACTATCAGTGTTAAAATTCTTAGTATTTTTGCTGGTGTTATTTCTGTTACGGTACATTCAGCGGCGTGTCAGCAGAACCCTGAACATAATTCTGTGAATAATCTGTGAATAAAACGGGCAGTAGATTCCCCGCGAGTAATTGAGGCGATTTGTAATCGGTTTTCACGGCTCACTGTGCTT
>Ga0209157_1002820_pt1 | contig 13635 bp, 11 predicted proteins | sample GraSoiAngelo_135_FD_185892 | JGI IMG/M metagenome (GOLD analysis project Ga0209157, IMG submission 185892) | Grasslands soil microbial communities from the Angelo Coastal Reserve, California, USA - 14_0929_05_40cm (SPAdes) (version 2) | ecosystem: Environmental > Terrestrial > Soil > Grasslands ... | reverse complement strand
AAACGGGGGTGTGCGGGGTCTGGACAAAATTCAGATAGAGGGCCACAGCCTCTGGGTGTGTCCTTAACTCGTCGTGGGTCAATCCCGGCAGCTTCCGGTTGTCCCCGCCCCGGAGAGCCGGGCTATCCTGGTCCATGACCGGGAGTAAAAAAAGCCACGGCAGGTAGAAGGAATCGACCCCTGTCCCCTCGTAGATGGTGAGATACCGAGTCGGCCCGCGTGTCTCGCTCTCTCCGTGAGGTCCGTTCAGGCTCGTCAACCAGGCCGACCCGGGAGCCAGCTCGTCACATCCAACAAACTCCTTCCATCCGATCAGCCAGACCAGCCAGGCGCGTCGGCATACCGTGGTCCCATGGTTGGGACCGGCGATGGCCACAAAGTCCTCGATGACCTGAGCCAGCTCCGGATAGTCCACGAGCATGCGTCGCGCGACCGTGACTCCTATGGAATGGGCGATGACATCCACTTTCGGAGCGCCGGTATACGCGAGGACGGCCTTCACGAAGTCAGCCAGGTCGGACACGTTGGCGCGGTTGGTGGTGCGGCACTGGAACGCGAGGGGGAGACCCTTCGTGCTCTTCCCGTTATAGGAGAGTGCCCAGAGCTCCTGCCTGGAGTACCCCGCCTCCAGGAAGCGTTGCTTCACGCTCCTGGCCGGTTCATCCCAATCAGCGGCATCGCGGGTATTGCCGTGGACAAAAATGACGGGATGATGTCGCGAGGGAAGCCCCTTGGCAACCCCGCCCCATCCCCCGAGGCGGTATCCCCATTCGTGGTCCTGCAAGGTCGGGAAGTCTGACGGAAACGCGACATCGGCCGGGGCCGGCCTGCAGTGGGCCGCCGCATGTTCGGCCGAAGCCTCTCCGCATGGCCAGAAGAGCAGGGCAAGGACCCAGATTCCGACAAGAAAGATCATCAGACGAGGTCGGCAATTTGGAAAACAGGTGGGCCGAGAAGATCCGTGCTAGGGCCGTTCTTTCAGCCAATTCGCGATGGTGGGAGGCAGATCCTGCTGCACCTTCCCGCTGACGTACATGCCGATGTGTCCAACCGGGAAGGCCTTCACGGTGTAGTCGGCGCTCCCTACGTACCTGACCAGAGCGACCGAGGACGCCGGGGGCACCAGGTGATCCTGCTCTGCGTAGACATTCAAGACGGGCACTCGGACCTCCCTGAGATCGACAGGTTTGCCTCCGATCTTGACCTCGCCCTTGATCAACTTGTTCCCCTGATAGAAATCCTTCATGAACTGCCGGTAGGCCTCCCCGGCCTGGTCCGGGCTGTCGAAGATCCACTTCTCCATACGGAGAAAGTTGAGCAACTTCTTGTCATCGTCCAGAATCTCGATCAGGTCCAGGTATTTTCGTAGACCCAGCTCGAAGGGTTTCATCAGCAGGAATCCGAAATTCATGAACTCGCCGGGGATGTTGCCGAGGGCGTTGACCAGGAGGTCCACATCCATCCCCGGGCTCCCGGGGCTGCATCCGACCCAGAGGTTCAGTAATCCGTCTTTCACTTGGAAATCGACCGGGGCCACCATGGTGATGAGATTCTTGACCTTCTCTTGATACAGCGCGGCGTAACAGAGGCTGAACGTGCCTCCCTGGCAGATTCCGAGGAGGTTGATCCGGTCCAACCCGTGCCGTGCGCGCACGTTATCAACACAGTTGTTGAGGTAGCCGTTGATATAGTCGTCGAGGGTCAGCCAGCAGTCTCCTCGGCTCGGGTACCCCCAATCGATCAGGTACACATCGATGCCCAGCTTGAGCAGGTTTCGCACCAATGACCGATCTTCCTGAAGATCGACCATGTAGGGGCGGTTGACCAAGGCGTACACGATGAGGACCGGAATCGGGAATGGTCGCTCCACCATCGGGGTGTAACGATACAGGACGACATTGTCCTCTCGGTAGACCTCTTCCTTCGGAGTCACGCCAACCTGCAGGTCCTCTTCCCGGAGACGACTGAGGTTATCGATCCCCGTGGCCACCTTTCGGTTTAGTTCCGTGAGCTCACGAAGCGTCTCTTCAGGGCTCAGATGTAAAGGAAACGGCATCGCCCGGGCTCCTTCTATGCTGCTCATCAGTCGTGGGGGTGGTCCTTGCTGTGGCTGTCCGGGGGCGGGCCGTTCGACTGTGCCGCGTGGCTCCCCTTTTTGGACTGGTCAGAGAGTTCTGCTTTGAGGTCACGGAGGGACTTCTTGAGTTCCTTCACCTCTCTCCGCAGCTCGTAGATCCTCCGATACGCTTCGTCCACCTCGCTGCGGGAGGGGAGATGGCTCGTTTTCAAGAAGGCTTCGACGATCTCCCGCTCGATGAGTCGGTAGGCCATCACCGTATTGACCAACCGGCTCTGCTTCTCAATATACTCTTCTGAACGGAACCGCGTGGTAAAGACACCCTCGATCACGTCGATCCACAGATTCAGCAATTGCACCAGGCTCTGGATTTTTTCGCCCTTTTCGGCCAGTGAGACCAGTTTCCGCACGAACTGCTCCAAGGCCTCGGCCCACGCTTCGGCGAGTCCACTCTGGTACTCTAGGATAGCCCGACGTGAGTCGACCCAGGCGTCGAATCCCTTCAGCAGGTCCTGGGTGAGTTCACGCGTGTGGCCCAGGCTCGGGCTCTCGAGCAGGCGGCCGAAGGTCCGCTCGTAGGCATCCCAATACAGATTGGTCAACTTGATGCCGGCCGACCCATCACCCGTCGCAGCTTGCCCGACCTGCCAGGGAACCCGGCGCAACGACTCTACCCACGGCTGGACGAGTTTTTGCCACTCTTCCAGATAGAGTCGCTGGAGCTCATCCGTGTCCTGGGCAGCCTGGGTCGCGCCTTGCGGGAACTGCAGGAACTGTTGGCGGAGGTGATCTGCATAATTCTTCGCCCAGGTTTGCCAATCCTCGCCGGACTCGATCTGCGGAGCCATGGCCTTCCACGCGCTGACGGACAGGTCCAGGAAGCGCATCACGACATCCTGAGTGGTTGCCAGTCGCTCGGCCACGTCCTTGACGACCTGCTCCGATTCGGCCGTCCAGGTCTTGAGCCCCTGCAGAGCCATCTCACGCCACTGATCGGCCACTGGCGGGGAAAGCGGGAGCGAGACGGGCGCGGCCCGCATGAGATCGAACCAGCTTTCCCACATCTTCTTCTGAGCTTCGGTCAAGGCCTTCGCCAGATCTTCAGCCTGCTCACTCAAGCGCATGGTATCTTCCTCCCGCATCGCCAGCTAAGCCCCGGCCCCCTTGCTCTTTTCTCTGGTCCGATCGCCAGCCTGACCCACGGTCCAGACCCGGACCCAGTCGGCCTGGGCATCCAGGGCTCTCTGGATCCCCTCCTGCCAGGTCTGCGCGAACTTCTGACCCTCACGCTCCCAGTTCCCGGTGAGCCCGGACGGCCGGAGTTTCTTGACAAGGTCCAGCCAGTCCTCCCAGAGCCGTTTCTGGGTTTCGGCCCATTGCGTGATCATCTCCTGCCCTTGGCGGGCCCATTCAGTCATCTCTTTGGGCGTTCCCTTGACCGCGGTGAAGCCTTCCGCCCACAGCTTCGTCCATTCAACCTGAACCTTCAGGCTCTCCCTGACCGAGTCTTCCCAGGCTTCTGCAGTCTTGACCCATGCCTCCAACGGTTGAGATCTCCCGAGCCCTTGCACGCCCTTCAGCCAGTCATCCCACAGCCTCTTTTGCGCCTCCGTCCAGGTCTTGAACATATCTTCGGCTTGTTTGGTCCACTCCGTTTCCATCTCCGTGTCTCCCTTCATTGAATTGGATTGTTCCGATGATTGATGTGGATGCTTCCGGCAGGCCAGGTGTGGGGGTTGATCTGGACCAAGCCTGAGGATGTTCCCCCGGAGAGGAACCGTGTCTTACATGTACAGCCCACCGTTGATGTTGACCACCTGACCGGTGATATAGGAGGACTTCTCGTCCGCCAGAAAGAGGACCGCTCGGGCGACCTCCGAAGGTTCCGCCATGCGTCCGACGGGAATGGTCTCGACGATCTTATCCAGAATCTCTTTTGGAATCTGACCCGTCATGGCCGTTTTCACGAATCCCGGGGCCACCGCATTGACGGTGATCCCCTTCTTTGCGGTTTCAAGCGCGAGGGCCTTGGTGAACCCGATGATCGCGGCCTTGGCCGCGGCATAATTGGTCTGTCCGATATTTCCTTTTTGTCCGACGACCGAACTAATTCCAATGATCCGTCCATAGCCACGTTCGAGCATCTGACCGATCACCGCCTTCGAACAATAAAAAACGGAAGAAAGGTCGACCGCGATCACCTTCTCCCACTGATCCGGAGTCATATTCTTGAGCGTCCGATCCATGGTGATCCCGGCGTTGTTCACGAGGATGTCGATCCGGCCGAAATCTTTGATGACCCGCTCGACCAGTTGCGTCGCGTCGTCAAACTTGGAGACGTCTGCCTTGTACAGCTTGGCGCGAAATCCCTGTTGGTTAAATTCTGTCAGGAATGCCTGCGCCACGTCATCAGGCTCTACAAAGTAGTGAAGGCCTAGAGTCGCCCCTTCCTGGGCCAAATGGACCGCGACGGCCCGTCCAATTCCCCCGACCGCCCCGGTCACTAACGCCACCCGATCTTTTAAGCTGTCTCTCATCTGCGGCTCTCCTCTGTCGACTCACCCCGCCTTCCTGAGAAGGCCGGCAGAGTCTCTTCGATGTCTTGAATGGACTTGGCAATAAACAAGTGTAGTTAAGGCACGGCTTTCCTAAGTCAAGGGGGTCAGGTCAATAATTCCACTGCCACCGCGACTGACTCTCCGCCGCCGATGCAAGGGCTTGCGATCCCGCGTTTTCCCCCGGTCCGCTTCAAGGCGTACAGCAGGGTGGTGAGGATTCGCGCACCGCTGGCGCCGATGGGATGGCCAAGCGCCACGGCTCCCCCATGAATATTCACCCGATCCGGATTCAGTTTCAGCTCCTTCATCGCCGCCATGGTCACCACCGCAAATGCTTCGTTCACTTCGTAGAGATCGATCTGGTCGACATTGCATTTGAGTTTGCTCAACAGTGCCGAAATCGCTTGAATCGGCGCGATGGTAAACCATTCGGGGGCGACGGCCTTCTGGGTATAGCCCACGATCCTTGCGATCGGGGTAATGTTCAACGACTCGGCCCGTTCCTCTGACAGGACCACCAACGCGGCCGCTCCATCATTCATGCCGGAGGCGTTTCCGGCCGTCACGGTTCCGTCGGGCTTGAACGCCGGGGACAGTCGGCGCATCTTGGCTTCGTCAAAACGGGTGAGGCGTTCGTCGTCCCGGATGACCAAGGGTTTCGGTTTTCCCGGGACCTCCACCTCGATGATCTCGTCACGAAACCATCCTTCCTGTCGAGCCTTGAGGGCTCTGGTGTAACTTTGCACTGAAAAGGTATCTTGCTCTTCCCGAGAGAACTGGTATTTGGAGGCGCAGAGCTCTGCACACGCCCCCATCGGGACATTCCCGTACGCATCCCAGAGCCCGTCCTTGATCATGCTGTCGATGAGCTCCCCATGTCCCACCTGGTACCCGGACCTTGCCCGCTCCAGAATATACGGAGCCCGACTCATGCTTTCCATGCCTCCCGCCACGACCACGTCGGCCTCGCCGGCCTGAATCGCCTGGCAGGCCATCATGACGGCCTTCAGACCGGACCCGCACACCTTATTGATCGTGGTGGCATTCACGGTATCCGGGAGGCCCGCGCCTTTCGCGGCCTGTCGGGCAGGGGCTTGACCCACGCCCGCTGAGAGCACATTCCCCATAATCACCTCGTCCACCGCCTCAGGGGGGACCTGAGCCCGGCGTAAGGCCTCCCGAATCACACAGCTTCCGAGAGCCGTCGCGCTCATGGCGCCGAGTGCCCCGTTCAAGTTCCCGATCGGGGTTCGCACAGCCCCAGCGATCACGATCTGTCGCATGTCCAGTCTCCTTCCATCGGTGCTTCAGGGACCCACCGTATCTCCTCGTTCAAAGACATCGCTCAGCAGTGAACGGTCTTACAGGTCGCTATTATAGGTCGTTCGGGGAGGGAAAAGAAACTGTCTGATTCAGCGAGCCCTGTTGGCGAGATTGTTCAGAATAATCGTGGCCTCTTGTATCCTGCCAGTAGCGGGCCAAGGGAAGAAGAAGCCGGGATGTGCGGCCACTCACGGCTTGATCTGGCTGGCGATTTCAGACAGGTCCTTCGGATACAGCGTGATCTCGATCCGCCGGTTGGCCGTGCGTCCTTCCTCGGTAGCATTGCTTGCGATCGGCCGCATGTCGGCATACCCGACCGCCGACAGATTTGCCCGATTTACTCCCCCTTCCTCGATCAGATAGCGCACCACGCTGGTGGCGCGGGCCGTGGACAACTCCCAGTTGGACGGGAACCGGGTCTTGAGCTTACCCCCGATCGGCACATTGTCGGTGTGCCCCTCGATGCGGATCTGCTTGTCGGTGACGTTCTTCAGAATATCGCGAACCTGCTTGAGGACCCTGAGTCCGGCCGGCTTCACCTGACCCTGACCCGAGTCGAAGAGGACTCGGTCGACCATGTTGATCGTCAGCCGGTCCCGCACCTGCTTGATCCGGACGTCCCCCTTGGCGATTTCGGCTTCCAAAGACTTGGTGAGGTCTGCGTGGGTCTGTGTCAGCCGTTGGATCTCTGCTTCCTTGGCGGCTCGCTCCTCTTCCAGCCTTGCTTTCTCCGCCATCTCGGCCTTCAGGTCCTGCTCCCGCTGCTTCACCGTGGCCCGCGTCCGCTCGATTTCTCCCTGAGCGGCCGTAGTCGCGCTCATGAGCCGCTGCTTATCGAGGCGCAGCTCGGCCACTTGGGATTGTTCGGACTCGACCCTGGCGGTCAAATCCATGATTCGGGTGTTCGCGTCGTCGAGTGCGTGCCAGACTGTCTCCAGTTGTTTTTTAAGCCCGTCCGTCTCCGCCGCCGTCTGCTTCTGATAACTCTCGAAGGCCGCAACGGTTTTGGCCAACGTCTCGCGGGTTTCTTCCAGCTCCGCGAGCGTTCGCTGATGGGTTGCTGAACCGACGCATCCGGCGAGCATGACCGCAGATATCGTGATCATCGCCAAAACTGTGCGTTGCATGCGAATCCCTCCTTGTCACGTAGTGGGTGTCATACGATACACAATCTGGGTCGTGTGATTCAATCTCTCGAGCAAAGTCCTGCGGACCCCTCGGGGTTTGATCCGCCCAGCGACCAGAGAGATGTGTGGACGTACAACAGCGGTTGATCCGTCAACATGCCCCGCAGGGATGGCATCCTCGGGCCCAATCCATCGGCGATGAGTGACACCATCCCGTTCGTATTATGGGCCTCTGGAGCTGTGAGTCTGGCACCAGGAGGGGCGGGGGCCTTGGCTGGGCCATGGAATTGACCCCCCCTGAGTCTGTGCTACATTTAAAGTATGTTTCACCGCCTCATCGCAACAGTCCTCTGTGCACTGCTACCGGCTGTGGCCCTGGCAAGCCAGAGAGGTGACGTGTTCCGCCACGCCAAGGCTTCGACTGTTCTCATCGTTGCCGTGAATGAAACCACCCATAGCGTCTCGCTCGGCAGCGGATTTTTTGTGGATGCCGATGGCCTCCTGGTTACGAATGCCCATGTCATTGAAGACAGTCAGCGCCTGCACCTGTATGTCCGCGATCAGTTTGTGTATAGCACGCCGGAGGTGGTCGCGATTGACGCCGATTTGGATCTGGCGGCTGTCCGCATCAAGTCGTCTGGCGTTGACGCGCTCATCTTGGCGGAGGACCTCCCAGCCGAGGGGACCGAGGTGATCGCCGTTGGGTATTCCCGAATCCAGGATATCCTGCAGATGGGCTTTGCGCTGCACCCCACCATCTCGACGGGAACTGTGGGCGGTGTCGCTGAAGGTCGCTCGAGAGCAAACGGCCGGCCGGTATCCTTCATCCAAACGACCGGTGTCCTCAACTTTGGGAATAGCGGAGGACCGCTCGTGCGCGAGGATTCCGGGGAGGTGGCTGGCATGCTGGTCCAAACTGTGCCTTTCCTGGAAAAGGCGAGAGATCAAAGCGGCGCTGCGATCGGCAGCGTGAGGATGCAATCGGGGATCGGCTATTCGATCCCGGCTTCAGTGATCCGCCAGTGGTTGTCCTCGCATGACCTGATCCCGCGGCCGATATCAGGCCCCCCCCGTGCCGTGCGCTCTGACGACCGCGGATGGTCCGGCGTGGCGCAGGTGGCCGACCGATCTTTTGCCACAGGCCATCTCCTGTATACCATCGCCATGGCGATTCACGAAGACGCTGATCTCTTGAACCTTGCCATACGTCACTACGAAGCCGCTGCGGCACGTCATCCGGATGCTCCCTGGGTTTCTCGGAACATCGGGCTGGCCTACGCATCGGTGGGCCGGTGGAACCAGGCACTTGCGGCCTACCTCAATGCCCTCAAGCACACCCCCTATGATGCAGACCTTCACACCGACGCAGGCTTCGCCTGGCAACGGACAGGCCATCCGGCACCAGCGGTGGAGTCCTACCGGGCCGCTATTCGGCTTAATCCGCACGCCGGTCGGGCGCACAATTACCTGGGCACCCTTCTGATGGAGAAGGGCCAGTTGGACGACGCAGTCCTGGAGTTTCACCACGCGCTCGAGAGCGAACCCACCTCCGCCCTTGCCGCGTACAACCTAGGGCTGGTCTTGGAAGCCAAAGGGCTGCGAGAGGATGCCATGGCCACCTGGGAGTCTTTTCTTCAGAAAGGTGGAGCTGTCCCAGATCAGGGCGGGTGGAGCCTTAAGATTCGGGAGGCGGCGGCCCGCCTCAAGCACGCAGCGGACCCCTCTTCTGTCACTGCCGTGCCCACTTCGGCGCGGTGAAGTGAAAATGCGACGGGCCAGCCATGCCTGGCTGGCCCGTCTCTCCCCCATACCGACGTCTCTCCCTACATCGCTGGTTTAATGGATACGGCGTGGCCCTTGTCCGTTGCCTGGGCCTCAATCTTATCTCCGGCTTTGATGGTGCCCTCCAGTTTCGTGGACCCGTCGACGTGCAGGCGCAGTTCTTTGCCGGAAGCATCCTTCACCACGTAGAACTCGCCCTCGATTTTTAGCAGATCCCCCTTGACGGTCTGAGAGCCGGCTGCCGCGGGCTCATCTGCCGCATAGGTCAGGGGCGCGAGCTCAAAGCACAGGATCGCCGTCAGCGCGATCAATCCGATGAGCTTCCTCATGGGAGAACCTCCTTTGAAAGTGTTTGAAATGGAATGGCTCGGCATCTCGGTCTTGCAATGCGTGGGCACCTGTACCATACTGACCCGCTATGGCCAATGGACAAAAGAAGGATTCCAGGCCGCAAGATATCCAATCGAAATGGCTGGCTCGCACATTTTGGGTTATGGCATACTCGGCGCGCCTGAGCGAGGTGATCGCGTGAGGGAACGGCAGGTCTCGTCAATCAAGCCCAGCACCTTGGTGACGACGGGTGAGGAATTTGATCGCTTGATGGCACGAGCGCTGCCGGAGCTGCTCGATTGTGCCACGGCCCATATCAGGAGGTTCCTGCGCGAAACGGGGCGATGGGCGGATGACATCAGCCATGAAAAGCTAGCCATCCGGTGGGGGTATGAGCAGGTCGAGCGATTTCTAGTCTGTGGCCGGGCTGAAATTCCCTGCCGGCCGTTCTTTTTGCTGGAGAGTTTCATTGCAAAATTTCTCAGCCAGCCTGAGCCGCTGTGCTACCAGAAGGATTTGCTCACCCCGTTAGGCCGTTTCCTGGACGGTCTGACCGCACGGGCCGTGCTCAGCCGCGATGCCCTGGTGGCCCTGTTCTACCATCTGTATGGGTTGGGACAGAGTCACGTGGTGAGACTGCTGGGCCTTGGCCCGGCTGAAAGCCAGCGCGTCTATAAGAACTTCGAGCGCTGGCGTCGGACCGGCTGGCTCCGGTTCGTGGAGGAAGTCGGGCTGACCGACGTGGAGCTTCATGACATCGAGGATCATAACTGTCGCTACCCGGAGCAGCTCACCGCTGAGATCAATCGGCTTCTCAGCACAATCCAGGCACACTACCGGAAGAGCGAGCCTGAGCATTTCCCATGTCTTACCGGGCACCAGTGGGCTGAACTGTTCGGCCAAGGGTACGGGTATGACTACCGGGTGTGGCATCTCGCCCTGTGTCGAGAATGTCTCGTAGATGTTCACGCCTTCCGGCAGCACGGGCTGGGCGGCATCCCTACGCCGCGGGTTGACTTGCATGTCAGGCCATTGCAGAGAAGCGGGGTCATGGCCCTCGTGGGAATAGGCGGAGGAGATAGTAATGGGGATGGAGGAGGAAGGCCAACTCAGCGCCTATCGAGAACGTCTGCTTGACTCGCTCCGCGACTTTCCGGAACGGAGACGCCGCGAGCGGCCCGACTCACTTCGGGTGTTCGTCAACCAGGAATGCGTCGGGACCCTGACCTGTGGCGGTGCCGGCTCGATGTCGGTATTCACCAGTCGTGGACGGCCCGTTCATGCCATTGAGGTCCGACTTCGACCGGACTCCTGGTCGGCGGTCTCTGTGCGGAGACGGCCGGCATGAAGAGGGCGGAATTTCCCGTGGCCATGCGCACCCTCGAGGTGAGCGTCGAAAATCGGTTGGAAGGGGGTTCGGTCCGGGTGGCTTACTGTGCGGCAAGCCCCGTACGGGACTGGGTCAAGAATAGACTGACGGCTGTCAAGACAGGGATGGCGGGTCAGAGCCTGTCCTTGTCCCCCGATTTTTGGCGAACGGCCCGCGTGGCAGGCCAGGCGGCTCTGGTGGTCTCGGTTCTCCTTCTGGCGGCGGATCGGCTGACCGACCGTTGGGGGTTGAAAGAGACGGTTGCTCGATTCACAACGATCGCTGAGACCAGCGGGATGAAGCTTGCTGCTGCGGAGGATGCTCTCATCAAACAGGAGAAGGTCTTAACCAGCCTCGCGCGGACCGTGAAGGCCCAGAAACAGCACCTGACCCGGGTCCAACGGGCTGTTGGTGTGATGGCTCAAGAACAGCAGCAGTTCAGTGCAAGTGTTGAAACACGGGTATTTGCTGAGCTGAGCCAGGCAACGACTGAGCGTGAACGGATGCACGATCAGATACAGAGCCTCACGGTCGCAAAAGACGCGATGAGCAAGGATATCGCGGTACTTGAGACGCGTGCCAAGGTGGCCGAAATCCGGCAGGAGACGCAGGTGCGGCCGTTTATGTTCTGGGTCTCGTTCCAGGACGGCACGCCCGAAGAGAGCATTGATAGCCTGATCCGTGAAATCCACGGGCGTACAGGCCAGATCAATGCCGGCTGGTACAAGGTGGAAGTGAGTCTCCCGCCGCCACAGACCGCGGACAGCTTCGTGGAGTCACTGAAAAAAGCAACAATTGTGAAGGCCGTCAAGACCAGCCTGAACACGTCCCCGGATCAATAAGGAGCTTTCAACCCGGTCCTGCCGCCCTCGTTAGTGATGAGGCAGCTCACGACGGCTTGAGGAACAGGACCGCGAGGGGCGGGAGTGTGAGCGAGAGAGAATAGGGGAGGCCGTGCCAGGGGGTTGGCTCGGCCTGCACCCCACCCCAGTTGCCGACGTTGCTCCCTCCATAGAACGCCGCGTCACTATTGAGCAGTTCCCGGTACCAGCCCGGCGCGGGCACGCCGATCCGGTAGCCGTGCCGTGGGACCGGCGTGAAGTTACACACGCAGACCACAAAGTTGGCCTGGTCCCTCGCCTTCCTCATGAAGGCGATCGCCGATTGCTCCCCATCGTTGTAGTCGATCCACTGAAAGCCGGTCCAGTCGAAATCCGCCTGGTGCAGAGACGGCTCGTTCCGGTGGAGCCGGTTGAGATCGCGGACGTACCGCTGCAGCCCGAGATGCGGCTCATGCTGGCACAGGTGCCACGGCAGGCTGTCGTCGTGGCTCCACTCCGACCACTGCCCGAACTCGCCGCCCATAAAGAGCATCTTCTTGCCCGGATGCCCGTACAGGTAGCCATACAGCGCCCGGAGGTTGGCGAACCGCTGCCAGGTATCCCCCGGCATCTTGTCGAGCAGTGCCTTCTTGCGATGCACCACCTCATCGTGGGAGAGGACCAGCACGAAGTTTTCCGTGAACGCGTAGAGCAACCCGAACGTAATATGATGCTGGTGATACTTCCGGTGCACCGGCTCATGACCGAAATAGTCCAGCATGTCGTGCATCCAGCCCAGGTTCCATTTGAGGCTGAAGCCCAACCCGCCCGCGTAGGTGGGACGGGACACGCCTGGCCAGGCGGTGGATTCCTCCGCAATCGTCAGGACGCCGGGGTATTCCCGGTGAATCACGATGTTGAACTCTGTCAGGAACTCGATCGCCTCCAGGTTCTCGTTGCCGCCGAACCGGTTTGGGATCCATTCCCCCGGCTTCCGGGCATAGTCCAGGTACAGCATGGAGGCCACGGCGTCCACGCGCAGGGCGTCGATATGGTACCGGTCCAGCCAGAACAGGGCGCTGTTCAGCAGGAACGCACGCACCTCCGGCCGGCCGTAGTTGAAGATGCGACTGTGCCAGTCCGGGTGGAATCCCTGAAAGGGGTCCTGGTGGTCGTAGAGATGGGTGCCGTCAAAGCGGTCCAGCCCGTGCGGGTCATCGGGAAAGTGCGCCGGAGCCCAGTCCATAATCACGCCGATCCCGGCCTGGTGGGCGGCATCGACGAACGCCATGAACTCCTCGGGTGAGCCATATCGGCTGGTGGGCGCAAAGTATCCCGTGGTCTGGTAGCCCCAGGAGCCATCAAAAGGGTGCTCGGTGACCGGCATCAGCTCCAGGTGGGTATAGCCTAGATCCTTCGCGTAGGGAATCAGCCTCTCGGCCAGCTCCCGGTAGGTCAGCCAGCGGGAGCCCTCCTCTGGCACGCGCATCCATGACCCGAGGTGCACTTCGTAGATGGAGAGCGGGCCGCTCAGCGGGTCGCGGTTGGCCCGGGCTGCCATCCAGTGCTGATCGCCCCATCGATGGCGCGAGATGTCCCGCACAATGGAGGCCGTTTTCGGTCGCAGCTCGGCCGCAAAGGCATAGGGGTCGGCCTTGAGAAACGGAACGTCGTGGTCCCGGGGCCGAATTTCATATTTGTAGTTCGAGCCCTCGGGGATATCCGGAATGAACAGTTCCCAGAGCCCGGTGGCTCCTCGGCTGCGCATGGGATGGCGCCGCCCGTCCCACCCGTTGAAGTCGCCCACCACGCTCACCCGAAGGGCGTTGGGGGCCCAGACAGCGAATCGCACACCGGCGACGTCATCCACGGTGTGGAGGTGTGTCCCCAGGATCTCGTAGGCTCGGTGGAGGCGGCCTTCCCCGAACAGATGCAGGTCAAAATCAGAAAGCAAGGGTGGATAGGCATAGGGATCATGACGTTCCGTCACGCCGCCCCGGCGATCCGTCACCCGAAGCCGGTATCGAGGCTTCTCGCCCATGGGGGGTACCGTCGCCTCGAAGAGGCCTGCGACATGAGCGGAAGTCATGGGAACCGGCTTGGTGCCCTGATCGCCCGGCAGCAGGTAGGCCTCCACCGCCTCCGGCAGAAAAGCTCGCACGAGAGTCGCCCGCTTGCCGTTTGCGGTCACGGTGTGCGGACCCAACACGCAGAAGGGGTCCCAGTGCTCTGCCCGAATGAGTCGTTC
>Ga0209157_1002818_pt1 | contig 13646 bp, 10 predicted proteins | sample GraSoiAngelo_135_FD_185892 | JGI IMG/M metagenome (GOLD analysis project Ga0209157, IMG submission 185892) | Grasslands soil microbial communities from the Angelo Coastal Reserve, California, USA - 14_0929_05_40cm (SPAdes) (version 2) | ecosystem: Environmental > Terrestrial > Soil > Grasslands ... | reverse complement strand
TGTCCCCGCATAGCCCAGCGCAGCTGGGCGTTTCGCCGTCGAGGCCCCGCAGACCCGGCTGTACGCCCTGCGCTGCATCTGGGCGCCCATGCGGTGTCACCCGCAAGAAATTTCATCGCTACCGCCATTGTCTTGCTCTTGTTCGCCGTCATGGCGTGTTCGCCGGGGGGGAATGAACAAGGGAAGGCGAGGCCGGTGACGCTGCATCTGTTCACGTGGTCGGACTATACCGAGGAGACGGCGGTCAAGCAGTTCGAAGAGCGGTTTGGCATCAAGGTAGAAAGCGACACCTTCGGCTCGAACGAGGAGCTCCTAGCGAAGCTCCAGGGCGGGGCCTCGGGCTATGACGTGGTAGTCCCCTCGGACTACATGGTCTCGATCCTCATCAAGCAGGGGCTGTTGGCCGAGATCGATCCTGCGAAGATCCCCAACCTCGCCCATGTCTACAAGCACCTCAAGGGCCTCTACTACGATCCCCAGAACACCTATTCGGTTCCCTACCTCTGGGGCACGACCGGCATCGGCTATAACGCCGATCTAGTCACACCGCCGCCTACGAGCTGGAAGGTCCTATGGGACCAGCGCTACAAGGGCAAGATCAGCCTGCTGAACGATGAGCGTGAGGTCTTCGGTATGGCCCTGCGCGCGGCCGGCGAGTCCTTGAACGCGACGGAGCCCGCGAAGCTGGACGCGGCCAAGGCTCGGCTGATGGCGCAGAAGCCCCTGGTGAAGACCTACACGAGCGAGAACTACGACCAGCTCCTGGTCTCCGGCGAGGTTGCGCTGGCCCACGGATGGAGCGGGACGATCTTGCGGGCCGCGGCCGAGCGGCCGTCCATCAAGTACGTGATCCCCAGGGAGGGCGGGACGATCTGGCAGGACAACTTGTGCGTCCTCACGTCGTCGACGCACAAGGACGAGGCGATGGCGTACATCAATTTTCTGCTGGAGCCGAAGACCGCCGCCCTCATCACATCCAAGGTGAAGTATGCCAGCGCCAGCGAGGAGGCGCGCCTCTTCGTACCGAAGGAGATCGCGCAGAATCCGGCCATCTATCCACCTGCATCGGTGGTCGCGCGGCTCGAGTGGATCAAGGATGTCGGCGAGGCGATCAAGCTCTACGACCGTGCCTGGACTGAATTAAAAGTCAGATAGCCCACCTCGATTAATTCGAATGCGCTACGGTATACTCCAGGTTGTCATTGCGAGGAGCAATTTGTGCGACGAAGCAATCTCAAACTCACTTGAAGAAAACTAGATTGCTTCGCTATGCTCGCAATGACGGGACTTCGCCAGAATTCTTCTAAAAAGGACAGCGAATTGCCTGTGGTGATACGAATAGTCGGGGCCTTGTTGGTGGTGCTGGTGGCAGGTGGTCTCGCGCGCGCCGACTTCCAGTTCCAGGATTGGCGGTTTGACCGTGATCAGCCCGGTCAGCCTCCCTCCGGGTTTACTCCCGGCTCGGCGCACGGGGACTCCGGGCGATGGGAAGTCAAGGCGGACCCGCAGTCCTCGTCCCCGCCGAACGTCCTGGCTCACATCTCCTCCGACCAGGCGGGCAAGGGTGCCCAGGTGCTGTTCATCGAGAAAGCCGAAGCGGCGAACCTGGATCTGACGGTTCGCATGAAGACAGTCACGGACGGAGAGAGCCAGGGGAGCGGCGTAGTTTTCCGGGCCCAGAACGATCGGAACTACTATGTGGTCTGGCTCAGCCCAAAGGAGAACCTGGTCCGCCTCGATAAGGTGGTCAACGGCGAGACCAAGACGCTCCAGGACCTCCTGGTCGAGGCCAAGACCGGCCAGTGGCACAATCTGAGGCTCTCGATCCGGGGGCCGATGCTGGAGGCGTTCTTCGATAACCGCAGGTTTCTCTCAGCCCGTGAAGATGAGTGGCAGCATTCGTCCTACAAACATGGGAAGATCGGCCTGTGGGCGCGCGGGCCCGGCGTTGTCTATTTCGACAACGTTCGCCTGACGCGGATGGATGAGGGGACGGGGAGCGTGCCACTCGGCGGCACGGAAACGACCATCATCAAATGACACGCCGCATTTTTTTCTTAGTCGCCCTTGCATTTAGCCTGGCCCTGGCACTCGGGCCGGCCCCGGCTGCACTCGCCCTGACCGAGGAAGAGACGAAGCGGGCGGAGGCTCTGATCCCGTTGCTCGACGGCGAGCAGGAGTTCTGGGCTATCGGAGAGTTCGTCCACATCGGGCCGCAGGCCCTTCCGGTCCTCGCCAAAGCCCTCCAGCACCCGAGCCGGCGAATCCGGATCAACGCCATCGAAACGATGTTCATGATCAAGGACAAGGCGGCCGTGCCGATCCTGAATTCGGTGGCGGCCAATGAACAGGAAATTCCGGCGGTGCGCGAGAAGGCCCTGCGGGTCGCCGTCCGGTTGGATCCGGCCCACGCGCTTCCTGCGCTGCAGGCCATGGCCAAGGACCCGAGCGAGACGATGAGGAATGCCGTGGTTTCCGAGAGCCGGTTCGTGAAGGACAAGGGCGTGATCGACCTGCTCATCACCCTGCTGGCCGACGACTCCCGCAGTGTGGCCGACGGCGCGTTTCGCACGCTCTGGAGCTTCACCGGCCGGATGGTCGAGCGCCAGGACTTCGTCCAGTCCACGAAAGAGGAACGGGTAGAGTGGGCCAAGGACTGGGCGCGGTGGTGGGCGGCGAACCGAGACATGTTCCAGTTTGCGCCGGACCGGTCCGCAGGGCCTCCCCAGTCATGATGCCCCGGGCGGCTTTCCGATGCCTCCGTAGCAATACAATGACTAACCCGATTGTCGGTTTTCTTCGGTCTGTGTTAGCATAAGACCTACGAGAGTCTTATTCTCGAACAACGTCAAGGAGTTGAACGATGGCGGTCCTCAAGATTGCAAAGCTCGGCGCACCGGTGCTGCGGCAGATCGCCGAGCCAGTTCCCCTGGAGAAGATCGGCAAGCGCGTCTTCCAGGAATTCATTGACGACATGCTCGAGTCGATGGTCCAAGCCGAGGGCATCGGCCTGGCGGCACCGCAGGTGTTCCGTTCGGAGCAGGTTGTGGTCATGGAGTGCCAGGGCGAGCGCGGCTTCCCGCGAACCATCATGATCAACCCGGAAATCCTCGGCTACTCCCCGGTGACTGCTGAAAGCTGGGAGGGATGTCTCAGCGTTGACGGGCTGCGCGGCAAGGTGCGGCGTCCGGTCGGGGTGCGGGTAAAATACCTCGATCGGGACGGCAAGACTGTCGAAGCGGACGCTTCGGGCCTCTATGCCGTTTGCATCCAGCATGAGATTGACCACTTGCAGGGCAAGCTCTTCCTCGACCGCATGACCGATTTCAGCACACTCACCCAACTGGAAGAATTCGAGAAGTACTGGCGGACGGAACACGCCGAAGTTATTTAATCACGACCTGTCACCCTGAACGGAGTGAAGGGCCTCAATTGAACCCGCAGTCCAGATTCTTCGCTTCACTCAGAATGACACGCTTGCCTTGAAGTCCCTGCTTCGCGTCCTTCGTTTCATCAAGCCGTACCGGCGGCTGGCCGTCCTGACCTTCGCGTGCGCGGCCACGGCCGCCGCCATCGAGCTCCTCCCTCCCTGGCTCCTCGGGAAGCTCATCATCGACGACGTCATCGTCGGACAGAACCATGCGCTGCTGCCCTGGGCGATCGCCGCGCTGCTCCTCGCGTACGCCGGCAAGAACGTCGCTTCCTCGCTCCGGATCCGCTTTAACAACACTCTGGAGCAGAGCGTTATCTTCGACCTGCGCGACCAGGTGTTCGCGGCCCTCCAGCGCCTCTCCATCAGCTACTACGAAAACCGCTCCACCGGCGAGATCATGAACCGGGTCAACAACGACGTCGAGCACGTGGAGCGCATCTTCATCGACGGGATCGAGTCGCTGCTGATGTCCTCGCTGACGCTCATCGGGATCTCGGTCATCCTGTTCTCCCTCGACTGGAAGCTGGCCTTCCTGTCGCTGCTCCCGATCCCGGTGCTGGTCTACGCGGCCTCGTACTTCACCAACAAGGTCCACCAGTTCTATCACGTCGTCCGCCGGAGCTCCGCCGAGCTGAACGCGTACCTGCAGGACGCCATCTCCGGCGTCCGGGAGACGATGGGGTTCAGCCGCCAGGCCTACGAGCAAGAACGGTTCAATGCGCGCAGCCGCGACTACTGTAACAGCAACCTCAAGGTCATGACGCTGTGGTCGGTGTACTCCCCCAGCATGATCTTCGTGGGCAGCCTGGGCAGCGTGATCATCCTGTGGTTCGGGACCGGCGAGGTGATGGCCGGGACACTCACGGTCGGGGAGTTGGTCGCGTTCCTCTCCTACCTCGCGCTGTTCTACGTGCCGGTCAACCAGATCCACTCGGTAAACCATATGCTCCAGCACGCGCTGGCGGCGGGCGAGCGGGTGTTCGAGATCATAGACACCCAGCCCGAGGTGGCGGACCGGCCAGGCGCCGTCGAGCCGGCGGGCCGGCTGCGCGGCCAGGTCGTGGCGCGGGACGTATCGTTCCACTACCGGCCGGAGATCCCGGTGCTCAAGCACGTGAGCTTCGAGGTGAGGGCCGGCGAGCGGATCGCGCTCGTGGGGCCCTCCGGGGCCGGCAAGAGCACGCTGATCAAGCTGCTGATGCGCTTCTACGACGTGACGGACGGGGAAGTGCGGATAGACGGGCACGATCTGCGCGACCTGCCGCTGGCCTATGTGCGAAGCCAGATCGCGCTGGTGCAGCAGGAGCCGTTCCTCTTCAACGGCACGGTGCGGGAGAACATCGCCTATGGGGACCTCGCGGCGAGCCAGGCGCGAATCGAGGAGGTCGCCACGGCGGCCCGCGCGCACGAGTTCATCATCGAGCTGCCGGAGAAATACGACACGTGGGTCGGGGAGCGCGGGGTGAAGCTTTCGGTCGGTCAGAAGCAGCGGATCTCGATCGCGCGGGCGCTGCTGAAGGACCCGCCGATCATCATCTTCGACGAGGCGACATCCAACATCGACACGGAGACCGAGGTGAAGATTCGGGAAGCCCTGGCGGAGCTCACGCGCAACCGCACCACGTTCATCATCGCGCACCGGCTGTCGACGCTGCGACACGTGGACCGGATCTTCGTCCTGGACCGGGGCCGCCTGATCGAAGAGGGCACTCACGAGGTCCTGCTGGCCCGCAGCGGCCTCTACCGCACCCTCTACGACGCCCAGTTCCAGCTATAGGGGGCAAGGCAAAGGCCTTCCCTAGCACATGAGTGATGTATGCGCTTGAGCCAAAAGTCTCGTGCCGAAGCCCTTGCATTCCTTACCGCCTTCGTTACGTTGTTTGTGCAGCTCTTGGTCTCCCGGATGGTGTCAGCGAAGCTTTTGAACAATTACGCCTTCCTGGTGATCTCCCTCACTATGCTCGGCTTTGCCTTCTCGGGGGTCATCCTCAGCTGGAGGCTACCTTGGTTTCTTAATAATCTGGAAGACGCCATCACCAGCTCCGCCGCGCTCTTCGTCCTTTCCACTATTGGCGCCGCGACCATTTTCTACCACGCCGATGCCGGCGCCCAAATAGCATTCACTCGCCCCCAATTTATCATTGACCTCATGCATTGGATTCCCCTCTCCTTGCTGTTCGCGGTCCCGTTTGCATTTTGCGGGTTGATTTTGGGCGTCCTACTTTCATCTCCGGATCTTCCCACCCGCCGCATCTACTGCTTCGATCTATTAGGCTCGGCTCTCGGTGCCTTCACTGTCATCCCAGCCATCACACATCTAGGTGTTGAAAGAAGTGTGGTGGCTGCCTGCGCGCTGTTACTTGTGGGCGCATTTCTTCTTACGTTCCCGGCAGGTCGCCTTTGTCGCGTGTTGACCGCAGGAGCCACTCTCGTCCTTGTCCTTTCCACGGCCTTCTCAGATCGACTCTTTGAGATGACTTACCCCAAAGGATCCCTACTGGCAGCCGCTCAGAAACACATGGCGATCGAGCATGTGGCGTGGGACCCCGTGGCACGCATCGAGGTCACCCGTATCCCGCCTCCGCTCAACCCTGAAGCAAGCCCCTTTCCCTCGCTTCTTGGCGAAAACCGAATATTTCTGACAAGGTTCAAGCGCATGCTCACCCAGAACAACTATGCCTTCGCCTATGCCGTTGACTACGACGGGACGAGGGAGTCCCTGCGGGGAATCGAGGAGACCATTTACTCTGCTGCATACCATGCGACTTCTGTACCTCTGCCTCAAGTCCTGGTTATAGGCGTCGGCGGCGGTTTCGATATCCTTACCGCTCTAGCGTTCGACCCCGCAGATATCACTGCGGTAGAAGTCAACGGCGCTACCGTGAAAATACTTACTAGTACTTACCGTGACTACTTTCGAAAGTGGGTGGATGACCCAAGGCTGCACCTTATCCAAGGCGAGGGTCGGCATTTTCTTGAGACGACGGATCGGCACTTTGACATCATCCAGCTCTCGGGGGTGGACTCGTACAGCGGAACTCCCGGAGCTGCTCACGTCTTTTCCGAGAACTACCTTTACACCACTGAGGCCTTTAGCCGTTACCTGTCGCATTTAAGGAACGATGGAATTCTCAACATGATGCGGCTTGAGTACGCGCGGCCGCGCGAAATGTTGCGGGCTCTCACGACGGCTGTGGATGCTCTTCGCCGTGCTGGAGTCAAGAGACCCGCAGATCATATCATGATGCTGACTCAACCTGATGGCCGCTTTACTGCCCTCTTAGTCAAAAGAACCCCTTTTACTGCCTCCGAGCAGCAGCGCTTGGAAGGCTGGACTTTGACTAGCAGATTCCTCAGGGTCGCTGCCAGTCCGCAACTGAACGCTCAGGGCGCAAATATGTATCAAGTCTTCCTTTCGCTGAGTGATCCACAGCAGGAGGCCGACTTCGTCGCCAATTACCCGTTCGATGTCTCCCCGGTTGATGACACCCGGCCCTTTTTTTTCAGGTATTCCTACTGGTGGCACCTGTTCCCCAGCGAGGCGATACTCTGGGGCGCTATCATTCCGGTTATGGAATACAGCGTGATTGTGTTGATGCTGGTCATTAGTCTCGCCTGTGTCCTTTGTATCTACGTGCCACTGCGATACTTTGCCTCGCACGGGCTCCGCGTGAATCACGCACCGCGATATGCTCTCTACTTCGCGGGCACCGGGCTTGGCTACCTGGCCATTGAAATTGCCCTCCTGCAGAAGTTCGGATTATTTCTGGGGCACCCGAACTATGCCCTGTCGGTGGTGCTCGCAGCTCTTCTCTTGGCCACAGGGCTTGGCTCGCTGTTCTCGGATAGGATCGTCGAGGCTTTCCGCAGAGTGCGCTTCGTGAGCTATGTCGTGGCCGCAGTGATACTTGCTGAGTACGGCTTCATCTTCCCGCACCTGCCGGGCCTCATGGGCCTGTCCTTTTGGCTGCGGGCTGCGATCGTTTTCTCCTTAGTGCTTCCGATTGGTGCCTGCCTTGGGATTTTCGTGCCCTCTGCTATCGAGCAGATGAAGCCCACAGCGACCTCTTTCGTCCCTTGGGCGTGGGGTATCAATGGTATCTTCTCTGTTCTTGCGCCTGTTCTCAGCGTCGCATTCTCCATCACGTGGGGAATCAATGCCCTTCTGCTTGCTGCGATCCCTATCTATCTCGTCGTGGGCTTCTCCCTGCCTGATACATGCGAGACGATCGTACCAAGTGTACGATAGGAATTGTTGCAGCGCTCCAGCCAAAGTTGAAGAAAATGGTGTCAGACACCGTTCCGGCCTCAGTCACATCAGGAGTTCGGCGAGGCCGTAGAGCGGCCATGTGCGGCCGTCGTAGGACAGCTGGCCCCGCACGATGCCCATGGAAAAGCCGCCGAGCACCCAATTCGCGATCCCTTTTCGCTCCGAGAGGGAGAGCGTCATCGAAGCGGGGCCTTTGTTGCCTCGCCAGGTGATGCGCCATTCCGTCGGCCATCGGTAGAAGCCCAGCGCGAACTCCCGGTTCACCACCGTCACGTCAAGATCGTTGAGATAGTCCGTCGCCTCGTTCATGACGGCAAAGCCGACGAGCTTGCCGGACACCGGTTCCAATCGTTCGCTCTGCTGGCTGTGCAGGTACACGTCGCCCGTCCCGTCAAGTAACAAGTACAGGCCCTGGAATTCATTCCAGAGGCCGAAGTACGTCCTGGTCAGTCGGTTGAAGTCCAGCATGGCGAGATGCTCGTAAATGACGCGGCCGCGCAGCGTTCGCCCCTGCCAGGTCAGCACCGCCGACGCGGATCCCATCCAGAGCCTGGAGTTGTCCTCTGTTCTCTGATGCCGCAGGGGAATGGGATCGATCCGGAGGGTCAACTGATTCTGGGTACTGCTGATCGTGAGTCCGGCCTCCGGAGCGCCCGTGAACTGAAAGAAGGGAGAGTCGGGGATGCGGTCCAGCTCTTTCTTGAGGTTGTCGTAGGGACCGTTGCCGGCGACGTCCATCCACCCGTCTTGCTCGTCGTGCAGCACGACGAAGTGTTCGGCCTGAAAGGCCTCCCCATCACGCCCCCGATTGTTGTCCAAGGCGAACGCGACACGTCCGTGCTGATCCGCTCCGACGAAGGAGAAGTAGTCGGACACGTAGATCAGCGTGGAGGTTGACGATTCCGCAGCGAGGGTCAAGAACAACAGAGCGACAAGGAATGCGCCTTTCATGTCAGAAGAGTTCTTTATAGTGAGGGGTGTGCGTGCCGCCGTCTTCGTCGGCGTAGCCAATCGACCCGCGCTCCCGGTGCTCAGCCTCGTGCAGATTGATAACATAGTGGCCGCGGACGTGGCTGATGGCCTCGGTAAACGTCGGCCCGCTCTTTTTCTTGGCGTCCGTCGGCCTGTGCGGGCCGAGGGCCACGACCCTGAGTGTGTCTGGCGTTGCCCATTCTCGTTCCGAGAACACGTAAATGTCGGCGATGGCATGCGGGCCCAGCTTGTCCCCCTTGGTGGTCGGCGGGATGTACTGCGCCAGCGTCTCGTCAAGGCGGGCCTTCTTGAACCGTCGGAGCAGTTGGACGACCTGCTCGTCGGTCGTGTCGGGAGGCACGAGCACCGCGACCGCGTTGTAGTCCCGCAAGACCGCCACTGTGCGGGAGGTCACGTGCGGGGCGCTGGGTGTGCCCGTGGTCATGCCGGGTGTCGTTTTGGTCTCACCCGTCTTCGGATCAATCGGCTGGTCCTTGGGGTTGGGAATGACGATCCAGAGGATCAGCCACAGGGCGAGGATCCCGCCCACCACGGCGGCGATGGGATGCCCGCCGGTGGGCTTGTCAGGCTCGGGGGCGCTCGGGTTCCGAAAGGGCTGCTCGTCCTGTTGCAGGTTGTCGGTCATGGCTGCTAGCGCTACTGTTCGGACGCCTTGGCTTCGTCCCACAGGCGATCCATCTCGGCCAGCGTCATCTCGCTGAGGGCGCGGCCGCTGCGCCTGGCGGCTTCCTCCATGTAGACGAACCGTTCGGCGAAGCGGTTGGCGGCGCCGCGCAGCGCCTCCTCCGGATTCACTTTGACGAGCCGGGCAAGGTTCACCAGCGCGAACAGGAGATCGCCGACTTCGTCCTCGAGCCGTCGCCGGGCCTTCTCCGTAGCGTTCTCCGCCACTTCGGCCCGCGCGTCAGCGACTTCGCGCAGCTCCTCGTGGATCTTGCCGACGACCTGAGTGTATCCCGTCTCGTCGTGCGGCCAGTCAAAGCCGACGCGGGCTGCGCGCACTTGCAGTTGGTAGGCGCGCAGGAGCGCCGGCAGGGATTTCGGGACGCCCTCGAGCGCCGAGCCTGCCTCGCCGTTGTCGGATTGGCCGGCCTTCTCCTGCCGCTTGATCTCTTCCCAGCGGTGAACGACCTCCTCGGCGGTCTTTACCACAGGAGGGTCTTTGGTTGGTTCGCCGAACACGTGGGGATGGCGGCGGATCAGCTTCTCGGCCAGGGTCTCCAGCACGTCCTCGATGGTGAAGGTCTTCCGCTCGCGCCCGATCTGGGCGTGAAAAAGGATCTGTAGGAGCACGTCGCCCAGTTCCTCTTGGAGCTTGGCTTCATCGTGCTTCTCGATCGTGTCGAGGACCTCATAGGCCTCTTCGACCAGGTACGGCTTGAGCGTCTCGCGGGTCTGTTTGCGGTCCCAGGGGCAGCCGCCGTCGCCCCGCAGCCTCGCCATGATCTCTACGACTCGATCAAACCGATCCGACATGTCGCTTCCCCCTTGGGCGGCCTCATTATGGCAAATTTGGGCCTTGTGTAACAGTCTGGTGTGGAACGAGACTAAGCAACTGTCAGGCGAGTATTGACTCTATCAACAGGGGCTGATATATGGACCCATCTTCATAACTTAATTTGCGCGAGGTGCTTTCATGCCCGACGAGACGATCACGCAGCAGGTCAGCGAGCGGTACGCCAGGGCCGTGACCACCGGCGAGCAGATGTGTTGCCCGACCGGCTACAACTTCGACGACCTCCGTTCCTTCGTCCCGGAGGAAGTGCTGCGCGTGTCGTACGGGTGCGGCACGCCGGCTGGCCTGGCGACGGTTAGGCCGGGGCAGACTGTGCTGGACATCGGGTCGGGCGGGGGTATTGATTGTTTTGAGGCCGCCCGGCGCGTCGGCCAGACCGGACGGGTCATTGGCGTGGACATGACCGACGAGATGCTGGCGATGGCCCGCCGCAACGCGCCGATTGTGATGGCGAACCTCGGCTATCCCGTGCCGAACGTCGAGTTCCGCAAGGGCCACGCGGAGAACCTGCCGGTCGAGGACGGGAGTATCGATCTGATCATCTCCAACTGCGTGATCAACCTGGCTCCGGACAAGGCCAAGGTGTTCCGTGAGATGTACCGCGCGATCCGCCCCGGCGGGCGGTTCACGATCTCAGACATCGTGGCGGATCAGCCAGTGCCAAACTATCTCATCCACGATACGGAAAAATGGGGGGACTGCCTGTCCGGCGCTTTGCCTGCCTGGGACTACCTCGGCGGCCTGGTGCAGGCGGGGTTCCTGGGCGTGCACCAGATGAAGTTCTCCCCGTGGAGTGTCATTGACGGTATCCATTTCTTTTCTCTGACGCTGACCGGCTACAAGCTTCTCGAAACGGCGGTGCCCGACGGCGTCCGGTTCGCCACGCTCCTGGGGCCGTTCAGCCAGGCTGTGGACGAACTGGGGCAGGCCTATCATCGCGGCAAGCCCGACCCGGTGACGGCCCGCACCGCTCAGTTGCTCAAGACTCCGCCGTTCGAGCGGCTCTTTCTCCTGTCGGATCAGCCGATTCCACTTGCGAAGACGGATCAGCGCCTGGTCTCGATCCTGCCTGCCCAGACGCCTTGCGTCTGGAAGGGCCATTTCGCCCTCTTCACCGGGCCCTTCACGGAAGCGGAGGACGACGACCATCACATCTACCGTCGGGGCGTCCCGTTGGAAATCTGCTCGAAGACGCTGGACGTGCTGAACTCCGGCCCGTACAGCCGGCACTTCACGATCATCAACCGCGCGAGCGAGACGGTCGCGGGCGAAGCCGTCTCCTGCGCACCGGACGGGAGCTGCTGCTGACATGGCCAGCGTGACCGTTCTCCTCAAGCCGGAAAATAAAACTGCCAAGGACCTGCGCTCGTTCGACGCGACGCTCGCTGAATACGGGCACGAGACCCTCCGGGCGCTGCGGATCGACACGCTGCAAGTCAACGTCGGCAAGCTGTGCAACCAGACCTGCACCCATTGCCACGTGGACGCGGGGCCCACCCGGACCGAGATCATGACGCGGGAGACCATGGAGGCTGTGCTGGCGGTGGTGCGGCGCTATCCGGAGCTGCGCACGGTGGATGTCACCGGCGGCGCGCCGGAGATGAATCCGCATTTCGAATACCTGGTGGACCAGTGCCGGGCGATGGGCCGGCACGTGATGGACCGGTGTAACCTGACCGTCTTTTTCGTGCGCGGCAAGGAACATCTCCCGCAGTTTCTGGCCGACCATCAGGTCGAGGTCATTGCCTCGCTTCCATGCTATCTCAAGGAGAATGTGGATCAGCAGCGCGGCAAGGGAGTCTACGATCGCAGCATCGCCGCGCTGCAGACACTCAACGCGCTGGGCTACGGGAAGGAAGGGACCGGACTGGCCCTGAACCTGGTGTATAACCCGCTCGGGCCCAGGCTCGCGCCACCACAGGCCGACCTGGAGGCTGACTACAAGGCCGAGCTGGCCAAGCGCTTCGGCATCACCTTCAACCGGCTCTTCACGATCACCAACATGCCCATCAACCGGTTCTTGGAGGATTTGCATCGCTCCGGCCTTTACGAGCGGTACATGGAGTTGCTGGTGACGAGCTTCAATCCGTCTGCGGTGGACGGGCTTATGTGCCGGAACTTGATGAGCGTAAGCTGGGACGGCCGGCTCTACGACTGTGATTTCAACCAGATGCTGGACCTGCCGGTGGACGGCGCGCTGCCACGCACCATCCAGGACTTCGATCTCGCGCTGCTGGCCAGACGGCGGGTCGTCACTGGGGTGCACTGCTACGGCTGCACCGCCGGCGCTGGCTCCTCCTGCGGCGGCGCGATCTCTTCGTAGGGGCACGGCGCGCCGTGCCCCTACAGCTGAGGTGCTGATGGAACTGTTGTTGTTTACGCTGGTCCTGGCCTTGGCGTATGCCAACGGCACCAACGACGTCTCCAAGGCAATCGCGACACTGGTCGGGAGCGGCGTCACTAACTATCGCACTGCGATTCTGTGGGGAACGGTCTGGACAGTCGCCGGCGCGGGCCTTTCGGCCCTCGTAGCAGGCGCCGTGTTGAAAACCTTCAGCAGGGGTCTCGTGCAGCCCGGAATCGCGACGCCGCCTGCGTTGGCCCTGGCGATCCTCATCGGCGCGATAGGATGGGTGCTCGTAGCTTCCCGGACGGGCCTCCCGGTCTCCACCACCCACGCGTTGACCGGTGCCCTCGTCGGCGCGGGGTTGGTCTCCATCGGTAGCCAAGGGCTCGCCTGGCCGGCCATCGCCGGCAAGATCGGACTGCCTCTGCTGCTGAGTCCCGTTTTGGCCTTGTCGGTTTCGTTCATTGTTCATCCCATGATCAGGCGCATCGCTGCACGCTGGGAGGGCGCGTGTCTCTGCGTGATGCCGGCGTCCCGCGCGCTGGTCACCATCGACGCGCGAGGGAACACCCGCACGTTGCTCCAGACAAACGTGCTCGGTCAGCCTGTGGTGGCAGTCCCTTCGCAATGCGACCGCGCCGGCTTACAGGGTCTGACGGTTGGATTGGACAGCGTGCACTGGCTCTCCAGCGGACTCACGTCGCTGGCGCGGGGCGCGAACGATACGCCCAAAATCATGGCGATGCTCCTGCTGGGAGGCGCGATGGTGTCCTGGCCAAGCGTGACGGTGCAGGTCGGCACGTTGGCAGCCGTGGCGTTGGCGATGGGGCTCGGCAGTTACATCGGCGGGTTTCGCGTGACCGAGGTTTTGGCCGAAAAAGTTACGCGGATGGACCATGCCGAGGGACTGTCGGCGAATCTCACGACGTCCTCCTTGGTGCTCGTCTCCGCCACGATGGGCTTGCCGGTTTCCACGACGCACGTCAGCAGTTCGGCGATTATCGGTATGGGACTGCTTAAGGGGATCAGAGCTGTCCGTTGGACGACCGTCCGGGACATGGTGTTGGCCTGGGTGGTGACCCTGCCG
>Ga0209157_1002817_pt1 | contig 13659 bp, 9 predicted proteins | sample GraSoiAngelo_135_FD_185892 | JGI IMG/M metagenome (GOLD analysis project Ga0209157, IMG submission 185892) | Grasslands soil microbial communities from the Angelo Coastal Reserve, California, USA - 14_0929_05_40cm (SPAdes) (version 2) | ecosystem: Environmental > Terrestrial > Soil > Grasslands ... | reverse complement strand
CCACGCCGGATTCGGCTGATTGAGGTCGATGATCTCCGCCGTGTTCGTCGGAGGGTCGCCGCCGCCCACGTAGAGGATCTTCCCGGGCGCATACATGACCGCGGACCCGTAGCCACGCCCGCCGGTGAAGTTGCGTCGCGGGCCGTCGGTCCAACTGCCCGTGCCGCTGACGTCGAGCCAGCGCGATGGCTGATCCTCACCGGCATAGAACACACGCCCATCCGGCGCGACAAAATTCCGCGGATAGTACTCCGTCTCCAGGTTCGCGGTCGTGAGCGGGCGCCAACCGCTGCCGTTCCAGACCTCCGGAGTCGTGACGACGGCCCCAGCCTGATCTCTGCCGCCCATCACGAGCACCTGGCCGTCGGCGAGCGTAGTCGTGGTTGGATACCATCGTCCGTGCGCCATGGCCGGCGCCGGCTGCCACGACCCGGTCGCGGCATCGAACACGTTCGCGTTCGGCAGTCCGTGGTCATCAGTGATGTGCCCGCCGGCCACGAACAGCCGGCCGTCCGGGAGGAAGTCGTGGCCAGCGCAGAACAACCACGACGGCGCAGGCACCGCTGTGAACCCGCCGGTCAGCGGGTCCCACACTTGCGGATCACCGTTGCGACCCCAGCTCAGCACCCGGCCGTTCGGTAGTAGATGAAGGTGCAGCTGCACGATCGGCGCCGGGAACACCGTCGACCATTGGCCGACCAGGGCCTCCGGAGGTGGGGGCGGAGGCGGGGGCGGGGGCGGCGGGGGCGGCGGGGGCGGTCCCGGTCGGATATACACCACCGTCAGAGTGGGTCGGTGGTTGGCGATCGGATCTTCGCTGCTGCTGAACGTACGGTACCGGTCCCGCAGCTTGGAGGGGTCGGAATTCAACAGCAGACCGAAGTTCGTCGAGGGGTCGGTGAGCCATCCCCGAACGATGGACGTCACATCCCACTGCTTGAATCCCAGCGTCTTATCGACGTCTTGCGTCGCCACCGGAGGCGCGATGTCTGCCTGCGCCAACGGAACGTTGTTGTAACAACAGGTATTGGGCGTCCAGGAAGTGACGCCATCATAGGTGTAGCCCGTCGCAGCGGTCAGAACGGGGTTCTTGTTGACGATCGCGTGCGCGGTGACCGTATAGGTCGGATCGGAAGTGGCGTCACTCGCGACCAGATTGAGAGCTAAGGTCGCGCTCGAGACGGTAGATCCCGCCGGGATGCTCGCGAGATCAAACTTCATCAGAATGGCATTGGCCGGCTTCGCATCCGGCCAGGTGTACAGATTGAGCGTGGCGCCTGCCGCATTGTTCTGCGCGTCAACATTCAGGTATGTGTCGGCGGCGGGATGGAACACCGACGAGTCTTGCCCCGGCGGCGGTTCCACCGGCGGCGTATACACCACCGTGAGATAAGGGCGGTTGTTGGTGACCGGATCGTCGCTGCTGCTGAACGTGCGGTACCGATCCCGCAGCTTGGAGGGGTCGGAATTCAACAGCAGACCGAAGTTCGTCGAGGGGTCGGTGAGCCATCCCCGAACGATGGACGTCACCTCCCACTGCTTGAGTCCCGGGGTCTTGTCGACATCTTGCGTCGCCACCGGAGGCCCGATGTCTGCCTGCGCCAACGGGACGTTGTTATAACAACACGTATTCGGCGTCCAGGAATTGACGCCGTCGTACGTGTAGCCCGTTGTACTCGTCAGAACGGGGTTCTTGTTGACGATCGCGTGCGCGGTGACCGTATAGGTCGGATCGGTCGTCGCGTCACTCGCGACCAGATTGAGCGTCAGGGTTGCGCTCGAGACGGTAGATCCCGCCGGGATGCTCGCAAGATCAAACTTCATCAGAATGGCATTGGCCGGCTTCGTATCTGGCCAGGTATACAGATTGAGCTGCGTTTCCGTCGCATAGTTGCCGGCATCGATGTTGAGATACGTGTCCCCAGTTGGATGGATTACGGCGGTGGTCGCTGCCTCAGCCAGATTAGCGCCCGCGAGGGGAGTAGAAGGCGCGGTTGGGCGGTCGTCGCGGCACGCGTGCAGCAGAACGGTGCCGATCGCGAACACTGCCAGGGTTGGGACGAGTGTGTGCAAGAACCGCGACCGATGCATGAGCGGCTCCTTGACGGGTCGGCCAGGGCAGCGGGTCAGCGCGGCCTAGCGCCTGCATCCCCCGGGCCACCGGGAGAACCTCGCCGGTCGAAGAACCGGAGGGGGCACCGTGTTGTATCAGCGCCGCTGCTGTGGGGCGTCCGCCACGTCGCGAACCCGTGAGCTTCTGGGGCTAATTCCTCCCAGTCCCCAGCCCCGAGCCCCCAACCCCGTAAGCATCCAGGGGAACCGCTCTCTCCGCATCACCGCGGGCATCCCAGAACGACCATCTGAACCAGATCACGGTCATGACAATCCATAACATCAGCCCGCCCAACACCCACATCAGCAATCCTCCGATTTGCTGATCATCCAGGGGCGATAACCCCCCAACCCGTGGCGCCGTCGCATAGAACGGATAGAGGACCGAGTCCGACAGCGTGATCAGGGCGCCCGTCACGGACATCGGAATGCCCAGCAAGAACAGATAGAGCATCTGCACGAGATGCTGCGCGCGCGGCAATTCCGGGATCGGGGACAGCACCGGCCACCACATGATGACCGCAGTGCTCAAAAAAACGAGGTGCTGCACGACGTGAAGATTGTGATGCCGGAGTGCCGCCTCGTACAGCGCCGGCACATGCCAGATCACGATTGGCGCCGAGAAAATGATCGCCGCCGCGAGGGGCCGGGTCGCCACGCGAGCCACCGCCATGATCCACCGCGGCCGCAGCAACGGCCGTACGACCCACGCCGGCGTGCCGTACAACAAGAGCGGGGGAAAGACCAGCGTGAGGAGCAGGTGCTGCGCCATGTGGGCGGAAAACAGAAAGGTATCGGACAGGTTGTGCAGCGGCCCATTCAGGGCGAGAAACAGCACGAGCAGCGCTCCGGCAAAGCTTGCAACGTGCCGACGTGCCGACCTGAGCCCCCCTAAATAGACGTAAAGCCCGCCCAAGAGGACGAGCCCGGCCAGCACGCTAGGATGCAAAGCCCACCTGTTCCACGTGGGAATGTCCAGTGTCCAATGCTCAATGATCATTGATCATTGGACATTGATCATTGGACATTCTTCAGCTGCCGGTCCGCAGGCGCACCGCTCCATAGAAGATCAAGAGGAGACTCACCACCACCGCGAGGCCGAGGAGCAATGGGCCACCGAAGAGGAAAGCAAAGAAGCGATTGTCGAATTTCAGGTGCATGTAAAACATGACCACCAGCGTGAACTTCACGGCCGACAGCACGAGGAGGATTGGTACCAGCAACGCCTGGAACGTCGGCACATAGAACACCCCCACCTCGATCAGCGTGATCATCACGAGGATCGCGGCGATGCGGAGGTAGGTGGCCGTTGTCGCGTGCGCCTGGTGCTGTTCGCTCATGCCTTCCCTCTCACTGAATCAGGTACACGACCGTAAAAATCACGATCCAGACGACGTCCACGAAGTGCCAGTACAGCCCTGTGATCTCGACGGTCATCGCGTTCCCCGGACCGAGTTTTCCGCGCAGCGCCTGCGCCCAGAGCGTCAGCAGCCAGATCACACCGACGGTCACATGGGCACCGTGAGTGCCTGTCAGCACGTAGAACGTCGAGCCGAACAGGTTCGTCGTGAGGCCGAGACCCTCGCGGACGAAGTGACTGAATTCCCAGAATTGCCCGGCGAGGAAGACCAGCCCGAGCAGGGCCGTCACGAGCAGCCAGAGCTTCCCCTGCTTCATGTCGCCGCGCTGCACCGCCGCCAGCGCGAGTACCATCGCCAGGCTCGACATCAACAGATCGAACGTGCTGAACGACGTAAACGGAATATTCAGGATTTCGTGCGGGAATGGACCCGTGAGACTTCTGCCTTTGTAGACCAGGTACGTCGAGATCAGCGATCCGAACAACAGGCATTCGGAGCCGATAAAAGCCCAGAACGCCATCTTGCGGCTGTCGAGCCCCATGCTCGTGCGGTGCGCCCCCGCCCCCGCCCCCGCCTCGTGGGCGTGTGCCGATCCGTGTGTCATCTACATCTCAAAGGGCTCGTAGGCCCAGCGATAGATGCCCAGAATCACGACCGCGACGCCCACGAAGACGATCGGCAACGCACGGGAAATGGCGCCGATCGCCAAGATGGGAAGGCCGATCGCCGTGATCAGCGGCCACCACGAGCCGCCCGGCACGTGAATTGCCGCCGGCGGCCGTTCGGGTAATGGGCGCATGGGCGCATGCCGCTCCGTTTGCCACAGCGGCATACGGCTCTCTACGGTCGGGATGACCGTGAAATTGTAGACCGGCGGCGGTGACGGGATCGCCCACTCGAGCGTGGACCCACCCCAGGGATTGCTTGGCGCGGTCACCGGCTGCCAGCGCGTGCGCAGGAGATTCCAGAAGAACACCAGCGTCGCCAGACCAATCAGGAACGCGCCAATCGTCGACACCTGATTGAAGCCGGTGACGCCAAGATCGGACGAGTAGGTGTAGATGCGGCGGGGCATCCCGAGCATCCCGGAGAAGTGCATCGGGAAGAAGGCGAGGTTCATCCCGATCAGCGTCAGCCAGAAGTGCACCTTGCCCAGCGATTCCGAGAGCATGCGACCCGTCATCTTGGGCCACCAGTAGTACATGCCGGCGAACAGCCCGAGGATCGTGCCGCCGAACAGCACATAGTGGATGTGCGCGACGACGTAGTACGTGTCGGTCTGCTGCAGATCGGATGGTGCCGAGGCATGCGAGACGCCGGACAGCCCGCCGATGATGAACATCGCGATGAACCCGACGGCAAAGAGCAGCGATGTCGTGAACCGAATCTGCCCGCCCCACAGCGTACCGATCCAGTTGAAGATCTTCACGCCGGTTGGAATCGCGATGAGCATGGTCGTGCCGGCGAACACCGAGTCGGCGATGGGGCCGAGGCCGGACGAGAACATGTGGTGGCTCCAGACGCTCCAGCCGAGGAAGGCGATGACGACGCCGGAATACACGACGACGGTGTAGCCGAAGAGCGGCTTCTTCGCGAACGTCGGCAGCACTTCGGAGACCACGCCCATCGCGGGCAGTATGAGGATGTAGACCTCGGGATGGCCGAACATCCAGAACAGGTGCTGCCAGAGAATGGGGTCGCCGCCCCCCTGCGGCACGAAGAAATGGGTGCCGAAGAACCGATCGAACATCAGCAGCACGAGCGCGACGGTGATCACGGGAAACGCCGTGATGACGAGGAATTGCGTAATGAGGGTCATCCACGTGAACGGCGGCAAGCGCAACATCCGCATCCCGGGGGCACGCATGTTCAGAATCGTCACGATGAAATTGAAGCCCGCCGCCAGCGATGCGATGCCCAGGATCTGTAGTCCCAGGAGCCAGAAATCGACATTGGGACCTGGCGAAAACTGGCGCGACGTGAGGTTCTCGTAGCCGAACCACCCCGCATCGGGAGCCACCGAGAGCCGGTCGGCGCCGAACAACGGCCCGGCGATGAAGCTGGCGTTGAGGAACAGGCCCCCGAGCAGGAAGACCCAGTAGCTGAAGGCATTCAGGCGCGGAAAAGCAACGTCGCGCGCACCGATCTGGAGCGGAATGATGAAATTGAAGAACGCAGCCGACAGCGGCATCAGTGCCAGAAACACCATCGTCGTGCCGTGCATCGTGAACAGCTGGTTAAACGTCTCCGCGCTGACGCCGAGCCCGCCATCAGGCCGCGCGAGCTGGGCGCGAATGATGAGCGCTTCCAAGCCACCGATGAGGAAGAACCCGAACGCCGTCCAGAAATAGAGCAGGCCGATCCGTTTGTGGTCGGTGGTCGTGAGCCACGTCTTCATTTCAGGCTCTGGAGATATGCGATCAAGGCATCCAGGTCCTGCGGCGACAGATTCTGCGGCGTCATCAGCGCCCCCGGCTTCATCGCAGGCGCGTTGATGATCCAGCGGCGCAGCACATCCGTGGTGTTCGGAAACAGCGCGCCCGCTATCGTGGACCGGCCGCCGACGTGGCTGAGATCGGGGCCGACCTTCCCCTGCGACATGCCGGCAATCGTGTGACAGGCGATGCAGGGGCTGCGCCGATACACCTGCTGGCCCGCCTCGGCTGGCGATCCCTTCGGGGGTGTCGCGGGCGCCGCGCGCTGCTGGTCCACCCACCGTTGGAACACGGAATCTGACTGCACGAATACCCGCAGCCGCATGTTGGCGTGCGAGACACCGCAGAACTCCGCGCACTGGCCCGAATACTCACCTGTCGAATCGGCACGAAACGCGATGCGATTGGTGCGGCCCTGAATGAGATCGCGTTTGCCACCCAGCCGGGGCACCCAAAAGCTGTGGATGACGTCCGCCGACGTCATGTCGAGCTGCACGGGCGTGCCAACTGGGATATGCAGCTCGTTGTACGCACTGATGTTCAGCGTGGGGTAGCGATACTCCCACCACCACTGGTGCCCGATGACCTCGACACGGAGTGCGCCCTCGGGAGCGTGGCCCGCGGTCGAGAAAATCGTGCGCATGGTGGGAACCGCGATGAATACCAGAATCAACGCCGGCGCGAGCGTCCAACTGATTTCGAGTACCGTATGGCCGTGAACCGGTTTCGGCTCGGCTGCTCCGGGACGAGCGCGAAAGCGCGCGATCGCGACGAGTAACAGGCCTTCGACCAGGACGAAGACGCCGAGCGCCCACCAGAAGACGTCCTTGTACAGTCCGAAGAGATCGGTGCCGAAATCGGATCGGGGAGCGAACGTCGACTGCGGAAAGTGTCCGGCGCCGCTGCAGGCGGTGAGCAGGAGCAGAACGGCAGCGAGAACCAGCGGCACGGCGTCAAACTAGACGGGCCCCCCCACCCCCGCAACCCGGCAACCCGGCAACCCGAACGTTATCTTCTCCGGACATGGCTGAATTGTCGGAGCGATTACAGGCCGCGCTCGGCACCGCGTATCGCGTCGAGAAAGAGCTCGGCGGTGGTGGCATGAGTCGCGTTTTCGTCGCCGAGGAAACGCGGCTCGCCCGGCGCGTCGTCATCAAGGTGCTGCCGCCCGATCTCGCACTGGAAATGCGCGTGGACCGGTTCAACCGCGAGATCCAGCTCTCCGCGTCGTTGCAGCATCCACACATCGTGCCGCTCCTCGCGGCGGGCGGCGCCGACGACCTCCTCTATTACACGATGCCGTTGGTGGAAGGCGAAGCCCTGCGCACGCGCCTGAGCCGCGACGGCGAGCTGCCCGTGCGGGACGCGGTACGGATCCTGAAGGATGTCGCGGACGCGCTCGCGTATGCGCACGCGCGCGGCGTAGTGCACCGCGACATCAAGCCCGACAACGTCCTGCTCTCTGGGCATCACGCCGTCGTCGCCGATTTCGGCGTCGCGAAGGCCGTCAGCCAGGCGAAGACCGAGAGCGGGCTGACCTCCGTTGGCGTGGCGCTCGGCACGCCGGCGTACATGGCGCCCGAGCAGGCGGCCGGCGATCCCAACATCGACGCGCGCGCCGACATCTACGCCTTCGGGGCGATGGCGTACGAGATGCTGACGGGGCGGCCGCCGTTCGCCGGTCTGGCCCCACATCAGATGCTCGCCGCCCACGTCACCGAGCCCGTCGTGCCGATCACCGACCGGCGCGCGACGATTCCGCCGGCGCTCGCCGAGCTGGTGATGGCGTGCCTCGCCAAGAATCCCGCGGACCGGCCGCAGAGCGCAAACGAAGTGCTGCAGGCGCTCGACGGCATGGCCACGCCAAGCGGCTCGCAGTCGGTCACGTCGCCCGTGGCGACGATGCGGCACCTGCTCCGCCGGCCACGCAACAAGATGTTGGCCGTCGCCATCCTCGCGATCGTCGTCGTTGCGGCCGGCTGGATTGCGTTCCGCCCCCGCGTGGCTGCTACCCTCGACCCCAACCGTGTCGCTATCGCGCCATTCGATGTGCTGGGCGGCACCGACCTGGCTCTCTGGCGTGAAGGACTCGTGGATGTGCTGTCGCACAGTCTCGACGGTGCGGGGCCGCTGCGGACCGCGTCGCCGACGCTCGTCGTGCGGCGCTGGAGCGGACGCGGAGATTCGCAGTCGGCGCAGGCCCTCGGGACGGAGACCGGATCGAAGACCGTCGTGTTCGGCAGCCTGGTGCGAGCCGGCTCCGACTCGGTCCGCCTCACCGCCACGGTGCTCGACGTCGCAGGCCCGAGCGTCCTCGGAGAGATCGAGATTCGCGAGAACGCCGATCGGATGGACCGTCTCGCCGACTCGCTGACCGTACGCGTGCTGCGTGAGCTGGGGCGCACGCGCGCGATTGGTCTGGTCCGGAGCGCTTCCCTGGGCTCGCATTCCTTGCCCGCCTTCAAGGCGTTCCTGCAGGGCGAACAGTTCCTACGGCGCTCCGAATGGGACTCCTCCGTCGCGTATCTGGAGCGCGCCATTGCGCTCGACACTGGCTTCACGCTGGCTTGGAGCCACGCCGGCATGGCGGCGGGGTGGCAGCACCGCGCCGACGATTCGGTCTCCCGCGCGTACAAGCTCCGCGCGGGTGCGCTCAACCACGGCCTCGCGCCACGCGAGAGCCTCATCGTGCAGGCGGAATCGCTCGCGTCGGTGGTGTATGCCGGCCCGCTGAACCTCGGCGTGCGACTCTACGGGTACGGCCGGCGGATGATTGGCACCCTGGACGAGGCGGTGCGCCGTTATCCGAACGATCCGGAGCTCTGGTACATGCTTGGGGACGCGCGCTATCACGCGGGCGCGTTGGCCGGTCTCTCACCGCGCGCCAGTCTCGACGCGTTCGATCGGGCCATCGCGCTCGATTCCGCATTTACGCCGTCCTACGTGCACGCCATCCCGCTGAGCCTCGAGTTCGGCGGCGCCGACGCGGGCCGACGCTATGCCACGCGGTTTCTCGAGGCGGGAGGGATGGGCACATACGCCAAGAGCACGAGCGAGGTGCTCAATCTACTCGATCCGCGCACGCGCTCGGCGGCGATCGCTTTCCTCGCCGACAGCGCCGACGATCATCTGTTTCAAACGGTCTGGCTTTCCATCAACCGCTGGCTCGATGACGACGAGACCACGCTCGCGGTGATCCGCGCGCGCGTCGCGGCGGAACAAAGGAAGGGCACGCACTCGAACTTTGCCGTTTTCGCCTTGCCGATGTCTCTGGGCAATCGCGGACACATCAAGGAGGCCGCGGCGCGCACCACATTCCCCGTGCTGGTCGCACAGCTGGCGATGCTCGGCGGAATTGCGCCGGACAGCGCCGCCCGGCTGGCACGAAGCTGGGTGGGAAAACCAGGCGAGGGCCACATGGTCCTGGCGCCGTTGCTCGCGGCGCAGCACGACACCGTCGGATTGCAGAACGCAATTCGTTTTGTCGAGTCGCGGCAGCGACCGCTCCCGCCCAACATGCCGGCGATTGCCGTCGATATCCTCGGCTACCTCACGATCACCAATCGGGCGTATCTCGCGCTCGCGCGAGGGGACAGCGCCGAGGCGCTGCGGTCCTTCGATTCGCGGCCCGACTCCGCCTGTTTCGGGGGCTGCTGGATCGATGACGTAGTGCACGTCCAGCTGCTGGCCGCACGCGGACGGCTGGCGGATGCCGCGGCACGATTGGAGCGGCCCCTGGGCGGATTCGCCGGCGGCATCGTGCCCTTTGAGGTGTTGCGTGCCCTGGAGCGGGGTCGCGTCAACGAGGGCCTGGGCAACCGCGAGCGCGCGATCGCCGGGTACACGTTCGTCGTTCAGGCGTGGCGTACCGCGGATCCCGACCTGCAACCCTTCGTCACCGAGGCACGCACGGCGCTCGCGCGGCTGAATGCCGAACCGCGCAAGAGCTGAAGCGGTCGATCAGCGCGGCGGCGGAGCCCCAGGCATGCCCGGCATGTCGACGGGTGTTTCCGTGATCGAGGACTTCGCCCCTGTGCCCTGCCCCATCAGCTCCATCACGCCGCCGTCCTTCAACGTTGCCTTCACCATGGCGAACGGCATATCAGGCTGCACCCAGACATCGCTGACGACGTCCTGGCCGGTCCGCATGTGCAACGCCTTGAACTGACCGGCAGTCACGTTTACTGTTTCCCACCCGACGACTTCCATCGCTAGACACTGACGCGCGATTTCGCTGGACACGTTCATGCTGGGGTTGCTGTTGATCATCTGGATCATCTGCGGCGGCATTTTCATCGCCGGCTGATCGCCGGCCTTCATGACGCCGGCGCGAACGCGGCCGGACGCGAACAGCCCAGGCACCAGCGTCTGCACGATCATCTTCCCGACGGGGCGCTTCGCGTCCTCGATGCTCATTTCAAACCAGTAATACGTCGTTCCCTCGTGCGGCTCCTTGCCGACCACGGCCATGCGTGTGGTCGTGCCGCCCGCCTGACCGCCGGTCCACTTGTAGGACGCCCACGCGCCCATCGTGGGCTCACGGCTCGTGACCTGGTTGCAGACCTTCGCTTTGTCGGGGACCTGAGCGGCGGCCGTGCCCACGACTGCGCCGCTGAGCGCGACCATCAAAATGACCGACCGGACCTGAGGATGGAACATGAGAGACGACTCCAGACGATGAAGGGGACGACGTCGGGACCCCGAAGGTATACATTTTACCTTTCGCATTGTTTCGCGACCGTGGCGGAATTGGCAGACGCGCCAGCCTTAGGAGCTGGTGGGGCAACCCGTGGGGGTTCGAGTCCCTCCGGTCGCATCCTAACTACCGTGCGTCGTGCGTGGTGCGTCGTGCGTCGGAGCCTTCGCGAGCAACCACGTACGACGCACGACGAACGACGCACGATTAGATTTCCACGCACATGCCCGACATTCTGGTCAAGAAGACTCGCGCCGAGCCCGGCGAAGCATCGCTGGAAGTCATCATTCCACCCGACAACGTGAAGGCGGCCGAGGAGCGCGCGACGAAGTTCTATCAGCAGCGCGCCCGGCTGCCCGGGTTTCGGCAGGGGAAGGTCCCCACAGCCGTGGTGCGGAAGAAGTTCGCCGACGATATCCGTCAGGAGACCCTGCGTGAGCTGGTACAGGAGAGCTGGCGCGTCGCGCAGAAGCAGGAAGAGCTGAAGCCCATCGCCGATCCCCACATCCACAACCTGAAGTGGGAAGACGGCGCCCCTGTCACCTTCGAGTTCCATGTCGAGCTGAAGCCGGAGCTGAAGCTGCAGCGGCTCGGGGGCTTCCGGCTGACCCGTAAGGTCGCCGCCGTCACCGCGGCGCAGGTTGACGCCCAGCTGAATGCCATGCGTGAGCAGCGGGCGCCTTGGACGCCCGTGGCCGGCGAGAAGCCAAAGCCCAAGGATCTCGTCGACGTGACGATCGCCACGCGCGAGAACGAGGGGGGCGAGGTGAAGGATCCACAGCCCTACCAATTCGTGCTGGGCGAGGGCCGCGCGATTCCTGACGTCGAAGAGCGCATCATGAGTCTCACGCCCGGCGAATCGGTGGACGCGACGGTCCGGTTCCCGGACGACTTCGCCGAGGAGGCCAAGCGCGGACAGACGCGCGACATCCAGTTGACGCTGCGCGAGGTGAAACGGCAGGAGTTGCCCGCCCTGGACGACGCCTTCGCACGCGAAATGGGCGACTTCGAGTCGCTGGACGCGCTGCGCGCCGCGATCGCCGAGGATCTCAAAAAGGAAGCGGAGCGCGAAGCCGATGCGCGCGTCCGCGCCGAGCTGGTCGAGCAGATCGTGCAGGCCAACAACGTCGTTGCGCCGCGGCCGCTGGTCGAGCGGGTGCTGGGGATGTACGCCCAGTCGTACGAGATTCCGGAGGAGCGCTGGGAGAAGTTCGCCCAGGAGTTCCGCTCCGTCGCCGAATCGCAGGTGCGGCGTGATCTGGTGCTCGACTACGTCGTCGAGTCCCAGAACCTGCGGGCCACCGAGGCGGAGCTGGACCAGAGGATTCAGGAGCTCGCCGAGCGGCGCGGGATGAAGGCGGCGGAGCTGTATGCGTCGCTCGAGAAAGCCAAGCGGCTCCGCGATGTCGCGCGGAGCATCACCGAGGAGAAGGTGTTCGCCTACCTCCTGTCGCAGTCCACCGTGGAGCAAGCGTGATGAAGATCGAAAACCATATCTATCCGCCCTATATCATCGAGCGCTCGAGCCGTGGCGAGCGCACCTACGATATCTTCAGCCGGCTGCTGATGGACCGGATCGTCTTCCTCGGCAGCTCCATCGGCGACGATGTCGCCAACATCATCATTGCGCAGCTGCTGTTCCTCGATGCCGACAATCCCGAACGGGATATTTACCTGTACGTGAATTCCCCAGGTGGCATCGTGTCCTCGGGCATGGCAATCTACGACACCATGCAGTTCTTGCGTGCCCCGGTAAACACGATCTGCATGGGGATGGCCGCGTCGATGGGGTCGTTCCTGCTGGCCGCCGGCCGCAAGGGGAGGCGCTCCGCGTTGCCGCACGCGCGCATCATGATGCACCAGCCCTCCGGCGGCACGCAGGGCACCGCGGCCGACATCGAGATCCAGGCCAAAGAGATCCTGTTCCTGCGGCGGAAGCTGAACGAGCTATACGCGAAGCATACGGGGAAGACGGTCGAGTCGATCGAAAAGGACATGGATCGGGATCGCTTCATGTCGGCCGAAGAGGCGAAAGACTATGGCCTTATCGATCACGTCATTTCGAATTACGAAGAAATCAAGGAAGACGGGAAGGCCAAGAAGTGAACACTTGCGCCGCTCGCGGCCGCTTCCCATACTAGGAAGACGATGTCTCACGACAAGCACCTCCGCTGCTCGTTCTGCGGCAAATCCAAGGACTCGGTCCGGAAATTCATCTCCGGCCCCTCGGTCTACATCTGCAATGAGTGCATCGCGCTCTGCAATGAGATCCTGGCGGAGGATGAGGAGCGCGAGGTCGCCGAAGCCATCACGCAGGTCCCCACGCCCGCCGAAATCAAGGACGTGCTGGACCAATACGTGATCGGGCAGGACCGCGCCAAGAAGACCCTCGCCGTTGCCGTGTACAACCACTACAAGCGTATCAACTCCCACTCGGGCCGCGACAACGAGGTGGAACTCGACAAGAGCAACATCCTCTTGATCGGCCCGACAGGTGTCGGCAAGACGCTGCTGGCCCAGACGCTGGCCCGGATCCTGGACGTGCCGTTCACCATCGCGGACGCCACGACCCTGACCGAAGCCGGGTACGTCGGGGAGGACGTGGAGAACATCCTCGTGCGCCTGCTGCAGTCCGCCGATTTCAACGTCTCCGAGGCCGAGCGGGGCATCGTCTATATCGACGAGATCGACAAGATCGCGCGCAAGTCAGAGAACCCCAGCATCACGCGCGACGTCTCGGGCGAAGGTGTGCAGCAGGCGCTGCTCAAGATCCTGGAAGGCACGGTGGCGAGCGTGCCGCCGCAGGGCGGCCGCAAGCACCCGCAGCAGGAGTACATCCAGGTCAACACCAAGGACATCCTCTTCATCTGCGGCGGCGCGTTCGACGGTCTCGAGAAGATCATCGAGTCGCGCACCGGCCGCCGGCAGATCGGCTTCACCAAAGAAGAGGTCGCGGAAGGCGTCGCCGCAAAAGTGAAGAAAAACCCGTTCGGCGATGTCGAGCCGGACGACTTGCTGCGTTACGGCCTCATCCCCGAGCTGGTCGGCCGCCTCC
>Ga0209157_1002816_pt1 | contig 13660 bp, 10 predicted proteins | sample GraSoiAngelo_135_FD_185892 | JGI IMG/M metagenome (GOLD analysis project Ga0209157, IMG submission 185892) | Grasslands soil microbial communities from the Angelo Coastal Reserve, California, USA - 14_0929_05_40cm (SPAdes) (version 2) | ecosystem: Environmental > Terrestrial > Soil > Grasslands ... | reverse complement strand
CGAAACGGCGCATCAAGGAATGTTCCATTGCCGAGGTCAAGGCCAAGCTGGACCAGGGCGAGCCGTTTCATTTCATTGACGTGCGCGAGGACCACGAGTTCGCCAAGGACCACGCGAGGGGAGCCAGACATCTCGGACGAGGCCTCCTGGAACGAGACATTGAGACGGTGATTCCGGACAAGCGGGCAGAGATCATTCTCTATTGTGGCGGCGGATTCCGGTCAGCGCTGGCAGCCGACAGTCTCCAGCAGATGGGCTATGCCAACGTCCGGTCCATGGACAGGGGTATCAGGGCCTGGGGTGAGGCAGGCTATCCGCTCGAGCAGGGGAGCGGCTCGTAAAGGAATGACCGTCTCGCGGCGAGACCTCCTCAGCCGTCTTGGATTCGGGCTCACCTTTCTGCCGGCGATCGCTATGGCGCCACGCTCGCTGGTGGGAAGTCTGCTGTTTGAGCCGGATGCCGAGTTGGTCCCTGCCAAGCCAGTCCCTGTCAATCCCTTCACTCGTGATGGAAAGGTGCTGGTGGCGATGGTTCACGGGCAGGACCCGGCGGCGATGCTCCGTGCCGGACTGGATCTGATCGGAGGGATCGAGCGACTCGAACTCCGCGGCAAGCGGGTAGTGATCAAACCCAATATTGTGAATGACCGGCCGCCTCCCACGACGACCAGTCCATCCGTGATCGCGGCAGTGGTACGGGCCGTGCGGGAGGCGGAAGCGGCCGATGTGACCGTGGCCGACAGTTCTGGCATCATCCGGTTCCCCACGTCCGAGAATCTTGTGATCACCGGCGTGCGGTCGGCTGCTGAAGCGGCAGGGGCGCGTGTGCTGGCCTTGGAAGACGAGCCCTGGGTCCGAGTAGAACCGCCTGGCGCGAAATCGCTGCCTCGCTTCTACGTCTCAAAGCCCGTGTATGATGCCGATGTGGTTATCAACCTGCCGGTGGTCAAGACCCACCAGTTTGCGCATTACTCTTGCAGCTTGAAAAATCTGGTCGGGATCACCCATCCCCGGTACCGCCCCTCAGTGACCTTTCTGGCAGGCAATTGGCACGAACGGATCGCCGAGTTGAACTTGGCGGTGCATCCGCAGCTCACGATCGCCGACGCCACCACGGTCATGATTGCGGGTGGCCCCACGAGCGGGACCCCGGCGAAAGCTGACCTGCTGTTGCTGAGTGGTGACCGAGTGGCGCTGGACGCGGTGGGCGTGGCGCTGATTCGGTCCTTTGGCGCCTGGCCAAAAGTGGCGGGGATGAGCCTCTGGGAACAGCGTCAGATCAAGAGGGCTATCGAGCTGGGGTTAGGCATCGGCGGACCGGAGCAGCTTGGATTAGTGAGTCAGTCGCTCGCCGGATCCGATGCCGGATTCGAGAAACTCCTGAGCACAATCCGCCGAGACCTCACAAGGAATTGACTGCGGCAGGCGCCTGCAAGTTATTTCGTGTCCTTCACATCTGTTGCGTCTTTGGCGCATCGGATGCCAATATAGATGCGTCGGTCACCATGGTCCTGCTTGTTGCGATTGGCAGACCGTACAGTGTCCGGATTGCTTTGCCAGGAGCCGCCTCTCACTACGCGCCCTTTTCCACTGGAGGGACCAGTTGGGTTCTTGGATGGACTGTTCTTGTAATAGTTCTCATCGTAGAAATCCTGGACCCACTCCCAGACATTGCCCGCCATCTCATAGGCTCCGTATGCACTCTTTCCATAATCATATTGGTCCGTTCTGGCCAGTGTCGCGGGTCCTTCCCAGAACGTAATATTTTCGATACTGAAGTTACTTCGATTGCCGGTGACAGGATCGTTCCCCCATGGATACATCCTGCCGTCAGTGCCTCGGGCCGCCTTCTCCCATTCTGCTTCGGTTGGTAGGCGACCGCCAACCCACTTGCAGTAGGCCACGGCGTCGTCCCAGCTCACGTTGATGACCGGTAGTTGACCAATCCCATCGAGCATCTCATCCCCACGCCAAATACTGTATTTAGCGTCCTCATTGCCCGGTGCCCGGTGGCCTGTGGATTTGACAAAGGTGTGGTACTGGCGGTTGGTGACCTCATATTTACCGATGTAAAAGGCATCAAGGAAGACCTTGTGCTTCGGACCTTCGTCCGGCTGGGCCGGCCCGCCCTCCGCCCCCATCTCGAATTCACCGGCCGGCACGAGTATCCAGTCGTTGGGCGTCTCCAGCGAGGCCTGGGTTTTGGCCAGTAGCGCCAGCATTTTGGCTCGTTCCGAATGGGCCTGCGGGGCCAGCTTGAGCCATTTCATGATGGTGGCTTTCGCTGCAGGGAGCTGGAGTTCGGTTTCGCAGACCCCTTTGAGTCGCATCAACGTCTCGTCGTTGGGCAACTCTTTCATCGCTTCCATGACTTCCGTGAGGCCATTCTTGTACTGTCCCTGCTGCACCAGGTTCGCAGCCAGTACCGTGCGATCTTGCGCGGACAATTCCGGGATTGCGTGGTATTCTTCGGCGAGCGCGTCCGGTGCGGTGGAGTCGGCTGTCCCAGCTACGATCAACATGAATACCCAATACAGACCTCTCCTTCCCTGCCGCATGCGTCCTCCTTGCCCTGTGCCCTTTCGGCGCTCAGCCCCTGGCACTATTTGTTCTGTCGATCGAATTCTTTGATGACTTGCTCGGTGAGATCGATCCCGTCGCGATGGTAAATGACGATCTTCAGTGTGCTATCGCTGCCCTTATCGACGACCAGGCTGAACCCGCCCTTCTCGGCGACTGCCTGTGTCGCGACCTGGATTTTTTTCATATAGTCGTCAACCAGTTCCTTTTGTTTGACGGCCAGTTCCTGGTTAAACTCCTGGGCGCGCTTCTGGTAGTCCTGAATCTTCGTGCGAAACTGACCTTGTTTCTCACGTTTCTGGGTCTCGCTCATGCCGGCTTCCTGGTCTTTGAGTTGTTTCTCGAGCGCTTTCAGATCTTCCTCGTCCTTGGCCAACAACCGTTGACGGGTGCCGGCGTATTCCTTCAACCCATCCAACGCCCGCTTCCCGGCTTTCGACCGTTCCAAGACTGCTTGTGGGTCCACCACGCCCATTTTGAACGAGTCCGCCCCCCACCCGGATGGTGCGGATAACGCCATGATCCCGACTGCGACAACCCCCGCCAGGGTCGGGATTGTCCCCCGCGCATGCCTCCTTGTCATGTTACGGCTCTCCTTTCTCGTTCTGGGCGGACAGGGTCTTTCCTCTCCTTGGCCTCAAAGGACAGGGGAGAATATCTACATCAGCGGTTAGTGTCAAGGTCCTAGACATATCACCGCCCTTCCTTGACATTCGACAAGGGAACACCGTATATCCCGCCGGATTCTTGGATAGCGATGAGTGTTCGATACCGGGCCAGGAAGGTGGAGCCCCACGGCTTTACAGCCGTGGTCCCTCTGATGTCTTCGGCGAAACCCGCCGAAGCATGTCCTCCTTCGTCAAGTCACCGACGCGCCACAGCGCTTTGGCGACGGCGCGGCTTCGGAGGACACCCGCTGCGCATCGCTCCACGGCTTCAGCCTACTCCGCCGAAGTAGCTTCGGCTACGAAGGCCGGACAGCCGTGGCTTCCTGCGTAGGCGGGTGAAGGAGACGCAGTCGTGACCCCGGAAGAGCAGCGAGCCCACCAGCAGTTTGTGCGCGCGCTGCAACATGAACCGATCCCCTGCAGCACGCCAGGGTGTCCTGGATCGGTCGAAATCAGCGACGTCTCACAACTTCGCGACCGGGTGAAGACGTTTGAGGTCAGATGCCAGCTATGCGGTCTGCAACACCGGTTGACCGGTATGGAGCAACTCACTCCTCCCTGGGACGACGCGTCGCTCCTCGTCATGGCCGAAGAGCACTTGATGCACCAACAACCAAGCTGTCCCTGTGATGGGACACCGGTGGTGTTCACCTCATTGCCCAATCCAAGACGGCGAGCCCGATACAGAGTGTCCTGTTTCTATTGTGGCCGGCAGGCTGAGATGGACTGGCCACCGCTGGAGTCAAGGCAGTGAGCTGACGGGAAGTGCCTCACACCTAGGATGGGGTTAGACAAAGTAGCGACTGGTATCAAAACGATGTTCGGTGTTGTCTACCATCCGGACGATACTCCGTGTGTATGTCCCTGCTGAATCGGTCTCCGTCAGAGCCACTTCAGGCCCTTCAATCGGATTGCCCTCAGCATCCGTGAGCAGTTTCACAACGGGCCGCTCCGCGTTCTCCCGGTCCTGGGACGGCCGCAAAACGACCGCCAGCTCATTGGTGTCGAGCAACACCAGGCTGCCGATCGGTACGATGCCCACGCAGTTGACGAAGAGTTTCAAGAGCATCGGATCAAACGATTGGGCGATTTTCGCGAACATCATCTTCAGCACCTTTTCCGGCGCTATCGGTTCGCGCCGATAGACGCGCGAAGAGGTCATCGCGTCGTAACAATCCGCGATCATCAGAATCCGTCCGGTCAGCGACTGTTTCCAAGGCACGGTGATCTTGGGATACCCGGAAAAATCGTAGTTCATGTGATGCTCGAACGCCGCCGCCGCCATCCTGCCCGGTAAGTTGGTGATCCCTCGAAGTTTGGCCAAGCCGATCACGCCTTCCGTCGGGTGGTTGCGCATTCTCGCCCACTCGTCCTCGGTAAAGTCACCGGGCTTGTTCAGCACCTCCGCCGGGATCGTCGCCTTGCCCAGATCATGAAAGAGGGCCGCTAGTCCCAGGTCGGCGAGCTCCGCTTTCGGATACCCGACCCGATTGCCCAAGGCAAGCGACAGGACGGCCACGTTCACGGAATGGTTATGCGTATATTGGTCATGGCAGCGGAGCGTGGTGAGCCCGAGAAGGACCGATTCGTCATCCATCATGAGATCCACGATGTTCTGAATGGCCCGCTTGGCCTGTTTGAAGTTGGGCGTCCGTCCATCGCGCACGCTCTGGACCATCTCGCCCACGCTCCCGGCCGCCTTGGCGTAGCCGTTCTTGGCCAAGAGCTTCCCCTGCTTGTCGTCGCGCCTGACGGTCACAAACCGAGACTCTTCCAGGTCGATCCCCTGCACAGCCTGGTCTTTCAGCCGCTGCACCAGATCGGCGAACGCATGGGTAGCAGGGTCCAGAGTGACGAACTGGTAGGCGAACTCTCGGAGGTCCTTGGATTGCAGGGTCGATGCAAAGGAGAGGGCCCCAATCCTCCATGCGTTGAGGCTATCAATGACCCCTGTAAAGAGGGCCATCAGATGGGCGTCCATTTTGAGGTGCATTTCGCCCAGGAATAAGAAATCGTTCTGGAGACGGAGCACCACGTTCTTGTCCTGCGCAAGGGTCCTCACCAGCGTCAGGATGGTCTCGACCGGCTGGTCCAATGCCGTGTTAGTTCGGCCGTGGAGGCGGGAGGTCTTGAACAGAACGTTGAGTTGGGTGACCAGTTGCGTTCCCAGCGACACGAGCTGCTGATCAACGATGTCACTCGCCTCCGACCCCTTCCCGATCTTTGCGGTTAGGGATTTCTCATGAGTCAGAATAGGCTGGCTGGCAAGTTTAGCCTCTTTGGCCTTGCCAGATTGTTTGGGATTACTCACCGGTATTGCCATCTCCCTAACCTTTTGCTCGTTTCTGTTTGGCCAGCGCGGCCAGTGCTGTGGTGCAGGCGTTACGGACGGCTCGATTCATGCGTTTCTGTCCAGCCTCAAGGGCCGCGATCGCCGCTGGCGTCCCGACTTTTCCCAGCGCTTCTGCGGCCAGCGCACCGACCGATTGCTTGTTTTTCCTGTCGGTCCACAACCACTGGGTGACCAGCTCATGCCAATAGGGCACGGCCTCTTCCCCTGCGGTCTGGCGCATAGCCTGGAAGGTCATCCGTTTCTCCGCCACGGACCGATCCATGAACTGTTTGTGCGTGATGATCGGGGACCAGGCGCTGAACGGAGCGGTGTACTGGCCAGTTGTGAGAGTCTTGAGCGCTGAAAGTCGAACGGCTTCCTCAGCATCGGTCAGGAAGGGAATCAGCTTGCTGCCGTTCCCACTCGGGCTGAGCGCTCCGAGCATCCGAATAACCTCATTGCGAATCTGGCTATCCGGATGCTGCACAAGCTTCTCCAGGGGCTCGACAAAACGCGGGTTCTTCAATCTCCCGATGATCGAGATCAGGTTCCGAACATAGCGCGGACGACGGTCGCTTAACCCCCGGACCAATGGCTCTGGCGAGTCCTTCGCCAACGTGCACAGCGCCTCACAGACAATCGTCCGGTGCTCCTCTGACTCCAGGTTGGCCAGGAGTGTACACAGAGCCGGCACTGTCTGCGGTTTCAGTTGAAGCAGGAAGGCCAGCAGACCCTCGGTTTTGACATTCGGGTCCTTGTTCAGGACAGCCTCAATGACCTTGATCTGTTCTGGTCGTCCGAGGCGATCGAACAGGCCGGAAAGCTTTTTCTTGTGTTCTTCTGGCAGATGGGGACAGAGTTCTAGAGCTTCCTTCAGCAAGCCCTCGACATGGTTGATCATCGGCCAGGTCCCATGCTTGGCCAACGTCTCCAAGATCTCCCCAAAGACATCGACCAGACTGGCGAGCAGGGTATTTGACTTCTCGCAGGCCAGGATCACGGTCAGCATGTCCAGGATGTAGGTGGTGTCGTCTCTGGCCGACTCTGTCTCGATCTCCTTGGCTAGCTTCTCCAGTTCCTGCGGGGAGACTTCGTATCCAGCCAAGCTGGACTGAAACCGTGACCGTTGTCCGGTTCCGGCTGCCCCTTCGTTCGCTTGACGGGCCCTCTCAGCGGAGCTGATCTCCCGTAATGAAGCGACCGGCCTGTCGAAGATGCCCGAATCCTGGGGCGTGAGCACATCGGTGGTATCCGATGACTTCATAATCTCTTCGGCGGTGACGAAGGTGACCGCCGAGAGGTTCTTTTCCCAGAGACGGGTGACAATATCATCATCAGAGGTGGGAGAATCATAGTCTCCCCACAGGGCTTCCAAAAAACTCGCCAAGTCGTTCTGGGTGATTCCCTTATGCAATGAGAGCTCTCGGATGCCATCGACGTAAAGCTTGAAGGCCAGGTTTTCGGTCTGCGATTCCGTTTGATACACCACTTCGTTCTGAAAATAGAGTTCGGACCGTTGCACCACAAAGGTCAACGTGTCGAGGGTTTCCAGACGAGCGGTGAGATCGGTATAGAACTCGTGGAAGAACTTTTGAGCGACTGGGTTGTTCGGGCCGTAGGTTCTTGATGTCTTGAAAGCTTTTTCCAGCAGTTTCAGCAACAGCTTGACCGCAGCCACCTCTGGATCGACTGCTCCTTTGGCAACTGCTGCCGGAGTTCCTGTTGGCCCCTGAAATGTCGGCTCTACCATGACAAAATAGTAGTACCTCCGAACCCTTTTCACGTCAAGATATTATCCTTTGCGACACGGCCTCTTTAGCGGAAGAAGACGGGACCTGAATAGAGTCCTGGGGCATCCGCGCTCATCCGATGGGTTTGTCAATCAGGCAAGGCCAGACTAGAATCCACTGCTTTCCAAGAGAGAGCCGGGAAGTGCGATGCGCGGAACCGGCACGAACGGATTGCGGACAGCGCCGGTCAAAGGAGGGATCTGAATAGACCGGAAGGGGGGGCAGTGAACAGACAGCCGTCGGTTCCTCTCATTATCTGCTTTGGAGACAGCCTGACAGTGGGATACCAGTCGCCGACGCCTGGCTCCCTGCAGGCGCGCGAGACCCCCTATGGAGACTTCTTGCAAGAGCTATTAGGCTCAACGGCCAGAGTGGCAATCAGTGGCGTCTGCGGCGAACTGACTGCGGAGATGGCCATGCGTTTCCGGCACGACGTGCTGGCACACAAGCCGGCCTATGTGGTCGTGCTTGGAGGCACCAACGATCTGGGATGGAATGCGCGCCCCGCCGATATTATGAGAAACCTGCTGAAGATGTACGAACTGGCGCTCGCTGGCGGAATCCGGCCCGTGGCGGTGACCGTGCCGTCGGTGCGGGTCGAGGGAGGCTCGCAAGGCCAAGAGTGGATTGAAGAGCATATCGCACGCCGTCGCACGTTGAACCGGCTCATCAGCGACTACTGCGCGAGTAAAGGCGTGGCTTGCGTGGATCTATTCACGGCGACCGAAGAGCCGGGAACCGGGCAGCTGGCCGCCCCCTATTCCAACGACGGTCTCCACCTCACGACCGATGGGTACCAATGCCTAGCATATCTCCTATATGACCACGTGTTCGCAGCTGGATTGCGCGAAGCTGAAGGTCCGGCCGGTTCGTGAACAACGCAGCGACGAGACGGGTTGATGATGAAGGAAGGCAGTCGCTGTTCGCCATTCATCACTCATCATTCGGCATTCAACATTCCGCTACAGTGTTCTCCATTTCCGTCCATCCGTAGGCTGCCCATCCATCGAGGATCGGAGTGACCCAAGCCCACGAGGCCTCGACCGCATCCCGGCGCATGAACAGCGAAGCGTCACCGACCATGACGTCCAACAAGAGTCGCTCATAGGCCTCCGGTGACGGAGCGCCGAACGCATCGCCGTATTTGAAGTTCATCTCGACCGGATTGGTCTGCACCTTTGAGCCAGGCACCTTCGAGATGATCCGAAGCGACATGCCCTCTTCTGGCTGGATCCGCAAGGCCAGGACATTCGGAGGTTGGCGGGCGGCCGGGTTGGGATTGAAGAGGATCTGCGGGATATCTTTGAACTGCACCGCCACTTCGGTGGCCCGCTTGAGCATCGCCTTCCCGGTGCGGAGGTAAAATGGCACGCCCGCCCACCGCCAGTTGTCGAGGAACAACTTGAGCGCCACGTAGGTCTCCGTGGTTGAATCAGGGTTGACGCCCGGTTCTCGTCGGTAGCCTGGCACTTCCCGACCATCGACCTTCCCAGAGCTATACTGAGCGCGGACCGTGAACTGCTCCACGTCCTTGCCGGCGATCGGCCTGAGACAGCGCAGTACATCAATGCGGACATTGCGCACCACGTCCGATTCCAGCGAATAAGGAGGCTCCATCGCGACCAGGCACAGCAACTGTAAGAGGTGATTTTGCACCATGTCCCTTAGAGCTCCGGTCTCTTCGTAATAGGTCGCGCGCGTACCTACCCCCTCGGCTTCGCTGACTGTGATCTGCATATGGTCGATATATTTGTGGTTCCAGATCGGCTCGAAAATACTGTTCGCAAACCGCAGGACCATGATGTTCTGGACCGTTTCCTTGCCCAGGTAATGGTCGATCCGGAAGATCTGGGACTCGTCAAAGACCTGTCCGATGACGGCATTAATCTGCCTGGCTGACTGAAGGTCTCGCCCGATGGGCTTCTCCACAATAATTCGGCAGAATGGGCCTGCAGGATCAGGCGGCCGTACCAGCCCGGCCCGCTGCAAGCCCTCACAGACCGCGGCATAGGACGTGGGGGGAATGGCCAAGTAGAAAATCCGATTGCCGGGGAGCGAGCGCTCCGCCTCGATCTTTTCCAGATGCGTCTTGATGGCTTGGTAGGACTGCGGGTCCTCGATGCTCCCGGAGAGGTAGAACAGATGTCGTTCGAACTCCGTCCACGGCTTGTCAGCCAGCGGTCGCCGCGAGTAAGCAGTAATCCCCTCGCGCGTGCTGGCGCGGAAGTCTTCATCGCCAAGCGGCTTGCGGCCTATCCCGAGGACTGCGAAATTCGAGGGCAAGGTCCCATCCAAGAAAAGGTTGTAGAGCGCAGGCACCAGCTTCCGGCGAGCCAAGTCGCCAGACCCACCGAAGATCACCAACATGCAGGGCTCAGGAGTGAGAACCCGTCCGCTGTCCGGGCGCGAGGGAGGTCCCTGTCCCGACTCTGTCATGATGGGCCCCTCACCCGTTGCACGCCGTCATCGTCGGACTGCATGGCCGCCAAAGGCGTTGCGCATCGCAGCCAGCAACTTCTCGGCGAAGGACTCCTGCTGCCGTGATCGAAATCGGGTGAATAGTGCTGTTGTCAGCGTCGGCATGGGAACATTCTTATCGAGGGCATCCATAAGGGCCCAGCGGCCCTCACCGGAGTCCTGAACATAGCCCTTCAGCCCTTCCAGTTTCGGATCTTGCTTGAGGGCCCCGGCCGTCAGTTCCAAGAGCCAGGATCGCACGACGCTCCCGTGCATCCAGAGGTCGGCAATCTTCGCCAGATCCAAGAGATAGTCGCTTTTAGACATCAGTTCGAACCCCTCGGCATAGGCCTGCATCATGCTGTACTCAATACCGTTGTGGACCATCTTGACATAATGTCCTGACCCTTGACCTCCCATATAAGCCCACCCGTTTTCCGGGGCCAGGGTCTTGAAGATCGGTTCGAGCCGCATGACCACGTCCTTCTCGCCGCCGATCATGAGGCAATAGCCGAGTTTCAGGCCCCAGATGCCTCCACTCGTGCCCGCATCGACATAGTGGATGCCTTTCTTCTTCAGTTCGGCCGCCCGGCGCACGTCATCGTGGAACCTGGTGTTGCCCCCATCAATGATGACATCGCCTGACTGCAGCAACGCCGCAACCGTCTGCACCGTCTCTTCAGTCGGGGCACCGGACGGAACCATGAGCCAGACTGCACGCGGTGTGGCCAGCTTCGAGACGAGCTCGCCCAGCGATGACGCGCCCACACATCCCTGGCCTTCCGCCTGTTTGATCAGCTCCGCGGTCCGATCATAGACCACCACTCGGTGCCGGTCGCGCTGCAAGCGCGTGACCATGTTCATTCCCATCTTTCCCAACCCGATGAACCCGATTTCCATGGGCTATCCTTTCTCCTCTCGTTGCCTCACCCGCTGAGACAGGCACCGCCCACCGCAAAGCTGAGGAGAGATGGGGGCGAACTCTCTTCCCGAAGATGGTCGCGCAGTCCAGGGAGTTTCATCTTATCATACTAGCAAAAGAACTTCCGCGACCTGGCTCATTGAATGAGCGTAAGTTTACCGGCTCAGCGGAAACTTGCTTCCCTGGAACCAGGTCGTTCTTACGACGATCGTCTTCGTAGATCGTCCTGGTTCAGTAATGGGTCAATGGAACATTTCATACCGGAACCAGGGTGGAGTAGGAAGAATGAGAAGAACATACCAGCCTTGCAGAACCCTGCAGTCCCATAATCCTACAGAAACAATCAGGGAAATTCTGCTGGGTAAAACGGGTAGTTCCCCTAGTGGCAACCGGGTAAATCCATAATAGAGAGTCTTGAGCAGGACCGGGGGTAGATCAAGCTTCCTTTCTGTCTGACAGACCGGAAGAAGCCACGTAGCGGCTCATCCCAGGTGGGACATGACTCTCAAGGGCGCAGCGTGTCAGCTTGCATCCAGCTACCCCTCGATGACTTCAAAAGCTTCAAAGTGACCCACTACCTCAATTTCATTGACACGATACGTATGACACTATAGTAATATTGGGTAGGTGCTTAATGTGATCAACAGGGTAGTGAGTGAGGATAAATTGTTCGTGAGCTGTGGGCAGAGAATAATTCCTATACAATGGCGGGTAGCTATGGATTGTGTCTGCGTACCCTGGCTTACGGCATGAGTCCTCGCTGGCCGTCGCGCACCCTTCTGATCTGGCTGGTGGGACTGAACCTCGTGATCTTCCTGCCCCCTGCCGCTGCAGAATCTCCTGTGGATGTGGAGACCTACGACTACAGCATCTCCAAGGGCCTCATCGAGTTTGGTAAGGGCCGCTATAACCATGCCGAGGCATTGTTTGAAAAGGCGTTGAAGGCCAAACCGGGCGATCTCAATGCCAGTGATTACCTCGGACAAACGTTGCTCCGGCTCAAAAAGTATGAAGCCGCCGAGACGATCTTTCGGCAGTTGGTCGATGCCAACCCTCAGTCTGGGCGGGCGCTCCTGGGATTGGGCATCGCCCAGAGCAACCTTGGAAAATACAACGACGCTCTCACGAGTCTGAGTGCTGCCGAAAAGGCCTCCCCACACGATCCGCTCGTTTACTATTACCAGGGCTTGGTCTATCACCAACTGAAAGCTTTCGATCAGTCTCCGGCGCTGTTTTCGCGAGCGATGGCGCTCAGCCCGGACCTGACTCCTTCCGCTCGTTACTACACTGGTGTCGCCCACTATGCGCTCGGCTTTCTCGATGAAGCTCAAAAAGAATTCGAGGCGGCGATTGCAGCTGGCGAGCCGGAATCGGAGCTGGCGCGATCCGCCAGGGAGTTCCTGGAACACAAAGGAGCGGCGCCCAAGGGGCCGCGAAGTTGGGACCTCAGTTTCAGCGCAAGCGAGCAGTATGATACCAACGTAGTCCTACTCCCGGGAGGCACTCAACCTCCAGGAGGGACAAGCGGGATCTCGCAGCAACATGATTTCCGGACTGCTTTCTATCTCAGAGGGGAATTCCGGCCGATTCAAACCAACGCGTGGACCGTCGGAACGACTTACGGGTTCTACCAGAGTTTTCACCGCACCCTCAGCGCCTTCGATGTGGAGGACCATTCACCATCGCTGTTTGTGCAGCGCCAGTTCGGAGTTATGCAAGCCCGTCTCCAATATGTCTTTGACTATGTCATAGTAGGACGGTCTCCCTATTTGATTTCCCACGCGATGCAGCCGATATTCACAATCGCCGAAGGAAACAATAAATTTACACAATTTCAGTTCAGGTATCAGAACAAAGATTTCCAGCACGGTCGGTTTCTTTTCAACTCCGTACGAGACGGGAAGAACTGGCTCGCTGGCGTGACTCAGTATGTGTATTTTGCCAACGGCCCGGGTCACCTGCGGGCAGGCTACACCTACGACACGGATAGGACAGGCGGCGGGTCGCCAACTGTGGCCGTGGTAGGCAACCAGACCAATGCCGATTGGGCTTACAAGGCACACCGGCTATCGGCAGGCCTAGGGTTACCACCTCTACTGACCATTAAACCAACCTTTGCCTTTGACTACTACAGACAAGACTATGATAATCCTAATGCTTTTTCCCCGACAGGAACCACTCGGCGAAGAGACAACATTTTCTTTTTTACCGCGACCCTAAACCGGGACATGACCGAAACCCTTTCTGTGGCCTTGGAATACAATTACACCCGGGATCAGTCGAATGTCTCAGTCTTCGATTATAATCGCAGCATCTTTTCGCTGACCCTCAACGGCCGTTTTTAGAACATCTCGTTCACCAGTAGACTGGCTGGTCTCCTCCCGGCTCCTCAGCCGAAAATTGTCTGATAGTGAGAGATCGTGCCACACATTCCCTCTTGTAAAATTTGTTCAGAATTCTTTACATGCTCAGGTATTTCCTCCCGTCTTTTCAGTGATTCTCTCCCCTCCGATTCAAGGCTTTACCCGATCGCACCTTCTGTCTCTCTAGTATATTCCACTCCATCGTAGGGGTTTTGCCGCTACTTTAGGGGGAGAGAGTGAGCGTCATTCTTGATATCGGCCTTACGGTAGCTTTAAACCGATCTTCCCACTCCTTTCCGTGACCGAATAATTAATAATTCCACGGTAAGCCTCGCGACAAAATTTCATTGAGGGACATCATGAATACTCGAAGCCCATATATGGTGCTGGTGGTGGTAACCCTTAGCATGGTGACTTCTTTGGTCTGGGCGCAGGGCGGCTCAGACGAGGGCATCGGCCTGTTCACCGCCGTGCAAGGCGCCGTGACGGTCACCCACCCAGGTGCGGCCAAGACCCTTCCGGTCAATCTACATGACGAGGTCCTGTTC
>Ga0209157_1002815_pt1 | contig 13660 bp, 12 predicted proteins | sample GraSoiAngelo_135_FD_185892 | JGI IMG/M metagenome (GOLD analysis project Ga0209157, IMG submission 185892) | Grasslands soil microbial communities from the Angelo Coastal Reserve, California, USA - 14_0929_05_40cm (SPAdes) (version 2) | ecosystem: Environmental > Terrestrial > Soil > Grasslands ... | reverse complement strand
ACGCTGCCTGCGGCGGCCCAGCAGCCGCCTGCGAGCGATGAGGAGCCGCCCGCGACAGCCGAGCAGCCGCCGCCTGACGTCCAGCAGCCCCCGCCGGTCGCCAGGCAGGAGCATCCCGTCATGGCGCTGATCGGCAGTTCCGTCACCTGGGACAACAACGTGTTTCACCTGCCTAGCTCCGTCGACCCGCAGGCGCTGCTGGGGAAGCCCACCAAGTCCGATCGCATCAGCACCACGTATGCGGGGCTGCGCGTCGACAAGCCGTACGCGCAGCAACGCTTTCTCCTTGACCTCACGGGAACTGCCTACCGCTACGACAATTTTTCCTTTCTGGACTTCGACGCGCTGCAGTATCAGGGGGCGTGGCAGTGGCACTTCACCCCTCGCGTGAGCGGAACCCTCGCCGCCGACCGCACTGAAGCGCTCGTCAACTACACCGACTTCCGGGACCCTTCAACGCGCAACGTGCGCACCGTCCAAAACCGCTTGTTCTCGGTGGACGCATGGCTGTTCGGCGGCTGGCATTTGCTGGGAGCCGCGAGGCAGCAGGCGGCGAAGAATACGGCGCCGTTCATCCAGCTGGGGAGCTATCGGGTGACCGGCGGCGAAGGCGGCATCAAGTACGTTGCGGGATCCGGCAACTCCGTTACTTTTAACTTGCGCTCTGCAGCTGGCCACTTCACCGACCGCGCGGCGGACCCCGTAACTCTGGTCGACGACGGATTCAGGCGCTCGGAGAGCGAGCTGCTGGCGACCTGGATCGTCACCGGCAAATCCACGCTCGATGCACGGCTCGCCCGGGTCGATTACCGCTCGAGTCATTTCGCCGAGCGGGACTTCACCGGTTCCGCAGCACGGCTCGGATATCGATGGCTGCCCACGGCAAGGCTGTCGCTCAATCTCGCCGTGAGCCGGGATCTCCAGCCGTGGCAGGACGATTTCGCGAGCTACAGGGTGGACACGCGACTGTCGTTCGGACCGAGATGGCAGCTCGGCGCCAGGACCGCATTGGCGCTGACTCTCGATCACGTGGCGAGCGATTTTCGCAATCCCGTGGTGCCGTTCGCCGGGCCGGAGCGCCGCTATGCTTTCCGCAGCGCGCAACTTGCGCTGGACTGGCAAATCTTGCGTAATGTCACGATCAAGGCCAGCCTGCAGCGCAGCCTGCAAACGTCAACTGATCCTACGGTCCCATTCAGCGCCACCGTCGCGACGCTCGATGCGTCGCTTATGTTCTGATTTAGTCTGCCCATTTAGTCCATAAGAACTATTCGCCCGCGATAGCTATTGACCGGCGCTGCGCTCGGGCCATGTTGTGTAGTCGGGCAACGACTTCAGATCGTCGAGTGGCTACACCAAAATCAGGCTTTCTCGATAGCGAATCGAGACCCGAGCCACTATGATGGGATCGGTCAAATGCCTTCCTCTCCCCCCTTAGCGACTGCGTCTCTGATGCGAACCGCAAAAGCCGCGATGTTATCTGTGATGGCATTGTTCGTCCCGGGGCAGGCGCTTGCGAGCGCCTTGCCTCTGGACCATTCGATTTCTCCAGCCCCGGACGCGATCCACAGCGCGCTCGCCCTCGAGGTGGATGCTGCGCTGAGCCTGTCTTGCGTGGACGCCGCTCATTTTCACTTCGTGCCGCATCCCAGCACGGGCGTTCAAACCGCGAACCCCGCGGCGACGCCGAACCCTCGCCCCGAAACCCTGAACTCCGCGGCGACGGCAAAGCGAGGCGCTGGAACCTACGGGATGGCGCTAGCGGGCCTTGCCCTGTTGGGCTTCATCGCGCGTCGCCGCCATAGGGTGCTCAACGCGACCGACTAGCCACGCCGCGGCGGTCGCGGCGAATACCCGTTTCCGCGGCGGATTGCCGCCGAACATCGCCAGTGTCCGTAAAGAGCCGTGGATATTCATTCAATGAGACTTCGTAGCCTGCTCGGCGCCGCGCTGCTCATCCTCGCCGCAACGCTCGCCGTGGGCGCGCGGGCGCAGGACAAGCTGCCGGAGTACCGGCTTGGACCGGGTGACAGCATCCGCATCTCGGTGTTCGACAATCCGAATCTCACGCTCGAGACCCGGGTGGGCGAGAACGGCATCATTACGTATCCGCTGATCGGCAGGGTGAGGATAGGCGGCATGACGATCCCGCTCGCCGAACAAGCCATCGCCAAGGCGCTCGCCGACGGCAATTTCATCAAGCAACCGCAGGTCAGCATCCTGTCGTTGCAAATGCGCAGCAACCAGGTCTCGGTCCTTGGGCTCGTCAACCGCGCCGGGCGCTTTCCGCTGGACACCTCCAACGTCCGCGTCTCCGAGATGCTCGCCCTCGCGGGCGGGATCACGCCGGCCGGCGCCGACGTCGCCATCATCACCGGCGAGCGTGCAGGCAAGCCATACCGCAAGGAAATCGATATCCCGGCGCTGTTCCTCTACAACAAGCACGACGACGACGTCACGGTGGCCCCCGGCGATGTGATCTACGTTAATCGCGCGCCGCTGTTCTACATTTACGGCGAAGTGCAACGTCCCGGCTCGTACCGCGTCGAGCGCGGCATGACCGTGAGGCAAGCCCTGGCGCAGGGCGGAGGGCCGACGCAGCGCGGCACCGAGCGCGGCTTGCGGATGCACCGGCGCGGCCCGAGCAACCAGCTTGAGGCCACCAGCCCCAGGCTCGATGACCTGGTCCAGCCCGGTGACGTGTTCTACGTCGGCGATAGCCTGTTCTAGGCCATGGAACCTAACACCGCAGCGCGCGCGAGCGAGTCGATTTCCATGCCGAGCCACTCCGTTGCACTCAAGGCCGCCGAGCGCAGGCTCGGCGCCGTCCTGATCCATGCCGGCAGGCTGCGGCCGCAGGATGTCGAGCACATCCTCCAGCTGCAACGGCAAAAGGGCTTGCGCTTCGGCGACGCCGGCAAGGAGGTCGGCCTGCTCACGCAGGCCGACATCGAGTTCGCGCTCGCGCGCCAGTTCGACCACCCTTATCTGCGGCGCGGCGAGAGCAAGGTGAGCGAGGAGGTGGTCGCCGCCTACGAGCCCTTCAGCCCGCAGGTGGAAGCGCTGCGCGCCGTGCGCGGCCAGCTCATGCTGCGCTGGCTCGACAGCGAGCCCGCGAGCAAGGCGCTCGCCATCTTGAGCGCGGCTCGCAAGGAGGGCCGCAGCTTCATCGCCGCCAATCTCGCCGTGGTGTTCGCGCAGCTCGGCGCACGCACGCTGCTGATCGACGCCGACCTGCGCCAGCCCTGCCTGCACCGCTTGTTCGGCCTGGACAACCGCGCAGGCCTCTCGGCGGTGCTGTCCGGCCGCGCCGCCGCCTTCGAGGCGCTCGAGCGCGTCGCGTTGCTGCCGAACCTCTCGGTGCTTCCTGCCGGGGCGCCGCCGCCCAGTCCGCAGGATCTGCTGGCGCGGCCGATGTTCGCGCAGCTGCTCCACCAGCTCGCCGCGCATGTGGATCTCATCCTGCTCGACTGCCCGGCCGTCGCCCAGAGCCCAGACGCGCAGACCATCGCCGTGCGCGCCGGCGCCGCACTGATCGTGGTGCAAAAACATTCCTCCCGCCTGTGGCGGGTTCAGGGCATCTCCGACAGCGTGGTGCAGGCGAAGTGCACCATCGTCGGCGCCGTGCTCAACGAGTTCTGAAGCCGGGACACAATGAACCTGCATCAGTTCCTGACGGTTCTGCGCGCACGGTTCAAGATCATCGTGCTGATCCTGTTCGCGACCGTAGCGGCGATCGTGGCGGCGAGCCTGGTGCTGCCCAAGAAATACACCGCAACGGCTGCCGTGGTGGTCGACGTGAATTCGCCGGATCCGGTCACTGGAACCATGCTCCACACGATGGTGATGCCCAGCTACATGGCCACGCAGCGCGACATCATCGGCAGCGATCGCGTGGCACAGACGGTGGTGAGGCTGCTCAAGCTCGATGAGGCGCCGGGCAGGAAGGACCAGTGGCTGGAGAGGACCCAGGGCAAGGGCAGCCTCGTGGCCTGGCTGGCGGACGGATTGCAGAAAAGGCTGAGCGTCAAGCCCTCGCGCGAGAGCAACGTCATCGACATCTCGTTCAGCGCGGTCGACCCGGCCTTCGCCGCGGCCGTGGCCAATGCCTTCGCGCAGGCCTATATCGAAGCCAGCATCGAGCTGAGGACCGACCCGGCGCGGCAGTATGCGCGCTGGTTCGGCGAGCAGGACAAAGGGCTGCGCGAAAACCTGGAGAAGGCGCAGGCGCGCTTGTCCGAGCACCAGAAGATATACGGCATCATCGCGAGCGACGAGCGCCTCGACAGCGAAGTGACCAAGCTCAACGATCTTTCGGCGCAGCTCACCGTCATTCAGGGACAGGGTGCCGAGGCGAGAAGCAAGCAGCGCTCGGGCAGCGCCTCCAGCACGCTGCCCGAGGTGGTGCAGAACCCCCTCATCCACACCCTCAAGACCGACATCGCCCGCCAGGAAGCCAAGCTGCAGGAGGTCGCGGGCAACCTGGGCAAGAACCATCCCCAGTACCAGCGCATGGAATCCGAGCTGGCTTCTCTGAAGCAGCGGCTGGACGCCGAGACGCGCATCATTACGAGCGGATTTGGCACGGCCACCGCCGTCGGCAAGGACAAGGAAGCCGAGCTGGCGGCCGCCATCGCGGCGCAGAAAAAGAAACTGCTCGAGATGAGGCAGGCGCGAGACCAGCTCGCCACACTGCAGCGCGACGTGGACAACGCGCAGAAAGCCTACGAGGGCGTTTCGCAGCGCCTCACGCAGAGCAGGCTCGAGAGCCGGTTCACCCAATCCAATGTTTCAGTGCTGACGCTGGCGTCCGAGCCGGCCGAGCCGTCATTTCCGAACCTGCTGCTGAACACCCTGGCCGCCATTTTTCTGGGGACTTTCGGCGGCGTCGGGGCGGCACTCGGGCTAGAGGTCCTCGACCGGCGCATCCGCTCGGCCCAGGATGTCGCCGAGATGCTCCAGTTGCCGATGCTGGGCGTGATCCCGCGACGCGAGCGGCGGGGCAGGCTTCCCTTCTTGCGCCACGGGCCGACGCTGCTGCTCAAGTAGCGATGCCGCAAGCGGCCGACCTGTCGCAACGAAGCATTTCAGCCGCGCTGTGGGGAACGTTCGGCTCCGTGGTGCAACTGTTCCTCCAGTTCGGCATTCAGGTCGTGCTCGCCCGGCTGCTGGGACCCGAGCAGTACGGTCTTTTCGCAATGGCCGCCATCGTCATCTCTTTAGGCGGCTTCTTTACCTTTGGCATGGCCTCCGGACTGATCCAGAAGCGCACGGTTACCGACCAAGATGTGCGGTTCGTCAATTTCTGGCAATTGTTCGTGGGGGCGGTAGTTGCGATGGCGGTGTTTCTGCTCGCCGAGACGGCAGCCGGATTCTTTCAAGAGCCGCGGGTCGCTCCCGTGATCCGGGCGATGTCGATCATATGCCTGATCCAGGCGGCCAGCGCCACGTCTGGGGGGCTGCTGAATCGAGATCTGGATTTCAAGTCCATTCAGCTGGCCGGCATCGCAAGTTATGTGTTCGGCTACGGCTTGGTCGGCATTCCGCTTGCGATGAGCGGCCACGGCGTCGGCGCCCTGGTCATGGCCTTCATCGCGCAGACTCTGCTCTGCCTCGCGATCCAATACGGGCGCAAACGGCACGTGCTGGGAATCGTCATCTGGCATCGTGATGCTTATGCGCTTTGCAGCTATGCAGCCACGGTGTGCGCCACCCACATCAACAACTGGGCGTTAATGAACCTCAGCCGCGTCGTAGTGGGCCGCATGTTTCCCAGCGCTGCGGTAGGACTCTATGCGATGTCCTACAACCTCGTGATGCAGCTTGCGGGGGTCGTGACGGGAGTGCAAGCCCCGCTTTTTTCAGCCAGCTCCCGCGTTGAGCACGACGTTGCACGTTTGCGAACGGTGTTCCTCACGATGCTCGCCGCGACTGCGCTGCTCGCTGCACCGATCTTCGCGGGCGTGGCGGCCGCACCGCAAACCATCATGCTGGCCATTTACGGACACGAGTGGGCGGAAAGCGCGCCCTTGCTTCGTGCGTTCGCGCTCGCCATGCCGTTCTTCATTGCCACCGCAATGGGGACACCGATGCTGTGGACCTCGGGGCGAACCACTCAGGAATTCAAGTTCCAGCTTCCCATTGCCTTTGCGCTCGCGGCGGCGGCTTACGTGGCGGCGCAACACTCGCTTGCGGCAGTGGCCTGGGCTGTAATGGGGATCTTTGTGCTGCGCTTCATCGTCATCACGACGGCGGCCTGCATTGCACTCGGCCTGCGCATTCGCCATATCGCCACTGCGTTTCGCGCCGGGGTGGCTGTAACCGTATTGGTGGCGGGCGCAATCGCGCTCGTCGATGGGCTGGCGGCGCACATGACAGAGCAGCGGCAGGTCGTATTGGCACTGGATGTGGCGACCGGGTTCGTCGTTCAGGTGATAGCGCTGCGCACGCTCAGACCGTGGTTCTCCCCTGAAGTACGGACTCTGTTCGAAATGCTCCTGGCAAGGCTGCCCCGGGGCCTGGCGCCCTTTGGTGAGTCCATCCTGCTTGCGCGGAAGCGGATATGACCGCCGAACAGATTGTCGGCCTTTCGATCTACGCAAGCGGGGCGCTCATTTTCTCCGTGGCGGGAGTGTTGGCGTTGGGTGCGGCGATGGAAGTAGAAGGACGACTGCGCCGCCTGATGGTCCCGGCGCTGTACGCGCTTATCCTCCTTTACAACTGCATCGCCCCAATCCTCAACGGCCGTGACCTGTACGCCCCTGATCTGTTGGCGTCTCCCGGCGGCGTGGGCAAATGGTTCCTGCGCCTTGTTCTCCTCACAGCGCTCATGGCTTGCGTGGCTCGGTTATCGGCGGCAACGTTCTCCAGGGAGAATCGTGGCGCCGGCGGGGGCGGTCTGCTTGTCGCTTTTGGCTTGTTTTTCCTGACCAATACCGTTCTGAGCAGCGCCTTGGGGACGCATCCGCAATTCAAGCAGGACCAATACTACGCACTGTTTCCTTTCGCGGCCGTGTACGCGAGCCGGACGCAAGACCCCGAGACGGCGATCCGTTTTGCGAAATCGGCGCTGTTGATCTTTCTGGCCGCGAGCTGCGTGGTCTCGGTCGTGGCGCCGGAACTCACGATAGAGCGCAACTACCCGAGCTTGCTCCCGGGTATCACGATACGCTTCTGGGGCCTGGAGAGCCACGCCAACAGCATGGCACCTCTGGCTCTGGTGTATCTCCTGCTCGCGATCCACCAGCCCTTCGAGCGCCGCTGGCTGCAGCGGCTGGGATTAGTCATTGGCGTCGCCGTGCTGGTGCTGACGCAGTCGAAGACGACCTGGACTGCGGCAGCAATTACGGTCCCCTTGCTTGTTGTGCTGCGCTCTCGCGCCTGGGGGCCGGCAGCCATATCGTTCCTGGCGCTGGGCGTTCTGGCCGCGCTCGCCATGCTGCTGCTCCCCTCCCTCGGAGTCTCCGTCGAGGAGATCATGGCAACGAGGCAGGGTCACGACGCGGCTACATTAGACGGCCGGGATCTCATCTGGACCCTCGCGGTCCAGGAGTGGATGCACAATCCCCTGTTCGGCTACGGCCTCACGATGTGGAACGACGCATACCGCATGCAAATCGGCCTGGATCATGCGGTCTCGGCTCACAATCAGTTCCTTCAGTCTCTGAGCGTGGCCGGCGCGATGGGCTTAATCGGCCTGCTCGTCTATCTTGGCACCCTTGCCTGCTACGCCATCAATGCCCGGCGCGCTTCGCGCGGCTTGTCCGTGGCGCTGTTTATCGTCGTGCTCGTGCGCTGCGTCACCGAAACGCCCCTCTCGATCGACGGCATCCTGAGTGGTGGTTTCGCGACGCAGCTCTTGCTCTTTCACATCGCCCTTTCTCACGGGCGTCGCGTAGTCCGCGTAGCGCGTCCTGCAACATCGATCATTTCGGCGGAGAGGGCATCTTGAACCCCGGGCAGCCCAGGATCTCGGTGGTCATTCCCCTCTACAACAAGCAAGACTACGTTGAACAGGCCGTGGCGTCGGTTCTGCAATCGGGGTATCCGGCTCATGAAGTCATCGTGGTCGACGACGGCTCGACCGACGCCGGGCCGCAACGTGTGTCCGCGATGGGCGATTCGCGCGTGCGCCTGATCAGGCAGCCCAATGGCGGAGTATCGGCGGCGCGCAACCGGGGCATCAGCGAGGCCACCGGCGACTACGTCGCTTTTCTCGATGCGGACGACTATTGGACCCCCGAGCATCTGCCCGCCATCGTCGGTCTGATCACCTGCTTTCCCGACTGCGGGCTGTATGCAACAAATTTCTTCTACTTTCGCGATGACGGCTTCCGGCAAGTGCCACGGCTATGGGGCATTCAGGCCGGCGCCCGGGCGCAGCGCATCGAGCGGTTCTTCGAGATCTGGTCCCACGGCGTTTTCTTCTGCGCCTCTTCGGTGGTGATACCGCGGCGCATCCTGCGCGATTGCGACATCCGCTTTCCGGAGGGCGAGCAGCACGGCGAGGACCAGGATGTCTGGTTTCGCGTTGCAGAGCGCTGGCCCATCGCGTATCTCGCGCAACCGCTGGCTGGCTACCGGATGGGAGTGCCGAGCAGCCTGGCGGCCTCGTTCTCGGAAGACTTCCTGCCCTCTTACGAACGCCTGGCGGCGCGCTACCACGCCAACGCCATTCCAGAACGGCACCGCAAAGGCGTGTCGCGGATGTTGAGTTTGAGCCGGCTGGTGATCGCGCGCCATTTGCTGCTCAGGGGCAAGCGCGCCCGCGCCATCGCGCTGCTCTACGATCCGGGCTGCCTGCGCATGCCGCGGTTCTGGCTGCGCCTGTTCCTCGCTGCGCACATGCCGGCGTTTGTGCGCCGGCCGTTACTCTCCTGATCCCCGATGACGAACCCGGACAAACCCGCGATTCATCTGCTGTTCGCGACGATCGAACCCTGTCCGACATTCCGGCCCGACGTCGCCGCGCTGTTCGGAAAATTCTTGCCGCGATTCGGGGTGGCCAGCGATCTGGTGGCCGAGCGTGCGCCTGGCGTCGCTGGAGAAGTGAGTTGGGGGGGCGGTAAGGCCTTGTTGATCTCGAGCCGCGGTGGCAGGCCCAGGCGGTATCTCGTGAATTTGGTGCACTACGCTCGCATCCTGTTTCGGGCGGATCGAGCGAAATATCAGGCGATCCAGGTGCGGGACATGCCATTGGTGGCGCTGCTGGGGCTGCTTGCGGCGCGGCTGAAGAGGCTGCCTTTCTTTTACTGGATGTCATTCCCGGCGCCCGAAGGCCAGATACAACTTGCCCGGGAGAGAGGGCTGTCGGCCGGGCTGATAAGGTACCTGTTTCCATTGCTGTGGCGAGGGTGGATGGATCTGTTCCTGCTCTATCGGATCGTGCTTCCACGGGCCGACCACGTCTTCGTCCAGTCGGACAGGATGCGGGAAGATCTTGTGGGCAAAGGGATCGCGCGGCAGAAGCTCACCCCGGTCGTCATGGGCGTCGACCTTGAGGTTTCAGTGCCCGAGGCAATCGCCCCCATAGACGATGCGCGTCTCAAGGGAAAGCGCGTACTGATCTATCTCGGCACCATCGCGCGCGGCCGCCGGATCGAAATTCTCTTCGACATGCTGAAGATTCTGCGCCAGCAGTTCCCCGACGCGCTGCTCTTGCTGGTCGGTGAGGCCGGGGATGAAATGCAGGAGAAGCGGCTGCGAAAGCTGGCCGACGAGGTGGGAGTCGCTGATGCGGTGGTTTTTACGGGGTGGCTACCGGTCCAAGAGGCGTGGAGCTACGTGCGCGCCGCGCAAGTCGGCCTGGCCCCCTATCCACGAGGGGCGCTTTTCGACTCCGGCTCGCCGACCAAGATCGTAGAGTACCTGGCCTTGGGGGTCCCGGTCGTCGCCAGCGACAACCCCGACCAGGAGCACCTGCTGCGCGCGGGAGGCGGCGGCCTGTGCGTGCCGCTTACGCCACACGACTTTGCGCAGGCCGTAAGCCGCCTGCTGGTCGACGAATCTCTGCGTCGCGCCATGGCCGCGTCGGGGCAGGCCTACGTGCGCGCAGCGCGCGGCTACGGGGCCTTGGCAAAGCTCGTAGCAGACAAGTATGCCGACCTGCTGCGGAGCGGCGCTGGAAGGAGTCTCCACGAGTGCGCGCGCGGCTCATCTTGATGCTCGGCCCGAGCATGAATTACCCCGGTGGCATGACCGAGGTGGTGAGATCGTATTCCGCGGCGGGTGTTTTCGAGCTTTGGCCGCTGCGCTACATCTCCACCTACGCGGGGCGTGAGTTCTCGACCAAACTGCGGCTGTGGCTGTCCGCGGTATGCAGCGTACTGATTCAGCTGGCGCGAGGGCGTGTTGCGCTGATCCATGTGCATAGCGCGGCGTATGGGAGTTTCTGGCGCAAGTCGGCGCTCTGCACCCTGGCTCTGGCGTTCCGGGTTCCCTATGTCATTCACCTGCACGACGGCCGCTTGGCCGATTTCTACCAGCGCGGGTGCAGTCGCCTCGCCAAGTCCTGGGTGCGAGCCGTGCTGCGCAAGGCAGCGCGCGTTGTCGTGCTCAGCCGGCATTGGCACGACGAGGTGAGCAGGATCGAGCCGGCGGCGCGCACCACCATCATCGGCAACCCCGTGCCCGTGCCGGCCTCCATCGCGCCGCTGCAGCGCCCAGCACGAACGGTGTCGTTTCTCGCCTGGCTGCATGAGGACAAGGGGGTTCTCGACCTGGTGAGGGCGATACCCATCGTTCTGTGCGCCGTGCCCGAGGCGAGGTTCGTGCTTGCCGGCAGCGGCGACGCCGCTTCCATCGCCGAGCTCGCGCGCTCGCTGGGCGTCGAGCACGCGCTGCGTTTGCCGGGGTGGGTCAACGGCAAGGACAAGGACGATTTGCTGCGGCAGTCCGATGTCTTCGTGCTGCCTTCCTACTACGAGGGGCTGCCGCTCGGCGTGCTGGAGGCCATGGCCCACGGGGTCCCTGTCATCGCTACCCCCGCCGGCGGCATCCGCGATGTGATCCGGGACGGCGTCAATGGCCTGCTGGTAGAACCCGGGCGGCCGGAGGCGCTGGCCCGAGCCATGGTCGCTTTGCTCGAGGACGATGCGCTGCGCAGCCGGCTGCGGGAGGCGGCGCACAGCGATGTTCGTAAGCGCTATTCCACCGAAGTGGTGATCGAGGATCTCGAAGCGCTGTACCGCGAGCTCGGCATCGAGGTCGATTCAGTCAATCGACCGGAAAAATGAATCTGCCCAATCTCAGCTGGATGCTCAACGTGAGCGAGTTGCGCTACATCCAATCGCTTTGCGAAGCCGCGGACTATCGCAATCCAGATGCCCTGGTCGGCGCCTTCTTGCCCCTTCAGCGGCGCGTGGCCTGCGTCCTGCGCGGCAGGTTTCTCATGTCGCAGCTGCGTGCCAAGCCCTTCTACCATTACCTGCTTGCCAGAACCAAGTACTACGATGAAGTGTTCCTCGACGCAGTAGTCCATGACGCGGTCCGGTGCATCATCAACATCGGCTGCGGCGGCGACACGCGCGCCCACCGCTTCGAAAAGCTGCTGAGAAAGAATGGTGTCACCGTGTTGGAGTGCGACCAGCCGCGAGCGATCCAGGCCAAGCAAAAGATCGCCCAGCGGCGCTGGCCCACGGATCACATCGAGTACGTTGGGCTCGACCTGCATGATGGCCGCTGGGCTGGCCTCGCGCGCGTCCTGGGCGAGAACAGCTCGGCGCGCATGCTGGTCATGATGGAGGGTGTAAGTCCCTACATCGACACGCCGTCATTTGAGGCCTTTCTTCGTTTCCTTGCTGCCAGGCTTCATCCGCGCAGCGTGCTCGCCTATGACTTCAAGATCGCCGACACGCCGGAGAACCTCAGCCGCGCGTCGAGGTTGCCGCAGCCGTTCCGGCTGCCGGGCAAGCGCAAGCAAGTGGCCGACTATCACGCCGCGCTGGGTTTCCAGCTGCGGCACATGGAGCTGAGCAACGGACTGTGCAGACGTCTGCTACCCAGGGCAGCTCTGTTGTTCGACTGGGACTGCCTGCTACGGCTCAGTCCTAGCGAGCGGATCTCTTCCTGAGGCCGTCCCAGGTGCTGCGCGCAGAAATTCCAGCAGCTGACGCGCAACGACGTCAACGCCGTGCCCGGACTCGGCCGTGCGCTGCCCTTCCGCAGACAGGGCCTGCCAAAGCGGCGCGTCGCTGCGTAGCCGCCGCACTGCCGAGACAAAGTCCGCGGCGGATCGAGCCACCAAGGCGTTCGATCCCTCTTGCAGGTCGTAGTGGCTGTCCACGCCGATCACCGGCGTACCGCATTGCCAGGCGTCGCCGATCAAACCCCAGCCCCCGAAGTGGTGCGGCGAGATCACGGCGAGCGATCGCGCGATGAGTTCTATGGCCTCGCTCCTCGGCAATCGCTCGACGTGACGAAAGCGCCCCTCCGCCACCCAACCCCGCAGGCCATCAATTGCACGCCTCGCCGCTTTGTCGCCGACCGGACCGACGATCACCAGCTTGCTCTGCGGGTCGTCGCGCAGCAGCCGCTCGCAGTATTCGCCCAGCCGCTTGGCACCCTTCCATCGGCAGAGAAAGCCAACGTGAACCACCGTATCGAGAGCACGCGTCTCTCTTCCGCGTATCGGCGACGCAGACCAACGTGGGTGTGGCCACGCCAGGTAATGCATGCCTGCGCTGGCCTGCAGATCCGCGATCTCGCGCGGGTTGGAAAAAGCAACCATTTCAACTTGGCGCCGACACCAAACCCGAATCGCGCGGCCAACGATGGGACGCAGGGGCTCAATGCCAAGGTATAGGCGCCGTTGCATGCTGGTTGAATCGAGCCAGGCCTCGGCGTGCAGCAGGATCGGCGCGGGGCTGCGCCGTGCGATGCGCCGTGCGTGCCGAATATTCACGTGCAGAGCGGAAAAAATGACATCCGGCCTGAACTCTGCGGCCCACTCGACGGCGGAATCGTCAAGCTGTCCGCCAGCCACCAGTCCTGGTACCCGCAAGATCTCGAGATTGGGCAGCCGCTGGACGCCTTGCGCCAACGCAACGGCCCTCAGTCTGTCGTCCTTTCCTGTAACGACACGACATTCGACGAGGCCAGCATCGGTGAGGCGTTGCCACGTCATGGCCATTTCGTTGATCTCGGGCGCAAACGCCGGATAGATGGCGGCTACTTTCACATCGGGACCTCGTGAGGAAGCGTCTGCTGCAGCGAAAGCTGCGCGACGCACCTTACCACAGGAATATGAGGTGTATCACCTCGCCGGGTATTCGCAATACGAGCCGGTGGTGAGGCATGAATATCTGGCTTGAAATCTCCAACTCGCCGCACATCAATATGTTCTCCGGGATGCTCGAGGATCTCGCCCGTGCGCATGAATTCATCGTCACCGCGCGACCATTGGCGAACACGGTTCAACTGCTCAAGCTCCACGGGATCAAGCACACGGTGGTTGGGAAGCACTACGGCGCCGGGCGCCTCGCCAAGGCTTACGGCTACCCGGTGCGCGTAGGTCAGTTGTGGAATTTCTTGAAGGACAAAAAGATAGATATAGCGGTTTCCCAGAGTTCTTTTCATTCTCCGGTCGTCGCGCGGCTCCTCGGCGTGCGCTCCATCTATATGAACGACAACGAACACGCCCTGGGCAATATCCCGGCCTATC
>Ga0209157_1002810_pt1 | contig 13680 bp, 14 predicted proteins | sample GraSoiAngelo_135_FD_185892 | JGI IMG/M metagenome (GOLD analysis project Ga0209157, IMG submission 185892) | Grasslands soil microbial communities from the Angelo Coastal Reserve, California, USA - 14_0929_05_40cm (SPAdes) (version 2) | ecosystem: Environmental > Terrestrial > Soil > Grasslands ... | reverse complement strand
CCTTCGAGCATACGAGGCGTACCTCAAGGCGCGTGATCTCTGGTTTAGGGGGACTCGGCCGGAATTACTCGCAGCCTTCTAGGGTTTTTTGGAGCGCGCCATCGAGCTCGATCCGAAATTCGCGCTAGCGTACAGCTTCCTGGGCATGTACTACACGATGCAAGCGAACCTCGGCTTGAAGTCGGCGCGGGAGGTTATCCCGTCGGCAGTGGCCGCGGAAGAACAAGCACTGCGGGTCGATCCTTCGCTTCCCGAGGCCCAGGCCCTGTTGGCCGTATGTATCGGCGGCTTTGACTACAACTGGAATAAGGCCGAGCAGCATTGGCGTCTAGCGATGGCTCGTGAACCGTTGTCATGCGACGTTCTCTTCTGGTATGGGAATCATCACCTGTTGCCCGTCGGCCGGACCGTCGACGCCATCGAAGCGATGGAGCGGGGGCTTCAAGGAGATCCGCTGAATCTTCTGTACCGCCACCATTACGCCCGCGGTCTTCGACTCGCCGGTAGGCTGGAGGACGCAGAAGCCGAACTGCGATCGATTTTGGAGATCGACGACAACTACTCCGCACGCCTTAGCAACGCTTGGGTCCATCTGTGCGCAACAACAAAGGTATGACGAAGCGCTGGTACTAACCGAAAAGGCACACGCCTTGATGCCATGGTCAAGCCTGACCGCCGGACAGCTCGCAGCTATATTGGTTCGAACCGGCGGCCTCAGCCGAGCGGATGCCTTGATCAAGAAGCTAAAGGCAGACGAGCCTCCCGCAGCGATGGCTGGGCTGGCAGTTTTTCACGCGTTCTGCGGGGAAATCGATCAGGCCGCACAGTGGGCGGAGCGCGCGATCGAGCAGCGGGACATGCCCCTCATTCAGAACTTAGGTTGGCTCCTCCGGCCCACCAGCCACTGGCCCGCCCTGGCGAAACTGATGAATCTGCCGGGGACGAACTGAAATGGACGGTTAGGCGAGAGGTCTTCTCTTTGGGCACCCGGTGTTGAAGTCTCCGCTGATCCCCCGACGCGACTCGTCTTTTGCTGAGTCCGAGATTATCTGAAGCCCTGCAAGGGCGCCAATCCGTAAGGGATAGTCTTGGTGGGCCGCATTCTCAAATGCGGCTTTCCCGGCGTCTTCAAGCTTTCGACTCGGACGAATTCATCTATGAATTGAAGATTGATGGATTCCGCGCGCTCGCGCATATCGCGGACGGCCAAGGCGAGCTAATCTCGCGCAATGGCAACGTCTTCCGCGGCTTCGCGGAGCTGGCCTCTTTAACTGATCTTCATACTATTTTGATGGCGGTGCGGGTGGCGCCGGTTTGGCGAATTTCGCCGCGTCGATGGGAACGTTCAACTCCACGGAGCGAAGCTCGATGATCGACCGGCCGTCGGTCCACGTCCTGGTAAGCTTGAAGGGCATCTTGATTCCTGCGACGTCGCGGTAATCCTCATAGTCGACCTGCGTAGGGATTCGGCCGACCGCGGTGTCTGCATAGTGCACTAGGCGCACAAGCAGACCGCTCTGCCGGTCGAAGAATAGCTTGACGGGCAGACCGCCCGGCGCCAGTCTTCCCTGAACGATATAGACTTCGCGATCGTCGATCGCAAACGGCGCACCGACGCGCCATTCAGTGAGCATCTGCTTGAGCCGCCCAGGAAAGGCGAGCTCCGCCTCTACCCTGGCACCCTCCAGATCGCCTCCCGTCACCGGAAGTACGGAAACAGGCGTGACGGCCTCAGGCGCCGCGACCCAGCCATTGCGGCCATCGTACGTCGTTGTAGTGTCTCCGTAGACGCCATGGCTGATCGTGGTCCGCTGGCCCGGAGCTTTTGCATAGATTTCCACCGGGTATTTGTCGAAGTCGTCGTATCCCTCGAAGACTCCTTTGGCAACATAGCTGGTGAGGCCGGAGAGCCGCTGCATGCCGCCTATCGCCTGGACATACTTGTCGAGGATTTGAGCGGCGGAAGGTACGCCATCGAAGTCGCGGAGAATTTCGTCGGGGACTCTCACGACCGGCTCGGAGTACTGCTCAGTAAGATCCGGAATCACCAGGGGCCTTGCGCCGCCACGATGGCAGGAGTAGCAGGTGACGACGCGTCTTCCCCGAAACCAGGACTGGTTGATGTTGTTAACCATCCCGATCATTCGGCGCGTCGTCCGCTTCAGCTCGGTGTCATCGGCATAGCGGGCCCAGTTGCCGCCGCTTTCGTCAACATGACACTGAGTACAATTCATGCCCGTGGCGGCGGAAAAGAAACCCATCGTGCCCATGAATTCCCTTACTGGAATTCCCTTGAGGACCTGCACGTTCTTGAACACCTGCTCCGCCATCAGCGGTTTCTCAGCCTGGCCGCGCACGGCCGTAGCACCCAGCAGGCACACCGCCGCGGTTATCACGGCACTGAGTAGGCGGCGCATCTATTTGGCGTCCGGATCGAGGAACTCCATTGCCTTGTGATATGCCTTGAACTCTTCGTTTGAGCACATCATTTCTCTGACGTCGGTTGTCGGCGGCATCAACTTGAACGGAAACTTCTCGAGGGCAACCCAGGTCTTAGTATACATCTTTGGATCGTCGATGATCATGGTCAACTCCAGCCTGTCCCGGCTCACGCGGTGGAATCGCTCCGTAATAACCAGGTCTTCGCTGTGGGGACGGCCGGCTTTGTCGAGCCAGGTTCTTTCATCCGTTCCATTCGTCGTTACGACAAACGTGTAATCATCCTCCCACTTACCCACGGAGTAACCGAACCACCTGGGTTCCGGGTGCTCTTTTTCGAGCTCCCGCCCGTCGGCCCAGATGACGCGCCAGATTTTGTCGAATTGGTACAGGATGACGACTGACACCGGAGTCTGAAGAATCTGCGTCGTCCGCAATTCATAAAGGTTCTGGCGCGGCATTCCCTGGGGCTCACAGGAGATGACCTCGGGATCATTGATCTCCGAAGGGTGAACCATTCGTGCTCCATTGCCAGGCTTGTGCTTGGCTAAGGTTTCCAATCCCAGAGGGGTGTAGGGCAACTGATGTTCGGGCTTGCCGTCCTCCGGCATGTTCTTTGCGCCAGTTCCGCCGATTCCATCGCCGGGGCCGTTGGCGGGAGTCCAGATGCCGAAAATATCTCGGCGTGGAGCGGGCGCAGGCTGGGCGGTTTGAGCACGCCCATGAACTGGGATCGCCAACATTGCTGCCAATGCGATCGTCGAAAGTACGAAACGCTTCAACATCACTACCTCCGTTGTTGGATTATTCGTTCGGTTTCGGTGCCGGTGGAAGCGTAGTACTCAACACCTTGCCGTCGGCGAGCACGATCCGTTGAACACGGCCGATGGGTTTTCCGCTCTTGACGGGCAGCAGCGTCACCGTGACTTCATACCCCGGCTTCAGGGACCCCTTTGTCCAGCCGCGATCGACCATGTCGGACGGGTTGCTGGTCTCGGCGACCCAATGCACGATGTTGCCCTGCTGGTCTTTAACATCGAACATTACGAAACAATGAGGATTGCCCCATGTCCAGTCCGTCACGGTTCCCTTGACAGTCACGCTCGTCGAATCAAACGCCGCGTTGCCGTGATGTGCCAACAGAGGAAGTGAAACTACCAGGACGCCAACAATCACGAAGAAAATCGACGCAGGAATATTTCTCATAGACCCTCCAGTTTCTGCTGCAAGGGATTCTAACACCATCGGTACGGCGGAATTGACCGCCGGGCATTAGGTATAGCCGGCGCCCAGGCCGCTGCCGCGCGGCGCCAGGTGAGCTGCCGACCCGTCTGCCTCGTCAACCAATGTCCCTTCTCTTTGAGGAGTTCTGGGCAGTTCTAAGTTTAAAAATTCGCCCGAGTGGCGCCACACACCTAGCTAGAGGTTACCGCGGGGAAGCAGATTAATTGCAAACGCCGCGCCCATATAAGGATGTCGATACCGGGGGTTGGAAGGGACAAGTGATCCATCTCGTCATCGCGGCTCTGACATTTCACCATTCGAATCGCTCGTTTTCGGTTCGGTGACGCTGTCTTTCACGTTCTCGCTCGGCGTCGATTTCCTGTTTCAATGATGCGACAGCTTCCTGTGCCGACTTCGCGATGCGCTGGTTGGGATCATTCGTCAGGTATTCGAGCAAAGGCACTCGGCGCGTTAGGATATCGGCGAGTGAGCCGCTCCAACCTGACGGATGAAGCCGATAGCGGAATATCTGCACAATTTCGCCTGGGTCCGGCGCCTCATTCATTAACCGCATCGCGGTTGTCGTCCAGGCAACGCATGTGGAAGCTGCGTTGTCACGCTCGATCTCTTTATCCTCCCAAGGCGTAATGACCTCGGCCAGTCGGGCGAATCGACTTTGTGGCTTTTCGTGAGCCCAATCCAGCAAAAATGCGCCATTAATCGTTCGCAACGGAGATGCTTGCCGTTCACCCAGATTTTCGAACACGCTGCTATAACGTTCCCCATCGCTTTGTTCAACGAGAACCTCAAGGACAATCCTTGGAAAGAAGATACCCAGCACTGCAACCAGTTCATGGTAGTCATGCACCCACACGTTGCCGTGTCTGATGGCATCGCGCAAACGTTCACAGAGTTGTCTGGCAATGGAATTGTCTTCGGGCGGAACTAGACACGTTCTGGTTATCTCCACAAGATCATGTGTCTCGTGTCGGTTGTGTCTTTCGACATCAACTCTCGCAAGCAGTGTGCGGGCAATTTGCCGGTCAGTATGGTCGATCGTTTTCTTATCAGAAATAAGTGAAAAGATGCGAATGTGAAAGATGTCGATCGCCGTCTCCAAACCGTCCGGACGTTCCGCAATGGCAAGCAAGAGGCGCATGAGATCAGCGCCGGTAAGGTGTTGAGTCGCTCGTCCGTGAGAAAGATTCCCAAACATATGTGTCGAAACGGTGGAGAGCTTTGCAACCTCAATGAGACGCTCGCATCCGCGTGCATCGATGCCGACTGAAATCTGCATATTTATCAAGAATCGGCACAACGACTGCGAAGCAAGTGCGTCATCGAGCCACTTCTCAACCAGCTTATGGTTCTTCCCCTGCAAGCCCGCTAGGAAAGCACCGGGAAAAGTGAAGATCTTCTCGTTGTGAGCAGGAGCGAGCACTTCTTTGCAGATAATCTCCCAAGCTCGCTGCGGATCATCCGTGTCGCGTCCAATAGCCCCCGCCACGATAAAAACGCGCGACGATGGTGAAAGCAACATTTGAGGAAGGTGGACGGCGAGCGCATCGAGGTCATGCGCGAGTTCGCCGCCAATGCCTTCGCATATCTTCTCGACTTGCTTAGTCGGCGCTTCATATTTCTTCTCATCGCCAAGATCGATCTCGGCAACATCCAACGTGCCCCATTCCGGCGGCAGAACATAACTGGCGATCCGATCAGAAAGTGATCCCGGTTTCAATTTCACTTCAAGCGTTTCCAGTTTCGCAACCGCGTCCTTCTCATTAGCCTGTCGAGCTTCTCGCACAGCGCCGCGAACTCCCGCCCAGCCTTCAGGCCAACCGCCATCCGAGGCGAATTTCTCCGCCACTACAATTAAGTCATCGAGTGGGACGGAACCGACAAGAAAGCGGAACTGAGAAGCCAGCATGGAACGAACATCCCGTCGAAAGGCTGGAAGAGCAGAGAGATCCATACATAACGAAAGAACCGATCTAAACCAGTTAAACTGTTCTGTGCGATTTCGCGGATGAAATCCGTAGTCGCGTTTCCGAGCTCCGAATTCAAATCCGTAACTAGATGTGAAGTGGTTGCACTCGAGCATCGCATCCAAGGCAGCGAGAACAAGCTGTCGATCCTCCGAACGACCGCTTCCCGCGAGTTTGCGAAGGAACACAGCGCGCTGCTCTGCCGAAGCGTGCGTGCCCGAAAGGACGATGAAGAACAGCGACTTGAACACATTTATCGCATCGCCCATATTGTTCGATTCGGTCTTGGACCTCGCAAACTGCCCAATCAGACCGACCGCTTGGTCGAAAGACGCCGCATCGTAGGCAAGGGACCGAAGGAGTTTTACCAACTCGGTACTGTTTACGTTTTCTCGGAAGAAATCGGGACGACGATCGGCTGCGGCTTGAACGGATCTCAGCGTCGCACCGGGATTGACCGGCGCAACATTGTCTAAAACCGTCATGCCAAGGGCGTTTAAGTTTCCGATGTGTGCCGAAATCCAACCCCCCTCGCCCTGCCACTCAGTTACGAGTGCTTGAGCCTCGTACGAGTCGTGCAAACACCCTAATCGCCGGGAAAAAGATTTCAGTAGCCGCTCTGGAGCAGCTTCTACAAACGATTTTTCCAGCTGAGCCAGCGGAATATCCTGGAGGGCCTGCTTTGCCAGTTTGTGTGCGAGGGCGTGCGGCAACAGTGCGCGCCACTTGGAGCGTTTCTGGATGAGCTGGCGCCGATACAGTTCCGCAACATGGCCATGCAACCCTGAGACGGTTTGTTCCGCGAGCGTCGCCAGAATCGAAAGTTCCGCAGCCTCACCCTCTAATGTTTCACCGTCAAAAGAATAAACAAGCGAGCAGACCTTGGCAGCTTTAAGCAGCGCTGGATTGTCCTCATTCTTTTGTCTGAAAAGCCGCTGGAAGAGGTCACTGTCCTTGAGATTTGCCAGAGACTCTCCGGTTTTCGCCGTGTCGGCCAAAGCGAGCGCCACACGAAAGTTGCCTTCCGAGAACGCGGCAATAGTCCTGATTTCGGGGGCGGTGAGCGTCGTGTACCGCCGTTTGAGCACCTTCTCAATTACGTCATTCGAGGCGGGTTCAAGCCTGAAGACATCCGTGTTTTGTGGCTCGTCGTCATTGATATCGTACTCAACTGTGATAAGGCTTATTGCGCTCGTTCCAGTGGTAATGCGCGTCGTAAGTCTGCGGTGCAGATCAATGCTGCAGTTGTCGACAATCAGGACGCATGATTGGCCTAGGTTTTCGAGTCGGGATAGTAGTTCCAACGGCACAGGGTCAGGTTCGTCAGCAAGATCTGCGTAGATCGCCACGTGCGGAGTTAAGGCATCTGATCCAATCTTCGGATCAAAAAGCGCCTGCACCATTCGAGTTTTGCCAACACCCGAAAGCCCAACCAAACGGACGACGCTTTTGGGTTGCGACAGGATTTTTCTCAGTTTGTTCAAACCATCTACAACTTTCAATCCATTGTCGTTTAGGCTCGTCCCGACGAACCGCAGTCCTTCGTCGGTTAAATACTCTTCGTCAGTTGAGCCCGGAGAACTGGACCAGTCTCCAAATGGACGCCACCCAGCTAACGGCAATCCCACACGACTGCGCACCCACGGTATGACGCCAGGATGTTGATTGACCCACGTGGCAAGTCGGCGGCGGTCATAGAAATCAACGTGCAGGCCTGCCGCGCGGGGTACGGTGCTAATTGCGCTAGCCATGGCGTTCCGGCGTCTGCTAAGCGAGCTATCCGAGACAGAGCCTTTGGAACTGACAATAACGTACGCTCCATCGACCTCGCCAAGCTCAATGATCGCCGGCCGGAGTTTGCCGCCAGGACACATTTCCTGCTGAATCGCGCTTGCCGACATGTCCTCGGCTTTAACTTGAAAACCTGACTGGGTGCGTGGGATATAGTCGGCAATGGCAAGGTTCTTGAGATCGACGCGAACATCGATGCCACCATCTTTAGCGTTCTGATGCCCGCCATAGGTAACGTTCGACGGTGAGTGTCCTGCCCGTACAGTTTCTTGCTCTGCCAGATAGCCGACGAGCGTCCGGAGATCGGAGTCCGATAGAGCCTCAATATGTTCGGGCGTCACTTCAAAGATCATTTCAGGTCTCTAAACCTCGCATTTTCCAGATTTCCGATGAAGTTCACTGTACCTGTGGCCAGTTGAAAGCTGGTCCGTCCACGGTTGCACCCAGCAGTTTGGTCTGATTGGGCACACCTGTCTGAAAAGAAAGCGTGGTTTGAGTGAATGATTGGTTTCCCGTCTCGCGATCTGTGACAGTTGAACTCCCACACGATGTTGACCCGCGGCAATCGCGGTGACCTTGATCCGTTTCCATTCAATAGCGATTGCTTCGGCTGGATACTGGAGACCGCGCACTAGGAACTCGTCGCAGGGTTCGTTCTTTAAAGCTGAAGATCGGCCGGTTTCATTCGTTTCAGACCTTTTCGCCATTAGCCTCCAGAAATTCCTTGTAGAGCTTCTCGGCTATGCGGAATCTAAGTTCTGTTCGCAACCGGTCGATCAGTGGGCGCACTTCATCAATGAGGTGTTCCCGTTTCGCTCTCGCAAGAACGCCAAGCACGCCAACGAATGGAATTCCGGCTGCCGCCGCCGCGGCACGACCATCGATCTCGTCGATAAGCAACAGCGCGCCCAGTTCAGCTGCCAGGGTGATCGCCTCGGCTTCTCCGATATCGAGTGAGTTTGCATAGTGTGCGACACGCTGCTGATCGTGCGGAGCACGAACTTCTACGAACGGTATGACCGATAAATCGAGCGGTTCGAATGGGTGTGCTGGGTGAATCAATTCATTGGCTACCGCAGGTGGGATAATGACGGCCCCGAAGAGTCTCTGTAATAAGGAGATCTGTCTGAGAAAGTGGAAAGCACGAATGGGAGAGGTGTCACTAACGACGATGCTCATCGTTCGACCGGAATTCTACGGTTGACGACTCATGGCCAATTCGTGTTTCAGATACTCTTCGTCGATGCGGTGTACGGGGATGCCGCGTGATACCAACGCTGATTCAAATTCGTCTCGACTCAAGCCTGCCAATTGCGCAGCTGGCCACAAATGAAGCTTATCGGCGTCATACAATCGGCACGCGATCTCGACGCGTGCTTCGTCCTCACTTAGACCTGCTTGTTTCAACGTTTCATCAGGAATGATCACCGGCATGTCAGACCTCCGACAACCTCGATTCTAGCATTTGCAAGTTCAGAGATGAACAAGCGGGAGGTTCTCGTGTCGTGAAGGCTTTTAAGCTTTTAGGCCAACGTTTTTTGTGCATGATGAAATGGTTACGGTGGCTGGTGGTCATTTGGTGGCCAGGTTGGTGGACAACAATCGCATCGTTATTGGACACCAAAATGAATGGACGTTTGGGAAGTTCAAGAAAAAAGGCCGGTTATTCACCGGCCCTGATTGCGGGGGAAGGATTTGAACCTCCGACCTTTGGGTTATGAGCCCAACGAGCTACCACTGCTCCACCCCGCGATACTCAATTATAAGCCCGAACCGAGCATCGTCAACGGCAGAAAAACTGTACTTGGCATCTGCGGAGGTACAGTTGTTCGGAAGAGGGAGAAATTCAGGTGTCCTAAAGTGGGGGCTCATTGGGAGCGCGATCGCGGGCGGGATTGCGCTCGTTCCCTTGGTTCCGGTTCTGAAAAAGCGGGCCATGCGGGCGACGACTATATTGAAGAAGGATCATCGCATGGTGAGTGGCCTGCTGATGACACTGGAAATGACGCCGAAGTTCAACGGAATCGTTCGTAAACGATTATTGCATGACAGGAAAGCGGGCCTGAAGACGCAAATGGCAGCGTAAACGCGATAGAATTTCAGCCTTCCATTTTTCAAGGAGAACACAATGGACCAAGTAATGGCTGAGAAACTCGCAATCCGCGAAACTATCGATAACTGGATTCTGTGGCGTGACGCCGGCGATTGGCAGCGGTTCAAAACGGTCTGGCACCCCGACGGCTGGATGAACGCCACATGGTTTCAGGGACCCGCTGAACAATTCATTGAAGTCAGCCGAGAGGGCTTCAACAAAGGCGTCAACATTCTGCACTTCTACGGCGGGTTCAGCTGCGACATCGCCGGTGACCGCGCAATCGCGCAAACCAAAATGACCATCAGCCAGCGCGCCATCGTTGAGGGCGTTCTCGTCGACGTGTTGTGCACCGGCCGGATGTACGACTTCGTTCAAAAGTATCAAGGACGATGGGTCGTTCGTCGCCGCCAACCCATCTATGAGAAGGACCGCATGGACCCTGTCGATCCGTCAGCCACTCTCAAGCTTGATCAGACCGTGCTCGACAGTTTTCCAGAAGGGTATCGTCACCTTGCTTATTTGCAATCGAAAATCGGTTTTCCCGTCAGGAAAGGTCTGCCCGGATTGAAAGGAGCATCCGTCGAGAAGCTTTATGCGGAAGGCAAGGCTTGGCTCGCCGGATCCGAAAAGCCCGGTGATCCCAACTGGGCATAAGAGAGAAGGGATCGGCCACAAAGGTGCATAAAAAGACACAAAAATAATTTTGTGAATGCTGTGCCTCTTTGTGGCTCTTCCTAATTTTCCGGAATGACGAGAACGACTTCGCCGGGTTTAACCAGCTTCAGTTCCTCGCGGGCGAGTTTTTCAATAGCTGTTGGATCAGTGCGCAACGCCTGGATTTCGGTAGTTAGCTGTTGGTTTTCGCTGTCGAGTCTTCTGATTTCGGATTCGATGGCGCCGAGCTTCTTCGCCTGGGTGTGGACCTGAAGAGCTCCTTTTTCATTGAAGACAGCCAGCAAAAGTATGGCGATGGTAAGCACGCCAAACACAGCCACTGCAATTCGGACACTGACGTCTTGCATTAAGTTTCTATGATCCACTGTTTCCCGTATTCTAAAAGTTTGTCCAGATCTGCTTGGGATGTGGACTCCGCGTAGTAGCGTACCACCGGCTCGGTACCCGACTCTCGCATCAGCACCCAACTCCCGTCGTCGAACAAAAGCTTCAAACCATCCACCCGATTCTGTTGAACGACACGCCGGCCCCGAAACTCATGAACATCCGACGCGATCTTTTGTTTCACGCGGGCGCTGATCGCCGGATCGAGCTTGACATTCAAACGGCGATTATATACTTCTCCCACTTTCGAAAAAAGATCCGTTAATTGCTTTCTCAACGATTTATCGCGGCTTGCCACCATTTCAGCGATGAGCAGACAGGCCAGGATCCCGTCTTTTTCCGGAACGTGCCCTCGGATGGAAAGTCCGGCGCTCTCCTCACCGCCGAGCACGATACGCCCTTCCTTTATATATTCGCCGATGTATTTGAAGCCGACGGGCGTTTCCAGAACTTCGCGCTTGTGGAGTCCGGCAACGCGATCGATGAGATGCGTCGTCGCGACGGTCCGCGCCACGCCGCCGGGCCAGTTCCGGCTTTCGATAAGGTAGTCGACCAGCATCGAAATCGATTCATTCGGATAGATGAATTCTCCGCCTTCGTCGAGCACTCCGAATCGATCCGCATCCCCGTCCGTGGCAAGTCCGAGTTTCAGCCGATTGTTTTTCATGACGGCCTTCAGCTCGCCGAGTTGCTCATCGGCGGGTTCCGGTTGATGGCCGCCGAAGTACACGTCGCGTGTTGAATGAAGCGCCACGACCGAAATGTTTTCCTGCCGAAGCAGCCCATCGAGATAGCCCGCGCCCGCCCCATGCAGCGCGTCGTAGGCAAGGCCGAGATTGGCGGTGCGGATCTTTTTGAAATCGATTTTTGTCGCGAGATCGCGAAGGTAAGCGGGACCAATATCGAGGCTTTCAATCAGCGCATCGTTCGGCTTTGCCGGGAACTCCCAGTTCGACCGCTGGAGCTGGACGATCTCTTTTTCGATTTCCGAAGTGACCTCGGGAAGGGCAGAGGCACCATCGGAAGTCGAAAATTTCAGACCGTTGTATTCGCCTGGATTATGGCTGGCGGTAATGTTGATTGCGCCGTCCAGCTTATCGTGCACAATCGTGAAGGCCACTGCCGGGGTCGGTACAGCTTGTGAACACAGCCGGGCCCGAATATTCTGAGATGAGAGCACGCGCGCGGCCTCGCGCCCGAAGTGTTCGGAAGCGAAACGGGTGTCGTAGCCGACGAGCAGGACCGGCGAACTGTTGCGGCGCTTCACATACCGGCCTATCGCTTCCGTCGCGAGCCGCACATTCGCAAAAGTGAAATCATCGGCAATGATTGCACGCCATCCTGATGTCCCGAATTTAATAATGGCCATGAGGAGATCATAATCAACATGAGCGATAAAATTATCGTGTTTGTTACATGTGAATCCGAGCGAGGACCAGGCGGAAAGAATCGCCCAGTCGGCCGTGACAAGTAAATTCGCGGCATGCGTGAATGTGGTGCGGGGCATCCGGTCCTGTTACGTCTGGGAGGGAAAACTGACCTGGTCCGACGAGGTGCTGCTGTTGATCAAAACCACCCGGGGCCGGTTCAATCAGCTTCAGGACAGGATCAAAGAGCTACACAGTTATTCGGTTCCTGAGATCGTGGCAGTGACGATTGACACCGCTTTCGATAAGTACCTCGATTGGATCGATACGTCTGTGGGAGCATAGCCACAAAAAGGCACGAAACTTACAAAGTTCTTTTACCATTTTGTTTTGTGCCTTTTTGTGGCTAGGCTTCAAACGCTCGCTGGAGATCCGCAATTAGATCCTCGACGTCTTCAATTCCGACGGAGATCCGCACCAGCCCATCCGTGATTCCCATGCGCGCGCGTTCCTCAGGCGGCACGGAGGCGTGCGTCATCGTTGCGGGATGGGAGATCAGCGTTTCGACTCCGCCAAGGCTTTCGCCGAACGAGCAGAGCTTCACAGCCTCCAGGAATCTCTTTGCCCGATCCAGACTGCCGAGATCGAACGCGATCATCCCGCCGAAGCCCGACATCTGTTTTTTTGCGAGATTGTGTCCAGTGTGGTTTGCCAGGCCCGGATAGTAAACCCTCTGGACGTCCTTCCGGCCGGCGAGGTATTTTGCGATTGCCATCCCATTCGCATTGTGGCCTTCCATTCGAACGGCAAGCGTCTTGATACCACGCAGCACGAGCCATGAATCAAAGGGAGAAAGAATGGCTCCGGCGGCGTTTTGAATGAACTCCAGCCGCGCGGCGTCGTCTTTCCGTTTGAGAACTGCAACACCTCCGATGCTGTCGCTGTGGCCGTTAAGATACTTGGTTGTCGAGTGGACGACAATGTCGGCGCCGAGATCCAGCGGCCGCTGAAAGTAAGGGGACATGAATGTATTGTCGACGACGACGCGACAATTGTGCCGATGTGCAAGGTCGCAAACGGCGCGGACGTCGGTAATCACCATTAGCGGATTCGTCGGCGTCTCGACGAAAACCATCCGCGTGTTCGGCCGTATCGCTCGTTCGAGATCGCCGAGATTCGATGTGTCGACGTAGGTAAATTCGACGCCATAATTTTTCACGATCGTGTCGAACAAGCGAAAAGTTCCGCCGTAGACGTTTTCGGTGCAGACAGCGTGGTCATCCTGCTTCAGCAGAAGTTGTGTGAGCGCGGTAATCGCCGCCATTCCCGACGCAAAAGCGTAACCGGCGCAGCCCGCTTCCAGCACCGCCATGTTCTTTTCAAGCGCCGTGCGTGTTGGATTTTGCGTTCGAGCGTATTCGAAGCCTTTATGTTTGCCGAGGCCCTCCTGGACGTAGGTGGAGGTTTGGTAGATGGGGATCGTTACTGCGCCGGTTGTGGGATCCGGCTCTTGGCCGGCGTGGATGGCGTCTGTTTTAAAGCCCATAAAGAAAAATTGTACTCCCCGGTCCCGAAGACGCTACGACGGGACTTCGTAATCGTCGCGGTTGATGAGGACTTCCCGAGGTTTTGTTCCATCCGGCGGGCCAATGATGCCGTCGCGCTCCATGGCATCGAGGAGGCTGGCAGCACGGCCATATCCAATGCGTAGCCGGCGTTG
>Ga0209157_1002808_pt1 | contig 13682 bp, 10 predicted proteins | sample GraSoiAngelo_135_FD_185892 | JGI IMG/M metagenome (GOLD analysis project Ga0209157, IMG submission 185892) | Grasslands soil microbial communities from the Angelo Coastal Reserve, California, USA - 14_0929_05_40cm (SPAdes) (version 2) | ecosystem: Environmental > Terrestrial > Soil > Grasslands ... | reverse complement strand
GATTGCATACGAGCCTGTTTGGGCCATCGGCACGGGCCGCACGGCGACGCCGGAAATTGCCGCCGAAGCGCATCGGATGCTCCGGCGCTGCGCGGGAGAGAAGTTTTCCGTCCGCCTCGCTTCTGCCCTGAGGATTCTCTACGGCGGCAGCGTCAAGCCTGACAATATTCAGGGATTGATGGCGCAGGAAGAACTGGATGGCGCGCTCGTGGGCGGCGCAAGCCTCGACCCGAAATCTTTCGCTGCGATTGTGAATTTTAAGTAGAGGCGGCTTTTAGCCCTCAAGTCTCGCGTTCTTGATTTTCTGATGGAAGGGAAGCATGGAAACAAAAACTGCAATGAAGTGGGCACTCGCTCTCCTCGTCGGCTTTGGCATAATTATCATCGGCTTCCGGTTTGCCGGGTGGCTGCTCACAAGCTTTTTCGTTTTGAACTGCCTCGTTCTGATCATCGTCGTGCTGCTCCAGAGCGGCAAAGCCGCCGACCTCGCCGGCGCCTTCGGCGGCGCGGGCAGCCAGACTGCTTTCGGCCCGCGCGGCGCAGCCAACGTTCTCTCGAAGGCTACCACATGGTGCGCCGTCATGTTCATGGTGTGCGCTTTTGCTATGGTGCTGCGCACCGATAAGGCTGTCGGCGCAGGCAGCTCGGTCCTCGAAAAAGTTTCGCAGCCCGCGCCCAAGCCCGCTCCTGTAACAATCCCGGCAACTCCTGCGCCTGCTCCCGGGACTTCGCCTTCGACGACACCGGCAACCATGCCGGCCAATTCGCAGCCCGCCTCAGCCCCGACCAAGCCGGCAACCGCTCCGGCCACGTCGCAGCCCAGCTCGAAACCCGCTTCGCAACCGCCGGCCGCTTCGCAGCCAGCCCCCGCGCAGCCGAAAAAACCCTAACGGGTTACTTGTAGAGGCGGCTTTATGCCGCCATCTTGTTTTTCCTCAATTTCAAGGCGCTCATTTGACACTCTCCATCATTGCCCTTACGATGGTTCTTATCGCGGTCGTGGCGGAACTGGCAGACGCACTAGCTTGAGGTGCTAGCGCCGCAAGGCGTGGAGGTTCGAGTCCTCTCGACCGCACCAAAATTTCCGCAGTCAATCGCTATCCATGTCATGTTCAGACTCAAGGTGATTCTCGCGTGTACGCTAGGCTCCGCAATTCTGTTTTTCGATCCTGCCAGCTCGGCGCAATCTTCGCCTAATCCTGGTGTCCCGGAGAGAGCTTCCCCCGAAAAAGTCATCATCGACACTGACATTGGCGACGACATTGACGACGCCTTCGCTGTCGCCCTCGCTCTGCGTAGCCCCGAACTTCAAATCCTCGGCATCACTACAACCTTCGGCGACACGGAAACCCGCGCCAAGCTTCTCGACCGCTTCCTGGCAGAAGTTGGTCGTCCGGACACCCCCGTAGCCGCTGGCATACCCACTCCGCCCAAAGGTACTTTCACCCAGCGCCGCTACGCCGAGAACAGCCATTTCGCCAAGCCGTCCCGCTCGGACGCCGTCGCCTTCCTCCTCGACCAAATCCGCCACTACCCCGGTCAAATCACGCTCCTGGCCATCGGCCCGCTGGCGAACGTCGGCGCCGCTATCGACAAAGACCCCGCCACCTTCCGTAAACTCAAGCGTGTCATTATGATGGGTGGCTCCATCAAGCGAGGCTATGGCGACTTTGGCTTCGGCCCGCCCCCGCCACCGGAGCCCGAGTGGAACATCCTCAATGACATTCCCTCCGCGCAAAAACTCTTCGCCGCAGGTGTGCCCCTCTTCGTCATGCCCCTCGACGCCACCCAGCTCAAGCTTGACGAGGTCAAGCGCGCCTTCCTCTTCAGCCAAGGCACTCCGCTGACCGATGCCCTCACCATCCTCTATCACCAGTGGGGCCAGCAAACGCCCACCCTCTTCGATCCCATGACCATCGCCTTCCTTGTCAATCCCGCCCTCTGCCCCGTCCAACCCATGCATATACGCGTTGACGACAAAGGTTTCACTCGGCCCGACCCTGGCCCGTCCAACGCCGCCAACGCCCCCAATGCCCCCAATGCCCAGGTCTGCCTCGACTCCAACCCAGACGCGTTCTTCCGCTTCCTCCTTCCCCGCCTCGCCGCCCCGTAATCCTCGAGCATAGCTATTCGACGGCAAAGGTTTCTAGGGTCGTATCACCACCAAGCCCATCTCAGACTCGAACGCCTCGAAGTCTCGGTCCCGGTGTAGCAAGGAATGGCGCTCCCGAATGCAAAAAGTCGCAATCCAGCAGTCAATGGTTTTGCGGACCGTGTAACCGCGTCGGCGCAGGTCGCGATAATTCCGAGCCGCCACAATCGCCAGCTCTGTGCCGGCCGTCTCGAAAATCTCGAATCGCCGGAATTCGCGCAGCGCCCGGCCAAACGAGGCATCATCGCGAATCCCCTGCAAGACCTCGCATAAAATCAGGTCCGTCAATCCCAAGCGCTGCTGGTCCAATTCACGGTCCAGCCAGCCCGTCTCGCTATTCCGGACGCCGGTTAGATAATCAATCCAGACGGTCGTATCTACGATCACCATGCGCGGGCCTGTCTCGATTCTGGCTGTAGTGGCGGGCCTTCAGACGCGTGCTTTATCTTGCCTTCGAGGGTAGTGTTGTACCTTCAGATCCGTGGCCGGTCCGTGACGTTTCCAGGTCGCCCTCCCACCGGACCTTGCCCCTTAACCGCCGCATCCTCCCTTGCGCCCGTGTCTGCACCAGCAATCGCAGCCCCGCTTCCACCGCCGCCCGCTTTGTCCTCTTCCCCGAACTTCGCATCGCCTCGCCCATTAACCGGTCGTCGATCTCAATGTTTGTTCGCATCTTCCCGCCTCCTTTCCATGCCTATGTGTAAACTTCCCATATTTATGTGTACCAGTCAACGTTCTGTTGGTGCACAATATGACTGATCCTCCTGCTTGTCCCAGCTTCTTCGCTCTAGCCCTGCACGCCATTGGATTAACTCATTGGAATAGCGGTGACCTGCCGTTATTGATTCGTGCCGGGAGCGGCCCGATCATAGAAGTATCGCTCGCTCTCACGTCGAAAGGCAGGTCATGAAACGCTACCTATCGCTGGTCTTGTTCGGACTGGTGTCCGCTTGTGCGGCGTCAGCACACCCCAATCTGGTAAAAGTTCGAGTCCGCGTGATCCTGGTGGACCAGGATCTGAATCAGAAGCCCGTGCCGTTCTTCGTTGTATCGCTCAAGAGCGGCGCTAAGGCCACGGAAGTAAAGACCAGCTTGGATGGAGCTGCGGAAGCGCAGCTTCCTCCGGGGCGTTATACGGTTTCGTCGCCAAAGGCCGCCGAACTGGGAGGTAAGCGCTTTTCTTGGACTATTCAAGTGTCGCTTTCCGGCGGCGAACAGAACATTGACCTGACCAATGACAACGCCAAGGTGGAGGAGACCGCTGCTCCCGCATCTTCCGCAAAGGCCGCTACCAATGACCTCACGGAACACTTCAAGCGGCTGAAGAACACCGTGGTGACTGTGCGGAGCGAATCGGGGCACGGCACGGGATTTTTCGTTGACGCTAAAGGGCTCATCTTGACCAATCAGCACGTCGTGGCCAATTCGGAGTATTTGGCCGTCCAGTTTGATCGCACGCACAAAGTCGTGGCCAAGCTGATTGCCGCCGATCCCCAGAAGGACGTCGCGTTGCTCTCCGTCAACATGGCCGCTTTGCCAAACGCTTCACCCGCGCCGCTGTATCGGCCCGGGGCTGGCAGGACTCCTGTCCAGGAAGGCGAGCGCGTGTTTACCATCGGCAGCCCGCTCAGCCTCGATAAGATCATCACCACCGGCATCGTCAGCAAGGTCGAGCCGCACACCGTCATGTCGGACATCAACATTAACCCGGGAAACTCTGGCGGGCCGCTCTTCAACGCTGCGGGCCAAGTCATCGGGTTGACTACCTTCGGCACACGCGGAGAAGGCGGGCCGGGCGTCTCCGGTATCGTGCGCATTGAAGAGGCGCTCGCGCTTCTCGATCAGAATCGCGCAAGCGCCAAGGGTACACCGCCGCCGGGCGCGCTCCTTCCCGTCGAGCCTCTCACCCCTTATCCGATCGAAGGGCTCAAGGAAGCGTTGCGCGCGGAAAAATACGATTCGCGCCCCTACTATTTCGCCGCCGGAGATTTCAATATCGCTCTTTCCACACCTCCCTTGGATTACCGCGAGCAGGAGGAGAAGCGGCTGCAAGCCGAGCGCGAGCATAAGAAGCGCAACAAGAAACAACAAACCGCCGGCGAAAATACGGGCGATTCCGACGCGCCCAAGGACTGGGAACAGGAAGCCGGCGCGCATCCCGCGATATTCGCCATCTACGTGATGCCCAAGGCCAAGGAAGGCCTCGGATCGGCGTTCGGCCGCTCGTTCAGCCTGAATTCGGCGGCGAAGCTCAAGTTCAAGACCGATTTCCAGGCCATGAAACTGTTTTGTGGAAATAAGGAAGTGCTCCCGATCCATCCTGGCAAGGTTCCCGTAACCGTGTCGATCCAAAACCGGTTGGTAAAGATGGACGACTCTACCTACAAAGGAATTTACGTGTATTCGCCGGACTCCGTGAATCCGGACTGCGGCCAGGTGAAGCTGGAGATTTATTCCTCAAAGGGCGCGGAGCCTACTATCAGGGCTTTCGACGAGAAGACTGTTCAGCATGTCTGGGCGGATTTCGACGCCTTCCGCAAGGCCCAGGCCGCAGGCACTCAGTCAGCCTCCGCCGCAAAACCCTAGGCTCATCTTCCTGTAGGGGCACGATACATCGTGCCCTTCTTGGTCCCTTCCCCGTAGAGGCACGATACATCGTACCTCCTTCACTCGAATCTACTCGGCTTGATTCTTCCCTCTGGGTTTTCCCTGTCCCACTCCCATCGCTGGGGATTTTCGAGAATGTATCGGCTCGCGTCCGCGTATTCTTTTCCATCCCTTAGCACCCGTTCAAAATAGTTTCGTTGCCAGATGTCATTGCTGCTGATTCCCAATTCTTTTTTTGCTCGGCGCGCAACCGCTGCCTTGAACGTCCGGACAACCGTCGGTATGGAGCCTTTCACCGGCTTTTGAAATTTTTCCGGAGTTCTCGCCTCCCGATCGAAGGGCACGATGTATCGTGCCCCTACGGTCAATCCAAGGATTCCGTGCATGTGATTCGGCATCACCACGAATTGGTCCGCCGATGCTCTTGGAAAATGTTCAGGAATCTCGATCCAACACGCTCGAACGATTTCTCCAAGTGGGCTCAAAATAATTCGTTCCTTGTCAATTTTGCCGAAAATACTCCTGCGTTCCGCGGCGCAAATCGTAATGAAATACGCCCCCGGTTCCGAATAGTCCGCTCCTCCCAATCGGATTGACCTACGATGAAGTTTCCGCTCTTCAGACAAGCCAATTCACGCGCACTCTACCCATACTTTGCGATTTTACTCTCCCCGTACGGGCACGACACAACTTGCCCCGGCCGGCCGGTATCGTTCCATCCGTTTCTTCCCGTAGGGGCACGATACATCGTGCCCTTCTTAATCTCCGTGGCAACTCGGAACTTATCCCGACTGGGTCGGGATCGTTCCCTTCTTTAATCCCTGCCGTAGGGGCACGATACATCGTGCCCTTCTTAATCTCCATGGCAACTCGGAACTTATCCCCACTGGGTCGGGATCGTTCCCTTCTTTAATCCCTGCCGTAGGGGCACGATACATCGTGCCCTTCTTAATCTCCGTGGCAACTCGGAACTTATCCCCACCGGGTCGGGATCGTTCCCTTCTTTAATCCCTGCCGTAGGGGCACGATACATCGTGCCCTTCTTCGTCTGCATGGCAACTCGGAATTTGTCCCTACTGGTCGGGATCATGCCCTTCTTTAATCCCTTCCCGTAGGGGCACGATACATCGTGCCCTTCTTCGTCTGCATGGCAACTCGGAATTTGTCCCTACTGGTCGGGATTATGCCCTTCTTTAATCCCTTCCCGTAGGGGCACGATACATCGTGCCCTTCTTCGTCTCCGTGGCAAATCCCGCTCATCGTCGGCCGTATAGGCGCCGGACGGCCGTCCTCAATTCCTTTGCTTCCAGGCGTCCTCCGATTTGCTCGTTGGGAAATGCCATAACTTCTTTGGTGGCGGCAAAACGCTCTTCGCTCGCGGTCAGCGAGCCATGAATGAAGTCGTCTCGCGGTAAGCGCGCATTCTGCGCCCCCGCACGCTTCGCCGGGGCGAGCCCTGAAAAATCGAAGGTCCCGGCCTTGTCGGGAAGACCCGCTCTTTTCTTTTCCCCCCGTTCTGTTTATCAATACTTCATTCCACTCCACCCAGCGCTCTAAATCACGAGATTCCTAGCCCTAGACTTTAGGCCGTGGCTTACCTGCCTTCGATGATCGCAAAGGTATTCCCACTGCACCAGCCAGCCGTTGCCGGAACTCTTCCCAATCTCTACCTTTGCGTTCGAGCAGCTCCGTAACGTCAAACCATTCTGTTGTGGTCTGCGATTCCTGCTCTAGCTTGCGCATTTCCAAGCCCGTCTTTGAGATAATTGTCCAAAAATCCTTGAACATCTGTTCCGCCCTTCACTTCGATAGCGACCTTGCTGTGAATGTGGTCCTCAACTTTTTCCTGCACGCTAACATCAGGGTCGTGCGAGAGACTAACGAAAACCGTCCGGTCGGACGCATTTTTCAACGTTAGCCGATTCGGTTCTTTCTTCGTTAGGGCCTTTTCAAGGATTTCAGTGATGGCAAGGAAGATTTCTTGCATCGCTTTCTTGCCAATCTGCGTATTGTTAGAACCTTGTAACTGCGAGCCGAACGTGAGCAGAGGCAGTTCACGTAAGTCTCTGTCAGTGAAGTTAGGGATCTGGCGAACGAGATGAGCGAGCGGGTCGGCCATTGCAGCGCAAAAATCTGGAATGTGGGTTTGCTGTTTCTTGGACATCGCGCCCATCTCTTCCATGCGCTTGAAGAGTCCCATGCCTGTTGCTCCTTTATAAAAGCATTTCTGAGGGGCTCCAAGAAGAAGACGGTAGTAGCCAATCAGAGTAGGCTTGGTTTCTATAACGCAAGGCACAGGAAACACATATTCATCACGCAGACCGGCTGCCGCGAGCAACTTCCGCACATCGGCTGGCACGTAGTCAGCAATTTGATTCTTGACTCTGTTTTGGTCGAGATTCCTCAGCGCTTCAGAAAGCGCATCCATGAAATACTTTTTGCGTGCCGCAACCAGTAGCTGATGGAATCCTAGCTGACGGGACGCACCAGGAGGTTTGAAAAAACGTTTAGTTTCAGCACTTGACGCCGACTTGGCTGGCTTGGAATTCACAATGTTCGGTACTACTCGCACTTTTTGGATTTGCGAAACACAAGCCAATAGCAGTGCTGCCTTCTGCTATGGTGCGCATTTTTCCATTTTGGGTCGATGATTGGACCTTTGCGAATTTTTATAATGCAGTCGCAGGCAGTCAGACCTGCTTCACGAGCGGAGTTTATGAAATCAAGGTGTGCCCACTGGTAGCGATGGTGATGAACGTAGTCAGCTATCTTACAGAGTAGAATGCCTTCTGTCCTCAATACACGGCAGGTTTCTTTCAAGAAAGGCGGAAACGTGTGAGAGAAAGTGTAGTTATTTTCTTTCGACGAATTCAGCACTAGACCAAACCGCGTGTTGAAGTCCTTCGACTTGTCTTTTCCCTGATTAGGAATATGTGGTGGATCATAGACCACGACGTCAAAACAGGCATCACGGAACGGCATCCTAGAATTGTCAGCAATAATCGCGGGGCGGTGACGCGGGTCGATGTCTATGCCAATAACTGGCCGCTTGCTGCCTCTCCAAAACCTGCCCCCATTGACGGTAGCGTCCAGAATTCTACGTGGTCTCTTTCGGGGATAGAACGCAAGCAGGCGTTCGATCAGTTCTGCGTCCTCTCCGTACCACACTGACGCCAGTGGGACGTAACCGGAGTCTTTTTCCGTTGAGGCCGGGGTCTTTCGCTTGGTGAGTGGAAATAATGTAAGAGCTGTCGCCATCTCTTTCGTGATTAACCTACACGCCGGCGTCACGATGACGCAACTGAGAAACGATACAGCCTGTGGATTTCTAAATCACAAATCACAACAAACCGCATTCTACACCAAATGGCGAACAAATAACGAAAATATTACGGTAGATTACGGGTTAGGGATGCCCTGCGCAACAGGCCTCCTAGGACCACTATTGTCGCCAGCAATATTTCAGGGTCTTTGGCTTACGATGCGGGACCACGGACGGAGCGAACGAATGTGCAAGAATCATGCTACATGCTACGCCACAGCATCCAAACCACTTACAAGTAATTCTTGACAAACGGTACCAATATGCTATAATGGCTTGGTTGATTTGGCACGATCTTCCCGCCTGTCCGCCACAGCTCCGGCGATCGTAAGATCCCAACCTTGTGCAAAGGAAATGCCCTGCGAACCATGTGCGTCTTTCGTGCGCCATTCCCATCCCCCATGCAACTGTTGGGCATCCCGGTTTCCGTACCGGGGCTTGCCCTTAAGGCGGTCCTTCTCACTGCCTCAACAGTAGATCCTCGCCTCTCCCACGTTGCACAATTCTTGTGCAACGTAAGCCCCTTTAGGATCAACACTTCCAAAAATGTATCAAAACAATCGACTTTAACTCCGTTTAAAATGAACACTTATGAAAAATCGGCCGGGTGGGGGAGGATGCATTTCCTCCTTCCTCCAATCGTTCACGCGGCACGTGCCAAGAGACTCAACTCCTTTCCCTTTATACAGTTGCGCACTCTCTTGCCGTTTTTTGCACCAGCTCAAAACTCAACCCTTTTATTTTCAAGCAATTCCGCACTCTTTCGCAAAAACACATGGGGTGGGGTGTCTCAACTTTTCGCAATGAACCTCTCGCCATGCGCCTTGCCTTTTCCCTGCGGATGTATTCTATTTATGCCGCGCTCGGCAGCTGGGTTCAGCAGCAGGCCGCCAGCCGCTTCCAAGACAGGCATGTCCACGGACGACAGCAACACAAATCAACCGGAAACGCCACACAACGGCTTCCTGTCCCGCTACGCCTTCAGCACCGATCACAAAACCATCGGCCTCAACTATTTGTGGCTTGCTTTGTTCAGCGTTTTTCTCGGCATGGCCATGTCGCTGCTCATGCGCATCCATCTGGCTTGGCCGGGAGTGCATCTCCCGTTCCTCTCCAGCCTCGGCAATTTGCCGGATCGCTTTGCCGCACTCACTACGCTTCATGGTTCGCTGATGGTTTTTCTGGTGCTCACCGCCGCGCCCCAAGCTGGCTTCGGAAACTATTTCCTGCCCCTGCAGATCGGCGCGCGCGAAATGGCTTTCCCCACGCTGAACCTTCTCGCGTTCTGGCTCACAGTAGCCTCGCTCTTTGGCATGACCGCGACGTTCTTCCTTTCTCCGCAATCCGCCATCACGCTTTGGATCGTCAGCGTCGCCATCTTTTGCGCCGCCTCTCTCCTCAACGCGCTCAATTTCACCGTTACGACGATCGATCTCCGCGCCCCTGGCATGACGCTGCCGCGGCTTCCACTCACCGTCTGGGCCTGGTTCATCAACGCCATTCTCGGCGCGTTAATTTTCAGCATTCTCCTGGCGGTCTGTGTTTGCCTGCTCTCCGATCGCGTCTTCAGCACACACTTTTTTCCCCTACTGAATTTCGTTGCCAATCAACGGTCGGGCGTCATCCCCAACGCCGTCCCCGTGCTTTGGCAGCGCCTGTTCTGGTTTTTCGCGCAAGCCGAAGTCTACGTCGCCATGCTTCCATGCTTCGGCTTAACGACGCATCTGATTTCCACGTTTTCCCGCAAGCCGGTTTGGAAAGAGCGCCTCGTGGTTCTGGCGCTGTGCGGCGTGGGCCTCTTCGGTTTTTGTGTTTGGGGTCAGCATATGTTTTCCAGCGGTATGAACCCCTTTTCGCCGCTGGTTTTTTCGCTGCTGGCTTCTTCGCTTGGTCTGCCTGCCACGATCCTCGTCGTCTGTTGGTTCGGCACACTATGGAACGCGCGCCTCCAGCTCAACACCGCCATGCTTTTCGCGCTCGGTTTCATTTCGCTTTTTCTCTCCGGCGGGCTCTCCGGAATTTTCCTGGCGCGCCACGATCTCGCCGCCGCTGCCGCCGTCAGCGACGATTTCGTCACCGGCCATTTCCATCTGGTCATGGGCGTCGCCGCGACGTTCGCCATTCTTGGCGCGCTGTTTTTCTGGTTTCCCAAACTTTTTGGCCGCCGCCTGAACGAGCCGCTCGGCAAACTTCATTTCTGGCTGACCTTCGCTGGCGTCTACTGCGTTTTCATGCCGATGCACTGGCTCGGTCTCATCGCCCATTCGCGCGTTTCACCGAACGGGGATACGACTTCCATCGCCGCGCCCGGCTCTTCGATCCACACGTTCATCACGGTCGCAATTCTCCTCACTGTTTTCGCGCAAGGGCTGTTCCTCATCAATTTTCTGTGGAGTCTCTTCCGCGGCGAAAAAGTTGTGGAATGCAATCCGTGGCGTGCCACCACGCTCGAATGGAGCGTCTCTTCACCGCCGCCCGCCGACGATTTTGGCGCGACCGACCCAGTGGTGTATCGTGGGGCTTACGAGTTCAGCGCGCCGGATGCGGCCGACGATTTCGTGCCCCAACATCTTGCGCCAGAGCAAGTGGTCAAGGCACGCAAGGCTGGAGAGTAGACTTCCGGGAGTAAAGAAAGTTTTGCCATGCCGGGCACAACCGCAGTTCCGGAAATTGAAGCCATCGTCGAAGACATCGGCGGTGGCGGCGGCGGCCCACTCCTACCTCCAGACGGAGGTGATGACGGCGATGGAGGCGGCGACGATCACAATCGCCGCCGCAGGTGGTCCCCTTCGCCGAAACGTTACTCGACTGCGATTACGATTGGCATCGTTTCGATTTTGATGTTTTTTATGGCCCTGTCCAGCGCTTTCATCGTTTTGCGCCGCGGCAGCGACCTGTGGATGACTGTCCACCTTCCGCGCATTCTCTGGGCCAACACCTGCGTTCTCCTCGCGAGCAGTTTCACTCTGGAATCCGCGCGCCAGCGGCTCTATCTTGCAGATGCTTCCGGCTTCCGCAAGTTTTGGTTAGCGACCACGGTGCTTGGTTTTCTTTTTGTGGCCGGGCAACTCGTTGCGTGGCGCCAGCTTGTTGCGCAAGGTGTATACATCGCCAGCAACCAGGCCAGCAGCTTCTTCTATATTTTCACCGGCGCTCACGCAGTTCACCTGCTGGGGGGCGTCGGGGCTCTGCTTTTTGTTGCGTTCCGCAAATTTGAAAAGACAAAGATTTCGCTTCCGGCAGCAGCGGAAATCACTTCTTACTACTGGCATTTTATGGATGGACTTTGGATTTTCCTGCTAGCTCTTCTTTATCTTGGAAAATGAATCTGTGATTTTCGAAAACATTTCAGAAATTCAACACTTCAGAAATTCGGCGACTGTTTCCACCACTCGCGCGATCTGCTCTTTTCGCAATTCCGGATACATCGGCAGCGAAAGGACTTCCTGCGCCGCCCTTTCCGCGTGCGGAAAGTCACCAGCCTTGTGGCCGAGCGACGCGTAGAGCGGCTGCAGATGCAGCGGGTAAGGATAGTAGACGGTGCTGCCGATTTTTCTCTCGCTCAAAAATTTCTGGAGTGCGTCGCGCCGCTCCACGCGAATCGTATATTGGTGGTAGACGTGGTCGAATCCCTCCGGCGCGAGCGGCGGCATGACGCCGGGAATTTGCGAGAAAAGGCGGTTGTATTCGGCGGCGTGCGCTTGGCGGGCGCGCTGCCAATTCGAGAGATGCCTCAACTTTACGCGCAGAATCGCCGCCTGGATTTCGTCGAGGCGGCTGTTCCAGCCAGGTTCCGTGCTGCGATATTTTTCTGACTGGCCGTGATTGCGGAGCGTTCGGATGCGCTCGGCGAGTTTCGCTGAGTTCGTTACCACCATTCCCGCGTCGCCGTATGCGCCAAGATTTTTCGTGGGATAAAAACTAACGCACGCTGCGTCGCCGAGCGAGCCCGTCCGGCGCCCTTTGTACGACGCGCCGATAGCCTGCGCATTGTCCTCGATGACCGGCAATTTGCGCGCCTTTGCGAACGCCAGGATGGGATCCATGTCCGCCGCGAGGCCGTAGAGATGGACGACGACGATGGCTCGCGTGCGCGGAGTGACGCGGCGTTCGAATTCGGCGGAATCAATGTTGTAAATGTCCGGGCGAATGTCCGCGAAAATCGGCTTCGCGCCGAGAGCGCTGACGGCGCTTCCCGTAGCCACAAATGTAAACGGTGGCACGAGCACTTCGTCGCCCGCCTGAACACCGCACGCGCGCAAAGCCAGAATCAGAGCGTCCGTTCCGGAAGCAACGCCGACGCCGTGAGTGACTCCGCAGAGCTTGGCGATTTCGTCTTCCAGCGCGGCCCCTTCGCGGCCCAGCACGAATTGCTGCGAGGCCATCACCCGCTCCACGGCCATTCGAATCTCGGCGCCAATCGCGGCGTACTGCGCCGAGAGATCGAGCTGCGGCACTGGTTCGAGCGGAGAACTGATTTGAGGCTGCGCGGTCATGGCTTTGCGGCGCGTCCAGTATACGTCAATCTGGTTTTGGCTTCGGGCAAGGCAGGATTTGCAAACTAGCCCGGTACGCGCCCCTGCGAAGAAAAGCACGGGTCTGAAGACCCGCCACTACAAACAGCGCGGCTCCCCTATAATGATGCGGCTTCGAAAATGTTTGCAAAACGAACCAATTGGAATTTGACGCCGAACCGGCTGAGCGAAGCGCTGGCGGCGCATCGCGCGGCGGGGAAACCATTGCTGGATTTGACGGTTTCGAATCCGACCGAATGCGGATTCGAATACGACAGCGGCGCGATTCTGGACGCTTTGCGCAATCCGGCGGCGCTCTCGTATGAACCGAATCCGAGGGGGCTGGAATGGGCGCGCAGGGCGGTTGCCGGCTACTACGCGGATCGTGGCGAGGCTGTTCCAGCCGACGATATTTTCCTCACGACCAGCACCAGCGAAGCGTATTCCTACATATTTCGAACGCTGTGCGATCCGGGCGATGAGCTTCTGATTCCTTCGCCGAGTTATCCGCTGTTTGATTTTCTGGCGGAGATACAAGACGTCAACCTAGTGCGCTATCCACTCGTTTACGACGATGGCTGGCAGATCGATTTTCATGCGTTGGAGCAGGCCATCACGCCGCGCACTCGCGGAATCATCGTCGTAAACCCCAACAACCCGACGGGGCACTTTGCAAAACGCGCGGAAATCATGAAGCTGAATTCCATTTGTTCCGCGCGAGAGATGGCGATCATCGCCGATGAAGTGTTCCTTGATTTCGCGCTTGAGGGCGAACGGCCAGCGAGCTTCGCGGCGAATCGCGGCGCGCCGACATTTACGTTGAGCGGGCTATCAAAGATTTGTGGGCTGCCGCAGATGAAAGCCGCCTGGTTGATTGCCAGCGGGCCGCAAGAATGGAAACGCGAAGCGCTCGCGCGCCTGGAAGTCATTGCCGATACCTATCTCTCCGTGAACGCGCCGGTGCAACTGGCAATACCGAAATTTCTTGAACTGCGGCACGCTTTCCAAAAGCAAGTCATCGAACGCGTGCGCCGGAATCTTGGGGAGCTTGACCGGCAGTTGGCCACGCAAAAGTCCGTCTCCCGGT
>Ga0209157_1002807_pt1 | contig 13683 bp, 17 predicted proteins | sample GraSoiAngelo_135_FD_185892 | JGI IMG/M metagenome (GOLD analysis project Ga0209157, IMG submission 185892) | Grasslands soil microbial communities from the Angelo Coastal Reserve, California, USA - 14_0929_05_40cm (SPAdes) (version 2) | ecosystem: Environmental > Terrestrial > Soil > Grasslands ... | reverse complement strand
CAACCTCTACTCCCATCCCATAAGTGCAAATGGCGGTAAGGAAAATCCGAGCTCGGTGAAAAAACCATCATGTTTCCTGCAACATGTTGTATATTATCTTGTCCTCCAGTAATGATAAAAGATGCTACCTTATTTTTGACAAGTACACGATCGTGTAATGTAGTCTGATTTTGTACACAATTAAGACGTTCAGTCATTTTATAGTATAATGAAGATGCACTTCCCCATCTTATCGGAGTAGAAATTATAACAATATCAGCCCATAGTATCATCTTTCTATAAACTTCATTCATACCATCATTTTCATCCATCTCTGAGATTGAACATGGCCATGTACATGCTTGCTCGTTAATGCTATAATAGCCCTCACAGTGTCTGAATTCAAGGTCTCTAAGTTTTAATAATACTGTAGATGCATTGTATTTTTCCTTTGCATAAATTAGGGCTTTATTTAATGACAAGTCAGAGGTAGAATCTCTTTCTAAATTATTGTTCATATTAGTAGTAGATATACCTAAAATATTTAGTGATGTGGGTGTCGTTTCGTATTCAAGTTTTATTAGATCGTTTAATGGACCATCATATTTCTTGTTTGATGAATATGCAATGGGTTTATCCGAAACAAAGATTTTTCCATTCATAGTTTGAACTTCATAAACAGATTGTTGTTCTTCATATCCTGGAGGAGCCTTCCCAGTCACAATATTGTATTCCCATCCATGCCAAGGACAAGTAATATAGTAACTATCATATTTTCTTTGTATCTTTCCTTTTGCCAATGGTCCACCCTTTATGTAAACAACTGTTGCTCAAAGCAGTAATCTTATTGTCCATTTTAAATAATGCAATATCTTTACCCTTTACAGAAATCATCTTGCACGATCCAATTGATTAAGTCTTCTTCATTTATGGTCTCTATAAAATCCATGTTAATTATTATTGGTTCAACTTATTATACTGTGCCTACAATTCAAATCTAATTACCCTACTTAATAGCTTTGATATCTCATACGTAGAACTTATTTAATTTGGCTCCAATTAGGATGAGCTTAAGATAGTTCTCATTTATTTTCTGTAGCAAAGTTTGAGGAGTTTCACATTATCTGAATGATATATTTTTATTACGTTTGGAATTGTAGATTAATATTTAATGTTCACTGGTATCATAGAAGGTACTGGAATTATCAAATCAACTGTCAAAATAACAGATACGAAAAGGAATGCTGATAGTAGGATAGGGATAGATCTAGGGAAATTAAACAGAGGTTCGCAAGTAGGTGATAGTGTAAGTGTCAATGGAGCATGTCTTACAATAACAAGGATTATGAAAAACATAGCTTATTTTGAAGTTGTAAAAGAAACTATAAAGCGAACCTCTCTAGGCATGTTACAAATTGGAGATTATGTTAATTTAGAGAGAAGTCTAAGGCTAAATGATAGAATTGAAGGACATATTGTTCTTGGTCATATTGATGGCGTAGGAAGAATCGAAGATATTGTGAAAAATCCCTCTGGGACTAAGTTATTGATTAAGGTAAATAAAGAGATTGCAAAATTTTTGGTATCAAAGGGATCTGTAGCAGTAGATGGCATAAGTTTTACCGTTGTTGATATATCGAAGAACAATTTTTCTATAGCCCTTGTACCACATACACTTTCTATTACTACATTTAAAAGTAAATCGAAAGGTGATAAAGTTAATATTGAGGTGGACATTCTAAGCAAATATGTTGCAAAATTTTTACCACGATAATAGTAATTACCAAAAACTCAGTAAACTATATAATTGTAGCTAGTACTTTGAACTCTGTGTCGTCGGTTGATGATGCTACAAGAGCCCTACGAGAAGGGAATTTTATCATGATTCATGATAGCGAATCCAGAGAAAACGAAGTTGATATGGTAAAGGCTGCCCAATACATTAAACCTCAAGATATAGCAATAATGCGAAAGGATGCCGGTGGATTGATCTGTCTAGCTATATCTGCTGAAATTGCCGCAAAATTGAATTTGACATTTATGCATGATCTATTACATCTTGCTTCCAAAAAAAACTCTTCGTTATCAAAAATCATCAGTTCATCAGCTCCCTATGGGGACCGACCTTCATTTTCAATTACTATAAACCACGTTGATACTTTTACAGGCATAACGGATGTAGATAGAGCGCTCACAATTACGAAAATGTCCGACATATGCTCTGATATGAATAATTATGGAAAATCTGATTTTTCTGAAAAATTTCGGTCACCCGGTCACGTACCACTATTAATTGCTGCAAAGAATTTACTGAAAGACAGATCAGGGCATACTGAACTATCTGTGCAACTAATGAAACTGGCAGATTTAATCCCCACAGTAGTAATTTGCGAAATGCTCGATTCTGACACAGGTGGGTCTTTAAGGGTTGGCAAGGCAATAGAATACTCTACCAGATTCAACATTCCATTAGTCGAATCACTTCAAATAAAAGAAACAAGTGTGAACTGAGTAATTTGAAAACAATAAGATTAGCAATAGTGGTAGCTGAATTCAATCAAGAAATTACTTATAAAATGCTTGATAAAGCCAAAGACCATGCAAAAAATTTTAACATGGATGTAAAAATTATTTCCTATGTACCAGGAACATTTGATATGCCTTTGATTGTTGAAAACCTTCTTAGAAATAAACAGATAGATGCGATTGTTACTCTAGGTGCAGTTATAAAGGGTGAAACTGGTCACGATCTAATTGTAGCCAATAATACTGCAAGATTGCTAGCCGATCTTTCATTAAAATACCAAAAACCTGTTGCACTTGGAATTACAGGGCCTGGCATGACTGTTAAGCAGGCAAAGAGAAGAATAGTCACTGTATCCGAAAGGGCAGTAGAAGCAGCACATAAAATGGTAACCAGATTAAGACAATTAAATGACGAAAAAGGATTTGAATAATTACAAATGACAATTCAGATTACGATTTTAAAGATAGAAGATTATGGCCCATGGACATTAAAGTTGGGAAGTGATAGAGAGGCGCAATTACAGATTTTTCAAGCAAAATTGTATAGTGATTTGCAAAGAATGTTCTCCAAAAGGGATTCGATTGTGTACTTTAATAGATTTGATGAGCTAATTGCGATTACTAATGGAATATCTTTAGAGGAACATTTAGCAATTGAATGCGAAATTAGGGATATCTATAAAGAACTTAATATATCGATGTCCATTGGAATTGGTGCAACTCCTCTGGAGGCGAATATTGATGCTTATCAATCACGCAAGAATCACAGTCAGCTGGATGGAAGGGAGTGGATATATGGAAATGATCAAATTCAGCTATTATATAATAATTCAAATAAATTATCTGCAGATATGTTTGCTCAGATTTTACATTTGGATATTGATAATTCCACTAAAGTTAGTGACATTCTATCTCCTTATGAAATTACAACGACAATGATGAGAATGTTTTCTGATCTTATCGAATTGTTTGTAGAACAAAAATCTATGACATTTTATCTGGGAGGCGATAATTTTATGGTCATCGCAAATAATGTAAGCAAGGATAAAGTCTTACTAATAGTTAATAAAATTTATGAAAATCAAAATATTAAATTAAACTGTGGTATAGGAGTGGCGCTAACGGGTAGAAAGGCAGTACAAGCCGCTACAGAGGCCTTAGATACAATACGAAGTCTGAGAGATCAAGGAGTAATCCGACCCATATATGAAATAAAATGCATCTAATGATTAGGAACATTAGTTTGTTATATGGAGAAGACCTTGAATATATAGATAAAGGATACATAATTATTAAAAATGGAATAATCAAACATGCAGGTAGAGGAGATTATTATGGAAAATATAATGGATTTATTTATGAAGGAGAAGGAATACTTGCATGTCCCGGTTTTATTAATGCACATACTCACATCGGAGACTCTTTTGGTAAAGACATAAGTGTTGATTCAAACTTTGAATCAAGAATTCATCCAGTTCATGGTATCAAAAATAAAATTCTGCAAAAGAGTGACAGAGAGCATCTTATCCAATTTATGAGAACTTCTGCGATATCTATGATGAAAAATGGTATCGTATTATTTGCAGATTTTAGAGAGGGTGGATTAGAAGGAATAAATCGAATTAAAGAAGCGATTTCAGGATTATCAATAAAAAGTATCATTTTAGGTAGACCAGAATACTACTACGAGATATCACAAGACTTTGATGAAAATCCGAAAATTCCAACAGATGTTTTAAAATTGATTCACAAAATTCTAATTCTTGCTGACGGATTGGGCATTAGTGGAGCGAATGAAAACACAGATAATTCATTGCAGGATTATAGAAAAATCATTCAGAAGAAATCTTCAGAAAAAAAATTCTTAGTAGGAATTCATGCCGCGGAATCGATTGAAACAGAAAAAAAATCAATTACCATAACAAGGAAAAGTGAGGTGCGGAGAATAGTCACAAATCTTTTGCCAAATTTTATGGTTCACCTAACAAATGCATCTGATGCTGATATCGAGCTTGCTGCAAAGAAAAAAATAGGAATTGTTGTATGTCCTAGGGCAAATGCTACTTTGGGAGTAGGAATACCAAAAATTGCAAGGATGTTGAGCTACGGATGTTGTGTAGGTATTGGAACGGACAACGTTATGATAAATTCTCCAGACATGTTTCGTGAATTAGATTACATCTGGAAAGTGTCCAAGACCATTGACGAGAGACCAATTTCTGCAAGAGAAATCTTGAAAATGGCTACTGTCAATGGAGGAAAAATACTTGGAATTAATTCCGGAGCTATAACCTCTGGTATGTCTGCTGATATGATATTTATCGACAAGAACAATTTGGATATTTCCCCTATGCATGATCCGCACACTTCCATTGTACATAGGGCAAGTGGAAACTCAATACTGAGTGTCATGATAGACGGTAAATTTGTAAACGGGAATGAATTTTAGATGTATGTAATCTTAAATGCAGCCATGTCGGTAGATGGAAAGATCTCTACTAAAAATAACGATTCATCAATTTCATCTAAAATGGATTTAATACGTGTTCACAAATTAAGATCATCAGTTGATGGTATCATGGTAGGGATATCAACGGTGCTGATGGATAATCCCATATTAAGTGTAAGGTTTCCCACACGGAGTACAAAAAATCCTACGAGGATTATAATTGATTCAAATGCAAGAATTCCATTGGATTCAAATATAATCAGATCATCGAAGAAAATTCAAACAATAATAGCCACGACGCATCATGCCTCACCAAGGAAAATAAAACAAATACAAAATAAAGCTGCCCAAGTAATAGTAACTGGAAATAGAAAAGTAAATATAAAAAAGCTATTTCAAATTTTAGAAAAAATGTCGTTCAAAAAAATACTTGTTGAAGGCGGTGGAGAAATAAACTGGTCTGTATTGAAATTAGGTATTATCAATGAATTAATAGTTACGATATCACCTCTGGTAGTTGGTGGAAGAGATGCAAAGACTTTGGTAGAAGGGGTTGGATTTGAAAATATCTCTAATGGAATTAAATTGAAATTATCAAATACTATAATCCAAAATAAAAATGAAATAGTTTTGTTTTATAAACTACGATGAGGCTTCATCTTTTGAACTAATGTCCAACAATATCTGCTCTATCTTGTATCTTAGAGCATCCTTAACCTTCTCATTATTTACCATATTTAGTGGATTTTTGCAATTTGGACACTTGAAAAATAATTCCATTGCGTAATCAAATTTTATTCTGGGACAATTTGTGTTTCCGCAATGGTAAAATTCTGATGATTCTTCATATTCCAATCGTTTCTGAAGTCGATCCAAAATCTTTTTTTTCTGATTTTCGATAAAATTTTCGGCTTGATCTCTTTTTGCTCTCCATCGATAAACAAACCAACCTTTTTTTTCGTCCTTAACTCTGATACCAGTAATTAGTGCCTTTCCAAACATATCATACAACACCTTTCTTATAATATTAATCCGCATACCAGTAGCGCCCGCTATCTCTTCGTCAGTGGCATCTTCAGTATTTAATAAGGCCCTTGCAACTTTATGATACTCTTCCCCACCTATGAGATTAGCTATCTTAACAAATGGATCGTCCTTATCAGATGAATGCATCCAAGTAATGATGTGTTTTTTTTAGTTATATATTTACCGTCAATATGAAAATAATAAAATTTTTTCCAAGATGAATATTTAAAAAATTCAATTCGGAGAACTTTTTGAATTGTGCGATGAGAATTTGAGAGACAAGATATTTTAAGTGAGAGCATTGAGCATATTCATTTTTATCTCCGAAACAATACGTGGAAATTTGTAATATAAACTTAAATTTATTATAATTTTGGGACTTAATTAGTATAAGTAATTTATTATTTGATATTAAAATATGAAATATTTTGATCACATGACAGGTTCTTTGATTATCTTAAGGTCACCGTTATCCATAATTTCAATACCCATAATCTTTAATATTTTTCTGGCATTAGATTCTCCTTCTCTTTGAATAATATTTTCTGCCATTTTTAGCCTATATTTTGATATCCAGTGTTGTCCTATCTTATACTTACCACGAATTTGATCTGGAACAATTTTCAATACCACGACTTCTCTGACTGATCCCATATCAGGTGAAAGTGACTCATAGCCACCTTCTTTTTGATATTTTCTCATTAAAGCGTTTAAAGCATTTGTCTTTTCGTCTCTATTTTGAACAATCGATGCGTTCCCTTTGATAATGACACTAATATACAACGTGTCCGCCTGTGAAGCATCGGTTGGATGAAAATAATAAGATGGTAAGAAGCAAATATAAGAATCAACTTCAAATCCTACTCTCGGATTCCTTTTGATGTTTTCAATTTTTTGTCCTATAGGAAAAGAATGCATGTATATTGCACCAGTATCCTCATTACTTGATTGGGTATCAATGGAATCATTTCTGACATATACAAAATTCATTGGTATTATTTGCGGATAGCCTTGTTCATCAATTGATGCAACCCTACCAACTTTTTCTTCATTTAGAAATTTGGCCATATTAGCCAAAGATTTTATTTCCAATTTTGGTATTAGCTGCATATACTTAGTTTTTCACAGTAGTAGTATAATTAAATTGCTAAATTTGATTTTTAATAGTAAGAGATTGGGATTGAGTTAAAAGGTTACGAATATTTTTTAGTCATCACTCATAACTTTATCTATGAAAGATAAAAAAACAGTGTTGGTTACTGGATGCTCTTCCGGAATTGGATATGCAACAAGTCTTGTTTTGTCACGTAACAACTTTATGACATATGGTTCGGTAAGAGATTTATCAAAATCTGGAAAAATCCAGAAAATCATAGAGAATGAAGGATTGCCTCTCAAAATAATACATATTGATGTAAATGACAATAAATCTATTGAAGTAGCAATTCAAAAAATTCTTTTCGAGTCAGGAAGAATTGATATTTTAGTAAATAATGCTGGATATGGCATGTTTGGTCCTATTGAAGATATTACAGTTGCCGATATTAAAGAACAATTTGAGACCAATTTTTTTGGAGCAATCAGACTAATAAAAACAATAGTTCCAATAATGAGGAAACAAGGAAATGGAATTATTGTTAATATTAGTTCAATGGTTGGAAGATTTGCGGTTCCGCTTAACGCTGCATATGTATCAAGTAAATTTGCATTAGAAGGTTTCTCTGAATCTATTTCATATGAGCTGGAAGAATTTGGAATAAAAGTTATATTAGTTGAACCGGGGGGTTGTTAGAACTGATTTTTTTTTCAAAATCTAAAGATTCCAAAGACCCCGTCTTTCGGTATATAATTGGCAATGACGCTACAAATTGTATTCGTATGAGAAAGTCTTTATCTGATAAAGAATTTATGAAATGGATAAGAGATGGTATATTTCATAGTAAAGGATTTACAAGATAGCTAATTTTCAAATTATTGTTTTTTTTGAAGGTGATTCCGCATTTTAGTCATTATTGGATCAAGATACCTAGAGAATGAAATTGACAAAAGCGATATTCCAGAACCAAGCAATCCTCCTCCGATCACGTCTAATAAATAATGATCGCCAACATAGATTCTTGATACGCATACTAGAGCTGCCTCAAAAGCTAACACTATAGATAATAGTAGTTCTTTTTCATTTCGAAATAATATCAGCATTGTTATTGCGCCTGCAATAACAATAGAAGCATGACCCGATGGATATGCAAAATCAGTTTCTTGAGAAACATGAATTTCTTGGCTCACCGGCGTAGGACGTAGTCTTTCGAAAAAATTTTTGAAAAATGTGTTAAGTGGCATAATAATCAAAAATGAAATAATGAGAATTAGTGCAATTTTTCTTCCCTTCCAACCTGCAAAAATACTCAAGAACACAATTACCGCCACCCATACTATTTCTCTTCCGTACATTGACATAAAGATCATAAAATCTTCTATTTGACTAGAATGAGAGTTATTGATAATAGATGAGATTGTTACGTCTTGCATAACAAGAGACGAATCTTGGTAACCTAGTTTGGGAGAAACCAGAATTCCAATTATTATGAATATTGAGATGCAGATAATTAAAATTAATATATAGTTCAACACAGCATCATAAGAAGAGATACAATATATTTCATGGTATCGCATACGCTAAACATACTTGTCCAATCAATCATGATATTTATAACAAAAACACTTCATAGAGGAGATTACATTCCGTTATTTGTGGTCTTTAGTATTCTGTAGTATTTTTAGTTGAATTTTAGTAAATACCAAATTTCTTTAGTTTATTTCCAGTCTAGATAATTACTATCTACTCTCTCATACGATCATAGCCTCGGATTTTTCTATCCCTTTATATTTATATATGATGTTACTAATCATGGAAGTATTGTTACCAAGATAGGATTGTTATAGCCCTATTTTCATATTAATAGTGAATTAATCAAGTAGTTAATTAATAATTATTTCCCCATTCTTGTTACAGATAAGAATATTTGACTAAATGTTCAAATTACTCGTGGTACACTTATCAAAATAATTGAATAAGTGTACTCGATGCAATAACTATACAAAGATAACATATTCTTGTATTCACACAAAAAATTTAGATATGTGTACAGAATGTTATCAGGAAATACATTGGATCTTGACTAATTAACACCAAGCAAGTTTTTTGTTTTAACCAATATTGGTGTATATATTCATAAACGATATACGACTACTTTTTATTAACTATAGCGAAAAAGAATAGTACTAGAATAGAAAGGCCCATAGATGGTAATATAATATCAGTAAAGGGATTATCCAAGGGTATATTATGCTCTAAAAATTCATAAAATAAAAAAACACCAAATAGAAAAAATGCTATAATGGCATAAAGTATTTTTTTTAAATGTGTGTTCCTATAAGCAGATATCGACAAAGCAATTAGTATAGCGGCAAATATTGTACCTACTACATATAGGATATCTTCCACAAGATCAAAAAGTGCAATTTGAAGTATAAGAAATTCCAAAAGATTCACAGCAACTATTTATCTTCATCCGATAAAGATAGGAACATTTCAACAAGTCTAATGCTCCATTTATTCCAGAGGCTCGGATGGTGAGTCTTTAACAATTCCATTATGCTTTTAGGATCAATATTATCATGTAGTTTGTATCTTCTGAACTTTCCATCTTTAACTTCATCTAATATATTTAATTCAATTAAGCGTTTGACATGCCAGTTTATAGATGGTGCAGATAGTCCTAACCAATTAACAACATCTGTCTGTGTAGGATTTTTTTGTTCAATAATAAACATAATAATTTCTCTTGGCGTTTCTTGATTTAATACTTGAAAGATTTTCTTTTCATGATCTTGAAAAGCTCCTGATTGAAAATGAAGTTTATATAAACCTTGTCTAGTAGAGGTTATCTTTCCGCTTTTTTGAAGCTGATAAGCGTGATATTGAACCGATCCCATTGATAAAGCCAACTCATTTCTTATCTGCCTAAGATAACATCCAGGATTTTTTTGAATAAAATTTAAGATCCTTTCCTTGTTTAAGTTTGAATTTGAGGATTTATCTTCCAATAAATCAACTCACTCCATCCATAGCAATAATACATAGCAGGTTTACTGACTATTAATTGATTCGATTATTTAATTTATTCAGTGTAAGTATTTCAATTTCAATACTTAATGGTTTATTTTAAACGATGTTTATAAGACTTGCATCATATTCCTTATTATGTTTCAAAACGTATTATAGGAAATGGATTTCCAGAAAAATAACCGAGTTAAAATCCTGATTATTGGTATCAGTTCGCTCGCCATAACGTTATTTTTAGTTACTCCAAATGTAACTTTTGGGATTCCACAACTAGGTGAATCTTATATTGGTGCTTCTCAGATCATTAATGAGAGTGCTCGGTGTTGGAAAAAATGTAAGTACTTATTCAGAGTCCAATGTGAATAAAGACGATCCCATTTTCAAAATTTGGTAACAATTAAATTATTATTTATATGGTAGCAATTTAATTATTGGCCCAAGACTAGTTATAGCATCTTTTACTGGAAGCGTAGTGGAATAAATCAATAGAGTGTTAGGTCCGTTGATATCCTTTTGAACAGACTTTGTGTCAAAATTGTGCTCTGAAAGAATCTGAAATCCTGCTTTGGAGAATTGCGACTTACAATCAGGCAATTGCTTGGTTGGACAGAAGAATCCACCCACTGTAAGGGCGCCAGTTGATTTTTCAGATGTTACAACTATTTTTCCTTCCATTGGCGGACTATATTGTTTGTCTGAAATGCTATAAGGGGATCCAGAAACACTTAGTGTCTTAGGATCAGAACCATCTGGGAATTTTACTGGAATAGTGGTCCATACCGTAGTTCCATCTTTGTCTTTTACTATTCCTACATGTATGTGGTTCGGATCATCATGAACAAAACCCACTTCAGTACCTTCTGGAATTTCCAGTGTATTTGGAAGGTAATTAGGATTTTTTGGGCTTATTGTCTTTTGATCTGTCGGTGGATGGTGAGCTTCATCTGGAATAAATATAATCACGCCGCTTACCGATGGAGGTAATGTCATCGTTCCGCTATCAAATATAGATTGTGCAGTTGGAATTGAATTAGGACTAGGAACATTTGTTGTTGATATATCGGTCTGGTCAGTAGACAAATTTGATGCTGTAGTCATATATCTAGGTGAATTATTTTCAATAGTACTTACTTGAGCGTAAATAGTCCAGCTCTGATTACCTAATATTAGAACGGATACTGTAAGTAGAGAATATATAAAGCACAGAATCCTCAAATTCAATTTGAACGGTAATTTTTAAGCGCGTTGGTAAATAAATGATGTGGTACAAGTGTATAGATAATATCGGTTAAACATGACGCTATCTGAACTTGCAAATTTTAGACACATATATTCATCATTGTTATTGAACCCATTGTACTTAATGAGGCAAGTTGTTTGTGAACCAAATTTGACACAACTTCGAATTTACATGTTTTAAGTATAATTATTTAATCAGTTACCTGTATCTTCCTAGCACCAACTTGAACCACATAATAATCACTAGTTGTTTGGATACTATCTCGATGAGCCATTTTGTTGTGACTCCTTTTTTTGTTTATGCTATCCCAAAACTACTATATGAACCCGAATACGTAACGGGCCCGTCGGGAACCATACTGTTAACAATTCGGATCCATGTACCCTTTTGCCTTTTGAATTTTTTCTAAGGGTGAGGCAGAATCTTGTAAGTTAAGATACCCTCCCTGACTGAAAGGTTAACCAATTTTTTTATAGTATTCTAAAGTAATTTAGGGTGAGCTGGTGGGCTTGATTGCTTTTTGTTTATCATGCAATCAAATCAACTCCTCCCACCGGTTGTCAGATAACCCTATTTTGGAATTATCTATTGCTCGTATAATTGAAGGACCATTACTTTTCATCAATTTGCGTAATTTTAATTATACAAACATCACAGTACTTTTCTATCAAAATAACATTTTCTATTTTATATTTTGCTATGTGAGTAGCCATATGAGGACATAGGCAACAATAACCTGTCATGTTCTTTATCAGCCTATCTAATCCAGACGGAATATTTTCGGACGATGATGCTAAGCTTTCTAATCTTCGTATTGATTCCTTAGACAAACTAATTCGTTGTATAGATGGCTTGAGTTTAATATTACTACTCTGGGGATTTTGTTTACAGAAAAATTTATGGATTTTTTTATTCCACCTTAATCAAATATCTAATTGCTCTCACTCTCTGGTAGATACCATAGATGTATCAATTGTCTTATTACTGGGTTCAGAAACTTGGATCCTTGCATTACCTGACCAGTTACAAATAACAATCCTCCGATCAATAAGGTTATTGTTCCTAACGAAATAACTAATTTTGTTTCCATGAGATAGAAAGTAAATTGCGGGAATAATAAGAAATTTGGTACAGCTCTATCAGTGAGTTAACAATAATACGAAGCAATGAAATCAGTCAACTGCTTGTTTGTACCACAATGTATTATAAGTATCACAGTTAATGGAAAAAGATAGATATTTGCGTCCCTTTCATAGACATTATTATACTGGTAATTATCATATCACCTCTGTGTTGTGGGTGTCTAATTGGATTTGGATGAGACTGAAGGCACTGCTGGGAAATTATTATCTTACATTCAAGATAATCCAGGTTCCCATTTACGTCGAATTAAGAGGGCAAAAGGGCTTTCAATGGGAACGATTCAATATCAATTAGATAGATTAGAAAAAACAGGAAAAATTACGTCTACTAGGCGCGGCTTATACAAATATTACTTTCCTGTTGGACTTTTTAGAGAAAATGAAAAGGATGTATTAGAAGTTTTAACCCACGAAACTGCAAGGGGAATTCTCATGTTTATAATAGAACAGAAAAAACCAAGTCAAATTGACATTGTCAAACAGATGAAAATATCGACTACTTCTGTTAGCTGGCACGTTAAACGCTTAATTGACCTTAATATAATTGATGAAATCAGGGAAGGAAAACATAAGAAATATCAGTTACATGAAATCGACCCTCAGTTAATTATTAGACTTCTTAGGAATTATTATCCTAGAATTTGGGACAAATGGAGTGTAAGAATTGTAGAAATGTTTCTATCATTACCAAGTAAGAGTGACATCGAATGATCATAGTTGACCTAATGTCGGTTTTTATGGCTTCATATTCTGTTCTTGTGATGGAATTAGAGAGAGTAGATAACATAATATCGGCAAGTATTGTGATATTTTCCGTTCTGCTATTAGTTCTTTCAGTTTCCGGCTATAGGAAAACACGCATCAGACTGACAATATATGCTATAATCATCTTCGCCCTATTTGCCATACAACAATTTTTGGACTTGTCAGACGATATATTTGCAATACTGGATACTCCCATAACTGACATAGTAATACATTCTTTGACACTTTGTATTTTGGTAATTTTCTTCTTAGCAATCGTAAAAGCACCAACTAAATAACCTTATACCTAAATTAGATTTAAGGATACCAATGCGTCAGAAAACTCACGAATAGGACATCTTTGCATCAATTTATACATCATTCCTTGCACCGTTCATTCTCGTTTCCACATTTGTATGAAATCTCAATTAGTCTTGGAGTATTTGTATCT
>Ga0209157_1002805_pt1 | contig 13690 bp, 15 predicted proteins | sample GraSoiAngelo_135_FD_185892 | JGI IMG/M metagenome (GOLD analysis project Ga0209157, IMG submission 185892) | Grasslands soil microbial communities from the Angelo Coastal Reserve, California, USA - 14_0929_05_40cm (SPAdes) (version 2) | ecosystem: Environmental > Terrestrial > Soil > Grasslands ... | reverse complement strand
GGTGGTCGGCCTGCTCCCGGTGTTCACCAAGGCGAACACGCCTTGGTTCTACCTGGACACCGGCGAGAACGTCGCGCACATCAGCCTCGGCGTCGTCGCCATCGCTGCTTCGTTCTTGCTGACTGATCCTGCGATGCAGAAGTGGCTCGTCGCCGTTGTCGGCTTCGTCGGTCTCTTCTTCGGGATCTACGGCTTCGTGGTGGCCGGGGCGCCCGAGCCGAACACCTTTGGCCTCGCGAACCTCGAAAGCCCAGCGGACAACCTGCTGCACCTCGTCGTCGGCGCGTGGGCCCTCTACGCGGCGTTCATGGGTCGGGCGAGCATGACCACCGCGTAACTGCCCCGCGTTCGCCGCGCTCCCTTCGCGACACGCGACGAGAGCGGCCGTCCCATCAGGGCCGGCCGCTCTCCTTCACGCGGTTACGCAGGACACCGATCCGCTCGATCTCCGCTTCCACGACGTCACCGTCGTGCAGGAACTCGGGTGGGGTTCGCGTGAAGCCGACGCCGCCGGGCGTCCCCGTCAGGATCACGTCGCCGGGATAGAGAGTCCGTCCGGTCGAAGCGCTCGCGATGATCTCCGGGATGGCGAAGATCAGATCGTCGGTCGACGCGTCCTGCTTCGTGACGCCGTTCACCTGCAGGTGGAGGCGCAGACCGCGCGCGTCAACGAGCTCGTCGACCGTCACGACCCAGGGGCCGAGCGGGCAGAACGTGTCGAGGCTCTTGCCGCGGTACCACTGACCGCCGTCAAGGAACTGGAGGTCACGCGCGGAGACGTCGTTCGCCACCGTGTAACCGAAGATGTGACCCTGCGCGGCGCCCGGCGAAATGTTCCGCCCACGTCGACCGATCACGACGGCGAGCTCGACCTCCCAGTCGACCTGCGACGTCACCGCGGGATCGAAGCAGACCTCCGCATCGGGCCCGGTCACGCTGCTCGCGGCTTTGCCGAACAGGATCGGCTGCTTCGGCGGCGCGACTTGCTTTGTGGCGCCGGTGGTCTCGGCGACGTGCGTCTTGTAATTGAGCCCGAGGGCGATCAGATCCTGCCGCGGCTCGAGCGGCGCGAGCAGCTGCACATCGCCAAGCGCGAAGGCGCGAACGCCCGGGTCGGCCAGCCCCCGTAGCCAACGCGAATGATCGGTCTGCTCGAGAAGGTCCCGCACGCTGCGTGGCGCGCCAACGACGGCGCGTGCGTCGGACACCCGCTCGTCGCGAACGACGCCCCACGACGTCTCGTTGCCGGCGCGGTAGGTCGCAACGCGCACGGCTACGCGGCTCCGCGGACGCGCCGCCTCCGGGTGAGAGCGAGCTTTCGGCGGCGGAGCTTCGCACGCGCACGCTTGGGTGTCGTCCGCGCTCCGCCGCGAGCGCTCGACACTTGGCTCGCGGTGCGTGCGACGGTGCGCCCGAGAGTGTCGATCGCCGCTGCCAGCATGCCCGCGCTGAGGCCGGCGAGGCTGATCGCCGCCTCCGGCCGTCCGTCCGGACCGAGGATGGGACTGCCAACGCACACGACGCCTTCCGTTGTCTCCTGCTGATCGACCGCGTAGCCACGACGGCGGATCGCGGCGAGCTCGCTCTTGAGGCGCGCGAGCGTCGTGATCGTGTTCTTCGTGCGCGGCGCGAGCTGTCCGGACGGTCCATAGAGCCGGTCGATCTCGTCATCGGGGAGGAACGCGAGCATCGCTTTTCCGAGCGATGTGCAGTACGCCGGCAGCCGGCTCCCGATGTCGGTCACCACGTGCGGCTCGATCCGACTGCGGCTCGCGTCCTGGCGCTCGATGTAGACGATGTCGCCATGATCGAGAACGGCCATCTGTGTCGTGAAGCCGGTCCGGCGCGAGAGCTCTCGCATCGCGGTCCGCCCCACCTCGCGGACAGAGAATTCGTGGAGGTACGCGTTCCCGAGCTGCGCGACGCGGAAATCGAGCCGCCAGCCGTAGCCCTCGGCGGTAGGCGCGACGAAGCCGCGCTCCTGAAGCACCCTCAGGAGATCCGCGACGCTGGTCCGCGGAGCGCCGAGCAGCTGCGAGAGCTCGCGCGCAGTAAGGCCGTTCTGGCCGCGCTCGACCAGGAACATGAGCAGATCGAGGGCCCTACCAGCCGTGCGAGCGATCGCGCGTCCTTCACCCACGGCGCCAGACGATAGCACTCGCCAGTGACGGATATCCGTTCGCCTTGACGGAATCCCGTCATCAGCACAGCATCCCCGCGATCGTGTCGGGGAGGTGCAGCGGTCGGAGACGGTGCGTTCGCTCGGTTGAAACAAACATCAGTGGAGAGAGAACATGAGAGGTAGATCAACACGCTGGCTCGGCGGTCTGGCGGCTGTCGTCCTGGTTGCCGCGGCGTGCGGCGGGACGACCGCCACCACGGGCGGCTCAGCGGCCAAGTCCTTCATCCCCATGATCTCGAAGGGCTTCCAGCACCAGTTCTGGCAAGCGGTGAAGCAGGGAGCGGAGAAGGCGGCGACGCAGTTCAACGTCACCATCACCTTCGAGGGGCCGGAGAACGAGTCACAGGTCGACAAGCAGCTCGAGATGGTCCAAGCCGCGCTCAACAAGAAGCCGCAGGCGCTCTGCTTCGCGGCCCTCGACAGCAAGGCGGCGATCCCACTGCTCCAGAAGTTCAAGGACGCCAAGATCCCCGTCATCGGGTTCGACTCGGGCGTCGACAGCGACATCCCGCTCGCGACCGCGGCCACCGACAACATCGCGGCGGCGGGGGCAGCGGCGGACAAGATGGCGACCCTCATCGGCGGGACCGGCATCGACCGCGTGAAGGGCTTCACCGACCAGATCAAGAACAAATACCCGAATATCAAGATCGTCGCGACGCAGTACGGCGGCGGCGACCAGCTCAAGTCGACCGACCTCACCAAGGCGATCCTGCAGGCGAACCCGAACCTCAAGGGTGTCTTCGGCGCGAACGAGGGCTCCGCGATCGGCGTCCTCAATGGCGTGAAGGAGTCGGGCAAGACCGGCAAGGTGGTGGTCATCGGCTACGACTCCGGTCAGCAGCAGATGGACGCGATCCGGGCCGGGACGGAGGCAGGTGCGATCACTCAGGATCCGATCGGCATCGGGTTCAAGTGTGTCGAGGCCGCCGTGAACGCGATCGCCGGCAAGACACTCGCGAAGAACATCGATACCGGCTTCAAGTGGTACGACAAGACGAACATCGACAACCCGGACATCGCGGCACTGCTGTACAAGTAGCGAAGACGGTCTAGCGGAAGCGGACGGGGCTGTCGCACGTCGCGACGGCCCCGTTCGTCCGCGTGGGAGGATTCACGTCGTGCCCGAGGCGGTCGGCGATCTGCTGGTCGAGATGGATGGGATCACCAAGGATTTTCCCGGTGTCCATGCACTACGGGATTGCCGCTTCGACCTACGCCGTGGCGAGGTCCACGCCCTCGTCGGCGAGAACGGCGCGGGGAAATCGACACTGATGAAGATCCTCGCCGGGGTCTACCGGATGGACTCGGGGCGCATTCGGCTGAAAGGCGCCGATGTCGACATCGCCACGCCGCGCGCCGCGCAGCAGCTCGGCATCAGCATCATCCACCAGGAGCTCAGCCTCATGCCAAACCTGACGGCGGCGCAGAACATCTTCATCGGCCGCGAGCCGCGCGGCATGCTGCCGTTCCTCCTCGACGAGCGCGCCCTCAACAAGAACGCGCAAGCGCTGTTCGACCAGCTGCACCTGAGACTCGACCCGCAGACAAAGGTCGCCAACCTCGCCGTCGCGCAGCAGCAGATGGTCGAGATCGCGAAGGCGCTCTCCCACAGGGCGGAGGTCGTGATCATGGACGAGCCGACCGCCGCCCTCACCGAGACGGAGATCGATGAGCTGTTCCGGATCATCGGCAAACTCCGCGAGACCGGCGTCGGCGTGGTGCACATCTCGCACCGCCTCGAGGAGCTCAAGCGGATCTCCGATCGGGTCACGGTCATGCGCGACGGCCAGTACATCGCGACCGTCGAGACCAAGGACGCGTCGATCGAGCAGATCATCCGGATGATGGTGGGCCGCGCGATCTTCGAAGAAGCTCGCGAGAAACACGAGGCCCACCCGGATGTCGTGCTCGACGTACGCGACCTGAGCCGCGGTCGCGCGGTGCGGCACGTGAGCTTCAACCTGCACCGCGGCGAGATCCTCGGCTTCGCCGGGCTCGTGGGTGCCGGGCGGACCGAAGTCGCGAGGGCGATCTTCGGCGCGGACCGCGCCGACTCGGCCGAGATCAGCGTGAACGGCCATGCGGCACACATCAGGAGCCCCGGCGACGCGGTCCGGCGCGGGATCGGCTACCTCTCGGAGGACCGCAAGCGATATGGCCTCGCGCTCTCGATGGACGTCGAGACGAACATCGTCCTTGCTACGTTCCGCAAGTTCCTGCGCGCCTTCGGTCGCGTCGACGTAGGCCGGACGCGATCCGCAGCGCAGCAGCGGGTCGAGCGTCTCGCGATCAAGACACCGAGCATCCGACAGAAGGTGCGCAACCTCTCCGGGGGCAACCAGCAGAAGGTGGTCATCGCGAAGTGGCTCACCGCCGACACGGACATCCTCATCTTCGACGAGCCCACGAGAGGCATCGACGTCGGCGCGAAGAGCGAGATCTACCACCTGCTGAACGAGCTCGCCCTCCAGGGCAAGGCGATCATCATGATCTCGTCCGAGCTGCCGGAGATCCTCCGCATGAGCCACCGCGTCCTCGTGATGTGCGAGGGGCGCATCACCGGCGAGCTCAGCGGCGCCAGCGCGACGCAGGAGCAGATCATGACCTACGCGACGATGCGCGAAGCGGTCGCGCAGGCCTCTAAGTGAAGATCGTCTCGCTCGACCTGAAGGGATCGCAGCGGACGAGGCTGATGCGTTCGGACGCCATGCAGCGTCTCCTAGCGTTCGCGGCCCTCATCGTGATCGTCCTCGTCTTCTCGCTTCTCTCGCCGAACTTCCTGCAGTTCGACAACGTCGTCGGGATCCTCATCGCAACGACGGTGAACGGGATCCTCGCCCTCGGCGTCACCTTCGTGATCATCAGCGGCAGCATCGATCTCTCGGTCGGAACGGTCATGACGCTTTCGGCGGTGATGACCGCGGTCTTCATCACGGTCTGGCAGCTGCCGGTGCCGGTCGGCATCGTCGCCGGCATCGCCACCGGTGGGCTCGCCGGACTGGTCAACGGCGTGCTGGTCGCGAGGCTCAAGATCCCGTCGTTCATCGCGACGCTCGGCATGCTGAACGTGGCGAAAGGCCTCGCGCTCGTCATCTCGGGACTCAAGCCGATCTATTTCAACGACACGCCTGAGTTCAACCGCGCGGCGATGGGATCCGTGGTCGGCGGGATCGTCCCCGGTCTCGAGATCCCGAACCTCGTGGTCGTGCTGTTCGTGTCCGCCCTGGTGGCGAGCCTGATCCTGTCGAAGACCATCCTCGGTCGCTTCACGTTCGCGCTCGGGAGCAACGAGGAGGCCGCGCGGCTCTCGGGTGTCAACGTCGACGCGTGGAAGATGGCCGTCTTCACGGTGTGCGGCCTCTTCACCGGTATCGCCGGGGTGCTCATCGGCGCGCGACTGAATTCGGCGCAGCCCTCGCTCGGCCAGGGCTACGAGCTGGACGCGATCGCGGCCGCGGTGATCGGCGGCACGTCGCTCTCCGGCGGCGAGGGCTCGATCCTCGGGACGGTCATCGGCGCGTTCATCATCAGCACGCTGACGAACGGCCTGCGCATCCTCTCGGTCCCGCAGGAGTGGCAGACCGTCGTCACCGGCGGCATCGTCATCGTCGCCGTGTACCTCGACATCGTCCGCCGGCGGCAGCGACCATGAGCGCCTCGACGATCACCGCGCTCGAGGCGCTCGACGTGCGCTTCCCTACTTCGCGCACGCTCGCGGGGTCGGACGCGATGAACACCGCACCCGACTACTCCGCGACCTACGTGACCGTGCGCACCGACCGCAGCGACGGGCTCGCGGGTCACGGGCTCACCTTCACCATCGGCCGCGGCAACGAGGTCGTGCTTGCGGCGGCGCAGGCGCTGCGGCCGCTGGTCGTCGGGAAGGCGCTGGAGGCGATCGCGGCGGACATGGGCGGCTTCTGGCGCGAGATCACCGGCGACAGCCAGCTGCGCTGGATCGGCCCGGACAAGGGCGCGATGCACCTCGCGACCGCCGCGGTGGTGAACGCGGTGTGGGACCTCTGGGCGAAGGCCGAGCGGAAGCCGGTGTGGAAGCTGCTTGTCGACCTCAGTCCGGCGGAACTCGTCCGGTGCGTCGACTTCAGATACATCACCGATGCGATCACCCCCGACGAAGCGCTCGCGCTCCTGCGGCGTTTGGAGCCGACGAAGCGCGAGCGCGAGGCCGAGATGCGGAGCGACGGATTCCCCGCGTACACCACCTCAGCCGGCTGGCTCGGGTACTCCGACGAGAAGATCCGCGCGCTGTGTCGCGAGGCCGTGAAGACGGGTTGGACCCACCTGAAGATGAAGGTCGGCCGCGACATCGAAGACGACCTGCGCCGTGCGCGGATCGTCCGCGAGGAGATCGGCGACCGGAAGCTGATGATGGACGCGAACCAGGTGTGGGACGTCGGCGAGGCGATCACGAACACCAAGCGCCTCGCCCGGTTCGATCCGTGGTGGATTGAGGAGCCGACGAGCCCCGACGACGTGCTGGGCCACGCCGCGATCGCGAAGGCGATCGCGCCGATCCGCGTCGCGACCGGCGAGCACTGCCAGAACCGGGTGATCTTCAAGCAGCTGTTTCAGGCGACGGCGATCGGCTTCTGTCAGGTGGACGCGTGCCGGCTCGGGGGAGTGAACGAGGTCCTCGCGGTGCTCCTGATGGCGGCGAAGTTCGGTGTCCCGGTCTGCCCGCACGCCGGCGGTGTCGGCCTCTGCGAGTACGTGCAGCACATCTCGCTCTTCGACTACATCGCGGTCTCGGGATCGCTCGAGGATCGCGTGCTCGAGTACGTCGATCATCTGCACGAGCACTTCGTCGATCCGGTCACGATCCGTGCGGGGCGGTATATGCCGCCGACGCTGCCCGGGTACAGCGTGACGATGAAGCCCGAATCGCTTCGCGAGTACCAATTCCCGAGCGGCTCCGCGTGGCGGGGCGGCTGATGCTCGTGGTCGACGCGCACCACCACTTCTGGGACCCTACCCGTGCCTCGTATCCGTGGATGACCGACGCGCTCGCGCCGATCCGTCGGCGCTTCGGTCCAGAGGATCTCCGCCCGTTGCTCGCCGCGAATGGCGTCGATCGTACGATCCTCGTGCAGACGCGATCGAGCCTCGACGAGACGCACGAGTTCCTGGCGACGGCCGCACGGCACGACTTCATCGCGGGCGTGGTCGGCTGGGTCGATCTCACCGCGCCGAACGTGGCCGAGCAGCTGGCCGCACTTCAGGCGGGTCCGGGTGGCGCAAAGCTCGTCGGGATCCGACACCAGGTGCACGACGAGGCCGATCCAGAGTGGCTCGGACGCGTGGATGTGCGACGCGGCCTCGTGGCCGTTGGCGAAGCTGGTCTCGCGTACGACATCCTGGTCCGGACGCGCGAGCTGCCGGCCGCCCTCGCGGTGGTGCGCGACCTGCCGAGCATCAGATTCGTCATCGATCACATCGCGAAGCCGCCGATCGCCACCGGTTCGATCGACCAGTGGGCGGCGCGCCTGAAGCCTCTCGCCGCCTCTCCCAACGTGTTCTGCAAGCTTTCGGGCATGGTGACCGAGGCCGATTGGAAGCGCTGGACCGCGCGCGACCTCGCTCCATACGCGAGCCGCGTGCTCGAGTGGTTCGGTCCCGAGCGCTGCGTGTTCGGCTCGGATTGGCCGGTGTGTCTGGTCGCCGCGTCGTACGCGCACGTCATCGACGCCTGCGGCGTCGCCATCGGGGACGTCCCGAGCGCTGAGCGCGAACGGATCTTCGGGGGCAACGCGATCGAGCTGTACCGCCTGCCCGTGCCGGCGACCGCGGAACGGAGGTCATGACATGCAGGCGTACGGAATGGCTCTCGATCTCCGCGACGACCCGGACCTCATCGCGCGATACCGGAAGGAGCACGCACAGGTGTGGCCCGAAGTCCTCGCCCGGCTCCGCGAGGTCGGCGTGACCGAGATGAAGATCTTCCTGCTGGGCCGTCGCTTGTTCATGTACTGCGAGACCCGGGACGGCTTCGATCCGTTGACGGACTTCGCGCGGTCGAACGACGACCCGACCTACCGCAGGTGGGATGAGCTGATGCGCACGATGCAGGAGCGCGTCGACGAAGCGAAGCCCGGCGAGTGGTGGGCGATGATGGAGCGGGTCTTCGATCTCAACTGGCCGCAGCACCGCCCGAAGGCAGCGCGCCCATGAGCAGCGTGGTCGTCACCGGCGCCGCGAAAGGCATCGGGGCCGGGATCGTCGAGGCTTTCGCGGGCGCCGGTTGGTCGGTCGTCGCGGTGGATCGCGACCGAGCACCGCTCGAGCAGACGGCATCGCGCCTCGGCGGCACGAAGCAGGTGGTCACGCTGGCCGGCGATGTAGCCGATCGCGCGACGAACGACGCCGCGGTGAAGCTGGCCATCGATCGCTTCGGCGGGCTCGACGCCGCCGTCGGCAACGCCGGCGTAACGCTTCCAAAACTCATCGACGAAACGACGCCGGACGAATTCGATCGGCTCTTCGCGATCAACGTGAAGGCGCTCATGTATCTCGCGCAGGCGGCACACACCGCTTTGGCAAAGAGCCGGGGCAGCCTCATCGTGATCGCGTCGAAGACCGGCCTCGTCGCGCAGCGCAACTCCCCCATCTACGTCGCGACGAAGGGCGCCGCCGTGCAGCTCGCCCGCGCGCTCGCACTCGACTGGGCGCCCGAGGGGATCCGCGTGAACGCCGTCTGCCCGGGCATCGTCGACACGCCGATGCTGAAACAGTTCATCGACGCCATGCAAGATCCCGCCGCGTCGCGACGCGAGCACGAACAGGCCCAGCCACTCGGGCGGCTCGCGACGGCAGCCGAGGTCGGATCCGCGGTGCTCTTCCTCGCGTCGCCGGCCGCGGGGTTCATCACCGGCGTGGCGCTTCCGGTCGACGGGGGGTTCACCGCTCAATGAGCGGCCGCCTGGAGGGAAGGGTCTGCGTCATCACCGGTGCCGGCTCCGGCATCGGACGCGCGAGCGCGCTCCTGTTCGCCCGTGAGGGGGCGCGCGTCACCGTGGCCGACGTCGATCGCGCCGGCGCCGACGAGACCGTCAAGCAGATACGCGTGGCGGGAGGCACCGCGAATGTGGTCATCGCCGATGTCGCCGATCCCGCGGCGGCGCAGCGCCTGGCCGACGAGACCGCGCAGGCCGAGGGCCGCATCGACGTGCTCTTCAACAATGCCGGCATCAGCGGAGTCGGCACGGCGCACGAGACCTCGGTCGAGCTCTGGGACAAGGTCATGGCGGTGAACGTCCGCGGCGTATTCCTCGTGAGCAAGTTCGTCGTGCCGCACATGATCCAGAAGAAGAAGGGCTCGATCATCAACATGTCATCGACCATCGCTGAGATCGGCCTCGCGCAGCGCGCAAGCTACGCCGCGTCGAAGGGCGCGATCCTCGCGCTCACCCGTGCGATGCAGGTCGACTACGCGCCGTTCGGGATCCGCGTGAACGCGCTGCTGCCGGGAACTATCCACACGCCATTCGTCGAGAAGTACCTGCGCGAGTCGTACCCGAACCGCGAGGACGGCCTGAATGCGATCCGCAAGCGGCAGCTCACGTCCGAGCTTGGACAGCCCGAGGACGTCGCTTCCGCGGCGCTGTTCCTCGCCTCGGACGAATCGAGCTTCGTGCTGGGGAGCGGGCTGTTCGTCGACGGCGGCGTGCGCGGAGGCAAGTGAAGGCCCTCGAGGTCGCAGCGCCGGCGCTCGCGCGCGTGCGCTGCGCGGATGGCACCACGCACCTTTGTCTGTGGCGCGACCGCGAGCTTTGGGACCTGCACCCGCTCACGCTCGACGATCTCCTGCGGATGCCGCTGGCCCAGATACGGAAAACGCTGGACTCGGCCAGCGAGAGCCGACAGCGCGCCGATCCGAACGTCGAGCTCCTCGCCCCGGCGGAGTCGCAAGAGGTGTGGGCCGCCGGCGTTACCTACCTGCGGAGCCGTGAGGCGCGGCTCGAGGAGACGAGCCAGAAGAACATCTACGAACACGTGTACGAGAGCGACCGGCCGGAGCTCTTCTTCAAGTCCGCCGGATGGCGTGTCGTTCCGCACGGCGGCGAGCTGGGTGTTCGGGCGGACTCCACCTGGGACGTGCCCGAGCCCGAGCTCGCGGTCCTCTCGAACTCTCGCGCCGAGGTCGTCGCGTACGCGTGCGGCAACGACATGAGCTCGCGCAGCATCGAGGGCGAGAATCCGCTCTTCCTGCCGCAGGCAAAGGTCTACGACCGCAGCTGCGCGATCGGACCCGCCGCCGTGCTCGCGTGGGCCGTCGATGTGGCACGCGCGGTCATCCGCATGACGATCGAGCGCGACGGCACGACGATCTTCGCCGGCACGTCCAACGTCGCCGACATGACGCGCGAACCGGCGAAGCTCGTCGGCGTCCTGTACTCGTCATACACCCTACCCGTCGGCGCGTGGCTCCTGACCGGGACGAGCCTGGTGCCGCCACAGCCGTACACGGCGACCGCCGGCGATGTGGTACGGATCGCGATCGAGGGGCTTGGCAAGCTGACCAATCGCGTCTCGACGGTGCGGCACAGCGGTGCCGAAGCGAAGCCGGCGCTGGCGAAGCGCTAGCGTCTCCGCACTAGGCAGTGGCAGCAGATCTCTATCCACCCGACCAGCTCTTCGAATTCACCGTGCGCGTCTTCCGACACTTCGACGTGCCTGCGGACGACGCGCGAACGGCGGCCACGGTGCTCCAGTCCGCTGACCTGCGCGGCATCGATTCGCACGGCGTGGCCCGCCTGCACACGTACTTCGACATGCTCGATCTCGGCCGGATCAATCCGAAGGCACAGGTCAGCATCGTCCGTGAGAGCGCCAGCACGGCGACGGTCGACGGAGGCAACGGGCTCGGACTCGTGGTCGGTCCAAAGGCGAATGAGATCGCGATGGAGAAGGCGCTCGCGGCCGGCAGTGGTTGGGTCAGCGTGCGCAACACCAACCACTACGGCATCGCCGGGTGGTATGTGCTCGAGGCGTTGAAGCGCGGCCTGATCGGCTGGTCGATGACGAATACGACACGGCTCGTGGCACCGCTGTGGGGCGCCGAGCGGATGCTCGGCACCAATCCGATCGCGATCGCGTTTCCCGGCGCGGAGGAGCCGCCGATCGTGATCGACATGGCGACGTGCACCGCCGCCTACGGAAAGATCGAGATGGCGCGGCGCGCCGGTTCGCAGATCCCACTCGGGTGGGCCGCCGATCGGAACGGCGTTCCCACGACCGATCCGAACGCGATGATCGATGGCGGCGCCTTGCTACCGCTCGGCTCGGATCGCGAAGGCGGTGGTCACAAAGGCTACGCGCTCGCCGTGATGGTGGATGTGCTGTCGGCGCTCCTGTCCGGGGCGAACTGGGGACCCTTCGTACCGCCGTTCGCGCTACGCCAGGAGATGCCGACGCGTTCGGTCGGCAAGGGCATCGGACACTTCTTGGGCGCGCTGCGGATCGACGCGTTCATCGACCCCGACGAATTCAAAAAGCAGATCGACGATATGGTGCGGACCCTTCGACGCACACGACCCGCGCCCGGTACCGAGGGGCCGCTGATCCCAGGCGATCCTGAACGCGAGGCCGAGTCGGTGCGCGGTCGCGACGGCATTCCGCTGACGCAGCCTGTGGTGGAGGAGCTCCTCGACATCTCGCGTCGGACGGGCATTCCCCTGGAAAAGCGGCGCTAGATCTGCGCCGTTTCTATTCGGCCAGGGCGCTGGCGCGGCGAAGACTCCCTAGCGTTTCGGTAGAGGCAGCACCGGCAGTGCGTAGAAGAGCGCCGTGAGTCCGTAGACCAGCAGGCTCGCGATCGGCGCGACGAAGGCAAGTGCGATCCCCAGGCTGTATGCGCCAAGTCCGATCGGGAAGAGCCGGCCCTCCGCTCGGAGGCGGCGCGCGGCCGCCGCGTCGCCGATCAGGCGATGGTCGTGGGTCGCGTACAGGAAGACCCCGGTGAAGGCGAGTGCGATCAGCACCGCGCCGAGCCCGTAGACGATGAGCGCCGCCGTCGCGCCCTGCTCGGACAAGATGTACTGGCCGACGAGGGCCGTCGGGAACGGAACGATGCCGACAGCGATGAGCAGCAAGAGGTTGAGGTAGAGGAACCGTCGGTCGACGCGCGCGCAGTGTTCGAGCAAGGTGTGGTGGTTCACCCAAATGATCCCGATCGTGAGGAAGCTCACGAGATATGCGGCGTACGCCGGCCACAATCGAAGCAGCGCGGCCATGAGGTCCGTCGTGTCCGCCGGCACGCGCAGCTCGAGCACGAGGAGGGTCGCGGCGATCGCGAACACGCCGTCGCTGAACGCTTCGAGCCGGGTGGTGCGCACGGCGACAGTCTGCCGAACATCCCGCAGGAACGCTGCCACTAAACACGATCTTCGTTGTTTGCATCTGTCGCGACTCTGACCGAGAATCCGGGGCAGATTTCTGGGGGAGGATCTGATAAGGAAACTCGCACTGTCGCTCGTCGCGACCTTCGCGCTCGCGTTGGCGATCACCGGGTCGACCGCGAGCCCGGCAGCCGCGTATGGCAACGACGCGATCTACCAGATCGAATTCAGCCTGAACTGCACCGACCGCAACAGCACGTTCTGCACTCAAGTGGTCGGCCTCGGCGGTCTCTGGGGCTGGATCGCGGTCGGCAACGACGGATTCGCGGACGTCGAAGCGACGTTCTGCGGCCATGGCTTCCTGCTTGCCCCGCACGGCGGCGCGGGTCATCTCAGCGCCGACATTCCGTGGTCATACACGTCAACTCAGGGCGAGTTTCCATGGGTCGATCCGAACGGACAGTACGTGTCGATCGGTGGCGGCCCAGGCGCGTTCGTCTTCCCGGCCACCGCGGGTCACTACTACTTCACGATGGGACCAGGCATCAACGCAACAGCGCAGATCGTGAAGATCCCGAACCGCTAGGTCCTTGCAGCGGCATGAATGAAACAGGGCCCGTGACCGTTATGTCGGGGCCCTGTTTCTTTGTGTGCATGACTTTCGCGGTTGCTCAGCCGGCTCGTCGAAACTGGTGGGGCTCGGCTCAGCGTCTCGCTCGTCTGGACGTGGCCCGCGTCGCGGTGGCTTTCGCCTGTGCGGCATCACCCAGCGCGCACCATTCCTTGACCATTGACCGCAGCTCCGATGCCCGCGCGCTTGCCTCCCTCGGGTCGGCGATGCGCATGCGCTTCACCGTCGCCCCCTCGAGGTGCGGGTAGCGCCCGCGCAGTCGTCTGCCGCGCATGAGCCTGAGGTTCACGCCAGGCTCGCTGTACCGGACGAATGCAGCGAAGTCGCCGCTCCTGGTCGATGAGAACGTGATGCCGTACTGGATCCGCTCGCGCATGCTGGGGTGCGCGCCGAGGACGATGTCGCGCACACGTCGCAAAGCGGCCTCGGAGGGCGGCTTCGTCGAGTCGAACCAGCGTTCCACTGCGGCCGACTTCGCCATGACTGGATGCTCGCTACCCACCCCCAGCCTCCGTCACA
>Ga0209157_1002800_pt1 | contig 13701 bp, 15 predicted proteins | sample GraSoiAngelo_135_FD_185892 | JGI IMG/M metagenome (GOLD analysis project Ga0209157, IMG submission 185892) | Grasslands soil microbial communities from the Angelo Coastal Reserve, California, USA - 14_0929_05_40cm (SPAdes) (version 2) | ecosystem: Environmental > Terrestrial > Soil > Grasslands ... | reverse complement strand
ACTGGCTGGATGCCGGGATTCGCATTCCCGGCACCAACCTGCGATTCGGTCTCGATCCCATCCTCGGATTGCTCCCCGCCGTGGGCGACGCGGCTGGCGCCGTCCTTGCCGGGTGGATCCTCGTAGAAGCGGTCCGGCTGGGCGCATCACGCGCCACATTGTTGCGGATGGCCGGCAACGTGGCGCTCGATGCGGGATTGGGTGCCGTTCCGTACCTCGGGGACGCGTTCGACTTCGCCTGGAAAGCCAATCTTCGGAACGTGGCCCTGCTGGAGCGGCATCTCGCGGCGCCGGTCCGGGCCGAGCGCGCCGATCGCTGGTTCGTGGTGCTCGTCCTCTCCGGCATTTTTGCTATTGCCCTCGGGTTGCTCGCGGTGGGACCGCTGCTGACGCTCTGGATACTCCGTGCGCTGGGCGTCGCGTGAGCCAGCAGGCCGTTCCTATCGCCGCCGCACTCGCCGATCGCTATACCGTCGACCGTGAGCTGGGCCGCGGCGGCATGGCCACCGTCTATCTCGCCGAAGAAAAGAAGCACGGCCGCAAAGTCGCGATCAAAGTCCTGCGGCCGGAGATCACCGCCGCGCTGGGCACGGAGCGATTCCTGCGCGAGATCGGCATCGCGGCCCGGCTTTCCCATCCGCACATCGTTCCGCTGATCGACTCCGGCGACGCCGGTGGTCTCCTGTACTACGTCCAGCCGTACGTCCCGGGCGGCTCGCTACGCGAGCGGCTCGCGGAAGCGCATCAGCTGTCGCTGAAGGATGCATTGCGCATCGCGCAGGAAGTCGGCGCCGGCCTCGACTTCGCCCACCGTAACGGTTTTGTGCATCGCGACGTGAAGCCCGAGAATATCCTGTTCGCCGATGGCCACGCCGTGCTGGCGGACTTCGGCGTCGCACGCGCCTGTTGCGATGCCGAGACTCAGGAGCGGGTCACCGCAGTCGGACTCGCGGTCGGCACGCCGGAATACATGAGTCCCGAGCAAGCGAGTGGCCAGGCGGACCTGGGTGCCGCCAGCGACGTCTACAGCCTGGCGTGCGTCGTGTACGAGATGCTCGCCGGTGAGCCCCCGTTTCGAGGTAGCAGCCCTCGCGCCGTAATGGCAAGGCAGGTGACCGAATCGCCGCGGCCGCTGCGCGCCTTCCGGCCCGAAGTGCCGCTCGCGGTGGAGCGGGCGATCATCCGGGCGCTCGAGAAGAGCCCCGATCAGCGCCTCAACAGTGCCGCGGAATTCGTGTCCGCGCTGTTGGCGGCCGATACGCCGCAGGTGGGGCGGACTCCCGCGATCACCCGTTCGATCGCCGTGCTCCCGTTCGTGAATGCCAGCTCCGATGCCGAGAACGAGTATTTGAGCGACGGCATAACGGACGAGCTCATCGACGCGCTCGCCAAGATCGCCGGTTTGCGGGTCTCGTCGCGCACCTCGACGTTTGCCTTGAAAGGCAAGCCACTCGACGTCCGCGCGGTGGGCGCGTTGCTCGGCGCCTCGGTCGTGCTCGAGGGGACCGTACGGAAGTCGGGCGATCGCCTCCGGATCACGGCGCAGCTGACCTCGACCGACGACGGCCGGCTGCTGTGGTCGCAGCGCTACGAGCGCCAGCTCGTCGATGTGTTCGCCATCCAGGACGAGATCGCCGCGACGATCGTGAATACGCTGCGCGCCACCATGTTCGCCGATCTGTCCGAGCACACGCCGCGGCGCTACACCGAAAACATCCACGCCTACGGCCTGTATCTCAAAGGACGGTACGCGTGGAACAAGCGGACTCAGGAGGGCGTCGCCGAGGCGGTCGGCTACTTCGAGCAGGCGATCGCGGAAGACCCGAGTTACGCGCCGGCGTACGCGGGCCTGGCGGATTCCTACGCGCTCGACGTGGATTATCGATCGATTCCCGTGGCGGAGGCATACGGCCGCGCGAAGGACTACGCCCGCAAGGCGTTGCAGCTCGATGAGTCCCTGCCGTCGGCGCATGCGTCACTGGCGTGGAGTCTCTTCGTCTTTGACTGGGACTGGGACGGCGCCGATCGGGAGTTCCGCCGCGCGATCGAGCTCAATCCGCGGTATGCGAGCGCGCATCAATGGTACGCGTTTCTCCTGGCGTCGCGCGGCGAGCACGATGCGGCGCTGCGCGAAGGGTTGACCGCGCTGGAGCTCGATCCCGCCTCCGTCTCGGCGCGTCGCGGCGTCGGGTGGCTCTCGTTCTATGCCCGGCGCTATGGCCAGGCGCTCGATCATCTGGCGCGCGCGATCGAGATGAACCCGATGGCCGTCGAGAGCTATCGGATCCTCGGCTCGACGCTTGGCATGCAGCGGCAGTGGGCCGAGGCGGAGCGGATCCTGCGTGATGCGTTCGCGCTGCCGGGCGCGGGGGCGTACACGCAGGCGACGTTGGGCTGGGTCCTGGCCAGCGCCGACAAGCGCGCGCAGGCCGAACAACAACTGCGTGAGCTCGAGACGGTGGCTCGGACCGGCTACGTATCACCGGTGGCGTTTGCGATCGTGCACGTCGGACTGGGGAATGTGGATCGCGCGCTGGATTGGGCCGAGCGCGCCTACGACGAACGGCGAGGGTGGCTGGCCTACTTCAAGGTGAATCCGATGCTCGATCCGCTGCGGGCCAACCGGCGGTTTCAGACTTTGCTGCAGAAAATGCGGTTGTAGCTAGCCGTGCAGCGCCGGCGCGCCGGCGAGAAACTTGTCGATCGCCTCATTGCCGACGGTGGGCCGGATGTGCTCCAGCACAATCCGGCCCAAGCGCGGCACGTCTTCCTTGCGAAAGCCCGCGGCCGACAGGCCCGCCATCAGGGCCGCAGGCCCCGCGACGCCGATCATCTCGCCGGTGCGCGCCCCGCTCATCAGCGCGCGCCCCATGTAGCTCTCATGGTTGGGCACGGCGGCGCGCACCTTCTCGAACGTCGCCTTGTCGACCGCCATCCGCATCGCCATCAGAATGGCGCCGATGCCCTTCTCAGCCTGACCCGGCTCCACTTCCAAGTTGGCAACGATTTGCTCTACGAGATCCATGAGGGCCTACAATAACACCGAAAAACGGGGACATGCAAAAACTAGGCTGCAGACGCACCGCGGGGATCGGTCAAACGTCAACGGGACAACCCGTGCGAGGCTTATCCCGTTGACCAGTTACTGAAAACCGCTGTGCGTCGGATGACTAGCTTTTGCATGTCCCCGCTTCTTACTGCCCGACCGTGAAGTCAACTCGTTTCAGAACGTTGCCCGCCGCATCGCGAATCTCGACGTGCCACGCGCCGGTCGCATCAACCGGAATCGTCTTGCGGCTCCACGTGCGCCACGGCGAGCCGCCGATTGCGAGCGGCACGGTTCCGACTTCATCCCCCCCATGGAACCAGACGGCGCTGACCGTCTGTCCGCTGGCGCCGCTCACGCGCATCCACAGCACGACCGTTCCCACGCTGTCGGGGAACGCCGTTCCCGTGTCCTGCGGCACTCGGTCTACGACCGACCGTGCCAGCACCGCTTCGACGCTAGCGTTTGCAGCCGCAGCCGCAGCCGCCGCCGGCGCTGGCGCCGGTGCGGCGGCCTTCGTGGTATCCTGCGCTGCGACTTGACCAACAAAGCCGACCAATAGCAACAGCGTCAGCATCGCTTTCATGAGGGCACTCCCTGGTTGAGTGTTGCACGCTCGGCCGCGCGTCGCCGGCTGCGCCGCTCCAGCGAGGCGCCCACGACGGCGGCGATCAGACAACCCACTAACGTTCCTGCCATCTGAAATCCCAGCTGATACTCGAGCTGAATCCAGTGACACTTGGGGGCGAATATCGGACCGACGAGCCGCCCGCACTTGTCCTGGGAAAAGGCGAATCCCCAACTGGCCCCCAGACCAAAGACCAACGGCAGCAGGGCCACGAAGAAATGGCGCAGCAGAGTCATCGGCCACGCTCGATGTGCCAGCGGTCCATAACACGATCTCCTTCGAGTACCACATACTCGTCGAAATGTGCCTCGGTGAGGCAAGAATGGTTGGGAATGATCTCAACCTGGTCGCCAACCCGGAACTTTCCATCGATCGCGGCGGGCGCGGCGGCGCGGATCACGCCGTGTTCCTGCGACACCGACGCCACGGCGAGCTCCGGATGCCCTTTGACCTCTCCGAACGCCGGCGCGAGGCCGAGGTGCGTCGGCCCGAGATCCTTCGAGAGCGACAGCGCCCCCGCGTCTACCACGAAGTGGGTCGCGCCCGGTTGGTGGGATACGACGGTTGCGAGCACGGAAACGGCCACGTCGCTCGGCTCACAGCACCCGATCAGCACCATGGTTCGGTCATAGAAGATGTAATTCCCCGGGCGCGCTTCTGTGACGCCCGTCAAGTCTTTTACGGCCGCCATCGCGGGCGTCGACCCTACGCTTACCCCGCGTACGGGCAGCCCGTCTTTGCGCAGCAATTCAGCGAACCAGACCATGACCTGCCGTTCCTGCTCCGCGATCTGGGCCGCCTCAGCCTTGTCGCGCGTGCGATAGGCGTGACCCGAATGACTGAGAATCCCGTCGAACGTGAAGCCCCGTTCAGCGCCCAACTCGCGTGCGACCTCGAGTCCATAGCGCGACGCGGGATCGACGCCCGCCCGGTGGTATCCACAGTCGACCTTCAACCAGACGTGGAGGCCCCCCCCTCCCCCGTTGCCGGCCAGCGCCTTCGCGGTATCGAGATCGTCCAAGATGACGCGCAACGTCACGCCGGTCTGGGCAATGCGCTGCACGTGCGGGATGTGCGTGCGGTCGAGCGGGAAGGCCCACGTCACATCACCGAAGCCGCCGCGCGCAAACGTCTCTGCCTCGTGCAGCGTGGACACGGTGATGCCCTGCGCGCCGTGCGCGAGCTGGCGGCGACCCAGCTCGAGACACTTGTGCGTTTTGATGTGCGGTCGCAGTGAGACGCCGAGCTTTTTAGCGCGGCCGGCCATCTGCGTCAGATTCCGCTCCATCACATCGCGGTAGAGCAGCAGGGCAGGGGTTTCGACGTCAATCAAGGCGGCGGCCCGTGACCTCCACTCGATGCATGCGCTCGATCTTACCCGACCCACCCACGAACGCCGATACGACCCAGCCTGTGAGCCCGACGATGATGGCGCCAAGCGTCGCCGACAGCAGTTCTGCGACATGGAATCCCGGGACCAGCCAGGCGACGAGCGCAAGCGAGATGCCGTTGACGATCAGGACGAACAATCCCAGGGTCAGGACCGTGAGCGGCAAGGTGAGGAAAAACAGAATCGGCCGAATCAGCGCATTGACCACGCCAAGCACCAGCGCGGAGACGATCAGCGCGCCCGTGCCGGTGATCACGATGCCGGGGAGGAGTTGATCGGCGACCCACAGCCCCAGGGCGGTGATCAGCAGTCTGACAAGGAATCCTCTCATGGCGCGGAAGATAACCGCTGCGCGCGCCCCGCGACGAACCGGGCGGTCATGCCGGGGCGCGCCTGCACGCCGAGTTTTGAGTCGAGGAGGATCGAGCCGCTCAGCGAATCACGGCCCCCCCCCGACAGCGCGAGCGACACCCCCGCGAACGGGCCCACGTCCGCGGGCCAGCCGCTGACGATCGCCTGTTCCGGCTGGCCGAACCAGTTCACGGCCAACGTTTCAGCGCGCGGCGCACGAAACACGAGCCGGCCGCGGAACAGGCACTCGCGATCGATGACGACCGTGGCGCTGTCGAGGATGACATCCCCCAGACGGAAGCGATCGCTCATGGAGGGCGCGTCGGGGAAGGTGAGCGTATCGCCGCGCGCGACGACCCAGTGGCCGGCATAGGGCATGGAATAGCGGCGCAGGCGGTCGAACTGATGACCGGAGCAGGGGTTGGGGGGTCCACACGCGGCGATCACGAGCACCACGCCGCACATCACGGCGCGCATCAGAACTCCGTTGTATCCCTCGCCACCGTGTCGCTGCTGCGGATGCGCGCGCTCATGGAGTCGGCCGCGTTCATCGCGCGTCCGACGGCACGCGCGTTGGGGATCTTCGAGTTCGCGAGGATGCTGTCCTTCTGGCGCTCGGTGAGCGTATCGCGGTTGACGGTTTGACTCGATTTGTCGGAGCCACAAGCGACGAGGATGCAGAGCGGAACCAGCCAGAGGATTGATTTCATGGCCCGCAACGTTAACAATCTGCCCGGCGGTTGCAACTCCACGTGCCACCAGAGGGAGAGACCATGCGACGTTTGGTGATCGTCCCTGCGCTCCTCGTGCTCACATCATGTAGCCAGCCATCCATCGCAGACCGCCTCGTGGCGGGCAAATGGGTCGACCTCACGTACGACTTCGACTCGACCACCATCTACTGGCCGACCGCTCAGCCCTTTCACCTCACGGTCGTCTCGGCGCGGCGGACGCCCGGCGGGTGGTGCTACGCAGCGAATAACTTCAGCGCGGCCGAACACGGCGGTACCCATCTCGATGCCCCGGTGCATTTCATCGAAAAGAAACACACCACCGATCAGATTCCGCTGAGCCAACTGCTGGGACCGGCTATCGTCATCGATGTGACCCGGCAAGCCGACTCGAGCGCCGATTATCGCGTTCACCAGTCCGACATCACGGCCTGGGAGGCGGCGCACGGGGACATCCCGCCGGACGCGATTGTATTGATCCGGACCGGGTGGGGGAGCCGTTGGCCTGATCGCGCCCGCTACCTCGGCACGACCAAGACGGGGACGGCGGGGGTTGCAGAGCTCCACTTTCCGGGCCTCGACCTGGACGCGGCGCGGGCGCTGGTGCGGCGGAAGGTCAAAGCGGTGGGCATCGATACGCCGAGTATCGACTACGGTCAGTCCACCACCTACGTCGTTCACCGCCGGCTGTTCGCGTCGAACGTCCCCGCCTTCGAGAATGTCGCCCAACTGGACAAGCTTCCGGTGACGGGAGCATTCGTCATTGCGTTGCCCATGAAGATCGGCGGTGGCAGCGGCGGCCCGCTGCGAATCGTAGCGCTGCTGCCGTAAGGCATGCGTAACGCGCGGGTGAGGGGCTAGGGCGCGCCCACGCGAGGGCGCACGGCGCGCACATGAGCCCCCACTTCCGATGAACCTTGGAACGTGTGTGCCGCCGAAGCGCCCTCGCGTGACTGCGCCCGACGCCCCTCACCCGCGCGTTACGCTGTGCTTACGACGCCGGCAGCCCCTTGCGCAGCACGTCCTCCATCACATCCGCGAAGCGGTCGATCTCCGCCAACGTCGTGTAGACGTTGGGCGTGATCCGCAGGCAGTTGAATTCCGGGTGGGCGATCGGCGTCACGATGATGCGGTGCCGGTCGAACATGTAGCCGGCGAGCTTCCCGACATCGAGCTGCCCGGGCGTGAATGAGGCGAGGCCGCACGACTGCGCCGGATCGTACGGGGTCCCCGGTACGCGCTCCAGCCGTTTGGCCCAGCGGTCCCGCAGGAAGCGCAGCCGCGCCGCTTTCCGTTCGGGGCCGATTCCGTCCAAGAAGTCCAACGCTTCGACGATCGCGTTGTGGTTCGCTGCGGGATGGGTCCCGATCTCCTCGAACTTGCGGATGTTCTCGTTCATCTCGGGTGGCGCCGCCATCATCGGCCAGATCTTCGCGATCTTCGCGCGCCGCACGTACAAGAAGCCGGTGCCGATCGGCGCGGTCAGCCACTTGTGCAGGCTGGTGCCGTAGTAGTCGCAATCGAGCTCGTCGCGGGTAAACGGGAAGTGCGCGTAGGCGTGCGCGCCGTCCACGATGACCTCGATGCCCCGCGCGCGCCCGAGCTGCGCGATCCGCTTCACGGGGAAGATCTGCCCGGTGAGGTTCGTGATGTGGCAGATATGGATCACCTTGGTGCGCGGCGTGATCGCCGCTTCGACGCGTTGCGCCAGGTCATCCTGCGACGGGGGCGGGACGGGGAACGTGATCTGCTTGAGGACGATGCCGTCCCGCCGCTCGCGCTGCTTCCAGGTGGTGATCATGCGCGGGTAGTCCTGCGTGGTGGTCAGGACTTCGTCCCCGCGCTGCAGTGGCAGTCCCAGCTGGACGATCTCGAGCGCCTCGCTCGCGTTGCGCGTGATCGCCATCTCTTCGGGATCGCAGCCGAAGTTCGCCGCCAGCCGGCGCCGCACCGCCTCGATCTCCGGCTCGATCCAGGCCCACATCGTGATCGCGGGCGCCTGATTCGAGACGGCGAGGTAGCGTTGAAACGCCGCGTTCACGACGCGCGGGCTGGGCGCGACGCCGCCGTTGTTCAGATTGATCATGCCGCGGTCGATGTCGAACGCCGCCTGGATCTCACGCCAGAAGTCTTCGTCCTCTGCGACCGCCGCCGCGCTGCGGCCATCGGCCTGCCGCAGGGTCGGCCGGATGCGCGATAAGGCGTCGTTCTTGAGAGCAGGGAGTGTAGCGGTAGCGGCGAACAGCGATTCGAGAAAGCGGCGACGAGTGGGCATCAGGAGCCTCGCGTGAGACGACGAATGAGCAGCGTATAGGCGACTGCATTGATCACGAGTATTGCCGAGCCGAGCACCGCCTGGATGCGCGGCGTGAGGCCGGACGGATAGATCACGGGCAGCAGGTAGTGCTCGACGAAGCCGCCGCTGTAACCCTGCTGGCCGGCCCGCGCCCGCAGCGTGTTCTCGAGCGGTGTGAGCGGGCAGATCCAGCCGCGGTACTCGATCAGCATACCCCACAACGCGCAGGGGATGTGCAGGGCGGCAACCCAGCGCTCCCCCGAGCGCCACGCGACGAAGCCGCCGAACACGACGAACAGGATGAACAGCGCATGGAAGGCGACGACGGTGTTCGCGAGCAGCCGATAAAGCACGTGTACGTAATACGGCAAAACCCCCCGCCCGGCCAGAGCCGGACGGGGGGCATCTTACCTATTGCTGATTACAGACCGGCGAACGTACCGATCGGCGCGAACAGGCCGGTCACCGCTTCCTGGAAGTGCTCGAGCGCATCGAACAGATGATCGAGCGCCGCGAGGTCCTCCACCGTCAGCGGCTGGCCACCCGCATCCACCCATTGCGTCCCTGGTTCTGTAGGATCGCCGTTGATCGAGGCAACGGGATGGCCGTCCACCGACACCGTAACCGTCACGGTTGTAACACCACTCGAGGTGTTAAGGACGAGGTGGGCGACCGTCCGAATCGTTTCACCGTTCTGGATCAGCCGGAAATCGCCGTTGATGATGATGTTGGGGTTGTCGAACGAGATCGACTCGTTCATGATGAGCGTAATTGCAGGATTGTTCAAGGCGAACGTGGCGTGCTCGCTGCCGCCATTGGCATTCGCCGTGAAAGTCTCGTCGAACGACAGCGTCTTGTTGTCGCCGCCGCCCAGCCCGTTCGAGATCGTCCCGCTGGCCGTCGCCGTTGCCGACGTCGCGCCGTTCATTTGGACCGAAGCCGTATAGTCAACGTAGGTCGGGGTGCCACCGGGGCCCTGGACCAGCACGTGCAGTTGCAGCTTGGTGGGCGTGCTCTCATCGATGATGTCCAGCGTCCCGATCGCACTCACCGGCTCGACGACGTATCCATCGAGGCCCGTGGCGTACAGGATGAAGCGCACGCCGTTCAAGCCGGCGACGACGCTGTCCTGCCACGTGTACTGATTGAGCGACGTGTCGTACTCGAACACGCGGCCGTACAGCGAATCGGGAATGATGCGGCCCTGCGCGGCCGAGACGCTCAGGTTGGGCACCATCGCCTGCAGGCGTCGCGCCTGCAGTAAGCCGGGCAGGAACGCCTGTCCACCCGTCCGCACCAGCTGGGGCCGGATCGTCTGCAGCAGCGTCGCCGCCGGACGAATCGCGGGCGAGGTTGCGGCATCGAGCATGAAGGTGGCGTTGCTGAAGCTGCGGAAGACGTCGCTGTCGAACGCGGAATCGGCCGACGCGAGGTTGGCCGACACCGCCGCCGGATCGTTGAAATCGGTGGGCGTCGGCGAGTCCTTACCACACGCCGTCGCCACGATGCCGAGGACGATCCCGGCACGAAGGAACAACCGCATACGGCCTCCAAATGGGAAAAGTGGGGACGAAATTGAATTCTGCACGCGCGGTGGCCGGAGGCGCTGTGACCTCCCGCACGCCGTAACAGGCTAGGAGATTACGCCACCACCGAGCAGCTGGTCCTGGGCGTCATATAACACGCCCGACTGCCCTGGGGCGATCGCCCGGACCGGTTCGGCGAGCCGCAGCGCGATGCGGGCGTCCGCATGCGCAGCAATCGTGCCGGGGACCGCACGCGCGCGGTACCGGCATTGCACCCACACGGCGTCACCCGGCGCGAGCGGATCGGCGAGCCAGTTGACCTCTTCGAGAGACACGTCGTGTCCGAACAACTCTGCGCCGCGGCCGACGACGACTTCGCGCGTCTCGGCGCGGATGGCGACGACGTAGAGCGGCTCGCTCGAGCCGCCCGGCAGGCCGCGCCGCTGCCCGACGGTGTAGCGCGCGAAGCCGTCGTGCTCACCGATCACAGCGCCGCTCGTCGTGACGAATGCACCGGGCGCGAGTGCCGGTGCGTCGGCGGGAAGATGGCGCTCCAGCACCGCGACGTAGTTGTCATCAGGCACGAAGCAGATCTCGACGGACTCGGGCTTCTCGGCCGTCAGCAGGCCGAGCTTGCGGGCCGCGGCGCGCGTTTCTGACTTCGTCAGCTCACCGACCGGCGTGAGCATGCGGCGCACGACCGCGCGATCGATGCCCCAGAGGAAATAGGACTGATCCTTTTGCCGGTCGAGCCCGCGGAATAGTGCGCCGTCCCGGGCGATCGCGTAGTGCCCGGTCGCGATCGCGTCGCAGTCGAGCGCATCGGCGTGATAGAGGAAGTCGCGGAACTTGGTGAACGAATTGCAGCGGACGCAGGGAATCGGCGTCCGGCCGCGCGCGTACTCCGCCACGAAGTTGTCGATGACGTCGTGCCCGAACCGGTCCTCGAGATTGAGCACGTAGTGCGGGATGCCGAGCTCGTGCGCGACGAGCTTGGCGTCGGTGATGGAGTCGAGCGAGCAACAGGGCCGGTCGGGGACGCTATCGCCGTAACAAAACAGCTTCATCGTCGCGCCGATGACCTCGTGACCCTGCTCGACGAGCAGCGCGGCGGCGACAGAGCTATCGACGCCGCCCGACATCGCCACCAGGACTCTCATCGGTGCAACACCGCCGACAACGATCTGACCTTCTCCACGACCCGCGGCAGCGCCGCCTCGACCGCCTCGACGTCTTCGATCGTACTGTCCTTGCCGAATGAGAACCGCAGCGCCGCCACGCCCAGGTCGCGCGGCACGCCCATCGCCGTGAGCACGTGCGACGGCTCGACGGCGCCGGTGCTGCACGCCGAGCCCGACGAGCACGCGATACCGGCGAGATCGAGATGCATGAGGAGAGCTTCGCTGTCCGTGCCGGGGATCGACACGTTGGAGATGTGCGGCGCGCGCTCGCCCTGCCAGCCGTTGATGACGGCGTCGGGCACGATCGCCAGCAGCCGGCGCTCCAGCTCGTCGCGCAGCTCCCGCAGGCGCGCCGCCAGCGCCTGCTGCTCGGCCGCTGCCAGGCGCGCCGCCGTGCCCAGGCCGATGATTCCGGGGACGTTCTCCGTGCCCGGCCGGATGCCGAATTGCTGCCCGCCGCCGTGGATGATGGCCTCGACCGCCTTGCGATCGCGCACGATCAACGCGCCGATGCCCTTGGGGGCGCCGATCTTGTGGCCGGAGATCGTGAGGAGCGTGCAGTTCACGTCGCGCAGCGACACCGGAACCTTGCCGAACGCTTGGACGGCGTCGGAGTGGAACAGCACGCCCGCATCACGACATCGCGTGGCGAGTGCGGCCACCGGCTGTACGGTTCCTACCTCGTTGTTCACCCACATCACGCTGACGATCGCGACGCCATGGGCGAGCGCCTTGTCGAGTGCTTCGTTCTCCAGCAATCCCGACGCCGTCACCGGCAGGATGATTTCCTCGCCGCCCAGGTGCTGCACCGCGTGCGCCGCCGCCAGCACGGCCTTGTGCTCCGATGCGGAGACCGCGACGCGAAACGGGGCGCCACGATCCTTGGCAGCCAAAGCGGCGCCGATGATCGCGAGGTTGTCGGCTTCCGTGCCGCCGGAGGTGAACACGACCTGGTTCGGCTCGGCGCCGGCGGCGTCCGCCACCGCGCGCTTGGCCGCTTCGATGCCCGCGCGCGCGGCGCGCCCGAAGCGGTGCGCCGACGACGGATTACCGAAGGCTTCGCTCCCGAGATAGGGAAGCATCGCCTCCAGCACCTCCGGCCGCACCGGGGTCGTGGCGGCGTTGTCCAGATACGTGATGCGCTTGGTCATGAGGCTCAGAATTTAATCACACCCTGAAGGCTCTGCTTAGATCGACTGCACGCCAAGCTTGAGCACGTCGTCCACTTCCTGCGTCTCCGCGGTATAGAAGGGCTCCCCGTAGCGCCGCCGGATGAGCGACCCGTAGTGGGCCGACTGCACCCGAATCAGCTCGTACAGATCCTGACCGGTGGGGTGGATCTCGCCTGCCGCCTTCGCGCCGTCGAACTGGGAGGCGTAGCACTTGATCGCCTGCATCTTCGCTTCGAACACGTCCGAGATGTCGACCACGAAGGTCGGCTTCACCGGGTCTTCGCGGTACGCGAGCGCATACAGCAGCTTGTACGGCCGGTGCGCCTCACCGCCGTTGCCAGGCTCATACTTGGCGAGGCCGGCGAGATAGCAGGCATCGCGTCCGAGCTCGGATGCGATCCGGTGATCAGGATGACGCCCGACCGGGAAGGGCAGGATTACCACCCGGGGTCTTGCTCGACGTATTAGCTCGACGATTTTTGTTCTCGACGCCTCATTGTTTTCCAAGTGCGCATCGCGCATGCCGGCATTGAGCCGCACGGCGACCCCGAGCGTTTTCGCGGCCTGTTCCGCTTCCGCCGCCCGCGTCGCGGCATCTCCACGCGTCCCCATTTCGCCCTGGGTGAGGTCGATGATTCCCACGCGGCGTCCGGCCATCGCCGCCTTCGCGAGCGTGCCGCCACACGTCAGCTCGACGTCGTCGCGGTGCGCGGCAATCGCGAGCAGATCGACCTGATCACTCATACCGGAGCGCTTCCACCGGATCCAGTTTCGCCGCACGCGCGGCTGGGGCGATACCGAACACCAGGCCGACCAGGATCGATACGGCCGTGGCAATGGCGGCGGGCACCACAGGGATGGTGGTGCTGAACGCGAGCAATCGCTTCAGGAGCTCACCGACCCCGATTCCGAGCACGATGCCGATTATGCCCCCGAGCAGCGTCAGCGTCGCAGCCTCGACCAGAAACTGCCAGAGGATGGCGCGGCGGGTCGCGCCGAGCGCTTTGCGCAGCCCGATCTCACGGGTGCGGCTCGTGACCGACACCATCATGATCGCCATCACGCCGATTCCTCCCACCATCAAGGCGATGCTCGAGAGCACCAGCATCACGAAGAAGAATGCGAACGTCAGGCTGTCGAAGATACTCAGGACCTGGTCCGACGTGAGCAGGTCGAATGTGTTGGTGTCGCCGACGCGCAGCCCGCGCAGCCGCCGCAACGTCACCGTCGTGGCATCCATCGCCCGGGTGACGCTGGCCTGCGGCTTCGGCTTCACGAGAATGATGAGGCCGTTCCACTCGTCGATGATGAAGCTCCGCCGCGCCGCTTCGAACGGCACCACCGCGGCGATCTCGGGTGTGCCGGGCACCTCGAAGATAT